>Ga0210042_1000458_pt1 | contig 37190 bp, 36 predicted proteins | sample CryGeymeta201518_FD_183982 | JGI IMG/M metagenome (GOLD analysis project Ga0210042, IMG submission 183982) | Groundwater microbial communities from Crystal Geyser aquifers in Utah, USA - Crystal Geyser metaG 2015-18 (SPAdes) (version 2) | ecosystem: Environmental > Aquatic > Deep subsurface >... | reverse complement strand
AGCTTTTCGGAACAGGAAAATGACACCCCAGAGGTTTGCTCTCCATCACGAAGGGTGGTATCCATAATTTCAATTTTTCTTTTGTTCATTTCGGCATTTTTAGGTTTGTCAGTTCGCTAAAATCTTTATTTAGTTTAAGATGACTTATTGATAGTTTTTAACAATGTTGTTAGCTTTAGGGAAGCGATGTTAAAAGGGTCTAGATTTAGCGAATTCTTGAATTTCAGACTTCATACTTGTGAGATAATCAATATCATCATAACCGTTTAGCATATTTTGTTTTTTATAATCATTAATATCAAAAGATTCTTGCGCGCCACTTGACAAGATTGTAATGGTTTGATTGCTTAGATTAATTGCTAATTCCGTTTTTGGATTGGTTTCAATAGCCTTAAAAATTTTGACTAAAAATTCAGCGCTTACTTGCACAGGTAATACGCCAATATTTAAGCAATTAGCCCTAAATATATCGGCAAAAAAACTGGAAACTACCGCTCTAAATCCGTAGTCATAAACCGCCCAAACAGCGTGTTCACGTGAAGAACCGGAACCAAAATTACGACCACCCACTAATATTTTTCCTTTATAAATGGGATTGTTTAAAACAAATTGGGTTTTTGGTGTATTGTCAGCATTATAACGCCAATCTCTAAAAAGATTGTCGCCAAAACCTTCACGTTTGGTTGCTTTTAAGAAACGTGCCGGAATAATTTGATCAGTATCGACATTTTCTACCGGCAATGGAACGGCGGTGCTTTTTAAGATTTCAAATTTATCGTAAGCCATTTTAATTTTAAATTTTAGATTTTAAATTTGTGATTTTTTTTAAAGAGCCTTTAGTGTTCTTGGGTCAGTAACAAAGCCCGTTACTGCGGTAGCTGCTGCAACCAGCGGACTTGCTAATAGGGTTCTTGAACCGGGACCTTGACGTCCTTCAAAATTTCGATTTGAGGTACTCACCGCTAATTTTCCGGCAGGTACTTTATCATCATTCATCGCTAAGCATGCTGAGCAACCGGGTTGGCGCAGTTCAAAACCCGCTTCGTTAAAAATTTTTAACAAGCCCTCCGATTTAATTTCGGCTTCAACAACATGAGAGCCAGGAACCAGCCACGCCGTGATATTTGCAGCTTTTTTCCGACCTTTTACAATAGAGGCAAAAGCCCTAAAATCTTCAATACGGCCATTGGTACAACTTCCAATAAAAACATAATCTACTTTTTTGCCAATCATGGCATCACCTTCGGCAAAACCCATATAACTAAGTGATTTTTTATAAGAATCAACGCCTCCTTTAAGGGTTTCGGCCTTAGGAATATGGTTTGTAATGCCCGTTCCCATTCCCGGATTGGTTCCGTATGTAATCATAGGCTCAATGTCAAAGCCATTAAATGAAATTTCTTTATCAAAAACGGCATCGGCATCGGTAAATAAAGTGTTCCAATAGGTCATCGCCTTGATCCAGGCTTCCCCTTTTGGAGCGTATAAGCGACCCTTAACATAGTTAAAGGTTTTTTCATCAGGTGCAATTATGCCACCGCGTGCACCCATTTCAATGCTCAAATTGCAAACGGTCATACGGCCTTCCATACTCATATCTCTAAAGATATCACCAGCATATTCAATAAAATAGCCCGTAGCGCCCGATGCTGAAAGTTGCGAAATGATATATAGTGCAACATCTTTTGGGGTAACGCCCTCACCGAGTTTACCATTGATAGTAATGCGCATTTTTTTTGGTTTTGGCTGCATAATGCATTGCGATGAAAGCACCATTTCTACTTCAGAAGTGCCAATGCCAAAGGCAATTGCACCAAAAGCGCCATGTGTAGAGGTGTGCGAATCGCCGCAAACGATGGTTGCTCCTGGCAAGGTGATGCCATTTTCGGGACCAACAACATGTACGATACCATTTTTTTGATGACCGAGACCCCAATGTATAATGCCCCATTGGGCTGAATTATCTTCTAAAGCCTTTAATTGATTTACCGATAAAGCGTCTTTAACGGGCAAATGTTGGTTGATGGTTGGCGTATTATGGTCAGCAGTCGCAAAGGTTCGCTCGGGAAACAACACGGAATTATTTCTGCTTTTTAATCCTAAAAAGGCAACCGGGCTGGTAACTTCGTGAATTAAATGGCGGTCTATAAACAACACTTCTGGACCGTTTTTAATTTTGCGGATGACATGTGAATCCCAAACCTTATCAAATAATGTATTACTCATTTTAATTAGTTTTATAATTGGATTTAACTTACCAAAGTGTTTTGATAAGAAAACGGACGCAAAATTATGAAATGCTATAAAACTGACAATTTGATTAAAGTTTAAATACGATACCCAAAGGGGTTTTAATGAGTAATTCAAAATTGGCAAGGGTAATAATGAGGAATTTTAGTTAGCGTTTTGGTATTTTAAATTATTTTTATGGAAAGATTTAAGTAATAGAATTAGTGCTAGATAGCTTTTTTTTAAAGGCATTTTTTAAGAGTATGGGTGAATTTATCAACCAGCTATTTGCACTTTTTTTAGAAACTTAATACGATATTCAAAAACGTTTGAAAAATTAATTTAAGAAAATGGCTTATCCTATAAAAGGTGATATTGAAGGATTGCCTAATTTAAGGTAAGCAAAATTATTAAGTTTCGTCAAAGCTAACTCTTGAGTTACGTTATTATTAAAATAGTACATCAACTTATGGATACTTTTTAGTAAACAATTTAATTAAAAACAATTTAAAAATTGTAAAAAATAGGTTATGAATGAGTTAGAAGATAGACATTTTTGTATTCCTGATAACAATTACCCAAAAATAGTGGTAATCGGAGCCGGATTTGCAGGGATAAATTTTATTAAAAGATTAAAAGATAAACCGGTTCAGGTGATTCTGATTGATCAAAATAATTACCACCAGTTTCAACCCTTATTATACCAAGTGGCCATAAGTGGATTAGAGCCTGATTCAGTGGTTACGCCCATTCGCAAATTATTTAGTTCGTGTATTAATATGATTTATAGAATGGCGAAGGTTGAAAAAATAGACACAAAAAAACAATATGTTTATACGGATATTGGCTATATTAACTATGATTATTTGGTGATAGCTACAGGTAGTTCAACAAATTATTACGGCTCTATAAACATAGAAAAATTTAGTATCGGATTAAAAAGTATCAATGACGCTATTAATATAAGGAGTTGGATGCTTCAAAATTTAGAACGCGCCGTTGAAGGCTGTAATATTGTTGAAAAAACCTCACTAACAACCTTTGTGATTGTTGGTGGTGGCCCTGCCGGCGTTGAAATGGCAGGTGCTTTAGCCGAATTTAAAAAATATTTGTTAGGGAATGATTATCCCGAAATTGAATATAGTGCGATGAAAATTTGTTTAATTCAGTCGGCTGACCGCATTTTGCCTACTATGTCTGAAAATGCCTCTAAACATGCACTAAAAATTTTAGAAAATTTGGACATTAAAGTGTTGCTTAACAGCAGTGTTAAAGATTATGATGGTGAAATTATTACCATTGAAACGCAAACAGGCATCAGTACCATTCAATCTAACAATTTAATTTGGACGGCTGGTGTTAAAGGGAATATCATAAAAGGCATAGATGACAAATTAATCGTTGCAGGCGCAAGAATAAAAGTTAACGAATATAACCAAATTGAAGGGTTAGAAAATGTTTTTGCCATTGGTGATATTGCAGCGATGATTAGTTCTAAAAATCCAAAAGGGCATCCTATGGTGGCGCAAGTGGCCATTCAGCAAGGAAAAACATTGGCAAATAACCTGTTAGCAAAAATTCACATTGGAAATTTTAAAGCGCCATTCAAGTTTAAAGATAAAGGATCTATGGCGACCATTGGCAAGAAAAACGCTGTTGCCGATTTGAATAGTATTTTTTTAAACGGACGCATTGGATGGTTGCTGTGGTCGTTTATTCATTTAATTTCAATTACAGGATTTAAAAATAAATTTAAGGTCGCATTCAATTGGACAATGAAGTACTTTTCTTATGAAAAAGCCAACCAGTTAATCATCAGAAAATATAGAAGAAGTAGTTGAAAACCTTTTTTATTTGAAGTACTTTTGTTTTACTAAAATTAGAAAAATTTAATGAGCGAATTAAATATATTGTCCGAATCTTTAAAAAAGGTAACTAATTATCTCGAAAATAATCAAAACAGAAACCAGCCGATTGTCAAGTTTAAAAAGCCATCTGAATTAAAAAAGCTCATCAATTTTGAGATTGACAAACAAGGTGTTTCAGAGCAAGATTTCTTAAAACTCATAGACCAATACCTTGAATATTCGGTAAAAACCGGTAACAAACAATTTGTAAATCAGTTGTTTTCGGGTTTTAATTTTCCGGCATTTATTGGTGAGCTGTTTACGGTTTTGGCTAACACCTCCATGTACACCTACGAAGTTGCACCGGTTGCCACGACCATTGAAACCGAGATGATTCGCTTGATGAATCGTTACACAGGTTACCTTGATGGCGATGGAATTTTTGTAACGGGTGGGAGCAATGCCAATTTGGTAGCCATGTTTTCGGCGCGAAATTGGGCGCTGCCCGAAAGTCGTTTTGAAGGTTGCGACCGAACTATAAAATTAAAGGCTTTTATAAGTAACCAAGCGCATTACTCTTTTGAAACGGCCGCCAATGTGTTGGGAATTGGCGCTAAAAATGTGATTAAAGTAGCTTCCGATAAAAATGGAAAAATGATTCCTACGGAATTAGAAAAGGAAATAAATGAATCAGTTTCAAGAGGTGAAAAACCATTTTTTGTTGCTGCAACCTGTGCCACCACGCTGCTAGGCGCTTATGACCCCATTGATGAACTCGCTCAAATTTGCAAAAAATACAATCTTTGGCTCCACGCCGATGGTTCATTTGGTGGTTCACTCATTTTGAGCGACCAAAATCGTTACTTGATGAAAGGCATAGAAAAGACCGATTCTTTTACTTGGAATCCACATAAACTGATGAACATTCCCTTAATTTGTTCTGCTTTATTAGTAAAAAAGCGGGGAACGCTTCAGCACAATATTACCGACATCAATACCGATTATATTTTTCATGATATTGACCAAATAGAAGATTTGGGTAAAAAATCTATTCAATGTGGACGACGCGTTGACGCCGTAAAACTTTGGTTTGCTTGGAAATATTTTGGTTTGGAGGGCTATCAAAAACGAATTGATAATTTAATAGCCATGGCTATTTTTGCCGAAGAAATTGTAGTGAATCACCCAAAACTTGAATTAGTTGTTAAGCGACAATCTTTTGCCGTTTGCTTTAGATACATCCCAACAGTTAAAACCGATTTAAATAAATTTAATCTCGATTTACGCGAAACAATGCGGAAAAACGGAAAATCAATTGTAAACTTTGGTTATGTGGGCGAAACGCTAGCAATTAGGTTGGTAATTACCAATGGAGCCTTATCAAAATCAGACATTGACTTATTTTTTAACAACCTGTTAAGCACAGCAATAGCGCTTGAAACTGAGCTTAAGCCGATGATTTAACAAATTTGGCTCATTGAAAAATGAGGTTAAAGCGGTAAAGCGGTTTTAATTAAAAATATAGAAAACGAAACTGACCCACTAAACAATAAACTTCAACATTAAAAAGCTAATAATGGTTAGGCTTGTGCCTATTAAAAAGACATTTAATGAAGTCCTTAAGCGGTCGTGTTTCTTTTTAATTTTTTGTCCCAAGAAATAAATATCGCGAATCATTGAGGTATAGAGGTAGTCTTTATCGTTTAACATTTGCAAAAAGGCCCATTCATAATCTTTATAGCGCATATTGTGAAAATTGCCAAAAAAGAGCAAATTCCCTTGTTTACTGCGCACCTCATCTTCCGAAAATTCGCCGTGGGTGCTGTCGGGTTTAACAGCTAAAATAGCATAGAACATCGAAATGCCTCCGGCTCCGGCCATAATAAAAACAGGAATTAATTCAATATTTAATCCGTTTAAAGCGGGTGCAATAACTTTTCCGATTAGCAATGAAACGATAATGGCATTGATAGAAATCATAATATTCGCCTTGCGGTCAACCATTTGATTTAAGGTATAATGATTTTTGGAAGTGGTTTTAAAAACTGTTTGAATGGTTTTACTGTCAATTTCTTTTGAAGTACTTAAGTTAGCTTTTAGGCTTTTAAGCTCTTCATCGCTAATATCTAACTCTTTACGCAAAGCTACGCGTTCAATATTCTCTAAATCTTTATATTGTTGCTTGAGTTCTTTAATGAGACGAAATTTTTTTTGTTCTAAAGTGCTTTTGCCATAATTTGTATAATATTGATGATTTTCTAATAAGTCGATGAGGTATTGATACCAGTTCTTTTTAACAATGGTAACATCATTAAAAAGCAGCAATTCTTGGTACATTTTTTTGATGTATTTAAGACCTTTATCTTGAGCAAAATCCATATATATGGCATCTACAAAAACCTGTTCTAAGATTCCATTTGGGGTGTTGTTTGGTGTTGACTTTTCTAAAATATTGAAAATGATTTTAATACTATCTGATTGGTAATGAATACTGCTTAAAAATTGCTTGCTAATTTGCTGGGTACAGGCAATGCAACTTGAAAATAATTTTTTTCCTTTAAACATTTCAACATCCCTATAACCCGTTCCGTAAAGCCATGCCGTTATTATTAAAAGTTCACTATCGGCATCCGAAAGGCCTTCTTTTTGTGAAATTTCCTTAACGGAAGCCACCAAACGGTGGGTAAAGCTGATATCGTGATAAAGCACACTATCGGGCAGTTCATTAACTATCAGATTGGTTGCAAAGGCTTCAACTTGATTTAAAATTGTTTGGTCCATGGTGTTAATTTTTGGTCATTGTGTTATCAAATTTAAACATAATTGTTTACAAAGCTGATTAAAATTAGAATCCGAATCCTAAACCAAAGGATAAAAGCGCGCCATCGGTTGAGTTAAAAAGGGCGATTTGCGATGAAAAAATTCCTGCGCCATCAAACCAAAAGCCACCGCCATAAGAAATATTCCAAACGTTTAGAGTGTCGTTTTTTAACCAAACACGCCCATAGTCAAATCCGCCGTAAATACCCATTTTTATAGGGATAAAACTAGAATGTGATGACCTTAATTTTAGCCTTAAATCGGTATTTTGATAAAATGAATTTTTACCGGTAAAGCGCTGGTTGCGAAAACCTCTTAATCCGTCATTGGCTCCAAGGCTCGCCGCTTGATAAAATGCAAACCCATCGCCAAAGGTAAGGTGGGTTTTAATTTTTGTCGCTAACACTAATTTGCCATCCTCATCTAATTTATAATCGACTGCCAAACTGGGAATTAAAAATCCAAAGCGTGCGTCAGAATTGGTGTTGGCCTTAAAACCAACAGATAAATTAGCTTTTAAACCTAAAGTTGGAAAAGTTTTAAAGTCGAAATTTTCAAAGTTATATTCAAGCACACTTCCAATAAAATGTTGGGTTTTAAAAACATTTGGCTCAAGTTGGGTTGTGGTATTAACAAAGCGACCAAGGGTGTTTTCAACGGTTTTACTTTCATAAGATAGACCCATACTAAATTGACCGCCAAGTGGTCCGTGCCAAACTAAAGCCGGTAAAACCTCAAAGGTTTTAATTTTTACACGGTTATAATCGTCATCAAAAAGGGCTTCTAAATTTTTAGAGTCATTTCCAAATCCGAAAAAATTGATACTGTAATTGGGACTGGTGAATTGTGATGACAATTTAAAATTCCAATGCTTAAAAATATGGGCAAATTCTCCCGAATAATTCAGCTCATAACCACTTGTTGCCAAATAGTAATTAGCACTTAAAAGATGCTGTTGTGTAAACGGGTTGCGCTCAAATTTATTTAAGGTAAATTGGTTGCTTAACCCAATTTTTAAGCCGTCGTCTTTATTTGCACCTAAACTTGGCAACATTTGAAAGGAATTGTATTTTGGTTTTTTATAATTGTAAACATTGGTATCATAATCATCGGTCAATCTTAAGTGTGCCTTATCCGATTTAAAGGTATTTTTCTTTGATTTATAATCATATACTAACACTTTTGAGCTATTAGCAAGGTTGTAAGTGTCGTTATTTTGACCTCCGATAAGGCGTACTTTTATTGCACTTTTTTCATCACCCGTAAGGTTAAAGCTATCGTCATCATCTAAACCATAAATCCATAATTCTTTTGTTTCATTAGCCTTAAAAGTTCGATTATAAAACAAGATTTTTTCACCTGGTTTTTTAAGTTGATAGATTTTTACATTGGTTTTGTTTTGGGCAAGTCTAACAATATCAAATTGGTCAACATTATCGGTACCCTTAATAATGACGTAATTATTAAGCAGTTTTTGATAAGTATCCGAAATTTCTTGTAGTTTTTGACGTCGATTTTTTAGTTTGAGTTTTAGGTCATCAATGGTTTTATCAATCAGCTCCTTCGGCATCTTGTTAAAAGCAGCTTCAATAAGTTCGTTGGTCAAATGGTTTTGTATGTAAGCTACTTGTGCATCCCAAACTGACTTATCTGATTTTGTAATAAGGGCTTTATCTAATGGAAAGGGTTCTAAATTAAACCATTTAGGAGATTTTAATTCGGCATCATACGATTTTAGAAAGCGCAAAGTTGGGAAAAGCGAGGACGAGGTTCCTAAAATTGCCCCATCGGCCATAATAGAAAAAGCTTGGTCTCGATCACGCGGAATTGGTTTGTAATTTATTTGCCCTTTGTTGTCTTCAAATTCTGCCCAGCGCCATTGGTCTTCGTGGCGATCCCAATCGCCGATAAGCATATCGAATAAACGCGCTCTTATATAGGCCGCTTCATCTAATGAATACTTGCTATTTTTGCGAAGGTTTTTAAATAAATCGTTGGTGCTGATAATTTTGGTGGCATTGCCAAAATTTTCAAGCTTTTGGTTGCCGGAGCTAACCCGTTCTTCAACAATGTAAAGTGCGTCGCCAAAAGTTTCATTAAATTCTTGTAAAGCAGTCTGTTTTGGGATGTAATACAATTTTGGATTGGTGTGAAAAACCGAAAGGCCATCGGCAAGCGTGCCTACTACCAAGGGTGCATAAGGATGTGATCCGGTAAAAATATCCATCAAAAGGCTTTCTACCGAAGTGTTTTCAAATTTTCCCTCGATATTTTGATCTTTAAAGGCAACGGCTTGCAAATATTGCGTGGCACTTTTTCGCAGTGAACGCATCACAAATTCGCGCCCCTTTTTATCGACTAGTCGCAAGGACAATGATTGGTGACCTCCGCCCGCTTTAACAGGTTTTAAGCCTCCAAAAAGTGTGTCTAAATTTGCGGTTTCTGCTTCAATATCGGCGCTGTAATAATCGCGGTAACGTTCACCCCATAATTTTTTGTAGAGGGCTTTTTTTGTGGTTTCTTCTTGTGAATAAATGGAAGCAAGACTCGTTTTATTTGAATTTGTAGGGTATTGATTTAGTGAAGGTTTAGTAGTTGCTTTTAAAACTTCAGTTTTGTAAACAAGGTGCGCAGCATTATTTTGGAGGTTGTAAAAAAGAACATCAGAATGGCCATCTTTATAAACTACTAATTTTGCAAAGCCATTAGCGGCTAATCCAAAAGCATTGGCATTTTGTCGTACCGGACTAATTTTAGAACCTGAACCACTTATTATTTGGGGTACATTATTAGTTTTTAAAAACTGCAAATTGTGTTCATGTCCCGAAACCAAAATGACTTTATTGTTTGATTGTGCCAGTGTTACAAGGCGTTTACGCAATTCTAAATAGCGCTTATTTTGAAGATCTTGAGGTGAAATGCCACCTGTTTTTCGAATCAGGCTCACTAAAGAACCTAATATTGGCAAGGGTTTTAATTGTTGTTTAACAGAAAATTGTCCGCCGTGAGGGCCATTGCTAAACATGGGATGGTGGATGGCAATTAGCGTAGTTTTACCTTCATTTTTTTTGATGAGATCTTCCAATTCTAAAAAAAAATCCTCACGCGTTTTGACGCTACAATCATCGTTAATTTTAGGGTTTTTGTCCCAGTTTTCTAAATACCATTGGCTATCAATTAGGATGATGCTTATTTGGCTGTTAATTTTTATTTGCTCTATGGGGCAGGCATTTGAAGGAAAAAATACCTTGTTGTTTTTTAAGTTCTTTTCAATATAATCTGATTCGCGTTTTAATCCTTCTAAGCCGCGATACCAATCGTGGTTTCCTGGGATGAAAATTACCTTACCTTTAAAATTTTTAGTAACAGCTAATTGATTGTTAATGCTATTTTCGGCATCATGCCTGTTTTTACTATTTTCTTTTGGCATTCCTTTAGGATAAATGTTATCACCCAAAAAAAGTAAAGAAGTGTTTTGAGAGGCGCTATCGAGTTTTGATTTAAGCGCAGCTAAAACGTGATTTGAGGTTTTTGATTCTCCGGCATCGCCAATCAGGTAAAAGGAATAATCAACTGAATCTAAACTTGCAAGCGTTTTAATTTGAGGTTTTTGCAAATGATTTTTTTGATAAGTCGCACATGCATTTAATAAAGCTAGCAAAAAGATGCTTTTAATTAAAATGGAGTAGTTCATGAATTTTTAAGTGTTGTTTTAAATTTAAGTAATGAAGCTTAGGCTTATTATTCTTTGATGACAATTGTGCTATTAATGGCACTATTATTTAAAATTTGCATTTGACCTTGCGCATCTTTTACGCTTACTGATTTAATAGTTTTGGCCGTTCCCAAACCAAAAATTAGGGTATTTGATTGGTCACTACACAAGCCTTCTCCAATAATATTATAGTTAGTTTGAGTGCCATTTTCGGTTGTTACACTAACGGTAGCGCCTATTAAATTAGCTTTATCTTGCAAGGTTATTTTTAAAAAGTTTGCTTTGCCGCCGTTGTTGATAAAGGCTTTTACGTCGCCATTGAGGTTTGCATAAATCAAATCGGGATAACCGTCATTGTTAAAATCGCTACTTAAAGGCGTAATGGCATAATTTTTATTGATGACTTTAGCCTGCTCTTCGGTAGCAGCAAAAGTGCCATTATCTAATTGAATTAAAAAGCGACAAGGCAATTTAAATAAGGCTTGAGGTGGAAAAGCGATGTAATTTTCGGCTACCGCTAAATCTTGTTTGCCATCTAAATTAAAATCTTCAAAAATGGCTCCCCACGAAAATTCAAATTCGGCAATATGGGTTTGTTTGGCGGCATCGATAAAATTACCAATACTGTCATTTTTAAATAGAATCCAATCGGTAAACAATTCTTGTCCGTCTTTTAAATCGCCTTTAGCCAAGGCTTTTGGCACAGAGGTTCCGGTATTTGAAAAGAATAAATCAGGGCTTTGATTGTTGTCATAATCGCCAACGGCAATGCCCATAGGATAGGAATATTTGTCTGTTAGTGGATTGGTTTTTAATATAAAAGAGGTGCCATTTTGATTGATATAAATGCGTGGTTCACCGGTATCATAAGCCACAACTAAGTCGAGTTTTTGGTCCTTATTAACATCTACAAAAACGCCTTGAAAGGTGTTGTGAATGTATTCTAAACCGGCTGGTTTTGTTATATCTGTAAAGGTATTATCACCATTATTTAACAATAAAATGCTTGAGCCACCGTATTTTTTGTCATTAAAAATGGTTTGACCTTCCATCAATTCCTTTTTAATATAACCCGCAACAAACATGTCTATATGACCGTCTTGGTTGATATCGCCTAGCGTTAAGGATAAAGGTGTTGTTTTATTGTTAAGGGGGATCTCTAGTTTTTGTTCAGAAAAACTACCGTTATTATTTAAGAGCACAAAAACGCCGGTATCTCTGGTTACCAAAATATCGGTAAAGCCATCTTGATTAAAATCATAAGAAACGGCTCCTAATGTGTTCCCTTTTTTTGTAGGTAATTTTACTTTTGATGAAATAGCTATAAAAGTACCCTTTTGATATTGAAAAAGCGCGTCTTGTTGTGCGCTGCCACCGCCAACAAACACTTCATCAATGCCATCATTATTGAAATCAATCAGGCATGAAGCCATCACAGGTAGGCTGTTTTTGTCATCAAACTGGTGTTTAAAGCCAAAAGGTATTTCGGTAAATTTTGGAATAATTGAGTCGGCAATGCTTAAATCACAACCTTTAATAGCTAGTGGACTCGTTGCATAAGGATTGGTAGTGTCTTTCCAAAAGAAAATTAAAATAATGCCAATAATCACGACTAGAAATAAGGGAATAATCCATTTAAATTTTTTCATTTTATAAGTTTTTTGAGTTTATTTTTACGAAAAGTAATGACAAGAAAAATAGGATAAAATGCACCACATTCATAGCGATTGGTCCAATAATAAAACCTATGCTTGGTGCAATATTATAAATAATTAAAATCAATAATAAGATAACAATAGGATTAAAAATAGCCATCCATTTGGGATAAATAGTTTCACCTTTTAGTATGGGAATTACAAATAAAACAGATATCGCAAGAATCCAAATCCGCAAAGATTTTACCAAAATTTCGGCGTGTACTTTATATACTTCAATGAGCGATTGCAGGGCTTTATCATCAGGAAATTCGGCAATTTTATGAACCAAATAGCCCAATTGTGCCCGTGATGAAATCCACATACCGCCAATGATAAAGGCGATGATGCCCAGTGCAAAAATGGCACGGGCAATTTTGGGACTTTTATCTTTAAATATTAAGAATAAATGATAATAACCGGCAATATAAAATGGAACAAAAGAAATAGCCATAAAGTGACCAAGTGTGAGTCTGCTTGACGAAATTTGATTAAAAAACTCAAAATTAGTGCCATCATAACCAATGCCATTAGGCGAATAGTGCAATAAAAATTCGCCAATCCCAACACCTATGGCTCCTATAAGTCCGAGAAAGCCAAAAATGGTTAATGATTTTAAATTTGATTGATTCATGAGCTTCAGCTTTAATTTAAAATAGATTTATGAGTGTTATAAGGGCTAATCCTCCAGTTAAAATACTTAAAATCAAGTTCAAGTTTTTGGCCAAGCCTTTTGATTTTAGTTGAATGAGTTGTGCATAGTTGGCATACATGGCCAATAAGGTAAACGTGCCAAGTGCCGAGCCAATAACAAAAGACACAATGGTTGTTTGTGAAAATTTTAACCAACCCGCAACATCTAACGCGGTTGTTACACCACAATAAAACGGAATGGAAAACATGTTTAAAGCCGATAATAAAAGCCCGACTACAAAACTATTTCCGGCTTTTACTTTAACAGAATTTGCCGGTTCCTTATCTTTTTTTGATTGGCGATAAAAATAGAAAGACAATATTGCAAATATGACAATTGCCAGTTTTTGAAGCGATTGTACAAATGACGGATTACTTCTTAAAAATTTGGTAAATAAAATAGCGATATAAACTTGAGCTAATACCACTATTGATGCGCCTATGGCAAACTTAACACCTTCAACTTTATTTTTGCTGAGGCTTATTTTTGCGGTGGTCATGTTTAACATGCTGGGCGTTAAAGTCCCTAAAAATGAAGTGATAAAACCTAATATAAAATGTAAAGCTAACGTCATTTAGTGTGATTAATTTGGTTAAAATTAAATAAAGATGTTCTATAAGACGTAATAAAATTATGAAATTACGGCGGATAATAAAGTTACATTTTTAATGTACTAAAAACAAGTATGTTAGCTAAAATCTAATGACATTATTGAATTTTATAAGCTTGTTAAAGAAATACTAAAAGGTCTAAAAATAAGATTAAATTTTTTATTTTTTTGTTAGGAACGAAAACCTAGTCGTCTATTGAACCAGTTAAAACAATTAAAAAAACCAAAAATGTCAGCAAAAAACAAAATTTTAAAAATCACCCTTATCATCATAGGATTGGGATTAATAATTGCCGGAAGCGTAAGCTTTTACTTGTTTAATAAACCGGCTAGAAATGTGCAAAATACGAACACAGATTTTAGTCTTAGCGCCAGTCAAATTGTAACTGAATATTTAACAGATGCACAAGCAGCTAATGATAAATATTTAGACAAAGAAGGGAATTCGAAAGTACTCGAAATATCAGGAACCATCACTGAAATTACCGAAGATTTTAACCATCAAAAAGTCATTCTTTTAAAATCGGATGCCGATAAAGCCGGTGTAAGCTGCACTTTTACGAGCGAAACAAATTTACATACCACAAACTTAAAGCTTGGAGATGCCGTTACCATTAAAGGCGTTATCCGATCAGGAGCTGCCTATGATGAAGATTTAGAACTTTATGAAAACGTAATCATTGAAAAAAGTGATATCGTAGAAAACAAATAACAAATAACAATTAAAATTAACAAAAATGAAAAAAACAACAATCCTTTCAATAATTGCTGTAGCAACAATCTTTTTATCAACTTTTAAAATTACGGCACAAAAATTAGTGACAACTAAAACACATTTCGAATTCTTTTCATCAACGCCTGCCGAAGATATTAAAGCGCAAAATTATAAGGCTCTAGGCACCATTGAAAAAAGTACTGGTGCAATCGTGTTTTCCGTTCCAATGCAAAGCTTTGAATTTGTAAAAGCCTTGATGCAAGAGCACTTTAATACCGATAAATTTTTAGATACTAAAAAATACCCAAAGGCTAAACTTGTGGGTAAAATAGGAGATTTATCTAAAGTGAATTTTGATAAAGATGGCACTTACAATGTTGAAGTTGCAGGCGATTTAACCATTCATGGGGTTACTAAAAAAATTAATGAAAAAGCTACAATTAATATAAAATCTGGTAAAATTAGTCTAAATTCGAAATTTAAGATTACTTTAAACGACTATAAAATTGCTTTTAAAAGCGGAAAACCTTCAACAAATATTGCTAAAGTAGTTGAAGTTACCGTAGAAGCAAATTATTAATCTAACTAAAACACAAAATAATGGCACATTTAAAATTAGAAAACAATCCAGTTTCACCGGTATCTCAGGGAATTTTTGACAGCACCCAAAAAGCGCTTGGGTTTGTACCTAATATGTATAAAGATATGGGAAACAATCCTGCTTTGCTAGATGCTTACACCTATTCTTATCACAGCTTTAGAGCCAATTCCGGATTTTCTCCCGTAGAGCAAGAAGTGGTTTTTTTATCGGTAGCTTACGAAAATAATTGTGAATATTGTATGGCTGCCCACAGTTTTGTTGGCGATATGATGACAAAAGTTCCCGCCGAAATAACAAATGCCATCCGCGAAGGCAAACAAATTCCCGATTTAAAATTAGCGGCCTTGTCAAAATTAACGCGATCACTCACCGCCACTCGTGGTAATGTTTCGCAAGTAGAAGTAGATGCATTTTTAGCAGTTGGCTATTCCGAATCACACGTATAGGGATTATTGCCGGAATTGCCGTAAAAACAATGAGTAATTATTCTAATCACATTACAAATCCTAAATTAGATGCCGCCTTTGCAGGTCGTATATGGAAAAAATAATTTAAAAAAATAAATATTTAAAGCCAATAAAGCGATTTCAGTCTTTATTGGCTTTTTTGAATTGAGGTTATCTCAATTAAATTATTTGCCAACAATTTAAACTTTGTTATCTTTATTTTTTAATAGGATAGCTATTTTTGTTAAATAAAAAAGCACCTAATTAATCACAAATTACCATCTAAATGAGCAGAATAAAAGTCATTCAACAACAAGAAGCAACGGGAAGGTTAAAAGAAATTTATGATGAAATTATTCAAAAAAGAGGACAACTTGCCGAAGTTCATAAAATTCAAAGCTTAAGGCCAGAAAGCATTATCAAACATATCGATTTGTATATGGAAATTATGTTTTCAAAATCAGACTTATCGCGCGCAGAACGAGAAATGATGGCCGTTGTTACCTCGGTTTCAAACCAATGTTTTTATTGTCAAATTCACCATTCACAAGCATTAAACAATTATTGGAAAGATGATGATAGGGTTCAAAAATTGCGTACAAACTATTTAGATGCTGGTTTAAACGACAGACAATTAGCATTGTGTGAGTTTGCTAAAAAGCTCACGCTTAACACAAATGAGTTCAAGGAGTCCGCAACAATTGATAATTTAAAAAAAATTGGCTTTTCAGATGCAGCGATTCTAGATGCCACACTTGTGGTAGCCTATTTTAATTTTGTAAATAGAATGGTTTTGTCTTTGGGCGTAAATCTTGAAGCTAATGAAGGCAAAGGCTATAATTATTAAATCTAAAAAAATGAAACATCTAAAACATTTATTTTACACTTTTGTCATCTTATCTGGAACTATTTATGGTCAGGATATAAAACCAGAAAAAATTAGTTTTAAGTCCATTGATGGCGTGCCAATAACAGCTAATTTATATCATAATAACGACAAACTCCCCGTTATTTTACTTTGTCATCAAGCGCGGTTTAACAAAGCCGAATACGACGAAATTGCGTTAACACTCTTTGAAAAAGGCTTCAATTTAATAGCAATTGATCAAAGGTCGGGTGGAACTTTAAACAGCAAAGTAAACGAAACCTTTGTTGCCGCTACTAAATTGAAAAAACCAACGGCATTTTTAGATGCCGAGCAAGACATTGAAGCTGCTATTAACTATGCTTCAGATAAATATCATAAAAAAATAATCCTTTGGGGTAGCTCATATTCCGCCGCACTTTCAATGTATTTTGCCAGTTCAAATGATAAGGTTAAAGCCTTAATAGCCTTTAGCCCGGGTGATTATTTTGTGGAGAAAAAAGGCACTTTAAAAACTAAATTAGCCGATTTTAAAAAACCGATGTTTGTAACTTCGTCAAAAGAAGAAGCGCCTGAGTTAACCAAGCTGATCTCAAAGATGAAATTAACTAAAAATCAAGTGCAATTTATTCCAAGAGAAGCAGGCGTTCACGGGTCTAAAGCCTTGTGGAATAACAATCCCGATAAGGGTGAATATTGGAGCGCTTTAAATAATTTTTTAGAGGTATTGATAAATTAAAAAAACCATCTCGATTTGAAGTGTTTATAGTAGCTAAAAGCATTCCCATTTATCGAAAAAGCCAATAAGCTTCTTAACAAAAACGCTAATCACAAAAAAACCACCTCGATTTGAGGTGGTTTTTTTAGTAGCGGGAACCGGACTCGAACCAGTGACCTTCGGGTTATGAGCCCGACGAGCTACCTACTGCTCTATCCCGCGATATAAGGGTGCAAATATACAACAATTTAAATGCTTTGAAAGAAATATTTTTAAAAATTATCCGTTCATCGAAATCAAAAATTCTGTATTATTTAGAGTTGTTTTTATCCTGTCATTGATAAATTCCATCGCTTCAACGGGATTCATATCCGCCAAGTATTTGCGTAAAATCCACATACGTTGAATGGTTTTATCATCCAATAATAAGTCATCTCTACGCGTGCTCGATTTCACTAAATCAATGGCTGGAAAAATTCTGCGATTAGAAATATTGCGGTCTAATTGCAATTCCATATTACCGGTTCCTTTGAATTCTTCAAAAATAACTTCGTCCATTTTTGAGCCGGTTTCGGTAAGTGCCGTAGCGATAATGGTTAATGAACCACCATTTTCAATGTTTCGGGCAGCGCCAAAAAAGCGTTTTGGTTTGTGAAGTGCATTGGCATCAATACCACCCGAAAGAATTTTTCCGGAGGCTGGGGCAACGGTGTTATAAGCGCGCGCCAAACGGGTAATGGAATCTAATAAAATAACCACATCGTGCCCACATTCTACCAATCGTTTTGCTTTATCAAGCACAATATTGGCGACTTTTACATGTTTTTCGGCAGGCTCATCAAAAGTAGAAGCAATGACTTCGCCTCTAACGCTGCGTTGCATATCGGTAACTTCTTCAGGGCGTTCGTCAATGAGTAAAATAATTTGATAAACCTCGGGATGATTGGCGGCAATGGCGTTAGCAATGTCTTTTAACAACATGGTTTTACCGGTTTTTGGCTGCGAAACAATCATGCCACGCTGTCCTTTGCCAATCGGACAAAAAATATCCATAATTCTTGTTGAAATGGAACTTCCTTTGGTGGTAATATCAAATTTTTCTGTTGGAAATAGCGGTGTTAAATGTTCAAAAGAAACGCGATCTCTCACGTTTTCGGGCTTTAAACCATTAATATATGACACGCGGATTAAAGGGAAATATTTTTCGGCTTCTTTTGGAGGTCTTACAATTCCTTTAACAGTATCTCCGGTTTTTAAACCGAATAATTTAATTTGCGATTGCGATACATAAATATCATCGGGTGATGATAAATAATAATAATCGGAAGAACGCAAAAAGCCATAGCCATCGGGCATAATTTCTAAAACACCTTCGCTTTCAATAATGCCGTCAAATTCATAATCGGGATCGCGATATTTGCCAACTCTTTTTTGTTCATTGGGATATTTATTGAAATTTTGTTGATTTCTGGGCAGATTTTCTTTTTTTATTTGGTTGTTTTGTATTGCTTGCTCAACAGGAGCAATAATGGGTTCGACTGTATCAACAATAATGGGTTCTGCCTCAATTAAAATGGGTTCGTTTAATGGTATTGAGGAATCTACATTTTTAGGATGATTGTGAATAGGAACTTTTTGATTTGAAGCTTTGTGAAGGGTTTTTTTGTGGGTTCGAGGTCTTGAATCCGGTCTTTTTTCGGTTTGATCAAATTGAACCGCAATTGGTTGAATTTCTGCTACGTTTTCAATTGTAACTTCTTCAAGTGGCAATGCTATTTGACTTGCCGTAACTTGTTCTTCGCGCATCGTAACCCGTTCAACAAAAGCTTGATTGGCAACTTGATTTTGGTTGTTACTCGGTATGCGTCTGCGCCGTGGTTTATTGTCCATTCGGTTTTCTTTAGCGAGACTAGGCTGACTCACGGTTTTTGGCGCAATAGCCTGAAGGTCTAGTATTTGATAAATTAATTCATTTTTCTTTAATTGACGAAATTTTGGAACATTTAATTCCTTAGCGATATCTAACAAATCTGCTAATTTTTTTCCATTTAAGGCTTCAATATCAAACATAAAATATTAAGATTAGTTGAAAAATTCTTTTTAAAAGAATACTCGATGTATTTATTTTTTGAATTCAAAAATTTATGGTGAAGACCACGACTATGACGTGAATAATAATGCAATATTACAATTTATTTTTTAAATATAAAAAAGTGACAATTAAAAAAGTTTCAGTTAAATTTGCATTTATATAAAAAAATAGATGATTCAGCGTATTCAGTCTTTATATTTGATTTTAATTGCGGTATTTAGCAGTGGCTTAATGTTTGTTTTTCCGTTATGGAAAGATAATCAGGGCGTTTTTTATGCCTATCAAGCTTTTAAATCAAATCAAATCGTATTGATGAGCATTGCCATTGCTTTTTTATTGGTTAGCTTTTTGGCAATTTTGAGCTTGTTTACTTATAAAAAAAGAAAAAATCAGTTTGTTTTAAATAGACTAAATTTGATTATAAACCTCTATTTGTTAGGTGTATTGTTATATTATCTGCAAAATTTATCTGGAGAAACTTTAGTTTCAGAGAAGGGTATTGGTGCTTTTTTTCCGGTTTTAAATATTGTTTTATTGGTCTTTGCCAATAGGGCGATACAAAAGGATGAAGCACTTGTAAAATCTGTAGATCGATTGCGGTAAACCTAAAATCTTAGTTTTTTAGTGCTTATTAAACCACCTGTTTTAGTTCAGGTGGTTTTTTATTTTTTAATCACTTGACTTTTTTTGAGTTCAATTTTATTTTTTATCTTTACGTGCAAATTAGAAAATAATTCTTAAGTCATTTTTATAAATAAAACCTAAACTATGGCATTAAAATCAAGTATAAAAGTCCATTTAGCCGACGATCACGAGATTGTAATCGATGCTATTAAAGCGGTATTAAGTTCTGATAGCACCATTAACGTGGTAGGTTTTTCGCTAAACGGTGATGAAATAATTGAATGGTATCAGAAAAATTTTGCGGATGTTTTGGTGTTAGATATCAATATGCCCATTAAAGACGGCCTTCAGTTTTTACGCGAAATGGGTTCTATGCAACAAAAACCTAAAGTTATTGTGCTTTCAAGTTATGATGATGTAAAATTGATAAAAGAGGTTTTAAAGTTGGGCGCTCGTGGGTTCATCCCTAAAAAAATGGCGGGTCAAACTATAATAGAAGCGGTTCATAAAGTTTATGAAGGAGAGCAATATTTTACACCTGATATAAAGGAAAAGATGATGCAATCGCTTTTAGGTCAAACGGTTGATGAAAAAGTTGGGCAAGAAGGCATCTTGGCATCTTCATTAACGCCAAGAGAATGTGAAATTTTAAAGTTGATAGCTCAAGAAAAAAGCACTAAAGAAATTGCCGATATCTTATTTTTAAGTGAAAATACGGTTGATACCCACCGCCGAAATTTAATGACTAAAATTAAAGTCAAAAATGCCGTTGGTTTAGCTATGTTTGCCCATAAAAATGGACTAAGTTAAAGGGCATATAATCTAAACCCTTTTTTCTAATTCAATCACTTCAAGGTTTTTAACCTCACTTTCGTGGATTTCAAAACGCACCATCGTTCGCACAGCTTGAAAGCCTTCTTTTCCGGCAGCCCCCGGATTAATGTGTAAAATTTTGAGATTTTTATCAAACATAACACGCAAAATATGTGAATGTCCGCTTATAAATAAGTTAGGTTTATTTTGTATTAATAGTTGCTTAATTCCCGGCGCATACCGATTGGGATAACCACCTATATGCGTCATTAAAACCCAATAATTTTCAACCTTAAAATAAGCAACTTTTGGGAGTTCATTATATAACGCACGGCTATCAATATTGCCATAAACGGCGCGTAAGGGTTTTAACTTTTTGATAGTTTCAATAACATCGGCAGCTCCAATATCACCGGCATGCCACACTTCATCTGCTTGATTGATATAAATGAGCATGCGCTCATCTAGGTAACTGTGCGTATCGGATAGCAATAAAATTTTAACCATTTTTTAAAATTAATGAGGGTGCTAGAAAATCAAATACTTAAAAATACTCTTGTATCTTTGCATCAACAAAAGTACACTTTTTGAGATATTTTATCAATTTAGCATTTAAAGGAACCGCGTATCATGGTTGGCAATGGCAACCTAATGATTTAAGCGTTCAGCAAGTTTTGCAAGATGCTTTGCAAATATTGTTAAAACAAACCATTAGTCTTTTTGGAGCCGGTCGAACAGATACTGGTGTGCACGCATCACAATTTTTTGCGCATTTTGATATCGAAATTCCTTTAAATACCGATGAGTTAACACATAAATTAAACGCCTTTTTGCCAGATACAATTGTGATTTATAAAATATTTCAGGTAAATGATAGCACACATGCCCGGTTTGATGCCATAAACCGCACTTATCAATATCATATTTTTTTAGGAAGAGATCCGTTTTTATTTGAAACAACTTGGCAAATTCATCAACGCCAACTCAACGTTGAAAAAATGAATGAAGCTGCCAAATATTTACTTGATTATTCCGATTTTAAATGTTTTTCTAAATCAAGAACCGATGTCAAAACTTATGATTGTAAAATTACGGAAGCGCATTGGCAACAAAAGGACCAAGAATTAATTTTTACCATCTCCGCCAATCGGTTTTTAAGAAATATGGTTAGGGCCATTGTTGGGACTTTAGTAAATATAGGAACCGGTAAAAATGAGGTGGAAGATATGAAATCCTTAATAGAAAGCAGAGACCGCCGAAACGCCGGGTTTTCGGCTTATGCCAAAGGTTTGTTTTTAACTAAAATTGACTATCCTAATCATCTTTTTATGTAATTTAATAGTCTTATGGAGCAGAAAAAAAATAATAAAGTAGCAGGAAAAGCATTCGACTCTAAGTTGTTTTTCAGACTCATGCAGTTTGTAAAAGACTACCGAATGCAATTTATTATCGCTTCGCTGTCAACCATTTTACTAGCCGTTGTAGCCGCCGTAAGACCCTGGTTACTAAAGGAATTAGTCGATAATTACATTACCTTTAAAAACGCTCCAATGATTTTGCAATACACCATTTATATGTTTATGGCGCTTTTTGCTGAGGTATTTTTACAGTTTTTATTTATCTACTATGCCAATTTATTAGGGCAAAACATTATAAAAGATTTACGCCTAAAAATTTACAATCACTTGATGCAGTTTAAAATGCAATATTTTTCGACTACGCCTGTCGGTAAAATGGTAACACGGGTTGTAACCGATATTGAAACCATAGCCAGCGTTTTTGGCCAAGGTTTGTTTATGATTATTAGTGATTTACTTAAAATGGTGGCAGTAATGATTTTAATGATTTATATGAATTGGCAATTATCGCTCATTGTGCTAGCTGTTTTACCACTCATTATTTATGCAACTAGAATATTTCAAATAAAAATAATAGGCGCTTTTCAGGATGTTCGAAACCAAATTGCCAACCTAAATAGTTTTGTGCAAGAGCGTGTTTCGGGCATGAAAATTGTTCAATTATTTAGCCGTGAGGCTATTGAATATCAAAAATTTGAAAGCATCAATGAAAAACACAGGCGCGCTCACGTAAAAACCGTTTGGTATTTTTCTATCTTTTTCCCCATTGCCGAAATTTTGACCAGCATCGCACTTGGTTTTGTGGTTTGGTATGGGGGATTAAAAGCGGCCACGAACAACGCCATAAGTATTGGAGAAATCATGAGTTTTATTATGATGAGTCAAATGTTGTTTAGGCCTTTACGCCAAATTGCCGATAAATTTAACACCTTGCAAATGGGAATGGTCGCAGCCGATAGGGTTTTTACAATCCTAGATGAAGATGAAAAAGAATTAGACCTTGGCAAACACCTAACAAGCCATATTAAAGGGAACATTTCTTTTAAGGATGTGAAATTTAGCTACATAAAAGACCAACCAATTTTAAAAGGCATCTCGTTTGAGGTAAAACAGGGCGAAACGGTTGCCATTGTTGGCGCAACAGGGGCGGGAAAATCAACTATTATCAATTTGTTAAACCGATTTTATAACATTGATAGTGGCGCTATTTTAATAGATGGCATTAACATTGCCGATTATCAAATTACCTCATTGCGAAACCACATTGCCGTGGTGCTTCAAGACGTTTTTTTGTTTGCCGATACCATTTTTAATAATATTATTTTAACCAATAAAAATATCACTTTAGAACAAGTTGAAGAAGCCGCCGAAAAAATTGGCATTAAAAAATTTGTAGAATCGCTGCCCGAAGGTTTTAATTATAACGTCAAAGAACGCGGGGCAATGCTCTCATCCGGTCAACGACAATTAATCGCTTTTTTAAGGGCTTATGTTACGCAGCCCAGTATTTTAATTCTTGATGAAGCTACATCTTCTATTGATTCCTATTCCGAAAAGCTCATCCAAAAAGCAACAAAACGAATCACGCAAGGGCGGACTTCAATTATAATTGCGCATCGGTTGGCAACCATTAAAAAAGCCGATAAAATTATTGTTTTAGATAAAGGGTTGGTTGTTGAGCAGGGCACTCATAAAGATTTATTAGAAAAACAAGGTTATTATAGCAAACTTTACGAAATACAATTTATAAAAGCCACTGCTTAAATCATTAAACAGCAAGATCTTTGCGGAGTTTTAAGTTTAAATCTTCCATGTTTTTATAGAGCACAAACTCACTGTCTTTAATGTAAGAAATTTCGCCAGTTTCTTCTGATACCACAAGGGCAAGGGCGTCGGTTCTATCGGTAATGCCAATTCCTGCGCGGTGTCTTAAACCAAATCGCAACGGAATATGCGCTTCTTTTGATACCGGCAAAATAACTCTAGTAGCCACTATTTTGTTGTCTTCAATAATGATAGCGCCATCGTGAAGTGGTGAATTTTTATAGAAGATGCTTTTTAATATGGGTCGGTTGACTTCTATATTCATAAAATCGCCAGTATCTTTAACAAAATCGAGGCTGTTATTGCGTTTTAAAACAATGAGCGCCCCTGTTTTTGTTTCCGACATTTCATTGCAAGCTTCTAATATGGCATCTACATTGGTGATTTCAATTAACTCGGTATTTAATAAATTCAGACTTTTTAAAAAGCCTTTTTTGGATGTAAAATTTGTTGAGCCCAACATTAGCAAAAATTTTCTAATTTCCTGCTGAAAAACAATGATTAAGGCAATAAATCCGCCACCAATAAATTTTCCGATAATATCGCTAAGCAATTCCATTTGCAAAACTTCGGTCAATTTCCATATTAAATAAAGTATGCCAATCCCTAAAAAAATATTAATAGCTATGGTGCCTTTTACCAATTTGTAAACGGTGTAGAGCAAAAAAGCGACGAGTACAATGTCTAAAACGTCTAAAAAGTTAAAGTTTAAATAATCCAAGCTTAATAATTTTAAGTAAAAATACTAAATAATTGCAGTAAAAAATCCACTATTTAAAATAATATTCGGTTGTGCTTGTGAGGTGTTTTTGGTAGGGTGATTCAATCCATTTCGCTTTGATTGACAAGTATTTTTCAAAGCCTAGGTTTTCTTGAAAATAACAGTCAAGATTTGCGTAGCTTGAAGGTTTATCGAGGTTTTTAGCCATAACCGAATCGAGTTGGGAATATAAAAATAGGCTATTTTTAAAGGCAAAATGCTGTTTATAAAATGTAAAGTTTAGGCTTGTGGTATCGCTAACTAAAGGATAGTTATAGGCAATTTCTTTAAAATTGAAAGGCAAGAAAGCAACTTTATGGGAAAGCGTATCGGCAAAGCTAAAATAGTTTAGCAAACCATCTACGTGATGAGGCGATGCTTTTTGTCGTTTTTCTAGGAGTTTTTTAAAAGGGGCATAAATTTGTTTTAAGGTGAGACGGCGGTCAATATTAAACAGCCAATTGGTGGTTTCAATGCGGTTGCCTTGGTTGAGTTGAGCGATGGTATCTTTTTCCTTAACGGAATAAAATATCCAAACGGCAGAATTATTATAAACCTCTTTTGTAGCATTATTGGCTTGAAGCAAGGGCAATTTTAATTCTTGTTTTGCACAACTTACTAAAAAAGCAAAAATGAAAAAATAAGTTAGGTTTTTCATGGTTATTTTGGCAATTGTTGTAAAATCTTTATGGTTTCTAGCGCTTCTTTAACATCGTGAACACGCAAAATTGAAGCGCCATTTTGCAGCGCAATGGTGTTGACAATAGTAGTGGCATTTAGCGCTTCTTCGGGCGTATTTTCGAGCACTTTATACAGCATTGATTTTCGCGAAAGCCCTGCCAATATTGGCAAATCAAAGCATTTAAACAAATCTAAATGTTTTAACAAGGTATAATTATTTTCGATGGTTTTTCCAAATCCAAACCCAACATCCAAAATCAAATCATTAACACCTAAAGCTCTTAAATTGGCAATTTTTTCAGAAAAATACAAACGCATTTCATAAATAATATCATCGTATTTTGGATTGTTTTGCATGGTTTTTGGTGTGCCTTTCATGTGCATTAAAACATAAGGAACTTGAAGCTTGGCAATGGTTGCAAACATATTTTTATCAAGGCTGCCACCCGAAATATCATTAATCATACAAGCGCCGGCGTTAATGGTTTCGACAGCAATTTTACTCCTAAAAGTATCGACCGAAATTAATGCTTCCTGAAATTTTGACACAATTAGCTGCACCGCATTTAGGCTTCGTTTAAGCTCTTCGTGTTCCGATATATTTTGTGCATTTGGACGCGAAGAATAGGCGCCCACATCTATAAAAGTTGCGCCTTCGCTCAACATTTTTTCAACCTGATTTAAAAGCAAAGCATCGGAATGGTATTTGCCCCCGTCGTAAAAGGAGTCGGGCGTGCAATTTAAAATCCCCATCACCTTAGGGATTGATAAGTCAATAAGTTGTCCTTTGCAATTGATTAGCTGCCTCATTAGTTGTTATTTAGAAGCGACGGTGTTAACCACTTTTGTCATTATTGGCGGAATATAATTTTCCATTTTGGCGATTAAATCTTCAATAGAATCGCTCACTTGAAGCATATCGCAGTTTGTTTTTTTTAAAAAACCTTCGACAACCATCACCTCCAATTGTTTTAAGGTAAAATCAAAAAAACCATTGGTGTTAAGCAAACCAATTGGTTTATTTTCAATACCTAATTGTCCTAAAGTTAAGGCTTCAAACAATTCATCTAAGGTTCCAAATCCGCCAGCTAAGGCGATATAGCCGTCAACCATTTTGCTAATGGTAACCTTGCGTTCGCTCATATTTTTAGTTACAATCATTTCGCTAATGCTGCCATGAAAAACTTCTTTGTGTTTTAATAAGTGAGGAATCACGCCGGTTACATGTCCATTTTGGCTCAATAGCGCATCTGCTAAAGCGCCCATCATTCCTATTTTTCCACCACCATATACCAAGCCGATATTTTTTTTGGCAAAATAAAGCCCCACAGTTGTAGCGGCCTTTTTATAATCGGCATTAAATCCGATACTCGATCCGCAAAAAACGGCAATGTTTTTCATATTTGAATATTTTAGGGGCGCTTAAATCACAATTTTAATAAAAATTTAAAAAGTGGCAAGCTTAAAAATTATTGTTAAATTTGGACGAAATTTACATAAATAATTAAGAGTTTCATGCAAAAAACTTCAAAACAATACGACGCGGTAATCGACAAATGTAAAGGATTGTTTGTTAAAAAGATGAAAGATTACGGTTGTGCTTGGCGTATTTTGCGCTTACCTTCGTTAACCGATCAAATTTATATAAAAGCCCAACGCATACGCCAGCTTCAGGATAATGCGGTTCGAAAAATTGACGAAGATGAAGCCTCCGAATTTGTTGGCATTATAAATTATTCGGCCATGGCATTGATTCAATTAGAGCTTGGTGTTGCCATTCAACCCGATTTAAATCCGCAACAAGCCGAAAATTTATACGATAAGCATATAAAAATTTCTAAGCGTTTAATGAGTGATAAAAACCACGATTATGGTGAGGCTTGGCGCGATATGCGTGTGAGCTCTTTAACCGATTTAATCATCCAAAAACTGTTGCGCGTTAAACAAATTGAAGATAATAATGGTAAAACGCTGGTTTCTGAAGGCATTGATGCCAACTATCAAGATATGATAAATTACGCCGTTTTTGCTTTGATTTTAATAGAAGAAGCTCAAATTAAATAACCCAAAACTATGAAAATTATCACTCAATTATTACGTGTTTTAGTAGGCATTACCTTTGTTTTTTCGGGCTTTGTAAAGTTGGTTGACCCGCTGGGTTCTACCTATAAATTTGAAGAATATTTTAGTAAAGAGGTTTTAAATCTCACCTTTTTGTCGCCATTGGCCCTCGAATTTTCAGTCATTCTTATCTTGGCCGAATTGCTTTTAGGGGTCATGTTGCTTGTCGGATTTAAATCAAAATTTACGACCTTTAGTTTGCTTTTTTTGATTAGCCTTTTTTTGTTTTTAACTTGGTATTCGGCTAATTATAATAAAGTTACCGATTGTGGCTGTTTTGGCGATGCCATTACCTTAACCACTTGGCAAACCTTTTATAAAAATGTGGTCTTAATTTTTATGATAATTTGGTTGGTTATAAAACAAAAAGATATTAAACCCTTATTGGGAAATTTTATGGCAAAATCTTTGACGGTTTTAAGCTTTGTAGCATCGGTTTTTATCCTCTATCAGGTGTTAACTTATTTGCCAATTATTGATTTTAGACCTTATGCCATTGGCAAAAATATTTCAGAAGGTATGCGCATTCCCGATGATGCCCAAAAAGCGGTTTATAAAGACACGTGGATATATAAAGTAAATGGCGTGGCAAAAACATATATTACTCAAGAAGCCCCTTGGAATATTCCGGGAGCAGTTTTTGTTAGTCGTAAAACAGAAATGCTAAAAGCAGGTTATCAACCACCTATTCATGATTTTACGATGGAAAAAGACGGTGAAAATCGCACTGAAAAATTATTACAAGAACCAAAATTAATGCTCATTGTGATGTATAATATAGATAAATCAACTAAAAATGGTTTAAAGCAAATAAAGAATTTATCCGATAAGGCACTTGCAAATGGTTATCAGGTATTTGCCATGTCGGCATCGCCAGAAGCCGATTTTTTAAAAATAAAAACCGACAATCAGTTGAATTTCGATTTGCTTTTTTGCGATGAAACCACGCTAAAAACAATGATTCGCGCAAACCCCGGTGTCATCATGCTCAATAAAGGAACCATCACCGAAAAATGGAGCTGGCGCAGCGCGAAAAAAATAGAATTTTAATTAAACCTTATCAATGAAAATCATCGCTTTAATAGGAATTGGAAGTTTTATAGGGGGCATCTTTAGGTATTTATTATCGCAATCGGTACAATCTAAATTTTTATCGGCTTATCCATTTGGAACTTTAACAGTCAATATTATTGGCTGTTTGGCTATCGGAATAGTTTTTGGTCTGAGCGAAAAGTTTAATTTTTCGCCCGAATGGCGCTTGTTTTTAGCCACTGGAATTTGTGGCGGTTTTACCACCTTTTCTACTTTCTCGTTTGAAACCATGGCCATGTTGCGCGATGGACAATATTTGTATAGCTTTTTATATATTGGCTCGAGTGTGTTTGTTGGCTTAATAGCCGTATATTTGGGAATCTTGCTTTTAAAATTGTTATAACCATGGAAAATAATCCAAATGCCAAGTTGTTGCGAATATTTATTGGGGAATCTGATAAAATTGGAAGTGTACCACTTTATGAAGCTTTAGTGTTTCAGGCAAAAAAACAAGGACTTTCGGGCGCAACCGTAACAAAAGGCGTGATGGGTTTTGGTGCAAATTCTAAAATTAGCACCGCAAAATTGTTTACCATTTCACAAGATTTGCCCATGATTGTCGAAATTATTGATGTAGAAGATCACATTCGTCGCTTTGTTAAAATCGTTGAGCAAATGTTTGAAGATGCTAAATCGGGCGGACTTATCACCATAGAAAAAGCCGAAATCATTCGCTATCGTGCTATGAAATAATTGACGATGAACCTCTATAACAAATACGTCCTTCCCAAAGTAATCAATTGGGCATGCAGCCAAAAGCCAAATATGATTCAGCGCGCCAAAATCATTCCACAGGCGCAAGGAACGGTGTTAGAAATTGGTGTGGGATCGGGTTTAAATTTACCATTTTATGATAAAGCGCGCATCAAGCATTTAACAGCTATTGACCCATCTGTTGAAACTTGGGATAAAAATAAGTTTGACATCCAAAAATTACCCTTTAATTTTGAATTTATTAAAGCTTATGCTGAAGCAATCCCAGCCGATAATAATTGTTTTGATACCGTTGTAATAACCTATGCCTTGTGCACCATTCCCGATACCGAAAAAGCCCTCGAAGAAATTAGGCGCGTGCTAAAACCAAACGGAAAATTATTGTTTTGTGAACACGGAAAAGCCCCCGATTTGGCGGTCCAAAAATGGCAAAACAACATAAACCCCCTCTGGAAACGGCTGGGTGGTGGCTGTCATTTAAACAAAGATATTCCGCTAATTATTAAACAAAATGGCTTTAATATTAAAAAATTAGATGCCATGTATATCCCCGGATGGAAACCGGCTAGCTTTAACTATTGGGGAACGGCCGAAATTGGATAATTGTTGAGATACATAATTTTTAGAATTCCTTGATTTGGGTTATGAAATTAAAAAAGTACCGCCTTAGTTTTTTGAGCAACCATATTAAAAAATGCTGATTGTTTTAAAATAAATAGGGGGGTTAGTTTTCATTAATGAAACTTTTTTTATACTCATCTGAATTCAAAACCGTGTCATACAATCCTATATCTTCACCTTCGTGTTTGCTAATTCCAATATATTCTAAACTGGCGTCTTCATAGCGTTTGAATTTGTAAACAGCATCATTCATTAACGCTGAATTGAACACACCAAGACTTACCAACACTTCAAAGTCTTTTACGGTTAAGCCTGTTACCTTTTTGAAAAGCCCCGGTTCCAATTGAGTGATGACGTCTTTCAAGATTCTTTCTCGGTAATCTGTCAGGTACATAAACACAGGAATACGAGTGGCAAACTTGATTAGTTTTTCTTGGATTTGTTTTCTCAGGCTCTTGTATTCCTTTTCTTCGTCTGAAAGTTCCTTTTTTTCTTTTTTGGTTAGTTCTTTATCGTTTGCTTCTTTCTTTGCTTTTTTTACGGCTTCCGATTTATTAATAATGGTTTCAATGTCCTGATTCAAATTTCTAAAACCTTCAATGCTCATCAAAGCGTTCATTGCATCTTCATTTGCCATCAATCGGGCAAGCGTGTTGTTGTCCACATTTACGAGTAATGCACTTTCCCAACGTCTTGCTAAAAGCGTTGCCGTTGTACCGCTCATCGCCATATCTAAAATTCCTGCGGCATCTACTTGCTTCATAGAACTGCCGTCATAAGCCAATACAGGCAGGAAGTTTATAAACTCAGCAACTTTTGCTTCTGGGTTTGTTTCTTTTACATTCAGTCGGCAACTGTAATCGGCAATTTGTCTTAATGCTCGGTTGGGAGCAAAGTCAAAAACGTAGCATTCTTCTTTTAGAATTTCTTCTTTATTGGGCGATTTGCTGTCGGGATTTTTGATTACCCAAGGGGTTTGAACTCGGAAAGCCGCCTGAAAATAAGTTTCGGGACTGGAAGAATTACGCAACATAAAAATGCCTGTCCAAGGTTTTACAGAAATTCCTGTAGTAAGTTTGCCACACGAAAGTGTAATGGTTTTTGATTCTAAGGGATTGTCGGTCATTGCATCTAAAACTGGTGGCAATGCATCTATTCCAATACCTGCTTGCGTTCCTGCGGCAACAACAACTTTGTAGTCTTTATAAAAAACATTCTGTCTTTTTTCAAGCAAAAGTGCCATTGCGTTACAGGCAGCAACGGTGGGCAAAAACCAAAACGTATGATTTAACACATTGAGCAATGGGGCGTGTGAAAAGGGCAATGGCGGTTTTTTTGCCCCCATTTTCAAATGGTCAACGGTGGTTTCGCTGAACGAACCCCGAATTAAGTCCAACCATTTTTGTACTTCATCTTCATATTTGAAACGTGCTTTTCGTCCTTCTCCTTCTGCTGAAAAGAATATATTCAAATCAAAACTGTCAAACTCACCCTGCTTTGCAATTTTGCGAATTGCCAAAGGTAATTGATAAGTTAGCATTACCATTCGTGGCAATGCTGCATAAGGATTTAAGCCTTTTGAATAGTCCCAATTTTCTTTTTCCCTTTGTTCGTCAGAATACGTCCAATTGAAAATTTGTTCTTCAATAAATTCGCCTGAACTAATTGCCCGAAACGGTGTGCCCGATAAATACAAAAAATGATTGGTGCTGATTGGGATAATTTTCTCTAAGTGTTCCGCTTTATCTTCTTCGGCAATGCCTTCTTTTTCTATTTTCTTAAATTCTTCAATCTCCTTCTCGGCTTCCAAGTCTTTGCCAAATAAATCTTTGGCGTTTTCTCGCCAAGCTCCAAAATGGTATTCGTCAAAAATGATACAATCCCATACGGTAGCGTGTACCCATTCATTTTTAGATTTGATACCACTCGTATTTTTATTAATTCCTAAATAATCTTGAAACGAACCAAAGCAAACCAAAGGTTGCTTTTTACTTTGTTCAACCGCCTTTTCAATAGCTTTATCTGATAATTCATCTGTGTGTTTAGAAATGAATTGCCAACCTTCAAAATCAACGTGCGATAGTAAATCTTCTTTCCAAGCATCTTCAACGGCTGGTTTGAAGGTTAGCACCAATACTTTTTTCCAACCCATTTTTTTTGCTAATTGGTAACTGGCAAATGTTTTACCAAATCGCATTTTGGCATTCCATAAAAAGTGTGGGTCTTTATCTTTGTTTTCTTTTTTAAAACGCTTGAAATAGGCAATCGTTTTATTTACGGCTTCTTCCTGTTCAGGTCGCATACCGAAAGTAAGGACACGATTTTCTTCTGTTTTCTCGCCTGTTTTTATTTCCCATATGGATTTGCGTAAATCGTTTAATGAACATTTGAACCATTCACCTTCGGGATTGGCAAACCCTTGTTTACGCAAATGGCGGTGTATATCGTGGTCGGTAAAAGAACTGCCGTCCCGTTTCATTGCCGATTCTTCAAATACAATTTTATACCGAATGGCAGCCGTGCCTAATTGTTCTTTAATTCGGGTTTGTGCATCACGGTCGGTGAAGCCTATTTTGAGCAAACCCTTATGCGTAGCAATTTCAACCAATTCATAAGCATAAATGGTGGGATTTGAAGCTGGACGGGGTGGGAAGAATTCTTTTTTCATCGTCAGAATCAGGATTTACAGGATTTTAGGATTGGTAGGATTTTCGTCTTCATTGATTCTATTTTTTGCTATTTCTAACGCCTGATGTAGTTTCTGTTTTATCAATTTTAAATCGGGCAGTTTAGTTAAGTATTCAGCTACCTTGATGTTGCTGCTTTCTAATTGCAGCAATTCAACGTGTTCCTGATTTTTTGTGGCGCATAAAATCAAACCAATTGGTGGGTTTTCTCCTTCTACACTTTCAAATTTTTCTAACCATCTCAAATATAATTCCATTTGCCCTTTGTGAGCCGCTTCAAATTTGCCGAGTTTCAACTCAATGGCAACCAAACATTTTAGTCGTCTGTGGTAAAAAAGCAAATCCAAATAATAATCTTCATTATCAATACTTATTCGTTTTTGCCTTGCCATAAATGCAAAATCAGAACCTAATTCAATAATGAATTTTTGAAGTTCCACCAAAATACTGTCTTCTAAATCCTTTTCGGAGTAGGTGTCTTTTAATCCTAAAAAATCAAGAAAATAAGGGTCTCTAAAAATTAAATCGGGCGAAATTTGCTGATTGTTTTTGAGCAATTCCAATTCGTTTTGTATTGTAAGTTCGGGCTTTTTACTAATGGCAGTGCGTTCATAGAGCATGGTGTTGATTCGTTCCTGAAAAGTCCGCACACTCCATTTTTCGAGTTTGCACATTTCAATGTAAAACTCACGTTTAAGTTGATTTTCAATAGGAATTAAAATCTTTATATGCGACCAGCTCAATTGTTGCATTAGTGATACGACAATTGAGCTTTCTGGAAAAACTTTTGCAAATTGCATCATTCTACGAAGATTTTTTTCTGAAAATGCAGAACCGTATTCTTCGCTTAATTGTCGCCACAGTGTAGCGACAATCTCTTTACCATATATTTCTGTGCGATTTTTGCCTTCAATTTCTTCATTTATGCGTTTTCCTATTTGCCAATAAAGCATTGTAATAGCTGAATTGACTGCCACTGCCACTTGCTCACGGCTTTGGGCAATTAAATCCTTTATTTCTATTACTAAAGGATTGGTGGATGGTCGGGGTGGAAAAAATTCTTTTTTACTCATCTTAATCAGGATTTAGAGGATTTTAGGATATCCAGGATACTTAAAAAATTTCTACTCTTTTTTCTTTTCATTTGATTTATCAATACCCAAAACCGATTTTGTATTGAGTGGACTGACCACCTTTTTTCCTGTTTTAGATTCTAATTCTTTGAGTGCTACCTTGGCTACATTGCCACCTTGTTGGGCTACTTTTTTACTTTCTTCAAAATTTTTTGGGTTTGTTGACTGTGAAATATCTTTGGTAGATGCCTCCGCAAGCATATTCAATATCAACTCGGTATTGGTCATATTATCTCGCAGGTTTTCTTTTTTCAAACCTTTAAAAACCTTGTATTCTTTGGTAGTTTTACCTGCCCACGCTTTGGTGATAATATCGGTAAGCGTTGCAAACTGCTGCCCTTCTTTTAAACCACGGTTTTTCCATTCATCTGTGAGCTCTTTGCGTATTTCAATACTTTTTAGCCGTTGGTTTATCCAGTTTTCAGAATAACCTAATTTTAAATACTGCTCTAAAGCTCTGTCAATACTCAGCTCCGGGTCTTGCATTTCGTCCAATCGTTCGCTCGCAACCTGCGCCAGCCAGAGTTTAAAAGGCTCTGCTTTGGGAGAAGGTATAGATTGTATAAGACGGAAAAGCTGTTCGGTATCGGCTACATCGGTTAGGTAAAATTTACCATCAGCTGATTGCATTTTCAGTTGTCCGATTTTTTCGGACAACTCACTTCCTTCCTTTTTGAGTTTAGCTTTTAGGTCACCCCAATATTTTCTAGGTCTGTCTGTACCAGTCAATATTTCTATAACATCAATTATAGACAAGTACCATTTCTCTTGCTCGGCATCCCAAACGGTGCGCACCTGTTTATCTTCAAAGATTTGTATGGATTCTTCTTTATTCATCTAATTCGGCATTTTGTGATAAATCCATCGGACGTATCATTGAATCAATGAATGCTATTTCTTCTTCGGTTAATCCGTATTTGGCGTATAGTTTTTCGTCTGTCCAAGGTTCGGAGAAGTTTTGGAGTGGAACAAATTGGTATGTTGAACTTGTTGTATTTTGTGATATTTTTTTCAATAAAACCAATAATCTGAAAAGTTTCGTTTGCATATAACTTAGCACATTTTCTGCTTCAACTCTTGAAGTGAATGCTCCAATTACCAAGTATGTCTCTGTACAAATTGAATTTGGTTCCCCGTAAAATGGAACATTAATAATTTGATGTGGATAGTTATCACCAGCATTATATGCTTTGCTAATAAAAATCTTATGAGCTGAAATTAACTCTCTATTTGATGTAACTTGAGAGTTATCTATATATCCAAATCCACCACGAACATATATTTTAAAACTGTTGTTGAATGGCTCGTTTTTATATTTTTTAAAATTGGCAAGAAAGCCAAATGGATTTCTATTACTCACAACAGAGTTAAATTTGGTTTCTTTTTTCTTATGAACATTTCTAAAAATCGAAATTGCATCATTATATCTTATAAAAGTTTCCGTACCTTCTTCTAAAAGGGGTCTTAATAAACTTGATTCAACTTGATTTTTTTTACTTGTAATAACCTTACAGTCACCTTTATTATCTCTGTCCCACAAGAAATAACAAACCCCACCTTTAATTTCAACGCCTGGAAAGCAATCTATTGCATTTGGAAAATCAACAATAATCCTTAAACTTCTATCGTGTAACATTTCTTTTCTAAAATCATCTAAACCTTTTCCACCAGAATACCATCTAGCTGGAATAATCATTGATAAATATTTAGGACTTAGCTTTTTCGCTTGTTCAACAAACTTTTGATATAATGGAATTGCACTTTGCCCCATGCCACCACCGTCATTTAACTGATAAGGCGGATTGCCAACGATAACGTCAAATTTCATATTGTATATTTTTTCAAGGTTAGCTTCGGCAGGCTCAGCCACCGAAGTGTGAATAAAATGGTAAGCATAGGTTTCTAAGGTATCTTCACGGTCATACACTTCTTGGCTTGCACCGCAATAGCTACATTTTCCGCTTTTCCAAGTGTGTTTCATTCGTTGATAGCGAATGTTTCCTTGCTCATCATCAAAGGTTTCGCAAATGGAATATTTGCCATTGGCCGTTTTGGAGCAATACACGCTTCTGCGAGAAAGCAACGCGGTTAAATCTGTAATAGCAATGCCATAGAGTTGTTGGCTAAAAATATGGTTAATGCGTTCTTGCTTGTCGGGTATTTGGGTTTCCAAACCTTTCATCAGTCGTTTGGCCATTTCTCGTAAAAACACACCACTTTTTGAAACTGGGTCTAAAAATTTGGCGTTGGGGTTGCTCCAAAGTTCGCTAGGAAGTAAGTCTAAAATATCATTGACCAAACTCGGTGGCGTAAAAACTTCGTCATTGCTCAAATTGGCAAGGCAGGAGAGTACATCTGGGTTATAGTTGGTCTGAATCATGATTTACGTTCCTTTTTGTCTGAATCAAGATTTTCAAGATTAGTTGATTTGCACGATTTTAGATTGCTTATAATCTTGTTCATCCTTAAATCATGCAAATTATGATTCTGACTAAATTTTGAATTAAACACTTTCTTAAATTGCAAACTCGTAGCACCGAAGTTTATCAGTAATCCTATCGGTTTGTCATAAGCAACAACATAATTTTTTGCCTGAGCGAGGTGTACATCTTCCAAATTTATAAGTGCTTTTAATTCAACAATTACATCATTTTCAACCACAAAATCTGCTCTGCGCGTACCAACGTTTATGCCTTCATAAAAAATAGCTTGTTCTAATTCTCTAGTAAAGGCTAATCCTGCCTTTCCAAGTTCTATTGCCAAACAACGCTGGTAAATTACTTCTTGAAATCCATTGCCAAGTGTATTGTGAACTTTCATGGCACAACCATTAATTTTATATGTTATATCGTCATAATTTTTCATCCTGTTAATCTTTTAATCTTGCAAATCTTGATTCAGACAATTTTCATCTTGTTTACCCTTTAATCATGAAAGTTCTGATTCAGACAACTTTAAGAAATGAATAAGTGGAAAATCCTTTACTGGTTCGTCAATGGCTGCTGCATTGCCTTCGTCATTGAACATGGAGAACTGGTGTGTTTTCTCCACCAAAAATTTAAACATATAGTCTCTGCGTTTCAGCATAAAGCCGTTCACGGCACTCCATTCAGAAAACACAATCGGTTGTTTGGTTTCGGGATTGGTAAAATCTAAAGCATCACCCCAAAGAATGTTTTTGTTAAATAGAAATTTGACACTTTGTCTACACTCAACTTTGCATTTGTCTTTGAATAGGGAAGTATATCGCTCGTTGAAGATTTTAAAAAGCCTTTCACGGCACTCAATGGCATTATCTTCTAAAATGTCTACACCATAAATGCTGGAAACTGCAATGACAGCATAGCGTTCCCATTCAAATTGGCTTTTGCTATATCGGCTGTCAACCACAGTTAATTTTCGTCTCAACACTTCCGCTAAAAAATTCCCATTTCCACAGGCTGGTTCAAGAAAACGAGCGTCAATGCGTTCCGTTTCATGTTTTACCAAATCAAGCATAGCGTTTACTTCACGTTGGTTTGTAAAAACTTCACCGTGGTCAGCAACCCTTTTTTTGGATTTTACTTGGGAGTTTAACTTTATTTTATCTGTAGAATAAGTCACGATATTTTTTTAATCGACTAATTTAGTTTTTATTATCTGTTTATCAGCTAAATATTTATAAAATATTAACTCTTTTATTTTTTGTAACTTTTAAAAAAGCGTGTTAAAAAACT
>Ga0210042_1000447_pt1 | contig 37762 bp, 48 predicted proteins | sample CryGeymeta201518_FD_183982 | JGI IMG/M metagenome (GOLD analysis project Ga0210042, IMG submission 183982) | Groundwater microbial communities from Crystal Geyser aquifers in Utah, USA - Crystal Geyser metaG 2015-18 (SPAdes) (version 2) | ecosystem: Environmental > Aquatic > Deep subsurface >... | reverse complement strand
AGGGTCTAAAATTGGAATAGTTTTTGTTTCATAAACTTTTAATTGAAGAACGCCACCGCCATAAGATCTTCCAATTATTTCACAAATCAATTGAGTTATTGAAGAGTTAAGTAAGCCCAATATCACAAACAAATCTTTTTTATTGTTAGGTTTAATTTCGTGAAAATTATCACTTGCAATTGCCTCACAATTGTTGTGGTAAAAAACTACATTTGTCCACATTAAATAGGGAAATAAAATTTGATATGGTTCTCTTTGACCTAAATCATACCATCTATTTCTATTATCAACTGTTGGTCTTTTATTATATTTTTTTTCTTCCCCAAATTCAATATATCTAATCGCTTTTGTTTTAGTAATTTCACTTTTTCCTTTATTCACCAATAGGATATATTTTGATAAATCTTTATTTGTTAATTCTATTTTAATGGCATCTTTTGGTCCTGATATACAAGGGGATAAAAATTCCTTTTCTATATCCCAATTCTTAGTTTTATCTTCATCTAAAATGAAAAATTCATTACAACCTGTTTTTAAACCGTAAATTACATCAGATACTTGGTTTAACTTAATAAGTTTATTATTTTTGATTATTTTATGATAAATCTGTGGTGCTCGTAAATAAGTATTCCATTTCGTTTCATTTATCAACTTAAATTGAGGGATTGTTGTTAATCTGATGCTTTCATCTTCAAAGTCTTTATCTGATTTTTCTAATACCTGAACCAATTTATCATTTTTCATCTGTTTTTTTACTCTAACAAATTTCACTCTGTTACCAATCCTTTTTTTACTATCTTTCTCCTTTTGTAATATAGTCACACAGGTATTGACAAGAACTTCTTCAAAAGCACCTGCATCGAATTCAATAACATAAAGGATTTTATGATTATCTAAAAGGAATTTTTGCAAACTTTTACCATATTTAACTTCAAGCCATTTATTAGAAGTAATAAAACCTAATTTGCCATTATTTTTCAAAAATTGTGTTGCATGAACAAAAAAATATGAATAAATATCACTTGTTTTGTCTATATTAGCCTCTTCAAATTTCATTATTTCTTGTAGTTTTTTCTTTTGTGTAATAATTTCTTGCCTTATGTAAGGTGGGTTAGCTACGATTGAATCAAAAACACTATATGTTGCTGTTCTTTCATCTTTTTTGTCTAAATGGGCTTTCTTGTAGGTCTGGTTAAACCAGTTATATGTCTTAACATCAAAGAAATCGCTAACTAAGACATGAATATCATCTGTCCTGAACCTCACTCCTTGCATGGCTAGGTTGATGACAGAGAGATGGGCAGGGAATTGGTTGATCTCTATACCAGCCAGATTGTCCAATATATTTTGGTGTTCATTTTCTGTAGTTACCCTTGATTTTCCTTTTAATTTCAACAAGTGACTATATGCACCGACTAGGAAGCCACCAGAGCCACAACATGGATCTAAAATTTTTTGTTTCGGGTCATCAACTGTCAGGTTAAGAATGAGTTCTATTATCTGTGGGGGTGTGTAATATTGACCTAAGTGCTTCCTTTCATTGATTGGTATCAACTTCTCATAAATTCTTCCAATAATATCACTTTCAACCTTGTCAAAATCAAAGAGTTCCAATTCTTTAATAAAACCCACTAGTGTTTTTGCAACTTCTGGTGGGATTTTTATTTTATCAAAAAAACCTTGTTCAAAGATGGCTCTATAATCGATTTTGAGCACATCTTTAAAATATTCTTTCAAATAAGAGGAAATATCAAGCGTGTGAATACTTCTTAACCCCTGAATTTGGGGATAAACAGTCTCCAAGACTTTGTAGAAAAATATTTTGTTAACTAACAAATAAGTGGATTGATTCGATATTATTTGGTTGGTTTTTTGCTTTTCCGTTATGGTTTCATATTCAAATCCCTGTTCCGTGACCCATCTGGTAAACTCTTCATTGAATTTTTTCTCCTTAAGGCTTCTTTCAATTGATTTTAGCATTTCTGGAATCAAAGAATCATGTAATAATGACAATTTTTTAACGAAAGCATCATCAAACCGCATCCATTGGACTCCTTGAGTTATCTCTCCGTGAACTTTCTTGGGTAAAAATTCGTCTACTTCAAAGAATTTAAGTTTTCTTTCCATAAGAGAAGTTCCTGGTCTGAATGTCTCAAAAAGAACAAAATCCTTGCCGTTAGTCGTGGAAAAATATTCACATCCAAAGTTATTTGCATAATGGGAAGCCTGATTTACAACTTCTATATCTGTCGGGTCAATCGATTCTTTTTTGACTTCTATTACTATATATGGTTTCTCATCCTTGTAGATGACTAAATCAGCCCTCTTTCCATCACAAGGAACATCAGCTTTTATGTTTTCAAACTGGGGTAACGTCTTGAATAGATTCTTAATCTTATCTTCAACGTCTCTTTCCGAAGGCATAGGATTATTATAACAACTTAAAAATAAGTTTCTTCCTAAATACGTAGATTTCACCACCAGTTTGAATGAGCGTAGCGAACGGAAACTGATGGCTTCATGACGTTATCGTTACCAAGAACACTTATTCTATAGGCAAAGATTGAAAAATTTCGTGAAAAAAACAAGGCGTACAACAAAATTAATGAGTTCTTGAACTAGGCGAGCGAGCCCCCAGCGACTGAAAGGAGTGGCATGCCACCAATCTATAGCGAGCAAAGCAAGCAGTGACTGATGGTGGGAAGAGCTAAACTAAATATTCATTTTTCCCATTAAATATTCAAAAAGAGAAAACCCAATCTAAACCCACTCAACATCCCATGTTAAGTTCCCTTCATAATAGGCATTTGTATAATTAATCCAGGCATTATAAAGCGTAATCGACTTTTTAGTTTGCAGTGTTTCAAAAGCATATCCTATAGGCCCGCCTGGAACTGTTAGATTCACAATATCCGCTTTATTTGGGCAGCTCGGTATATTCACAAAGCCTGTCATATATGTCCCCCTGAAAAGCTGCGTTTTTATATTCCCAGAATAATTTGCACAAACATTTACTTCCTTGATTGATACATTTCCTAGATTAGTTATCCTGCACGTGTTATCCACACGGCTGATATTTCCTATCGGCTCTTCCTGAAAATACAAGCTGGGTTTACTGCCACAATCTATTTGATATTCTTTCTGCGGCAGTGTAGTCGTAGTTATTGTCGTTGATGTAACCGTAGTTGTAGTTATTGGCACAGTGCTTGTAGTTTGAATAGTGGCTGCGGTAGTAGTCGTGGTTGCTTCGATAGGATATCCATACAATCTCGCATCCAGCGACCCGCCTGGATTTATTTTCATCATCCAAATTTTTGTTCCGCTTCTGTAAACCTCAAGCCTGCAATAAATATTGCCTTGCGGGCATGCAAATGTTTCCTGTTTCAACAAACTCCTTATTATTACCGCTTCAGCCAAAGAAAAAAGTGAAACCACAACCAGCAAACTAACCAAGAATCTCTTTATTTAACCACCGTATAAATGTTTTTTCCACGCAATATAAATAGATTTTACTTTTAGAGTTAATTTTTTTATCATCAATCAGAATTAAAGCAAAAATTTTCTTGAATGAAGGGTGAATTTAGGCTTTAAGATTCAATTATTGTTAAAGTGCTTACATGGCATCAATGTGTCTAGCATGCAAAGGGAGAAATTGGTGCGGGGCTTCTAGGTGCCCTGTTCTAGATAGCATGCAGGCTAAATTCAAAATGAAAGAAGCGATAAAATCGCCGGAAATATTCGGCTCAAGCCCGCCAGCGACTTTCATCGGGAGATACGGCTATCCCAACATAAATGTAGGCATATTGCTGCCTTCAGAGCATGGCGACACTTCAGTAATGGACTCGCCTAAAATGTGGCATGAGAAAAGAATGGATATAGGAAAAATCCTAGAATACAGGTCATCCCTAATCAACTCCCGAAAAAAAGAGCAGGTTGATGCTGTCAGGCCAGGCAAGTTTCTCGAAACTGTCCAGGAGATAGCCTTATCATCCAAACCAATCGACGCAGAAGTTGTCTTGGCAAAAGTCCCTAAATTTTCCATGAGCTTCGACTTCAACGCTTCCCCGTTTGGCCCGTCAGAAACTGTTAAGAAAGCTCGAATCACTGAGAACCCTGTAGTCAAAAAGAGAGTGGAGTATATTACTTCAGATGTTGATTTCAAGGCCGCTGGCGGGGTTGTTGACTTGTATAATCACGGCCAGGATGTTTATGATTTGACGAAGCTGCTGTCTGTTGGTTTGTTGGGATTAAAAAAACAAAGGAAGCTTGTCCCGACAAGATGGTCTATCACCGCAGTGGATTCAATTCTTGCTGACAGGCTATTGGGGGATGTTAAAACTTATCCTTCTGTTGACGAGTTTCTGCTTTTCGAAAGCAACTATATTGGCAACTACTTTGAAGTCCTTTTGATGCCGACTGGGTGGATGTTTGAACAGGTTGAGATGGCTTTGCCTGGGGGTTTATGGTCTCAAGGTGTGAAAGATGTGAATGTTATCAGCGATTACGAGTTCTACTGGGGCAGGAAGGCTTATGCCAAGGATGTTGCCGGCGCTTATTATTCTGGGAAGCTTGCTGTTCTTGAGTATTTGAAAAAGATTGGAAGGCAGGCTGGAGTGCTGATCATTCGTGAGATAAGGCCTGAGTATTTCTCGGAGGTTGGCGTATGGAAAGTCAGGGAGGCTGTCCGTGAAGCCATGAGCAAAAAACCTCTTGCTTTTGATTCTTTGGAATATGCTTTGAAGAGGGTTAATATTATGCTGAAGATCAAGAGCGATGTCTGGTCGAAGAAAAGCAAAGTTATTGATATGATGAAAAAGCAGAGAAGGATAGTTGATTATTTTTAGGTTATTAATTTTCATCTTTTCTCATCCCATTTCTTCTTCCCGTCCTTATATCTACTCGGCCCCTATAAACTTCTTTAGGAGTTCCCATTCTATTATAATAACTTAGAAAATTAGAACAATTTCTTGGGCAATACCCATTTTTTCTTAGGGTCTCACAATTTCCACGATATACACAATCTCCTTGAGCCATTATAATATAATTCATATCATAAAAATTTTTACCAGAAAATTTTCAAAAATAAATCTTTTCCCGCCCAATTTATTGTCTTACATTAATGTTTGTTCTTCTCTTCTTCTTTGATTCTCTTCCAGATTGCAACCGCTTCCTCGACTGTTTCAGCTTTCTCATTCCCGAAAATATATGGCTTCCTTCTTATGATTTTTTCGCAGATTCCATCAGCAATATCTTTTGTTTTGAATGCATATTCATCCTCAGAAATTCTTATCAGTGTTAATACATCCCAAAGGACATCACCAAGCTCTTCTTTCAGGTTTTCATTATCGCCGTTCTTGAAAGCGTCTTCTAACTCTCTTAACTCATCCTTGACTTCTTCTAAATGCTTCTGAAATGTCTGCTTTTTTACCCACGGGCAGCCATTTTCTCCGCGCATCTGTTCAATCAGCAAAACCACTCTTTTGATTGATTCGATTGTTTTTTCATCCATTAAATCACACATCCTCTGTTATAACCAGCACCCCGACATAGCCGCAGTCATTGCATCTCCACTTCCCTGTGATCCCTCCAGTATCTAAGAAAACATTGGTTGACTTGCATGCAGGGCATTTCTTCCTTTTCATTTTCTTCACATTTTTATATGATTTTAATGCAAAATAATTAATAGATGCCATGATCGATGAGCTGAATGTTTACACTGATGGCGGGTCAAGGGGAAACCCAGGAATGTCAGCAATAGGCGTCCTGATCTGCGGCAAAGACGGCAAAATACTGAAGCAGCATTCTGAATTCTTGGGAAGAGGAACAAACAACACAGCAGAATATACAGCATTGATAAAGGCGCTGAAGATTGCAGGCAAACTTTCTGGCGGGATAATAAACTGCTTCTCAGACAGTCAACTGATGGTTAGGCAACTCACAGGCATGTATAAAGTAAAAAATTATTCCTTGAAAAAGCTTTTTCTAGAAGTCAAAGACTTGGAAAAGAAATTCGAAGAAGTGAATTATATTCATGTGAATAGGGAAAACAAGAAAATAACGATTGTAGATAAGCTTGTGAATGAGATGCTAGATACAATCAAAAAATGATTTACCTAACTATTGCTTTCTTTTCATATTGCTCTATAGTCTGCGGCTTTACTGAAATTAATGGAATTATCAGCACTTTTTTATCGATTAGAGGCTGAACTATCCTGCCTTTTCTTTCCAATCTGACTATCCCCATATCTTCCAATATTTTTAAATCTCTAGATACCGCTGGAACTTCTCTTTTTAACAATTCCGCCAATTTTTTGACAGTTTTCGGTTTATCTTTTGCTATAGTCTTTATAGTTCTTAATCTTTCTTTCGTGAAAATTTTCACCAGTTCTTCATCTGTCCAGGCAAAAATTGCAGCACTATCTGGAAAGGCATCAGGATCATCAAAAACTTTATCAAAAAACCTATTTATAGCATCCCATTTCATCTCTTCTGCTTCATCTTTCATTACAAACACCTCAACTTCATCCTTTCTTCATAATATTTTTTATATCTTCTCCAACTTTTCCTCAAATGCTTAAGGTAAAAATCGAAGATATTTTTCAAAGACATTCCTGTTATTGTTGGCAATTTTATTGGTTCTGGACTTATCCAAAATCTTTGTTCATGTAGATAACCATGAGCTGTGTCAATCCTGTAGATAGCATACCATGCATCGTCTATTTTACATCTTAAATTTATTGCAAATCCAATGACTTTGTTCTTTTCTGTTTTTAATTTTACATCAATTATATCTTCATTAGTTAACATTATCGGATAATCTTTTACCCCCATTTATTAACCTCAAATATTAATTATTAACATAATTTGTTAACTATTTAAGCTTTTCTATTTGAATTTATTTCCATTCCTCTTCGCAATTAACCTTGCCAAAACTTTTCCTAGAAAGAACTTCGCCTTTTTTAGCTACCAGCTTCCAATCGCTTTCCCATTCAACATAATCAACTTCGTAGCCACCTTTGCTAAGAACAGCATAACCTCCAGAATTCGGAAGAGAAAATTTAGGGTCAAACTTTTTCGTCCCATTGCTGGAAATAATTCCGCTCATTCTCTGGTTGCTGTCTCCTCTGGAAATAAAATAATAGTCCAGGTTAACATCGCGGTTAGTAGGGTTGTATATGCTGATATATTCCTCTTCGCTGTCTTTGCCAGTAGTATCATAGTAAACCTCAGAAATAACAACATCTTTTGCAGGAATGCACTGAGAAATTAATCCGCCATCATAGTTCCAAACCTTATCAAACTCATCAAGAAACTTCTTAGCGATGCCTTTATCATGAATTATCAATATATTCTCATCGTTCTTCTCATCGCCAGAACTAGAAGGGTTGTATGATCCAGTTATAACTGTTTCATTATCTATAATAAAAACCTTATGATGCATATTATACTTATTGTTGTCTTTTTTGACATCCATTCCATTCTCCAAAAACCTGTTATATTCCGAGTAATCGCTTACCTGAGTATTCTCAAAAACACCTTTAACCTTTACTCCATTATTATGCAAGTCAACTATTTTTCCCCCAATACCATCATCAGTAAAGCTGAATGTCATGAAATATATCTCGCTCTTCGCGTTCGATAAAGCATCAATCACATGAATGGAGCAGCTGTCATCAGGGCAGAAGTAATTCTCAACTTTAGTATCCTTCAGATAGACGATTGGATATTCAACCTCTGACCCTCCAGAAAATATTTCATTATACAGCTCGTCGAATTCATCCTCGTAATTCTTTGCAAGGTGCTCTGAAGTTATTATCAGCATGTTATTATTGTTTTTGAAATTCCCATTTTCGGTCGGGTTGAACGACCCTGTAAAAAAAGTTTTCCCATCCACTACGCAGAACTTGTTGTGTGTCAACTGATAGCCAAAATTAACAACAGGATTCAGCTCAGCAGAAGATTTTTCATTGTCAACATCTGTGACCAGCTTAACATCAATGTCATCCCTTTTTAATGCATCTTTAACCTCGGGTAGATCAAGATCAAACAGCGCGCAATGGATCGACTGCTTCGCACTCTTTAACAGGCCAGCTAATTTTTCCCTGCATCCATCCTGCGGGCAAAAATACACTTCCATTCTTTTTTCATCTTCCATGACAACTGTTGACTTTTTGGTGACATGGCCAGTAGGCTCATTTGTTGTGCATCCGCTGATCAAGACAACTATCAAAACAAGAAAAACAATTTTTTTCATGCTTAAGTTATTGGAGAATCTTTCATATATTTCTTACGGCTTTTTTAGAGCCGCATGCTTCGCAAATCATAAGCATGATCCTGCCTTCTTTCACCAGTTTTGTGTCTGGCCTGTTGCATTCATTGCAGTACAAGAATTCTTTGATGTACGATTCAAGCTTCTTCTCAACCAATTTTGGAAAAACCTTTCCCTGAAGCATAAGCCTCTTCCCATCAATATGACCGGGCTTAGCCAATTCCCTGAACAGGAATTTTGCAAAATGCCTCGGGTCCCTCCTCATCACAGAAACTATTTCCTCGAAGTTGGTTATGAATGTTTGGTTGCCTTGGATTTGAATCTCAGGCTTAGGTATTTCTAGCCTATCATTCTTTTCGGAGTTTTGCGGCAAATTTTCTTCCGCTTCTTTTAGCATATCCTCATAACTTTTCATATAAACACTCTCTTAGGGCAGCCAGGATTTATACTTTTTTAACAACGCCTGGCTTCGGCTCATACCATATTCCATCCGATAGCAGCTCGCCCACAGCTTCTTTAAACGAATTTTCATCAATTTTCGACTCTTCAAGCAGCCTTTTTATTTCGATGCCTTTTCCCTTGTCTAATTTTTCAATCAACTCCATCAGCATAGGCTTATGGTCATGCTCTTTCTTTTTTTCCTTTTCGCCTAAAGTTTCTATCATACCGTCGATTTCTTTCTCAGCATAGCCATACTTCTTTATCATGAATTTTTTTAACTCCTCAAAATCAGCAAACTTGTCCTTGTTTTTCTGAACTCTTTCATATATTTTTTTCTTCTGCACCAATTCTTTTAACACTTTCAATTTGTGGTAAGCTTCATAGTTATTGCTGGCTTTTCTAATAATTTCAGGAATAATATAATTCTCCCCGTTGTATTCCCTGACTTTGCCTATCAAAAAAACATTTTCGCCAACATTTACTTTTTCAAAAAAATCAGCATCTTCCTTGAAAGCTTTAACCCTTATACCATCTGTATCATCATCAATCGTCACAGAAGAATAGTTGCCATCCTCGCTCATGAATTTTTCGACAACCGTTCCAACAATTTTAGCGCGCGATATTTTTTCCCCGAATTTTGTCAGGACATAACTGGGTTCCATGCCTTCTTTTCTGATAAATTTGGAATCGGTGATATCAGATATTCTTGTCAACTTTGTTGTTTGCCTTAGTGTTTCCATGCCTGTTATTATATGATATTAAACTTTTATGGTTTGTCTAGACTTTCTGCACAACATGCGGCTTCGGCTCAAAGATCAAGCCTTCTTCTTTCATCTTCTTGATTATTTCTTCAGGCCTTTCAACATTTTTTTCCTTGGCGAGCTTAACTATCTCTTCGATTGGGATGTTTTTTCCTATTGACTGGCTCAGCTCATCAATCACATCAAGAAGTATTCTTATCTTGCTTCTCTGAGCGCTTGTTGCAGCGGCTCCTTCTGCCCTGTCAATATCTATTAGCCCGGTCTCCGGGTCAAATCCAAACTGCCTTAAAGAATATTTCAGCACATCAATCGCCCTTTGGGCATCCTCTTCTTCGACTTTTTCCTTTAGCCTTACTTTAGCGCTTGCTTCAGACAATCTAATCAACCCTTCATACTGCCTGAGTGTTATTGGGACTGGAGATTCTTCGCCTGTTGACTTGCTTCTTAAGCCGACATAAAAATCTTTCAATTTTTTTCCAGCCTCTTGGGTTAATTCCGGCCTGCAGTGCATCTTTGCATAAGCTATGTATTTTTTAAGAAATTGAGTTTCAATTATTGGCTTGGATTCATCTTGCTTGAAGTGCCTTGCATCAAGTATATGGTCGACCATCTTTTCATCTGTTTTAGCATCAGGGATATCCCTTAAGGCAAACTTGAGGTCAAACCTTGACAGCAGTGTTTCTGTTATGTTGATTTGCTCGCGGATAGGAATGTAAGGATCAAACCTGCTGAACTTCGGGTTTGCGCCTGCAAGCACAGATGTTTTCGCTGGCAAAGTCGCTACAATTGCAGCTTTTGCTATTGAAACTGTCTGAAGGCTTAACGCTTCATGCATTGCAACTTGGTCATCGCTGTTCATTTTTTCGAATTCATCAATGCTGACAAGAGAGTTGTTTGCGAGAACTAGTGCACCTGCCTCAAGAACCCATCCCCCCATGAATTGTTCATCCTTAATCACGCTGGCGGTCAACCCAGGTCCAGTGACTCCTTTTCCGCTTACATATTTCCCTCTTGGTATTATATCTGAGGCCAATTTTAATAGCATGGACTTGCCGACTGCTGGGTCTCCTATAAGAAGCACGTGAATATCGCCGCGAATCCTTGTCCCGTCTTTCAGGAAATGTGGAGTTCCGCTAAACAGCTGAAGGATAATTGAAAGCTTGACATTCTCCAAGCCATACATGCTAGGAGCGAGCGATCCGATTAGTTTTTGATATATTTCTGGGTCTTTTGCAAATCCTTTAATCTTCTTTTCATCCTCTGGGCTGATATCGATTTCATCCCATTCTTCTTCTGATGTTTCAAAGTTGTTGGCATCTATCAGTATCTCCATCTGCCTAGTTTTTGTCCCTTTGGCTGTTTTTTTTGGGACTTCTTTTAATATTCCAAATACCTTTATCCTGTTTCCGGGCTCGGACTTATTCCTGAGTTTAGGCGATACCAAATCCTCTTTCAGGAAGATCATTATTTCCGAAGGCCTCTCGCCGGTTGTTATCTCATAAGGCTCTTCTATTGCCACCCATCTTGCATCGAACAATTTCTCCTTTATAACTTTGAAATTCCTTCTATTCCCGCAATCGCATTTTACAGGATAGCTTATTGTTTTTTCTTTTTTGTCTTGTATTACATTCATTCTCTGGCCGCATTCCTGGCATTCAAAAACTATCTCTGAAATTTCTGGCCTTACCTCAGAAGCCCTTTTAACAATCCCATCGACCGTCAAGAATTTCCCGATATGCTCTGCTCTTATGTTTCTTATTCTTAGCCCGGTATTTTCTGGCAGGTTAAAAAATCTTATTTTTATCTCTCCTTTTTTTGGGAAGTCTATCTGTTTTATGGATTCGTTTATTATTTCAAGATTTTCATCAGGTTTTTCGAGAATAGCATCAGCCAAATCAGGGTTGAATTTATCAAGCTCGCTGAAGTCTACCTTAAGCGTTCTTGAGCCTTGACTCACAGCTAAAGCTAGGTCTTTATAGTATTTTTCCCTTAAGAATTCTGTGAATTGATCGATGATATCATTATTTTTCATAATAACTATTTTTTAATAGCATCTATATCTTTTAATCTTTTTGACAAAACATTAACCGCATATTCTATGTCCTCGACTTTTCTTCCCCCAGTGCACACAATCTTACCAGAGCTGAACAATAGAAAAGCAACTTTAGGGTCTTTCATCCTGTAAACTAATCCAGGAAATTGCTCAGGCTCATATTCAGAATCTTCAAGCTCAAATGCAATGTGGTCTAGGTTTATTTTGCCATCAAGCTTAGATGAAGCAACAATATTTTGGATTTCGATCTTGTATTTCTTAGGATTGCCAATCTTTTTTTCTTTCAGGATTTTGACAACTTTTTTGATAACTATCGTAACATCTTCAACGCTTCTTGCCCCAGTGCAGACAATTTTTCCGGAAGAGAAAATTAATGTAGCAGCTTTCGGGTCTTTTACTCTATAGACCAAACCAGGAAATTGTTCTGGTTCATATTCGGTTCCTTCAATGTGTTCAACTAACATTTCAAGAGGTATCCTTATTCCGAAAGCCGCAGAAGCAACAATGTTCTCAACCTTTATATCGAATTTCTTTGCCATGATCCCCACTTACATTATTATCTTGATTGATATATTTAAATGGTTAATTTTTAAGTGTAGCCATCCTTGTTGAGCAAAAACTCGTTTAATTTCCAGACTGGAATTATCAAAGTTTTACTATGTTTTATCAGATTCTCTTCGTACCATGTAATAATAACTGGAATTAGTTTCTGGCTGTTTTTTATTCTGAATTTCGTTCTAGCGATTGGGTTATTTTTTGTAAATTTTTGAAATTCTTCAAGTCTTTCTTCATGATCTTTTATAGCTTTTTTTAATGCCGATGATTTGTATCTGCCAGCAGACCATTGTTTGCAGTCTATCAGAAATGTTGCATTATTGTCTGTTGCTATTATGTCGACTTCATATCTTCTTGATGTTTTGAACCTGAAGTTGTTCCATGTTTTGAAGTCATATTTTTCTAGGATTTTTGAAACTAGCCTTTCGAAGTCTTGCCAGTTTATATCTTTAATTATTTCTTCTATTTGTCTCCCTTTAAGGAGCTCCAATTTAATCTGTTTAAGTGATATCATAAATTAAATGGATAATTAATTGTTTAATAAACTAAACACCTATTTCTATAATTAAATAATGAAGTCTTGAGAGTTAAAATTAGAATACAATCCGAGTTGCAAAAATTATTAACCATATACAATTCAAACCTAAGAAAGTTATTTCTGTAATACCAGTTAAACCGTACAAAATGAAAAGAATTAAAGTTAGTAAAAGATTACACCCAACTATGGATAAACCTATAATCTTTAAGGAGGGGTTGGTTTTTGAGGCTGAAAAACTCACGAAAATTTCATATAATATAAAGAACATACAAAACATTAAGCAAAAAATAGTGTGAATAGGCGAACCTTCAGCTATAGTTAATCCAGTGAGAATTAAAAACAAGGAGGCTAAAACACCTGAAATTATGCTGAAAATATTTGACTTTAAATTAAATTTCAAGTTCAAACCATACATATATGGTCCATTCAACAAAGCAATTGATGTGCAAAAGAAAATTACCAGTGGTTTCATTTCACTATTCGAACTAATATCACTTATTGTTTTATGCATATATGAATCTTGCTCAGAACCTCTTCATGTGTTGTCCTGAATTAATGTCCTCTCGATGATTTTTATTGGTTTTCATAAATTAATCACTTCTTCATCTTATCCATGAACGCCTGAGATGGAGTTCTTGTATGGTTATTGTACAAGCTCATATGAGGTCTCTTGAAGTTGTAGAACAACGTTGTCTTTTCCCATGTTTTGAAATGCGGCTTATGCCTTTTCAATGTCTGAACAAGCCTCTCAGCCTTGCCGTTGCTTTGAGGGTGCTTCACTCTGGCTCTGATGTGTTTGATTTTGTATTCTTCTAGAGTTCTTTGGAACACATTAGACTCTGGGTTTTGGCAACCTTCCCTTGGCAAACTTACAAACTGAACCCCATGATCAGTCATCATTTGCTTAGGTTTGCCGTAAGCTTCAATAGCCTCTTTAAGTATTCTGGCTGAGTTCTCTGCTGTTGCGTTCTTGAAAGCTCCGAAACCGACGAGCATTCTTGATGCATCATCTTCTATCAGTATCAATTGTTCCCCATCCAGTTCAAACCAGTCCGCATGCCACAGGCTGTTGCTATGCTTCCTCTCATAACGGACCCATTTTCTCTGGTTCTTCTTCTTTGGCTCGTCCTTGGCTAGGCCTTCTTTCTTCAGAATCTTATGGATCTTATTATGCGACATGAGAATACCCCTCTCCCTTAATGAAACCTCTAAATTAACAGCTCCAACCTGCATCTCATTGTAAGCCCTGATAATGATTTTCTTTTCTTCTTCATTTATTGGTTTCGGCTTGCAACCGCATGGCTTCAGTCTTGGTTTTTGAATTCCTCTGAATCTTTTGTAAATTCTCCTTGCATGTCTTGGAGTTATTCTCTGTATTTTTGCTATCTTGTATGTGCTTAAGCTACCTATCTCTATCTCCCTTGCAATCCACCTTATTTTCCTTTGGTTTAGTTTCAGCATATGGAATGCTGGTTTTGTGTAGTCTTCTTTTTTTACCGAGAGGACATTAATGCGGGACAACACACAAAATAAACAATTATACTAGCACTTAAAAATAAAAGAACTATAAAATACCCGGACAAAGCACCAATCATTTTCTTCAAATTCAACACCTATGGCTATATTCTACAATACTTATTTTTTCTTTGCAACTAAAACACTTTTGGTCTTTAATCTTATTATCAACCATAGAACACCCATATCTTGCTATCAATAACTCGCCACATTTAGGGCAGTAAGTATTATTCATAGGATTACCTGGATCTTGCGATGTATATGCATAAACATATTTTAGGCCAGCTTTCTTTGCAATATTTCGGCATTTCTTCAGAGTTTCCACAGCAGTATAAGGGAGATTTAAACATTGATAACTAGGAAAGAACCCAATAAATTGAATAGGAACATTCTCGCTTAAATTGTCTTTTATCCATCTAGCTAGCTCTTCAACTTTCTTAAGATCATCACCAATCTTTGGGATAATCAGGTCAGTGATTTCAACGTGAACACCGTTATCAAAATAGCGCTTCATTGCTTCAAGAATGGGCTTTCCATCAGGGACAGAGCAATAATCCCTTAGAAACTTTTGGTCAAGCGAACCTTTGACATCAACAACCGCAGCGTCAAGATACTTTGAAATCTTATCTATAGCCTCTTCTCCTGCATAGCCATTAGTAACAAAAACATTGTATAATCCTTCTTTCTTAGCAAGTTTAGCAATATCGTACGCATATTCAAAAAACACTGTCGGCTCTGTATATGTGTATGCGATTCCTTGGCAATTATTTTCTGCTGCTATTCTTACAACTTCTTTTGGCAGAACTTTTTTTCCAACTATCTTTTCTGTCTGTGATATATTGGGATTGCAACAAAATTTACATCTAAAATTACACCCCACAGTCGACAAAGACAATACTTGTGATCCCGGATGGAAATGAAAGAATGGCTTCTTCTCGACTGGATCTATCTGAAGGCTTTGAAGCTTTTCATATACTAATGAGTATAATTTTCCATTTTGGTTTTTTCTTACTTTACAGAACCCGACTTTCCCATCTGGTATTACACAGTTTCTTTCGCATAAATAACACTGAACTTTTTTATCTTCTAGCTTCCTGTAAAACATAGCTTCCTTCATTTACCTCAGATATATTAGTTTAAAAGCGAAAATTAATAATTCAATAGTAAGGTGATTTTATGGAAGATAAAAGAAGAGTCAACGTGAATATAGACCACAGCGAGCTAGGGTTTTTCACAGACAATGTGACTATTTCCCATAACCCGAATAAATTCATCTTCGACTTTGTCCAGGTGACTCCAAGGTTTGATAGAATAGGAGATGATATGCAGCAGTCTTTAGCAGTAAAGCACAACACAATAATAATGGACCCGATAATGGCCAGGAACATTCTTGAAATCCTAAAGGACAACCTAGAAAAATACGAGAAGAATTTTGGCGAAATAAAAATCCAGAAAAGAAAGGCTGTAAGCAAGCCGATGGAATATTCGGAAGAATCCACAAGGTATATTGGATAGGTGACTTTTTGTTAATAATGGGCATTGATGAAGCCGGGAGAGGTCCGGTTATAGGGCCGATGGTTTTGTGCGGCTTAGTTGCAACTGAAGATCAGGAAGAAGAACTGAGAAAAATAAAAGTTGCAGACTCGAAAACCCTGTCTCCCAAAAAAAGAGAAGAGCTTTCTGAAAAAATCGAGGGAATTGCAACCCATATAATAATCCTCCGAATACCCGCACATAAAATAGACGCCAACCGAAAAAAGGGGATAAACCTCAACCAGATAGAAGCAATAAAAATGGCTGAAATAATTGACATGATTAAGCCCGATAAAGTTTACATCGATTCCCCCAGTTATAATAGTAATAAATTCATGGAATACCTTTCCTCAAAACTTGAGCACAAGAAAGTAGAGATAATTGCTGAAAATTATGCTGATAAAAAATACGCTGTTGTTTCTGCTGCCTCAATAATGGCAAAAGTCGACAGGGATGCACAAATTAAAAAACTGGAACAAGAAATAGGCGAGCCTTTAGGTGTTGGATACCCGCATGATGAACTTACAATAAAACATCTCGAAAAAATAGCAAGAGAAAACAAGGGTAAGATGCCTAGATATGTAAGGACTACATGGGACACTACAAAACAAATAATCAAAAAATATGAGCAGAAAGGGTTAGTTGGGTTCTTGCAAAAAATTGGCAAAGAATAATTTTTGTCATTTAATTATAAAATCTAAATATTGTAACAAGACTGGAATTATTATTATGATCATTCCCCAACCTAACAAACCAAACTTATTCTTCTTCAGTAGATATATCGAACTCAAAATGTAAAATATCTCAATAGGGAATGTCATCCATTTACAAAACTCCTTACACCAATTTGCATACGATGATTCTCTATGTAAAAATTCAGTAAAATTATTATGTATCCCCAAAATATCAGATAAAATATCTCTAATTAAATGTTGAATTGAATAAATAAGAATAAAAATGAGAATTATCTTCCAAACTTTCAATAGAAAGTCTTTCACTTCTTAAACCACCCGCTAAGCGTAGACTGTGTCCCAGATTTCCGAATTTCTAGAAGTCTTTCAACACCCTTTTCTATTCTTTCTTGCGAGAATTCATGCTCATCTACCATTATCTTCATGATCTCATCTTTATTCGGTTCATTCCATTCTATTTCATAGTCTTGTTTTACTGGTGGATTCAAAAAGAAATCATAAATTTTGCGGGGGTCAGTTTCAAATTCCCAATCAATCTCCTTAAGAACATTCTCCAAATTTTGTTTTTCTTTCACTAATTTCAAAGCTCCTTTAGGTCCGATACCCTTTATCCCCCCAGGATTATAATCTGTCCCGACCAATATTCCCAACACAACCAATTGCTCCTGGTTTATTCCCAGTTCTGACAGCATCTTCTCCAGTTCTATTAATTCCGGCTTAATTTCAATCCACATCTGCTGGTGAGGCAACTTCCTCTTTCCTGTTATTGAAAGGTTTCTGACCATTTTTGGGGAGGCGAACAACAGCGAGTCAATATCCTGGGATCCAACTGCATATGCATCTCCTTTCCGAACAAGCAAAGATGCTTGAGCTTCGCCTTCCGACGGAGCTTCTATACAAGGTATACCCATAGCTTCAAGCAGCTTCCTGGCTTCTCCAACCATGTCAACTGTTACTTTCAATGCTCCCTGGGCATAAGTCATTATCTTCTCTTTCTCGCCTTTTTCAACAGCTTCTTCCCATTTTATTTTATTCTTGTCCCTTATTTTTTGCCTCTCCCTTAAAACTTTCATCTTGAAGTCTGGCGGTTCCCCGTCTATTACAAAAATAGGCTTTATTCCGCTTTCCAGTAATTTAATATTCCTATAAAAAACTCCAGAAAGATGCGATGTTATTCCGCCTTTCGAATCCCTCAAAGGTTCTCCAGTATACCTCTGCCTAATAATGCTTAAAAATTGAAAAAGAATATTGTAGGCATCTACTGCTATCTTCTTGCCAGACAGGGTTTCCAAATCTATTTCTGTTTTTGGGGCTAACCTAGATATCTGAACTCCCATAAATCTAATTTACCATTCAAAATATAAAAGAGATCATTTCTTCTTTCTTGTTGCCCTTTTTCTTGTTGTTTTTTTGACTTCTGGTTTTGACTCTTCCTTTTCCTCTTCTTTTGGCTCCTCTTTCTTTAATTCTTTTTCTATCCTCCATTCATCCAATTCCAGCCAAACCACAAACAATCCAATCAACATGACAAGTGGCGGAATAGAGCCAACCAACAGTGTTACTAATGACTGCCAGAGCTTAACTGTTCCGATCACTGGTATATTTATGCCGTTGCCAACACCATTCATTATTTCATATGCATACATTCCCAACGGAACTACTAGCAAAACAACTCCAATCAATAGCTTAATCATTGCACCCATTATATATCCCCCCTTCATTTAATGGAAGTAATATTGAGTTTTAGATATTTAAGTTTTGGAAATTCAATAATTATAAATATGTCTGATCCAATATCGCTTTTGGGTAATGTATCCTTCACAAATTTAGTCATATTTATAATAATTTTCGCTGTTGCTTCTCTTTTTACAAACCTTCTATCGATTGTAATTTCAAACCTGATTAAAACAAAAATTAACAACCCAAGATATAAAGTCCCAGGAAAATTGGTGCAGTATTTTTTAATGTTTGCAGTGACTTATCATGGCCTTAAATATATACTTGGATTCGAACTCAATACACTTCTCGCCACACTGGGGATATTCGGTATTGCAGTAGCTTTTGCTACCCAGCAGACCATCCAAAACTTTATTGCAGGCATTTTCATTCTTGGAGGGGGAATTATAAAACTAGACGATTGGGTAGAGATTTCTGGCCTTCCGTCTACAGGGTTATCCCAAGTAAAAGACATCTCCCTTACTAGAACAACATTGAGAGAAGAAAACGGGAGATTGATATTTGTGCCAAATTCTATTTTTATCAATAGCAAGCTTGTTAAATATTCAGGCGGGGATTTTTTCAAGGTTTCTTTTTCATTGAAAGTTTCTGGAGATAATGATTTAGAGAAAGTCCGAAAAATTGTTTTTGATATCTGCAATAAAAATGAGAAAATCCTGCCAAATATACCAGTAAAAGAAAAATCTATCCTTCGAAAACTATTGGCAAATATACCTGTTGAAAATAAGGATCTTTTATCTTTTCTGAAAAAAAGATTTGATCCAAATAAGTTTGAACCAGTTGTTCTTATAGGGGATATCAATGAGAATAAGATAACACTAAATGTTTGGATTTGGCTTTGGGAAATTGAAAATAAAGATAAAATAATTTCTTCTATACTGGGTGATATTCTAAAAGAATTTTCTAAAAACAAAATTAAACTCGGATAGAATAATTTATAGGTTAAAAACACAAAGTAATATTTGAGATATTTTGATTCTTTTCAAAAATGATATATCTTTTCTTTAAAATTTACAACTTTATTGTCTTCTATTTTAACACCTTCTTTCTCTAGGAGTTTAATTTTATTGTCTATTCCAGCTGCAAATCCCCCAACATTTCCATTAGAATTGACAACCCGATGGCAAGGGATTTTTGGGGCATTTGGATTGTTATGGCAGGCGTTTCCGACAGCGCGAAAGGCTTTAGAATTCAATTTTTTAGCTATTATGCCGTATTTTGCCACTTTCCCTTCAGGTATTTGTTCTAATAACTTCCAAACTTTTTCTTGAAACTTCATATAATTAAATATATCAGAAAAGTAAATAATTCTGCAATAGGTTAATATTTAAATTTTGTGATACAAACAGTTAAGGAATAGGTGCTTTAATGGTCAGTGGTTTATATCAAGAAATAAGGAAATTGTGGAAAAACCCAAGGAAATCAATGAAAGAGTTAACTAGATCCAGGCTTATTGAATGGAGAAGGGAAGGGAGATTTGAAAGGGTTGAGAAGCCTACTAGAATTGACAGGGCAAGAAGCCTTGGTTACAAGGCAAAGAACGGCTTTGTTATAGTCAGGGGAAGGATAGGCAGGGGGGGGAGAAGAAGACCACTTTATGGAAGAAGAGGCAGAAAACCATCCAAATCAGGTCTTACTGGATTTACGTCATCAAAATCTTTGCAGTGGATGATGGAAGAGAGAATCCAGAAAAAATACCCAAACCTTGAAGTTCTTGGGAGCTATGAGGTAGGAAAAGATGGAAGTCATAAATGGTTTGAAGTCATTCTCGTGGACCCTGTTGTTCCAGAAATTATGAAAGACAAGAATTTGAAATGGGTTGAATCTGGGAAGAATAAAAGGAGAGTGTTTAGGGGGCTGACATCTTCTGGTAAAAAGGGGAGAGCACTTAAGGCTTAATTTCTTAATCCTTTAAATCTAATTTTAATTGATTATATGGATTGCTTTGATTTTCATATTAGGTCTGATTTCTCTGAGGGGGAGTCGTCTGTTCTAGATTTTGCCACCCGCGCCAAGATGTTAGGATACAAAGGAATATGTGTTTCTGAGTATTTCAGGGATGAAAAACATTTAGAGGAATTGAAAAGAAAATGTAAAGATATTGCTGATAGGGTAGGACTGGATATTTTTGTCGGGTTTCAAGCTAGAAATACAAAGGAATTGAGTAAATTAACTTCTTTGAGGAGAAAATATGATGTTTTGTTGGTTAGGGGAGGTAATGTCGACTTAAATAGAAAAGCGGTTGAAACTCCAGAAGTGGATGTGCTGCTTCATCCTGAATTTGGAAGATATGATTCAGGCTTCAATCACATAATGGCTAAGCTTGCGAGAGAAAATAACGTTGCAGTTGAAGTCAATTTCAGGGAAATACTGCTTTCTTCTAAAAACACAAGATCCCACATACTTCACAATATCAGCGAAAATATCAAGTTATGTAAAAAATTTCACACACCAATCATTATTTGTTCTGGTGCTATTTCACATCTTCAGATGAAAGACCCTAAAGTCCTGATGTCAATGGGAACGCTTCTTGGGTTGGAGTTGAATGAAGCTAAGAAATGTTTGTCAGAAGTGCCTAAAAATATTATCAATTCAGTCAAAGAGAAGCAAAGCAAATCATGGATAAAACCAGGGGTTAAGGTGGTTAGATGAAAAAACTGAAAATACTGCCTCAAACATTGAGGGAGAAGAAGCGGTATATAGCTTTTCAAGTTATACCTGAAAAAGACGAAGATTTCACTTATTCTGACTTAGAGGCGGGAATATGGAATGTGATGTTAGACTTCTTGGGGGAATACGGGGTTTCAAAAACATCTGCTTGGCTTCTAAAAGATACATGGGACCCTAAAGAATTGACAGGAATTATAAAATGCATCCCTGAAAGCACAGAGGCTATCATAGCATCTCTTGGACTTATTGACAGGCTTGGGGATAACAGGATTTGCTTTAAGATATTGAAAGTTTCTGGAACTATTCGGGGGTTGAGGTTAAATACTACCCAAAAGTTTAAATCAATCAAATAAAAAATACTAGGAGTCAATTTGTCTACTATCATTGATTTAATATTTAAAATACAAAATATTGTTATCAATTTAATGATTAAGTGAGGTGAATATATGGCTCAAATGCTTCCGGAATATATGGGTTACGATAGAACAATGTCCACGTTCTCGCCGGACGGGCGTCTATTTCAGGTAGAATATGCAAAAGAAGCAGTTAAAAAAGGGACAACATCAATTGGCCTAACATTTAAAGGCGGGGTGATACTCGCAACAAATAAGCAAATGATGAAGCTAGCAGTTCCAGACACACTAGAAAAATTATTCAAGATCGACGACCATGTAGGCGTAGTTGCTGCTGGTCTATTAGCAGATGCAAGAATACTCGTAAACCAATTGAGGGTAAACGCACAAGTAAACAAGATAACATACGAAGAATCAGCAGATATACTGGCATTATCAAGAATTCTAGGCGACAGGCTCCAATTTTCAACGATCTACGCTGGCTTAAGGCCTTATGGCGCTTCTTTTTTGGTTGGAGGAGTAGATTCAACAGGATCGCACTTAGTAGAGGTAGACCCTTCAGGGATGCTTTATGAATGGAAAGCGTATGCTATTGGCAGAGGAGCACAGGCAGCGATCAAAATTTTCACAGAAAAATTCAAAGAAAGCATTGGCGAACAAGAGGCATTAAGAATGGTTGTAGATGTAATGAGAAAAGTGGAAAAAATAACAGACCCATTAAATGCATTGGAAATATCAATTATAAGGGAAAGCGATAAAAAACTTGAATCATTGTCTGGAAAAGACATTAAAAAATTGCTGTGAAGTCCTATGGTTGACATTGACAAGTCAGTTGTTTGTAGGCTGAAAAAGGGCAGCGATTATTTTGAAATTCTTGTAGATCCAGATAAGGCTTTGGTTTTTAAGAAAGGAAAAGAAACCAATCTAGAAGACATTCTAGCAGTTCCTGGGGTATATAAAGATGTGAGAAAAGGGGAATCCATATCGAATGACGAGCTGCAGAAAAATTTTGGCACAAGAAACTTCAATGAGATTGCCAAGAAAATCCTGAATGAAGGGGATTTGCAGTTTACAACAGATCAGAGAAGGCAATTTATAGAGGATAAAACCAATGAAATTGCGAATATAATCTCAAGAAGGGGGATAAACCCGCAGACAAACACCCCGCATCCCCCTAAAAGGATTCTTAATGCAATGGAGCAGGCAGGAATACATGTAGATCCATTTTTAGATGCAAGCGCTCAAATCGACAAAATAGTAAAAGATTTAAAAGTTATATTACCAATAAGGTTTGAGAGTGTAAAGGTTCAAATTACAATTCCATCTCAATATGCTGGGCGGGCTTACTCTGAAATTAAAAGGTTATTTGAAGACTCAGATGAGAGGTGGCTTAATGATGGTTCATTACAGTTGATAATTCAGATTCCCGCAGGATTGGAAGCAGAACTATTAGAAAAAATGGGAGCTTTGACAAAAGGAAGCTTTACATCAAAAATAGTAGAAAGAAGTGGTTAAATGGAAAATAAAAAAAATAATGAAAAAGTAAGGGAAATTTCAATACCAGGCGAGCTTATAGGCAGTTCGAAAACCTTTAAAACTGGTTATGGAACCTATATTGAAGGGGATAAAATTTTCTCCAAGTTTGTTGGAGTCCTTCAGAAAAGCGAAGAATATGTCTCAGTCATACCTTTGTCTGGCGTATATGTGCCTCAACCCAACGACAAGATTATAGGCGTTGTAGAAGAAGCCGAGAAGTTTGGGTGGATACTCAATATTAACTCTGCTTGGCAAGGTTTTTTATCTCTTTCTGAAGGCGTTGATGAGTATGTGGATTTAAAGAGAATTAACCCAACAAGGTATTTTGATGTAGGGGATATTGTTTACACTGAGGTTAAAGAGAGCAGAAGAGGCGGGGATATACAATTGACAATGAAAACCCCAATTGCCAGAAAGCTTAAAGGTGGTGTTATAATTAAAATCACGCCTTCTAAAGTCCCAAGGCTGATTGGAAAACAAGGAAGCATGGTAAACCTGATAAAGGAAAAGACAGGTACAATCATTCGAGTTGGCCAGAATGGTTTAGTTTGGGTTTCTGGGGAGAATGTTGATAAAGCTATAAAAGCAATCAAAATGATTGATGAGAAATCCCACATTTATGGTTTAACAGATGAGATAGCTAAGTTGTTGAGTTGATTTATATGATGAAAACAGATGAAAAAATGATTGTTAAAGGCAAGAGATTAGATGGCAGGAAGCCGGATGATCTCAGAAAGATAGAGATGGAAGTTGGAGTGATACCAAATGCCGACGGCTCTTCAAAAGTATCTTTCGGAAAAACTACTGCTATTGTTGCTGTATATGGCCCTAGGTCTTTATTTCCAAGGCACCTTCAGGAATCAGAATCAGGAATAATCCAATTCAAGTATGATATGGCAACATTCTCGGTTGATGATAGAAAGAGGCCAGGCCCTTCCAGAAGAGAAACAGAGATCTCTAAAGTCGCAAGGCTGGCAATAGAGCCAGTCCTGTTCTTAAAAAACTACCCAAAAACTACTGTTGATGTGTTTGTTGAGATACTTCAGGCTGACGGCTCCACTAGAGTCACAGCAATAAACGCTGCTTCTTTGGCTTTGGCAGATGCCGGTGTTCCCATGAGGGATTTAGTTGTCGGGCTGTCTGGCGGTAAAGTCGACGACACATTGATTTTAGACTTATGCGGGAAGGAAGACAACTATTCTGATGCTGATGTGCCAATGGCATTCCTGCCGAACAAGAATGAGATAACGTTATTGCAGATGGACGGAAGGTTGACTCCGGAAGAGACCAAACAGATTATCAGGAATATTTTGCATGCTGGCAAAGAAATCTATAAAAAACAGGTTGAAACTTTAAAGAGGAAATATAGTGAGTGATATGAGAGCGGATTATATATTAAAATTATTAGAGAAGGATGAAAGATTGGACGGAAGAAAATTAGACCAGTTCAGGGAAATTTCTATTGAAAAAAATATTATTGCAACAGCTGAAGGCTCTGCGAAAGTTAAATTAGGGAAGACTGAGGTTATTGTTGGGGTAAAGATGAATTTTGGAGAGCCTTTCCCGGATACGCCTGATGCTGGTGTACTAAGGACAGAAGCCGAGCTTATGCCAATGGCTCATCCGGATTTTACGTCTGGTCCGCCAGGCGAAGATGCGACTGAGATTGCAAGAGTCATTGACCGAGGGATACGCGAGTCTGAAAGCATAGATGTTGAAAAATTATGCATAACAAAAGGGGAAAAAGTCTGGTCTGTGTTTGTTGATTTTTATCCGATTAACCATGACGGCAATTTAATTGACGCGGGGTCTTTAGCTGCGATAGTTGCTTTGAAAAATACAAGAATCCCGGAGTTAGATAAAGAGGGAAAAATAGACAGGGAAAAATTGAAAAACCCGTTGCCAGTGATGCATTTTCCATTAATGATAACTGTCGGTAAAGTAGGGAATAAAATGATTATTGACCCGACATTTGAAGAGGAGCAGGTGTTAGATTCTAAGTTGAGCATAGCAGTGACAGAAGAAGGCAAAGTAGTCGCAATGCAGAAAAGCGGATCTGTTGGCTTGACAGATGATGACGTTGACAATATGATAGATATTGCGGTCAAAAAATCTAAAGAGTTAAGGAAGCTGATTGAAGATGGGAAGAAAACTTCTAAATAGGAAATTGAGGCAGATTAAAGCCGGTAAAATCAGGCTTGCCCCGAGATGGGTTGACATCAAGAAGTTCGGCACAAAAAGGGCAAGAAATCGTAGAGTGGCTGTGAACAGAAGAAGCTGGAAGAGAAAGAAGCTGAGGATATAGTGAGTGGGATGATCGCTTTCTGTGGTTTGGACTGTAGCTCATGTGAAGCATTTATTGCAACTAAAAATAATGATAACGAGTTGAGAAAGAAAACTGCAAAGAAATGGGAAAAAGAATTTAATCACCCTGGGCTTAAAGCAGGTGACATTAATTGTAACGGCTGCTTGTCGAATACGGGAAAAATCTTCAAGCATTGTAACGTTTGTGAAATAAGAAAATGCTGCCAAGAAAAGAATGTTGATAATTGTGGCTTTTGTGACGATTATTCTTGCCAGAAATTAACTGATTTTTTTGAGCATGCCCCTTCTGCAAAAGAAAATCTTGAAGAAATTAGAAGTAAGATTTAATTCCAACATTTATACTTTTCTTCACAAATTATTTTTATGGATTGGAAAAATCTTGACAGAGGAGTGTTCTTGGTTAATGTTAATGGAATTGTTTACGACCCGAAAGCAAAAAAATCCTGATCGGAAAAAGGGATAAGGATGAGTATATTCCAGAATTGTCATGGAGTTTCCCTGGAGGCAGGCCTACATACAAGCACTCATTGTCTATGTCTCTGAGGATGGAGATCAAGAAGAAGACTAACCTTGATGTTAATGTTGTTGACTGCTTCTTTGCTAGAACGCTCCCTGAAAGGCCTGAATTCCTGCAGATATACTATTTCTGCGAGGTTACTGGAGAGAGTAAGAAGCCGAAGGCAATGGAAAAATTCAAAGAGATCAAATGGATTAAGCCGACTGAAGTTGAAAAGCACTTCACCACATCTATAGACCCTGTTGTGATGGAATTTCTTGGCGCTTTGGAGAAAGGAGAAATTTAGCCCTTCATCTGCTTCATTATTATCGAAGTTCGTGTTTTGTCTATCCCTTTTATTGACCTAAGTTTTTTTGTGACAAAATCGTTCAATTCATCAGTATCAGCTACATAGAATTTAACCAGAATGTCTGTTTCTCCTGTTATTATTGCTACTTCTTCGACTTCAGGAAATAATGACAATTTTTTAGCCATATTTTCTTGGAAATTAACATCTTCTGGAGGATAATTTACTGTTATGTAAATGTAAGCTCCTACTCCTTTGCCAATTGCTTTCTTGTTAACTACTACTTTGTAACCTTTGATGATATCTTCTTTCTCCATTTTTTTGATTCTGTTGTGCACAGTGGTTTGGGGTATTCTAAGCCTTCTTGAAATCTGCTTTGTCGATATCTTGCCTCTTTCCTCTAATAGACCCAATATATCAAGGTCTTTCTTTTCTATCATATGGAATATTTTTCCATTTTAAGTATTTAAAATTGATTATTTTTGTAAAAAATTCTGTTTTTTCTGAATTAAATTTATATAAGAGTGTTACCATCATTTGGTGTTAAATAAGAGGTGATGATGATGGTTAGCGAAGAAAGATTGAGAGAAGTCGGCCTGATAGGACAAAGAATGGGTGGAGAATCCGAACAACTAGCAATACATTGGGCAGGAGTTGTTTATGAACGATGGGAAGAAGTAATGAGAACTCATGTGTTTACTCCAGATAAGTCTTCAATACCCGAGGGAGCAGAAATTGTCGGGATACCTTCTTATTTAAGGGGTTGGCCAGGAGACGGTTGGTATTATAGAAAGAGGGGTTAACCATGGAAAAAGTTGATTTTCGGAATCCAAAAAACACGAATTGTTATACCTAGGGATTACATGCCAAAATTAGATTTTTTTCAAACTCAAAAAGGGATCTTGCTAATAAAAGAAATATTTGAAAAAGAGATGAAAGAAAGGTTATCTCTACAAAAAATTCAGGCACCGATATTTTTGAAGACAGGAACTGGTCTGCAGGATGACTTAGCCGGAACACAGATTCCAGTCAGTTTTAAAGTCAAATTCATGGCTCCGGAGATAGAAGTTGTTCAGGCACTGACAAAATGGAAAAGACATGTTATAGGAAAATATGATTTCAAAATCGGGACAGGAATAATAACTGATATGAAAGCTATCAGAAAAGACGAAGAGATAGATGAGACGCATAGCCTGTTTGTCGACCAGTGGGATTGGGAATTAGCAATTTCAAAAGAGCAGAGGACATTAGAATTCCTCAAATCAGTTGTCAGAAAAATATATGGAGCGATGCTGGAAGCCGAGAAGATTGTTGAGAAGGAATTTCCTAAATTGGAGCCAAGACTACCTGAAGACATTGAATTTGTTCATGCTGAGGATTTGGAAGACATGTATCCTGATTTAAGTCCAAAAGAGAGGGAAGACAAAATTGCTAGAAAGCATGGCGCAGTTTTTCTGATAGGAATAGGTTCACCTTTGAAATCTGGCATGCCGCATGATCTGAGGGCTGCTGATTATGATGATTGGTCTACGCAAACAATAGAAAGAAGAAGAGGTCTGAACGGGGACATTATAGTTTGGGATAGCATAAGTCTAAAATCCCTGGAATTGACATCAATGGGAATAAGAGTAGATGCAGAATCGTTGATCGCGCAGTTGAAGTTGACCGGTCTGCTTGAAAGAAAGGAACTGCCATACCACCGAGGAATCATAGAATCAAAACTGCCTTTAACAATTGGCGGCGGTTTTGGACAGTCTAGGTTATACATGTTTTTGTTGCATAAGACTCATATTGGAGAAGTTCAGCCTAGTATATGGTCTGAGAAGATGGAGAAGAAAGCAATGAAAAGAGGAATAAAACTGTTGCAGTAATTTAGTTAAATTTACACCTACAAATTATTCTTGATGATTATGTATTCTAAACAGATCCTTGCCGAGATAAAAAAGAAAGGAATTGAAATTGGGGACAAAGTAAAAGTCACAAAAGGCAAAGAAAGCTATGAAGGGACATTGATGCCTAGGATAGAATTAGGGGATGAGAATTCGCTTATAGTCAAGCTGAAGAACGGATACAACGTGGGAATAGAATTTTACAAGGCGGTGAGAATGGAAAGATTGGGTAAAGGAGAGAATCTTGGTATCATTCCTAAACTAACAATAAAACGATTGAAAAAACTCCCTGGAGTTTCCATTATCGGAACTGGAGGGACAATCGGGACTCATGTAGATTACAAGACTGGCGGTGTATTCATGTGCAGATCCCCCGAAGAAATACTCTCGACAACTCCAGAAATCGGAGAAATAATTGATTTAAAAAATACTCAAAGGCCATTCACGCTTGCAAGCGAGGATATGAATTATAAGCACTGGCAAAGCATAGCTAAATCTATCGCTAAAGAGCTCAATTCAGGGCCTAGAGGTGTCATAGTTACACACGGAACGGATATTCTTCATTATTCCGCTGCTGCTATTTCGTTTATGTTAAGAGGTCTTTCAAAGCCAGTTGCATTTGTTGGGGCGCAGCGTTCTCCAGACAGGGGAAGTTTTGACGGATCGATGAATTTGATTTGCGCATCTCATTTCGCAGGCTATTCAGACATTGGAGAAGTATGTTTAGTGATGCACGGCACAACAAATGATGACTATTGTTTGATCAATCGCGGAACTAGAGTAAGAAAACTGCATACATCAAGGAGAGATGCATTTCAAAGTGTGAATGAAAAGCCTATAGCAAAAATATGGCCTAATGGAAGAATGGAGAAAACAGGTATAGAATACACAAAGTTTGAAGACAAGAAAGTGAAAGTGGATGATAAATGGGAGCCTAAGGTCGCATTAATAAAAGTGTTCCCGGGATCAGACCCTTCTGTTATTGAGTGGTATCTGGATAAAAAATACAAAGGCTTAGTAATAGAAGGCACAGGCCTAGGTCATGTCCCTACTGGCCAAAGCGGGACTAAAATGGGTGATTTTGACCCTAAGATGTCTTGGATTCCTTATATTAAGAAAGCAATCGATAAAGGCGTAACTGTCATGGTCACTAGCCAGACGATTTTTGGAAGGGTGAATCCATATGTTTACAAGAATCTCAGGCTGCTCAGCGAGACCGGAGCGATACATGCTGAAGACATGCTAACAGAGACAACACTTGTTAAATTGTCATGGGTTCTTGGCCACACAACCAAGCCTGAAAAAACCAAAGAAATGATGCTTACACCTTTCGCCCGTGAAATAAACCCTAGAAGCCCGTTGGATTCTGTTGCTAAGGGAGATGGGTTCTTCTAAAAGAAAAGTATTTATACAAACGGATACATAAGAATCCATATGGTTACAAAAATATACTATGAATTGGAAGTTTTGCAGGAATTCATCCCGGATCTTAGAAATTGCTTCCATCTTAGGCTATTAGCTAAGATTATAGGCACAACACATAGGACAGTTTCTAAATCACTTGATAGGTTAGAAAAAAATGGAATAGTTTATCACGAGCTGAAAGGCAAAAACAAGGTTTATTATCTAAACCTAAAAAACCCCCTTACAAAGCTTTACCTAATAAAAACCGAAATTTACAGGGCTATTAAATTTCTTTTAACCAACTTTCTCATCCAAAAACTCTATAGTGAAATAATAGTTGACCTTGAACAGAAGCCACTAATTTTGTTTGGGTCTTTTGCAAAGGGAGAAGAAAAAAAAGAAAGCGACATAGACTTGCTGATAATAGGAGAAGATGACGGTAAGATAAAGAAAAAAATAAAGGAATTTGGAGATATGCATAATAGAAAAACACATGTTTATTTTATTAGAAAGGAGGATTTTCTCAGCGGCTTGAAAGAAAAAGATAGCTTGATTCTGGAAATAGTTAAAAACCATGTGATTTTAAATAATCAGGCATTCTTCGTCGATGTTTTGTGGGGCATTGCAAATGACATTAAGGCATAAAATAATCTGGTGCAGGAAGCAAAAAAATGGAGTAAAATTAATAGAGCCGAACGACAATCTTTCTGAAGCTTATTTGAAAAAGTCGAACGAAGCCTTGAAAGTCATGAAAAAAATAGGCGGTGTTTCCAAGGAATGGTCCATTTCTTCAGCGTACTATGCAAGGTATAATGCGGTCTACTCTTTGTTAATGAAATGCGGAATCGAATCAGAGATACACGACTGCACTTTAGCCATTTTTAGGTTTTTGTTTAGGCAAGAATTTGAGGAAGATGTGTTTGAAGAGGTAGAAGCCGTAAAAGAGCAGAGAATAAACACCCAATACTACACTGACCGAAATCTGAATAACAAGAAATATCAGGCAATTGTTAAAGACACACCCGACTTTATTCTGAAGATTGAATCATTTATTATTAATCTCACCAAAGATCAAATAGAAGAAATAAGAAAGAAGTTAAAAAAATTAATAGAGAAATAAATTAAAAACAAATGATTATTATGGATTATCAAAAAATTGGTTTGAGGGTAGGATTGGAAATTCACCACGAGCTCAACACAAATGAGAAGCTTTTCTGCAGCTGCCCTACATTGCTGAAAACAAAAGAAAAACCAGATTCCACCATTATAAGGCATCATATACCTGTTGCTGGTGAAACAGGGAAAATAGATGTTGCTGTTGTTGAGGAAATAAAGAAAAGGAAAAAAATAATCTACGAGATTTATGACGATTGCGACTGCTTGGTTGATACTGATTCTGAGCCTCCACATAGACCGAACCAAGAAGCATTGAAGATAGCTTTAACAATTGCTGAGCTCTTTCATTGCAGCATCTTCGACGAGATTCAAGTTATGAGAAAGACGATCGTTGATGGAAGTTTGCCTTCAGGCTTTCAGAGGACTATGCTTATTGGGACAGATGGTTGGGTAGAAACTAGCATGGGAAAGGTAGAGATAGAGGCTGTTACCCTTGAGGAGGATTCTGGCCGCCTGATAAGGAAAGATAATGATTCTGCTACGTTTAGATTGGACAGATTAGGTACCCCTGAGGTTGAAATAGGAACGGGGAAGGGTATAGCCTCACCAGAGCATGCGAGGGAAGCCGCTAAAGCAATAGGAGATATAATCCGCTCAACAGGTAAAGCGAAGATTCGAGAAGGCTCTGTGCGCCAGGATGTTAATATTTCCATTCAAGGGGGGGATAGAGTAGAAGGAAAGCATGTGCCAAGCCTCTCGCTTATACCAGTAGTTATTGAAAAGGAGATCAAAAGGCAGCAGGAACTGGTTAAGAGAGGGAAGAAAGTTTCCCGCGACGTGAGAAGGGTGCTGCCAGATGGTTCTACTGAATTTTTAAGGCCTTTGCCCGGTGCTGCTAGGATGTATCCGGAGACTGATGTAATACCAATCAGGACAGATAGATTGCTGAAGGAAGCCAGAAAAAACCTGCCTGAATCCCTTAAAGAAATAATCAAACGATGCCAGAAATTAGGCTTATCAGAGGATTTAGCAAAGCAGCTTGCAAACTCGGGGCATATGGAATTGTTCGGTAAGTTTGTTAAAATGTTTAAAGTCGATCCGGTCCTAGTCGCTGGGGTTTTTGTTAATACCTTGAGGGATCTGGAAAGAAGGGAAAAATTAGATGTTAATCAGCTATCAGAGAAAGATTTTGGAGAGTTATTTGAGTTATTATCTAAAGGAAAAGTTATAAAAGAGTCTATTGGAGATGTTTTAAAGCTTAAATTGGAGAATGAAGGCTTATCAATTACTAATTGTGTTGAAAAATTGGGTTTAACCCCTATTTCAGAAAATGAGTTGAAGAGAATGGTTAAGGAGATTGCTTCCAAGAACAAAGGTGCCCCTAAAGGCAAGATCATAGGTTTAGTTATGGCTAAAGTCAGAGGCAAGGCCGATCCTAAGGCTGTTATGAGAATAGTCGAGGAAATGAGTCAGTAATTGTCCTCAATGAATTTGTGTATTCTGTCTTTTTTTCTCTGCAGCATTCCAATCTCGTTTTCTATATTTCTCGCAGATTGTACGTCATTGCTTCTCATCAATTCCATCTTCTTGTTTCTAAGCGATAAAATCTCTCTATCTATTCTTTTGAGCTCCCGCTTTTTTGAGGTTAATTGGTCTAGCTCATTATCCATCCTTCCGGAAATCTCTTTCAGCCTCTTTCTGCTCCATCTGCCCGTTAACACAACAAAAAGCAGCACAAAAACCAATACTATAATCGCTGAACCTAATGATGTGATTAGGGATATTAAATTCATAATATTGTATTGTTTCTTAATTTTAAAAATAACTTGAAGAGTTGTGGATTATACGTCATCGTCATTCACGATCAGGCTTGTTCTTATCGATTCCCCTTTCATCTTCATCTGCACTATGTCGCTTCTTAAATTCCTGATGTCTGCCAACAAGTCTTGTTCCCTTTGTTTGAGCTGCTTAATTCTTGACGAAGATCTTGTGTCTGTCAGGTCTTCCCTAACTATTCTCAACTCATCTTCCCTCGCTTTCAAATCTTTTCTGGCTCTCGTTAAATCCTTCTCTATCCCTGCGGCATCTTCAACCTGTCTTTTCCACCCGGCTTCCTTCCTTCTGCCGAACAGGAAGACTCCAATTATGAATATGACAAAGAATGCTATAACCGAGAAAAAGCCGCTGATTGTGTATAGGACTGAGACAATGTATGTAAGGCCCCCGTAGTAAAGCAGGGACATTCCAAATATGAGCGCCAACAATAGATTGATTCTTTTCTGAGGGAAAATCCTTAATCTTGATAGTAAGCCATAAGTTATTATAAAGACTCCCCAGAACGGGATGAAAACGAAAAAGAATATATTCCTGATGTTGTCATAAGGCCAGATAGGATTGCCAGCTCGAACATCTCTTATATCTTCGAGTATATTCCTACTCGGCCATGTAATCGCAAAAGCTATTGTTGGCAATACCAGAAGGATTAAAAGTAAACCAACCAGTTTCTTCATAGAATTAATTTGGGTTTTATACTATTTAATTTTTCTTGGGATTATCACTGATAATAGGTTTTTCTGAAAATGCTCTGATTTTTATATAATTAAGAATTTTTTATATAATTTATATTAGTCATATATAATTAATTCCAATCCAATCCTTGGTTATGGATGTAAGAAGATCTTTTCGAGGCTTTACTGAAAGGGTGGCAAGAACTGTTGATAGGCTGTCTGACCTTTATGGAATTCCTAATTTAGGCTATGATGCTGTTACTTTAGATCCAAGCCTTCACGGCACAGGCATAGGCGGATATTTTGGCTCAACGCCAGACGGGCTGAGCATCCTTGCTGTTTCCCCAGATCAGACTTTGAACAGGGAAGTTGCTGATCATGAGGCTTCACACTCGCTTTTGGCCCCTTTTCTAAGGGGAATTTATGCGAGATTTAAGGGTTTTACTGCGAGTATTTCGAGAGCTTTGGCTGAAGCTGATGTTGTGAGGAATATGGTAGATGTTCACGGGTATAATTTATCTGATCTTGAAGGTTATTCTCCAATAAAAGATGGTTTGTATAGATTGGGAAGAAAGGTTGCAGATGCTGCTGGAGGGGCGAAAAGGTTATATGACCTTGCTAGGGAGCGTGGGTCAGGAGGCTTGATAGATTTGATTAATTCCAGGCCAGATGTTGCAAGAGCTTTTGAGGATTTTTACAACAGTTATGATCCAAGAACACTTCAAAGATATGGTATGTCAGAGCCAGCTTTAGCTCGTGCTAGGGTTGATGGGTATGAAAACCTATAAAAAATATCAACCACTTGATTTGAACATTTAGAACTAATCTTTTCTACCTCGATGTAATTCATCCATAGCTCTTATCGTTCTTGAAAGTGTATATAATTGAGCTACAGAATAATTGGGGAAAAAACCTGAAAGTAGACCTGATGCTGTTTTGGCAGCTTCTATACCCTTTTCCCTTCTTCTATACGTTTCAAATCCTTTAACAGCAGTATCTATAGAGTGTGGATCTTCGTAACCAGGGGTTCGTCTCACGACATTTTTTGGATCTACTAGATATCTAATTTTATTTCCAGCTAAACCAATATCTAAAACTGACGGTAACACGCCTAATAAAGTATGAGCTGCCTGTATTTTCCTCCCATCATAAGGATCTAATTGAGCCTGTAAAAATCCTAGTTCTTTGTTTTCAAAAATTCCTTTCATAACTTTCTGACCCAATATAGGGAATAAGAATAATACCACCCTTTTCAAATTAGGATCTTGTCCCCCACTCTTGTTTAATGCGTATAACAAGGCAGTTTGTAAAGCAGTAAAACCAGCTATTTTTAAATCTGCTCTTACAGAAGCTTCCCCAACTTCACCTAAATCAACCCCATATTTTGCTGCTGTTAATCCCTGAATGAATCTAAGAGTTCTTTCAACTTGTTCTCCGGTTGGTTTTTCTTTTTTCCAACTTTCGCATACTAATCCAGGAAATTTTTTAAGTAGAGATGCATAAGGACCCATGCCCCTTGCCAATGGAGGGAGTTCAAATTCTGTATAAGTGTATCCACCTTTACCTTTATATCCACCCCCTAGTATTTCTGTAGATGGAAGTGGAGGTTCTTGATATGGAATCATACTATTGCTCATACTTTATCGCCTACCTTAACATTTTCAACAACTTCATCTTGTTCCATAGACTTTAATTTATATTGAATATACTCTAATCTATCTCTTATAGTTCTGCTTCTTTCATTACATACACTTTGCTCTCTTTGCTCTCTGATGCTGTACAATGCTTTTATAGTTTCGCCTCTTTTTTCTTTAGGGATTCTCTTCAATACATCTAATGTCCTTAGATCAAAATTATCTATCCTATCTATAGAATCATCATTATACCATAAAATCATTAATAAATTGCTTGAATAGAATTCATTGTCATATATTCGAACTCTTTTCTCATAAGGCAATCTTTCAGCAATACCCATAGTGGTTTCATAAATATCTTCAGCACCTCTAGCAAACTGATGTCCACCTCCCCAAAGTTCTAATAATATCATCGGACTTGATATAACCCTTCTATCTCGGGTTTCTATTTGTTTTTCTGGGTCTAATCTTCTTATTAAAGCTAACGCAACTTCATAAAATTCTGGAAGTTTAGTAGAATTTGGGCGTCTCCATAATTCATAAATCTCACTCAAAGCAGTTTCATACTTTCCGGAATTATAATTCGATACAATTCCATTATAGTCTTCTACTGCAAATAGAGGAATCCCATTTAGTCTATACCCGAGTCTATCAAAAAAACCAAGCCCCTTTTCTTCAAAAGTTTCACGCATTATAATCACTTACTTTCCTTTTCTTGGGTCATTTTACCTATTATTATAAATGCTCCTAAAGTTGTTGCTAATGCTCCTCCTACAGCTTCTAAAACTCTATATACTCTTTTTCTGTGGTATGCAGTACCTGCATCAAACAACGCCCCTAAACCTACTGTTACAAGACTTCCACCGCCAATATATGGACTCATTTCCCCAACAACTTTGGCTGTTCTTTCAGCTCCTTTATAGGCGTAAGTTTCTTTTATTCTATCACTAAATTTTACCATATCTCATCCCTCTTATTCACTACTCTATAGTGATATTAATTCATATATAAGCATTTCTATTCTTGAGTAAACAATAAAACACTAAGCATAACCTAATCTTTCAGCCTCTGCTCTCACAGCAGTTTTAGCTGCATAATATAAAGCCGGAGTCCAGAAAGGTATGTACTCAAGGGTCTTATCAACTCCACGCGCTATTCTATACAACCTGTCTAATACTATCTGACCAGTCTCTAATGTATAATCCGATCTGCCTTTTTGTGGATTATCATCAACACTTCCTGGAGGTAAATTTCTTTGCAAAACACTTCCCTTCTTCCTCAATGCATCTAAAAGAGATGCAGCCTTCCCAGCAAATTCAGTTGTATACATAAAAGCACTAGCAAGATCGCCTAAATGTTTCAATTTAAATCTCCCTAAAACTGGATTTAATGCCCTATTTAATCCTTTATATCTTGTGTTAACGCTGAGTCTAGCATCTCCATATAACTCTGCTAATTCATGTATAGCATCATGTGCAATCCTTTCATCTCTTGTTAATAAATTTATTCCTAAGTTTGGTCCATATGAATCTAGAACATCATAAACAACACTTGTAGCCCCAACTGCTCTACGCAACTTTTCATCTCTTTCCCAGACATCTTTATTATTATCTCTCCCCCAGCTGGCATCTCTCCTTCTTTCTAGCATACCTTCTCCATCTTTTAAAACACTGCCTAGAATATTAAGTCCATCCGCTCTAAGAGCTTCATCAATTTTTCCATTCAATATATCAAGAACTTTTAATAGAGCCTGTTCTCTGATTTCTGGGGAATAATCCTCAAGAGATCTATCTCTTTCTAACCGATCATATAAAAATTCAGTCAAAAAACTCCAGTCTTTTCTTGGGATGGTTTTCACCTTTCTTCTTGTTTAAAATTTAAAAAAGAAAAAAATTAATTTCTTTCCTCAGCCGTTGATCTAAAATCTTCTCTTAAATTTCTTACTCCTTCGTAAAGTAAAAGTACTGATAGACCAGTCTTTACAGCTGTTTTTAAGAAATTTCTTAGATTTCTAGCTTTTTCATGAGTAACTAAATATACTATATCTCTTCCACTTGATGCAGCGAAATATGCCCCCGCTAAAGTTCCAGTTGCTGAACCTAACCTTACTTTCCTTGCATAATTTTCTGCTGTTTCCGCATAACCTTTTGCTGTTCCTGTATAGCTATCTAATTTGTCTCTTAAATGCTCAACATTCTTTTTTACATCCATTCATTTATCACCTTCAATTTTCACTATTTGTTAGTAGTATTATCTCTATTTAAACATTTCTATCTTGTAGTAGTTACAATTTTCCGAGCTTTCAGTATTATAATATACCTCGCAGAAAACAGATAAATAGCCGATTTCCCTCGAAAATCCTATTTTATAACCACTATAGAATAGTAAAAAATACAAATCTTTATATATAACCTAAACTATTAACAAAGATATGCCATCCTATCATGAATACACGCTCAGAAGAAGAAGGATTAGATGGGCTCATTGGGATGATTTTAAAACCAATAAGCTGCCTAGAATAATTAGGCGTGAAGTCGTTCCTTGGTCTGAGCTTGCAGGCCCGCATGATTTTGTATCAGATGTCAGGGATGAAGATGACGGCAGGATAGTCGGCATAGTTGCAAGGCCTAAAAACTACTCTGACATTTATGGCAATGATCTTTACTATGCATCCTTGATTGAAGAGGATAAGGGTAAAGATGAAATTTTTGTTGCTTCTGAATGGACATCTGACTTTGACCGTGAGACCCAAGTTAACAGGGACTCTCAAGGCAACGCTAACACGGGACCTAATAGGTTGATGTGCCTTTCATTTAATATATATAACGAGAAAGAAGGGGAGAGAATTGAGAGAAAACTCCAGCAGCAAAGGCTTGGCATACAGCAAACAGCATGGTTTCTGCTTTTCAACCTGGCAAAGCGTGCATTGAAAAAACCTGAAGAAGAGAAAGAAGCGATAGCGGAGTTAGGCAACATATATAATCTTGACTTTGAATTGAACGGAAAAAATCTTGTCCTTGACGAGGGTGTAATTCCTGGAAGATTCAGGAGCTGGCTGGACAGATATTATGAGATAAAAACAGAGGATGGCGAAGTTGTTGCAAAGATTCGCAGAAAGGCAGGGCCACTTGGATTGAGCGCTACCAGAATTGTTGACGAGTATGCAGTGGAGATAAACAGAAGATATGACAACAGCAAGCCGCTATTTTATTTGGCTGTTGCGATTGCCGACTATATGCACATGGAAGACAAAATAAGAGACAACTGCTTCTATGAAGGGGACCCCAAAAGTGCCCCAAAACTCTCGGAAATATTTAGGTATGATTAAGTTATATTCTAGAAAATATAGTTTCCATTCTAATGCGTCTTTATATACTACCCAATACATTAGTGTAACTATTGAGTGGTGAAAAAATATGACTTTGAAGCAA
>Ga0210042_1000435_pt1 | contig 38351 bp, 32 predicted proteins | sample CryGeymeta201518_FD_183982 | JGI IMG/M metagenome (GOLD analysis project Ga0210042, IMG submission 183982) | Groundwater microbial communities from Crystal Geyser aquifers in Utah, USA - Crystal Geyser metaG 2015-18 (SPAdes) (version 2) | ecosystem: Environmental > Aquatic > Deep subsurface >... | reverse complement strand
CCATCACCACCATGTCGTAGGGGAGGGAGTCGAGCTCGTTGAGGATCACCCCGGCAGCGTCGCCCCCGTCACGCAGCCGCAGACGGATGTGCTCGTCGTGGCGGCCGTGGAAGTGCACCTCCAGCAACCCCTTGCCCAGCTCCCGGAGCCCGTGGCGCAGCTTCGCCGGCTGCCCCTCTTCGTCCTCCTCCACCTGGCCGCGCTCGACCAGCAGCGCCTCTGCCTCGCGCAGGACCACCAAGCCGGGGAGGTCGAGCTCCCAGTCGACGATCTTCTCCCGTGCGAGGGCGACCATCTCTTGAAAGCCGCTCGGCGTCTTGGGACGCACGAACAGCACCGTGAGGTTCGCTGGCGTGGCAGACAACAGGTTGGCGACGCAGCCGAGGGCCTTGCGCGCCTCGTCGCCACCGTCGTAGCAGACCAGAAGGGTCATCAGGCCGTTGTCGAGGGGGCGGCGGCTATACATGGAAGAGTCTCCAGTACACCTGCGACACCAGGAGGATCAGGATGAACGAGGCGAGAAACATCCGCCATCCGACCCTGAGGAAATCCGTCGTCTTCAGGTAGCCCGAAGCATAGACGATGGTGCAGGCCGGCGTCCCCACCACCGTGAAGTAGGCAAAGGCCGAGCTCACCGCCGTCACCAGGCCGATGGCGATCGGCGAGTCGCCCGACTGCTGGGCCATCTTCAGGGTGATCGGTCCAAGCACCGCCACCGTGGCGCCGTTGCTCATGGCGTTGGTCATCAGGGTGGTGAGGACGGAGACCGCCGCGACCAGCCCGATCCCGTGGCCGGCCCCGAGGGGCGCCAGGAGGTCGAGAAAGGTCTTCGCTACCCACTCGGCGGCGCCGCTGTCCTTCATCTGCACCCCCAGGGAGATCGCCGCGCCGTAGAGCAGCACCACCCCCCAGTTGACGTTGGTGGAGATGTCCTCCCACTTCACCAGGCCGAGGGAGAGGTAGAAGCACACCCCGATTAGGGCCACCGTGCCCATGCCGATCCTGCCAGAGATCGTGATCCACCCCACTAGGGTGAGGGCGAAGAGAACGATCGCTAGCCACGCCTGGCCGCTCATCGGCCCCTCCTCCTCCACCTGCGCGCGCAGGGTGGTGAGGGCTGGGGTGAGGTCGCGGATCTCCGGGCGGAAGGTGAAGAGGAGGATGGCGACCAGGAAGGGGATCTGGATCAAGACCATCGGGTAGCAGTAGATCATCCAGTCCAGGTAGCCGATCTGGGCGATGCCGAACTCGCTCCAGTAGCCCATCATGATCGCGTTGCGCGCCCCGCCCGACGGTGTCCCGATGCCGGCGATGGAGCAGCCGTAGGCGATGGAGAACATCAGCAGGGCGGCAAGCCCCGGGATGTTCTCGCGCGGCTTGTCCGAGGTGAGGCGCACCAGGGTGATCCCCACCGGCAGCATCATCGCCGCCACCGTGTGCTCACCGATGAAGCTGGCGATGATCGCCGACACCGTCACGACCCCGAAGACGATCCGGCTGATCTTGGGTCCGGTGAGGTTGAGGATGAACAGGGCAATCCGGCGATCGAGGTTCTGTTTGACGATCGCCACCGCCAGCATCAGGGACCCCATGATGAAGAACACCGAGTCGCTCATGAAGGAGCGCGCCACCTCCCGCGACGAGACCCCCAGGAGCAGCACCTGAAAGACCGCGATCATCAGCGCCACGGTCGGCAGGGGCACCGCCTCGGTGATGAAGAACACGGTTGCCACCACCGTGATGGTGAGCACCGCCATCCCCTGCCGGGTGAGCCCCAGCGGGGTCGGCAGCACCAGCAAGATCGCGCCCACGATGAAGCCGACGACGAGCCACTTGCGCTCGACCACCAGACGGGTGATCTCCCGCGGCCCGAGCCGCAAACCCCTACGCCGCCTACCGGGCCCCGCCGCGCGGCGGGGCGTCGTCGGCTACCCTGCGATCGTCCGCCAAGGTCTCCTCCCCGGCCTGTCCAGCGTTCAATCCGCGCGGCCGCGCAGCCCGCGGTCTGGTGGCCGGTGCGCTTCCGGGTGGTACCGTTCAATCCGCGCGGCCGCGCAGCCCGCAGCCCGCAGCCATCGACGCTACCGGAGTCGGCCGGCGAAATAAAGATCGTCGGGAGTGACTGGCGAGCAGGGAACAGACAAACTTGCCGACCTCTTGATGCTACGTTTGGCTAGCCCGCATTTCTCACCAGGGATCGTCGCGAGCGTGTGCCAATGGCCGTAGATCCTGGCCGGCCCGCTGGGGTAGGAGCCGGTTGCACCGGCGACCCGCGCCGTCAGGCGCGGCAACCCGGCGCGCGCCTCGCGCGGCCGGCCCTCGCGGGCCGGAATCGCCGAAAGGATTCGGCTCCTACCGGGACGAGGACCCGGCCAGGAGATGCGGGCGGTTGCACGCTTGGAGCAGATTCATGGTGAGAAATGCGGGCTACACCTCCGGTGGGGGCAGGGTCGCGCACTCCTGGAAGATCCGGTGGGTGCAACGCCGGCACACCTCTCGGTCCAGCCGCTGGAAGATCTTCTCGATGGCCTCGGTCTTCCCGTCGAAGATGTTCTCCCGGCCGATCTCGTCGAGATACCCCCCCTTGCCGAGCGGCTGGCATACCCCCTCCTTGACCCGTACGAGGTAGAGCCTGCCACCGCGCTGGCGCCGGGACCGCGCCTCCTGCGCCAGGTACTCGGCGCCCGCCACGTCGACGAAGTTGATCCCGTCGGAGACGATCGCCATATGCACCTGTTCCGGGGTCTCTGCATCCATCTTGGCGATCTCGGTGCGCACGTGGTCGACCGCGCCGAAGAACAGGGAGCCGTCGATGCGGATCAGACGGAGCTGCGGGCACTCCGGGAGGGAGCGGTCGGTGTTGGTGATGAACCGCCGCGACGCTTCGCGCGGATTCGGCACCCGGCGCAACACCTGGGCGTGAGAAGTCTTGTTGAGGTAGAGCGCGAGGGACAGGATCACCCCGAGGAAGATCGCATCCTCCAGCTTCAGCACCAGGGTCGCGGCGAAGGTGACCAGCATGGCCGCGGTGCCGGACTTGTTGACCTTGACCACCTTGCCCATGTGGTAGAAGTCGATGAGCCCCCAGGCCACCAGGAAGAGGATGCCGGCCATGGCCGCATTGGGCAGGTAGGCCGCCAGGGGTGCCACCGCCACCACCAAGAACATGAGGAACAGGCCGGCGAAGGCAGCGGCGATCGGGGTCCTGGCCCCGGCCTCGTAGTTGAGGCCGCTGCGGTTGAAGGAGCCGGTGGCGACGTAACCGGAGAAGAAGGAACCGGCGAGGTTGGACAGCCCCTGGCCGATGAACTCCTGGTTGCCGTCGATCTGCTGGCCGGCGCGCACCGCCAGGGCCCGGCCGATGGAGACCGCCTCGGTGAGGGCGAAGAGGGTCACGGCGATCGCACCCGGTGCCAGCTCCTCGATGACGCGCAGGGAGAAGTCCGGATGGGAGAGGGGCGGAAAGCTCGCCGGCAGGGCGCCGACGGTCCTGATCCCCGTGTACTCCTGGCCCAGGAAATAGTTCAGGAGCACGGAGAGGCCGCTGCCCAGGAGCATCGCCGTGATCATGTAGGGGATCTTCGGAAAGAGCTTCCGGCTGGCAATCCCACCAAGAAGGGTGACGATCGCCACCAGCGTGACCCACCAGTTGATGCCACTGAGGTGAGTGACGAGGTAGAACAGCATGTCGGTTAAGTGGCCGCGGGGGATGGGCAGGCCGACGAAGTTCTTGAGCTGGTTCACGGCGATCAGGATCGCCGCCCCGGCGGTGAAGCCCAGCACCACCTGATGGGAGATGAAGTTCACCAGGGTGCCGAGCCGCGCGAACCCCATGGTCAGCTCGATGGTCCCGACCATGAAGGTGAGGGTCAGGGCGAGCTGCACGTACTCCGGCGTCTCCGGCGGCGCGAAGGCCGACAGGGTGGACAGCAACACCAGGGAGGCGGCGGTGGTGGGGCCCGAGACCAGGTGCCACGACGAGCCGAAGAAGGCAGCGATCACCGCCGGAACCATCCCCGCGTAGAGACCGTACTGGAGGGGCATACCGGCGATCGCCGCGAACGCCACGCCCTGGGGGAGGACGACGATCGCGCCGGTGAGCCCGGCGACGAAATCGGCACGCAGGGATCCCGGCGTCACCCGCTCCCACCACCGGAGGAAGGGGAGGAAGCGGCTCAGCCACGGCGGGATGCGCGACCGCGAGGCCGCAGACATGGCGGTAATACTCATCACAGACTCCAGAAACGAATCGTCGACGACCCACGCCGGGGCCGCACCCCGCGGCCCCGCGGGGTGCCCGCAGGTACACATCGACGTCAGCCGTCTCCACCCGATGGCATGAGTGCCACCGCCCTCCTCGGGCCGCAGAGACCTGCGGTCCTGGGGTCACCGTAGAGCGGATCCGCGGCCGACCCGACGAATGACGCGCGCGGCAGGGTACAGCAAGCATGGGCGCGAGAAAAGGCTCTCCCAGGCGCCATCATCGCCGGGTCTTGGAGACCGTGACTGGGGAAGGGGTTGTCGCGACAGGGTAAGCGGTGCCCAGCACGGGCGGTGCCTTGTCACCTGCGGGGTGATCTCGGGGCAGGGCGGCGTCCGCGGCCACCCATGGCACAGGTGGACCGGCAGCCCTTCCTAGGAAGGCAGGAAGGGGGCAGGAAGGCAGGAATGGTTGCCCCCAGCCGGTTCGTTCTCGCCCCACCTTCCTGCCTTCCTTAGAGAAAAGGGCGCCTCGCCCCCCCGTACTTCCGTGTCCGGCAGCCCGAGGGGCCGTGGGGCCGTGGGAGCCGTGGGAGCCGTGGGAGCCGTGGGAGCCGTGGGAGCCGTGGGAGCCGTGGGAGCCGTGGGAGCCGACGATTATGGCAGGCGCGGGCGGCCCGTCGCGGTGGACAAACCACGTCGGGTCACGGGACAATCTGCGCCCCGTTTCTTTCACGACAGCCGAAGGAGGTTTCATCCATGCTGGTGAAAAACGCGATGGTGAAGACGCCCCTGCAGGTGAAACCGGAGGCCAAGCTGCGGGAGATCCTGGACGCCATCCTCGGGGGAGACCAGGCGGCGGTGGCGGTGATCGACCCGGGCGGCAAGCTGCTCGGGCTGGTGGGGACGCACGACATCCTGCGCCTGATCGTGCCGAACTACGTGGACCAGGTGGAGGCCCTCGCCAACCTCCTCCACGAGGGGTACTTCGAGGAGCAGTTCAACAAGCTCGCCGGGGTGACCGCCGCGGACCTCATGGCCACGGAACTAGACGTGGTCAAGCCGAGCGACACGATCATCAAGACGGCCGCCCTCTTCGTGGAGCGCAAGCGCAAGGTCCTGCCGGTGGTCGAGGCCGGCAAGTTCATCGGCATGATTACCCGCCGCAGCCTCCTGGAGAGGATTGGCGGAAAGCTCTCCTAACGGCCCCTCCCGCGGGGCCCGCCGCCCACCCCTTCTCCATCCTCATCCGGCAGGTAGAACCCTGCCCCACTGCGCGAGACTCCCATGACCGACCCTCTCCAGGCCGCCGAGGCGGTGACCGCCATCTCCCCCACCCTCTACTGGCTGGCGACTGGGATCTTTGTCCTCGCCTACGCGGTGATCGTGTCGGAGAAGGTCCACAAGACCAAGGTCGCCCTCATGGGCGCCGCGCTGATGATCGTGCTGAAGATCCTCACCCAGAATGAGGCGTTCCACTCGGAAGAGTTCGGCATCGACTACAACGTCATCTTCTTGCTCATCTCGATGATGGTCATCATCAACATCATGGCCAAAACCGGGGTCTTCCAGTGGGCGGCGATCCGCACCGCAAAGGCGGCAAAGGGCAAACCGTTCACCATCATGGCCCTCTTCGCGGTGATCACCGCGGTCGCCTCGGCCTTCCTGGACAACGTCACCACGGTGCTGCTGCTGGCGCCGGTCACCCTGCTGATCGCCGATGAGCTGGACGTCGACCCGGTCCCCTACCTGCTCGCCGAGGCCTTGGCGTCGAACATCGGCGGCAGCGCCACCCTGATTGGCGATCCGCCGAACATCATGATCGCCTCCAAGGCGAACTACTCGTTCATGGACTTCATCAGCAACCTTGCGCCGGTGATCATCATCGTCATGATCGCCTTCGTGGTGATGCTCAAAATCTTCTTTGGCCGCCGCCTGACGGTCACCGAGGAGAGGCGGTTGCGGGTGATGGCGATGGACGAGTCGACCCTGATCAAGGACCCGGTGTTGATGAAGAAGTCGCTCTTCGTCATGGCGTGCGTGATCCTCGGCTTTACCGTGCACGGAGCACTGCACCTGGAGCCGGCGACCATCGCCCTCACCGGCGCGGCGCTCCTGCTGCTGATCTCCGGCGAGCCGCCGCACCACATCCTCGCCGAGGTCGAGTGGACCACCCTCTTCTTCTTCATGGGGCTGTTCATCATCGTCGGCGGGGTGGTGAAGGTGGGACTGATCAAGGACCTGTCGCAGGTGGTGATCGCGATCACCCATCCGACCCAGGATTCCATGGCGGCCACTACCTTCGTGATCCTGTGGTTCTCCGCCATCGCCTCGGCGATCGTCGACAACATCCCGTTCGTTGCCACCATGAACCCCCTGATCCTGGACATGGCGAACACCGTCTTCCATCAGGGGGCCCAAAGCTCCGCCGCCCTCCCGGTGGAGACCCTGCACCACGACGTCCTGGAGCCGGTGTGGTGGTCGCTCGCCCTGGGCGCCTGCCTCGGCGGCAACGGCACCCCGATCGGCGCCTCGGCGAACGTGATCGTCGTGGGGATGGCGGAAAAGGCGGGGAGGCCGATCTCGTTCGCCAAGTTCATGGCCTACGGCATCCCGGTGATGTTGATGACGCTGGTGATCAGCACGGTGTACCTCTACCTGCGGTACTACGTCCTGCACTGGTACTAACGGCCGCCGTGGACCACCGAGAGGGGGCGCGGCGGGTTGGCTCGCAGGCGCGGGGCGATTTGGCGCCGCGTCGAGGCGATGGCGGTCCATACGGTGGCCCCTCCCGGCGGCGCGGTTGAACGATGGGCGACGCGATCGCGTCCATCCGCGACCCGCTTCCCTGCCGGCGCGGTTAGCCGGTAGCTCTCCCTGCGCGCGTGGGTTGTGCAGAGGGTTAGGTGAAGGGTCCCGGTCTTGAGCCGTTGCGGTGTTGAGAGAATCATGCGGGCCGGTGGTGGTGGGCTGGGCGAGTCGTGGCGCCATCAATGGATCCGGAATTCTTCATGGCGCGGCCTGACAAACTCAGCGTAGGCAACGGCGACTTTGCCCACCGCGCCTGGCGCCGGTGGCCGGCGGTGTGGGTGGGTGAGCTGGTGCTGGTCGTCGGCCTGCTCGCTGGCCAACAGGCGTGGATCCGCCACGACCTCGCGAGTTCGAACCACCACGACGCCCACTGCGAGCGGTGTCTGGCCAGCGCCTGTCTGGCGGGGGCACCGCTGGCGAGCGGCTGGGTCGTCGCCATCGGCGGCGCGGTTCCAGACGAGTATCGGGTTGGGTGGCTGCCGCGGCCCACGCGCCGGACCGTCGTGGCCCCCGCGCGTGGGCCGCCGCTTTCGGCGTGAAGCGACGGCCGCACTCCGCCCCGCCACCGCGGGGGTAGGCGCGGCGGCCGTCGGCCGTCCCTTCCGGCCCCGGGGGATCTTTCCACCCGCCGCCGGCGATCCATCTTCACGACTCGGGAGACCATCATGCGTCACGCACTCCTGGCGTGCGCCCTCACCTTGACCGCCCCGCTGGTGGCTGAGGCTGGGGGGGTGCCCGCCGCCAATGGCTTCAATCCGGCCCTCTCGGCCATCTTGATGGGCAACGACTGGGGGTACACACGCAGTAGCACCACCTACGCTCTGCCAGGCTTCCAGCTCGGCGGCGAGTCCGGCCTGGCCGCCGAGGGGCTGAGCCTGGCGGAGTCGGAGCTGACCCTTTCAGCCAACGTTGATCCCACCTTCTACGGCCAGCTCACCCTCGCGGTCGCCACCGCAGACGAGGGAAGCGAGGTGGAGATCGAGGAGGCGTACGGCGAGACCCTGGCCCTGCCGGGAGGTCTCGGCGTCCGCTTCGGCCGCTTCTTTTCCGCACTGGGCTACCTCAACGAGGTCCACGCCCACGCCTGGGACTTCGCCGACGCCCCCCTCGCCTACCGCGCCTTTCTCGGCCAGCAGCTTTTCGATGACGGGGTGCAGGTGCGCTGGGTCGTCCCTGCCGATGGGTTCGTGGAGGTCGGGGGCGAACTCCTGCGCGGGCGCGCCTTCCCCGGCGGCAGCGATGGCTCCACCCCTGGCACCGGCGACCTCTTCCTCCACCTCGGCGGCGACGTGGGGGTGAGCCAGAGCTGGCGGCTGGGGCTCGCCCACCTGCGCGCCAACGTGGAGGCGCGCGAGTCCACCGTCGGTCCCCCCTCTCTGTTTGCGGGCGACAGCAACCTGAGCGTGGTCGACCTGGTGTGGAAGTGGGCACCGCACGGCGACCCCAGCCTGCGCAATCTCCTCTTCCAGGCCGCCTACTTCCGGCGCGCGGAGGACGGCACGGTGGCGGTGAACCCGGTGACCGGCGCCTACGACGGAACCCAGCAAGGGGGCTACCTCCAGGCGGTCTATCAGTTCTGGCCGCGCCTGCGCGCCGGCCTGCGCTACGACCACCTGCGGGCCGACGACCCGGACGGTGACCCTGCGGTGCTGACCGCGGCCGGTCTCGACCCCGGCGGCCACGACCCGGCGCGGGTCACGGTAATGACGGACTTCTCGCCGAGCGAGTTCAGCCGGCTGCGCCTGCAATACGCTGCGGACCGCTCCCGCCCGGAGCCCGACCACTCGTGGGTAGTGCAATACATCCTGAGCCTCGGCGCCCACGGCGCCCATGCCTTTTGAGAGGAATCCCGATGAACACCAATCGCTGCGGTCGATGGTTTGCGCACCGTGCCCCCGGCAGCAGTTGGCTCGCCGCGGTGACCGCTGCCCTGCTCCTCGTCGCCCAACCCGCGGCTGCCAAGGTCGAGGTGTTTGCCTGCGAGCCCGAGTGGGGCGCCCTGGCTGCGGAGTTGGGGGGTGACGACGTCGCGGTCTTCACCGCCACCAGCGCGGTGCAGGATCCGCACCACGTCGAGGCGCGGCCGCGGCTGATCGCCAAGGTACGGCAGGCGGAGCTGCTGATCTGCACCGGCGCGGAGCTGGAGGTCGGGTGGTTGCCGTTGCTCGTGCGTCAGGCCCACAACCCGCGCCTCGCGGTGGGTCAAGCCGGCTACCTCCTCGCCGCCGATGCGGTGGAGACCCTGGAAAAGCCCACCCAGTTGGATCGCGCCGCAGGTGACGTCCACCCGGGGGGCAACCCCCACATCCAGACCGACCCGCGCAACATCGCCCGGGTGGCCGACGCCCTGGCCACGCGTCTGGCAACCGTCGATCCGGGTCGGGCGGAGGCGTATCGCGCCCGCCACGCCGACTTTGCCCGTCGCTGGCAGGAGGCGCTGCACCGCTGGGAAGCCCAGGCGGAGGGGCTGCGCGGAATCCCGGTGGTCGTGCACCACACCTCGTGGGTCTACCTGGAGCAGTGGCTGGGGCTGGTGCAGGTCGCCGCCTTGGAGCCCAAGCCCGGGGTCCCGCCGAGCGCCGCCCACCTCGCCGCGATCCTCAGCGGCCTGGCAACGCGGCCGGCGCGGCTGGTGGTGCGCACCCCGTACGAGGATCCCCGCCCGTCGGAGTGGCTGGCGGAGCGGGCGGGGCTTCCGGCGGTGGTCCTGCCGTTCACCGTGGGCGGGAGCCCGGCGGCCACCAACCTCTTTTCCCTGTTCGACGACACCCTCGCGCGACTGCTAGGGGCCGTGGTGCGCGATGCATCGGCGGCGGGCGCGTCGCGGAGCGAATCGTGCGGTCGTCTCCTCGTCCGACTCTTCGACCGACCGCCAGCCTGTTCGCCGGTGCGGAGGTCCGGCTCGGCCAACGTCGCCGCGCAGCCCCTCGTGGCCACGCCGATCTTGGGTGAGACCCGCCTGCGGGAGGCGATCCGATGAGCCCCCTCGACGCCCAGCTCACCATCCTCGGCCCCCCTCTGCTCGCCGGGATCCTGGTCCTCGCCACCCATGTGCCCCTGGGACGTGAGGTCCTGAAGAAGGGGATCATCTTCATCGACCTGGCGATCGCCCAGGTGGCGGGGTTGGGGGTGATCGTCGCCCACCGCCTCGGCCTGGAGCCGCACGGCTGGGAGGTGCAGCCGTGGGCGGTGGGAGCGGCGCTGTTGGCCGCCCTGCTCCTGTACGGTTTAGAGCGATGGTGGCCGGAGGCCCAGGAGGCGTTGATCGGCGCCCTGTTCGTCGTCGCCGCCTGCGCCGGGATCCTCCTCTTGGCCAACTCGCCGCAGGCCGGTGAGCACCTCAAGGAGCTGCTGGTCGGGCAGATCCTGTGGGTGAGCCCGCGTGGCCTGATCCCGGTAGCGGTGCTGTCGGCGGGGGTGGTCGCGGCCTGGTTCAGCCTGCGCCGGCGCCTGGGGCCACTCGGCTTTTACCTGCTGTTTGCGGTGACGGTCACCGCTTCGGTCCAGGTCGTGGGGGTCTACCTGGTCTTCGCCTCCCTGATCCTGCCGGCCTTGGCGGCCCAGGGGCTGGGCCCGCGCTCCTTCCTCGTCCTTGGTTACGGGGTGGGAGTGGCGGGCTACGCCGCCGGCCTGCTCCTTTCCGCCCTCACCGACCTCCCCGCCGGCCCCCTGGTGGTGTGCGCCTTAGCGGGGATCGCCGGGATCGCGATCGCCGGCCGCCGCTGGCGGCGGGGGGCCAGCGCGGCTTGGGCCGTTCCTTTGTGATCGCGCCCCCCCCTGTGGCAAAAGGGGAGCGCGGGGTTTCGCCAGGCGGATCCCAGGGAGAGGGGCGCGGGAGGGGTGCACCGGAACTGCACGGGAGTATCGATGGGGCGCCACTGGCTGCGGGACTTCTTCCAGCTCGATGCGGCCAAGGGGATCTTGCTGGTCGCCATGGCGCTTTTCGCCATGGTGCTGGAGAACTCGCCCCTCGCCTGGCTCTACGACGCCCTCCTTGCCACCCCGGTCGAGATTCGGGTCGGTCCGCTGCACCTCGCCAAGCCGCTGCTCCTATGGATCAACGATGGGCTGATGACCCTCTTTTTCTTGCTCATCGCCCTGGAGTTAAAACGCGAGGTCGTGGAAGGGAACCTGTCTCGACCGGCGCAGGTGGTCTTGCCGGCGATCGGGGCGGTGGGGGGGATGGTCGTGCCGGCCTTGATCTACGCCGGGCTCAACCGCGGCGACCCGCTTGCCCTGGGCGGCTGGGCAATCCCCACCGCCACCGACATCGCCTTCGCCCTCGGCATCCTCGCCCTCCTCGGCAAGCGGGTGAGCGACTCCCTGCGCCTCTTCTTGCTGACCTTGGCGATCTTCGATGACCTCAGCGCGATCGTCATCATCGCCCTCTTCTACACCGCCGACCTCTCCTTCCTGAGCCTCGCTTTCGCCGGCGCCACCCTCACCGTGTTGGTGGCGATGAATCGCCTGCACGTCACCCGGATTGCGGCATACGCCTGCGTCGGGGTGGTCCTGTGGGTGGGGGTGCTGAAGTCCGGGGTGCACGCGACCCTTGCCGGGGTGGCCCTCGGCCTGGCGATTCCCCTGCGGCCGCGCGCCGCGGGCGACCCCTCGCCCCTGCGCCGGCTCGAGCACGCCCTCCAGCCATGGGTCGCGTACGCGATCGTGCCGCTCTTTGCCTTCGCCAACGCCGGGGTGTCGTTGGCCGGCCTCTCCCTGGCCACGCTGGTCGAGCCGGTGGTGTTGGGCATCGCCGCCGGGCTCGTGGTCGGCAAGCCGCTCGGGATCGGCCTGGCCTGCGCGGTGGCGATTGGGGCGGGAGTGGCGCGACTGCCCGAGGGGGCGACGTGGGGGAGCTTTGCCGGCGTCTGGGTCCTGTGCGGGATCGGCTTCACCATGAGCCTCTTCATCACCTCCCTGGCCTTCGAGCACGCCGGACCGGAGTACACGGGCGCGGATCGCCTCGGCATCCTCGTCGGCTCCAGCCTGGCGGCCGTGGCCGGCTACCTGCTCCTGCGCCTCGCCCCGCGGTGCGGGGCGAGGCGGGGAGCCCGGCGGTAGCCGCCCGGCGGTACCTGGGGGAGGCCGGCGGAGGGGGCGTTGCACCGGCGGCCGGCGCGGGGGATCCCCGGCCTGCCGGTGCGCCCGGCGGGATGGATGCCGCGCCACCCACCGGGGGCGGCCGTCGGCGGCGCGCCGTCCGCCGGGCCTGGGGGGCCACCCGGCTCCACCGCCGGCTCCACCGCGCGCCGATCCGGGGCGGGCGGCGGCCTCGCCCCGCCCGCCGGCGCCTAATGGGCCTCGTCCCAGGTGGCGCCGGCATGGATGTCGACGAGCAGGGGGACGGAGAGTTTGGCGGCGGTCGCCATCACCTCCACCACCAGGGCGCGGGTCCGCTCCACCTCCGCCTCCGGGACTTCGAGGACCAGCTCGTCGTGGACCTGGAGGAGGAGGCGGGCGGCCAGCCCCTCGGTCGCGAGGCGGTCGCGGAGGCGGATCATCGCCACCTTGATGATGTCCGCGGCCGACCCCTGGAGCGGCGTGTTGGTGGCCATCCGCTCGGCGTTGGCGCGCACCATCCGGTGGGTCGCGTGGACCTCCGGCAACGGCCGTCGCCGGCCCAAGAGGGTGGTAACAAAGCCGGTCGCCCGCGCCTCGGCCACGCAGGCGTCGAGGTAGGCGCGCACCGTGGGGTAGCGGGCGAAGTACTGCTCGATGAAGCGCGCCGCCTCCTTCTGCGGCACGTCGATCGCCTTGGCGAGGCGGAAGGCGCCCATGCCGTAGAGGATCCCGAAGTTGATCGTCTTGGCGTCGCGGCGCATGGCGTCGGTGACCTGCTCGGGCTCCAGGCCGAAGATGCGCGCGGCGGTGGCGCGGTGGATGTCCTCGCCGCGCGCGAAGGCGTGGACCAGATCGGGGTCGCCAGAGAAGTGGGCCAGGAGCCTAAGCTCGATCTGCGAGTAGTCGGCGGCGAGCAGCCGCCAGCCGGGCGGGGCGACAAAGGCGCGGCGGATCTGCCGGCCGCGCTCGCTGCGCACCGGGATGTTTTGCAGGTTCGGGTCGGAGGAGGAGAGGCGGCCGGTGGCGGCAACGGTTTGGTGGAAGCGGCTGTGGATCCGCCCGTCGGCCGCGATCAGGGTCGGCAGGACGCGCACGTAGGTGTTGAGGAGCTTCGCCACCGAGCGGTACGCGACCACCCGAGCTGGCAGGGGGTGGCGGCGGCCGAGCTCTTCGAGGACCGAGTTGTCGGTGGAGGGGCCGGTCTTGGTCTTCTTCAGCACCGGCAGGCCGAGGCGGTCGTAGAGGACGGTGGCGAGCTGCTTGGGCGAAGCGACGTTGAAGGGCTCACCCGCCAGGTCGTGGATCTCCGCCTCCAGCGTGACGAGCTCCGCCTCCATGGCCGCGGCAAGCCCCTCGAGTGCTCCCCGGTCGACCCGGATGCCGGTCAACTCCATGGCGCATAGGACCTCCTGCAACGGCGCTTCCACCTCTTGATAGAGGTGGAGCAGGCCGCTGGCGGCGAGCTCGGTCTCCAGGCGCGGCGCGAGAGAGGCGAGGGCGCGGCCGCGCGCCCCGAGGAAGGCTCCGCGGGTGGTCTCGTCCAGCGCCGCGAGCGGCCGGCGCGTCTTGCCCTTACCCAGCCCCTCGGCCTCCGCCTCCACGGTGCGGCCGAGCCAGTGGTGGGCGAGGTCGGCGAGCTCCGTGGCGTCGCGACCGGCGTCGAGCAGATAGGCGGCGAGATTGGTGTCAAAGCGCGGGATTGCCACCGCCAGCCCGGTGCCCAGGAGGTAGCGGAGCTGCGGCTTGAGGCGGTGGCCGAGCCACCGCCCCTTGCGCCCGGCGAGCCACGGGCCGAGAACCGCGAGCCACGCAGCCGGGTCGCCCTCGACCAGGCCATACGCGGCCGCGGCGGGGGTGGCCACCGTGATGGCACGCAGCACCGGCGGCGCCGGTGGCTGTTCGTCGAGCCCGAGATCGAGCGCCACCTCGCCGCTGAGCCAGGGGGCCAGCGCCGCCGGGGTGGCAAGGCGCGTGGCGGCGACCGCCGCGCCGGCCGCCTCCACGCCGAGATCACGCGCCAGCGAGCTGAACTCCAGCTCGTCAAACAGGGTGCGCAGGGCCGCGGTGTCCATCGACCGCGGGGTGAGCACCAGCGCACCGAGGTCGACATCGGTGCGCACGGTAGCCAGGCGCTTGGCCAGGCGAGCGGTGTCGGCACCGGCGCGCAGGGCCGCGCCGCGCTTGCCGGCGATCGCCTCCGCGTGGTCGAGCAGGGCTTCCAAAGAGCCGTGCTCGGCCAACAGCGCCGCCGCCCCCTTGGGGCCGATCCCCGCCACCCCGGGGATGTTGTCCGCGCTGTCGCCCACCAGGGCGAGGTAGTCGGGGACCAGGCGGGGCAAGACGCCGAGGCGCGCGGTGACCGCGCCGGCGTCGAGCTCCTCGTCGTTCATCGAGTCCCACATGCGGATCGCGTCGCCCACCAGTTGCATCAGGTCCTTGTCGCGGGTGACCAGGACCGCCGTGTCGCCGGCGGCCGCGGTGCGGGTGGCGAGGGTGGCGAGGCAATCGTCGCCCTCCACCCCGGCGATCGACACCAGGGGGATCCCCAGCGCCTCCACCAGGCGGTGGATGTACGGGATCTGCACCACGAGCTCGTCCGCCATCGGCGGCCGGTGGGCCTTGTAGGCGGGGTACAGGTCGGAACGAAACGTCTTGCCCTTGGCGTCGAAGACCATCACCACCCCCGCCGGCCGCCGCTCCTTGAGGAGCTTGAGGAGCATACGGGCGAAGAGGTAGGTGGCGTTGGTCGGGATCCCGGTGGAGGTGGCGAGCCCCATCTGCGCGTGAAAGGCGCGGTGCAGGTAGTAGCTGCCGTCGATCAGGTAGATCTCCGCCATGGTCGCTACTCCTGGGGGTGGGTTGGGGGCCACGGCATACCCCCGGCGGTGGCGGCGGCGATGGTGGCCGCCACCGCCGCGATGTTGTCGCGCTGCACCGCGGAGACGGCGAACAGGCGCTCGGCCGCCGCGGCCGCGTCGAGGCCGAGCCCCTTGGCCATGGTGGCGAGGTGGGCGGGCCATTGGCCGCGGCTGATCTTGTCCGCCTTGGTCGCCACCACCCAGTGGCGGATGCGGTACTCGGCGAGCCAGTCGGCGAGCTGGCAGTCCTCGCGCGACGGCGGGTGGCGCAGGTCAACCACCTGCACGACCCCGACCAGCGGGCCGCGGGTGGAGAGGTAGGTGCGCACCATCGGCCCCCAGGCGCGCCGCACCTCGATCGGCACCTTGGCGAAGCCGTAGCCGGGGAGATCGACGAGGTAGTAGCGGTCGTCGACCCGGTAGAAGTGGAGGCGCTGGGTGCGCCCCGGGGTGTTGGAGGTGCGGGCGAAGCGGCGGCGATCGAGGAGGGCGTTGATCAGCGAGCTCTTGCCGACGTTGGAGCGACCGGCGAAGGCGACCTCGGGGAGGCCGTCGGCGGGATACTCCGCGGGCCGCCCGGCGTTCGCCGCGAGGACCACGCGGTGGCTCATCCCGCCCCCGCCCGCCTACACGCCACCGCGACGTTGTCGATGAGGCGCACCCCGTCGCAGTCCACCGCCGCGAGCAGGACCCGCGGCCCGTCCGCGGTGGCCACCGTCTCCAGGGTGTCGGGATGGGCGGCGGCGAAATAGTCTACGGTCAGCCCGGCCGCCGCGAGGGCGGCGCGCCCGGCGGCCAGCGCCGCGGCCACGGGCTCGCCGGGGGCGAGGGTTTGGAGATGGTCGCGGCAGGCGCACAGGGTGCGGTAGAGGGCGGAAGCGCGTGACCGCGAGGCAGGGATGAGGCGCTGGTTGCGGGAGCTCATCGCCAGGCCGTCCGGTTCGCGCACCGTCGGCAGGGCGACGATCTCGACCCCGAGGTTGAGGTCGGCCACCAGGCGGCGGACCACCAGGGTCTGCTGGTAGTCCTTCATGCCGAAGTAGGCGGCGTCGGGCGAAACGATGTTGAACAGCTTGGCGACCACCGTGGCCACCCCGGTGAAGTGGCCCGGCCGGTGCGCCCCCTCGAAGGGCTCCGCGATCCTCCCCACCTCCACCCGCGTCGCGAAACCGGGCGGGTAGATCTCCTCCACCACCGGAACGAAGAGGATGTCGCACCCCGCCGCCGCCGCCTTGTCCATGTCGCCGGCCAGGTCGCGCGGGTAGCGGGCGAGGTCTTCCGGGTCGTTGAACTGGGTTGGATTCACAAACAGCGAGACCACCACCTGCGGGTGGTCGCGCTTCGCCGCGCGGAGGAGGGCGAGGTGGCCCTCGTGGTAGGCGCCCATGGTCGGGACCAGGGCGATGGTGGGGTGCGCGTGGTGCCCCCCGTGGAGGGCGGCGCGCAGGAGGTGGGCGGAACGGATGACCTTCATGGTGGCGTGGTGGACCCCTTGTCGACCCCACGGCGTTGTCTAGGGCGGGGTGGTTCCCTACGCTCCCCACCGCCAGCGGCCGGCGCGGCCGCGGCGGACTCTCTTCCCGAGGAGCTGGCGATGACCCGCGCAGAGTGCCTTGCGGCCTATGGCCGTGGCGAGTCCCTCGCCGACCTCGACCTGGCGTGGATCGACCTCGCCGGCGCCCAGCTTAGGGGCGCGGATCTCGCCGACACCACCCTCACCGCTGCCCATCTGGAGGGCGTCTGTCTCGATGATGGCAACCTGGAGCGGTGCTTCGCCGCCGAGGCGTATCTGGCGGGGGCGAGCCTCGCGCGGGTGCGCGGCACGGGTGGCTTCTTCCAACGGGCCCGGATGGCGCGGGTGGTCCTCGTGGAGGCGGAGCTTTGCGGGGCGGACTTCGGCGCCGCGGAGCTGGCCGGCGCCGACCTTTCCGGGGCGCACCTGGCCGGCGCGAGCTTGCTGGACGCGGACCTCTCTGGGGCGCGGTTGGTGGGCGCCGATCTTCGCGGCGCCAACCTGAACGGTGCCAACCTCGCGGGCACCGACTGCTCGGGCGCCGATCTCCGCGGCTGCGACTTTAGGAAGGTGAACATGCGCGGGGCACGCTTTACGGGCGCCATGACCACCGGTGTCCTTTGTTACGGGGTGCCGCCGTGGGGCGGCGAGGCGGATGGCCGGGACTGGCACGGCCTCCTGCCCCACCCGGTAGACGACTGACGCTCCGGGGACCCCACAGACTGGCGGAGAGGCGCCCGCCTATGGATAATCCGGGCCTTTACGACTGACCCGTAACCCCAGTAGGAGAACCGGCCTTGGCAATCGATATTGCGATTCGCATCGGTGGAGAAGGTGGCGAGGGTGTCATCAGCTCGGGCGATTTTCTCATGCAGTCCGCGGCCCGTGCCGGCTTCGAGGTGATGACCTTCAAGTCCTTCCCGGCGGAGATCAAGGGCGGCTACGCCCTGTCCCAGGTCCGCTTCTCGGATGAAAAGATCCTCTCCCAGGGCGACGGCTTCGACATCGTCGTGTGCTTCAACGAGGAGGCGTACCAGATCAACAAGCGCCTCCTGCAGCCGGGCAAGGTGCTGGTCTACGACGGCCCCGGCGAGTTCGAGATCGAGCCCCACGCGGGGGTTGCCTGCTACGCGATCCCGATGAGCCACATCGCCAAGAGCGAGCTCGGCGCCTACATCTCCAAAAACATGGTGGCGATGGGCGCGGTGTGCGAGCTCTTTGGCTTCCCGGTGGAGTCGTTGAAGCGGTCGATCCACGACAAGTTCATCAAGAAGTCGCAGGCGGTCGTTGACCAGAACTACGCCGCCCTGGACGCGGGTGCGACCTACGTACGCGACCACTACGGCAAGGACCCCACCTACAGCTTCCCCGCAGCGCGCGCGGCGAAGAACGTGATCATCGTCGACGGCAATCAGGCGATCGCCCTCGGCGCCACGACCGCCGGCTGCCGCTACCTGGGCGCCTACCCGATCACCCCGGCGACCAGCGTCGGAATCTACGCCTCCAAGCTCTTTCCGAAGGGGGACGGCTACGTCTACCAGGCGGAGGACGAGATCGCCGGTATCGCCTCGACCATCGGCGCCTCCTTCGCCGGCACCAAGGCGATGACCTGCACCTCCGGCCCCGGCATCGACCTGAAGAGTGAGATGGTCGGCCTCGCCGCGATGGCGGAGATCCCGGTGGTGATCGCCGACATCCAGCGCGGCGGCCCGTCCACCGGGATGCCGACCCAGCACGAGCAGTCCGACCTCTTCATCTGCGCCCACGCCGCCCACGGCGACACCCCCCGGGCGGTGATCGCCGCATCCAACGTCGAGGACTGCTTCTACCGCACGATCGACGCCTTCAACCTGGCGGAGAAATACCAGATGCCGGTCTTCCTCCTCTCCGACGCAGCCCTGTCGTTGCAGGTGGAGGCAATGGCGCGCCCCGATCTGGCAAAGATCAAGATCGTCGACCGCCTCCGCTACAAGGCGGATGGCAACGGTGAGCGGTACCAGCGGTACAAGGTCACCGCCTCGGGGATCTCCCCCATGTCGCACCCGGGCGATCGCGGCGGCACCTACTGCGCCACCGGCTTGCAGCACCAGGAGAACAGCGCCCCGCGCACCTCGGCGGACGTGTGCGTCACCATGAACGACAAGCGGTGGCGCAAGCTGGACAACCTCGAGGCGGAGATCGAGTGCGCCACCGAGGGGGCGGCGAAGGCGAAGGTCGGGATCATCTCCTGGGGGCTGACCCAAAACGCGGTGCGCGAGGCGATGGTCCGGATGCGCACCGAGGGGATGGAGGTCGCCGCCCTCTACCCGAAGCTCCTCTTCCCGGTGCCGGTGAAGGCGATTGAGGTCTTCGCCGCCCGCTGCACCACCCTGCTGTTGCCGGAGGCGAACTACCAGGGGCAGTTTGCCCAGCTCATCCGGGCGGCCACCGGCATCGACTGCGTGCGCCAGAACATCTACCGGGGCGAGCCCTTCATCCCCAAGGAGATCATCGCCCGGGTGAAGGAGCTGTACGCCTAACCCCCCCACGCCGAGCCCTTGGGCCGGGACCCTACCCGGCGCCGGAGATACCCCATGATTCAGAACATCCTGGAAGAGAAGCTCAAGCCGAAGGCGTACTCCAGCGACATCCCGTCGCGCTGGTGCCCCGGCTGCGGTGACTTCGGGGTCACCAATGCCCTCTCCCGCGCCTTCTCCGAAAACCTCCTCGATCAGGAGCGGACGGTCATCGTCTCGGGGATTGGCTGCTCGTCGCGCCTGCCCCTGTGGATGGGGCCGTACGGCTTCCACACCCTCCACGGCCGTGCCCTGCCGGTCGCCGCGGGGATCAAGATCTCTCATCCCGAGCTCGACGTGTTGGTCACCATGGGCGACGGCGACTGCTTCTCCATCGGCGGCAACCACTACCCGCCGGTGATGCGGCGCAACTTCGACCTCACCGCCATCGTCATGGACAACCACACCTACGGGTTGACCAAGAACCAGTGCTCGCCCACCTCCCAGGTGGGTTACCCGGGGACCCTCTCGCCGGTGGGCAACGTCGACGAGCCGATGAACGTCCTTGGCCTGGCGGTGGCCAACGGCGCCACCTTCGTCGCCCAGACCTTCTCGGGAAAGCCGAAGCACGTGATGCAGATGGTCGAGGCAGGGATGAAGCACCGCGGCTTCGCCTTCATCAACGTCCTGTCGCCGTGCGTCACCTTCAACAAGCTGGAGACCTTCGAGTACTGGAAAGAGCGGGTGGTCGAGGTCCCCGAGGGCCACGACACGAGCGACAAGATTGCCGCCTGGAAGCTCTCCGAGGAGGGGATGCGCGGCAACGGCCTGCCCATGGGGATCCTCTACCAGACCACCCGCCCCACCTACTCCGACCAGGTGGCAATGGTGAAGGAGAAGCTCCACTCGGTCCCCGCCAACGAGCTCGACATGGAGGCGATCTTCGACTCCCTGACCCCCGGGCGGAAATAGTCGGCGCCGCGGGTCCCACCGCCGCGCGCCCTGCACCCCCCCCAGCCACGCGGCTGGGGGGGTTTTTTCTGGCCGCCTGGGGCGCCTGTGCACCGCGCCGGGGAGATCGCCGCGGGCGCGGCGGGGGGCGGCAACGCGATGAGAATGCTCCTCCTCGTCTTCGGAGATCGCCGCGGGCGCGGCGGGGGGCGCGGCGGCGAAGGCGGGGAGGTTGGCGCCGAACCCCCGCTCCGGTCGCGCGTGGAGGGGCGGCGAGGTGCGCGCCGATCCCCCGGCGCGGCGGCGGCGCGCCCCCGCCCGCGCCCCGCCCGCCGGTGCGCCGGGGCCGCCGGTACGTGGCGGCGGTGGGCCTACACCAGCGCCCGCGCCGCCTGCAGGGCGGCGGCGTAGTTGGGCGGGTTGGTCATCTCCGGGACGTACTCGACGTACCGGATCTTGTCGTCGGCGCCGATCACGAAGACTGCCCGGTGGTCGAGGCGGTGCTCCTTGATCAACACCCCGTAGGCCATGCCGAAGGAGGCGTCTTTGTAGTCGGAGAGGGTCTCCACCTTGTCGATCCCGGCGCTCTCGCAGAAGCGGCCCTGGGCGAAGGGAAGGTCCATGGAGATGCACAGGACCTTCACCTCCCCGAGCCCCGCGGCCTCCTCGTTGAAGCGGCGCGTCTCCTGGTTGCACACCGGCGTATCCAGGGACGGCACCGAGGTGATGATCCGGACCTTGCCCTGGTAGGCGGAGCCGTGGACATCCGCGAGCCCCTTGCGGACGGTGAAGTCGGGGGCCGGGTCGCCGGGCTTCAGGCCGGGGCCAACGAGGGTGAGGGGGTTGCCTTTGAGGGTGGCGACACCGGTGCGTTCCTGGTTCATGGGACTCCTCCGCAAGAGAGTGGGGCAAACAAAAACGGTCCCCCGCGGAGGCTCCGCGGGGGACCGTGGGTTGTAACGGGAAGCTGGCGCTCTGCACCAGCCGGGGCTCAGGTCGCCGGGGTGGCCGCGCCCGCCGGTTTACCGGTGAGGTTGAGCTGGATCTTCATCACCTCGTCCTCCGGCAGGCGCTGGACGGTGAACCCCATGCGCTCGGCGAGCGCCAGCATCGAGTGGTTCGCCGGCAGGACGTGGGCACGCAGCTCGCGCGTCCCCTGGGCGCGCAGGTAGCCGATCATCTTGCCGAGCAGGGCGTGGCCCAGGCCGCTCCCCTTGCGGTCGGAGCGCACCATGATGCCGAACTCGGCGATCCGGTTGTCCGGGTCGGTGATCGCGCGCACCACCCCCAGGGTCTCCCCCTCGCCGCCGTCCTCGGCCACCGCGATGAAGGCCATCTCGCGGGCGTAGTCGACCTGGGTGAGGCGCGCCATCTCCGAGTGGGGGATGTGGCGCACGGCGCGGAAGAAGCGGAAGTAGATGTCGTCCGGGTCGCAGTGGGCGACGAACTCGTGGTGCGCCGGCTCGTCCTCGGGGCGGATGGGCCGCAACAAGAGGTGCTCGCCATTGGCCAGGACCACGCACTCCTCCAGCTCGCGCGGGTAGGGGCGGATCGCCAGCCGCTCGGGCCCCTTGCAGGTGGCGACGGCGACGCGCATGCGGGCGTCGAGGGCGAGAACCCCCTTGGCGTCGGCAAACAGCGGGTTGATGTCGAGCTCCACCACCTCGGGGATGTCGATGACCAGTTGCGCCACCCGGATCAGGGTCGCGCAGATGGCATCGAGGTTGGCTCCGGCCCGATCGCGGTACCCCTTGAGGAGCTTGGCGACGCGCGTCCGGTCGATCAGCTCGCTGGCGAGGGCCATGTTCAAAGGCGGCAGGGCGACGGCGTGATCGCCGATCACCTCCACCGCGACCCCACCCTGGCCGAACAGGATCACCGGCCCAAAGATCGAGTCGTCCACCATCCCGACGATCAGCTCCTCGGCACCGGGCCGGTGCGCCATCGCCTGGACCGTGAAGCCGGTGATATTCGCCTCGGGGATGAGCTCCCGCACCCGCAGGATCATCGCCGCCGCCGCCTCGCGCACCGCCTCGCCGCTCTCTAGCTCAAGGGCGACGCCGCCGACGTCGGATTTGTGGGAGACCTCAGGCGAGAGGATCTTCAGGGCCACCGGGAAGCCGATCTGGGTCGCCATCCGCGCCGCCCCCTCTGGGCTTGTCGCCACGTGGGTCTCCACCACCGGGATGCCATAGGCGGCGAGGACCGCCTTCGCCTCCGGTTCGGTGAGGGTCGCGCGGCCGCCGGCAAGGGCGTTCTCCACCAACAGGCGGGCGCTGGTGGTCGCCGGCTCGAACCCCTCGGGGATCGACGGTGGCGTCTCCATCAACAGCTCCTGGTTGCGCCGGTAGTGGACCATGTGCATGAAGGCGCGCACCGCCGCGTCCGGGGTGGTGTAGGTGGGAAGGCCGGTCTGGGCGAAGACCTGGCGCGCCGGTTCGGCAGTCACCTGGCCGAGCCAGCTGGTCAGGACGTTGCGGCCGCTCGCCTTCGCCACCGCCGCCACCGCCTGCGCCGCCTCGATGCCGAGGGAGACGGCGGTGGGCACGTGCATTACCAGCAAGGCATCGACCCCGGGGTCGGCCAAAAGGATGCGCGTCGCCTCGGCAAACCGCTCGGGCGGCGCGTCGCCGATGATGTCCACCGGATTGCCCTTCGACCACGAGGTGGGGAGGACCGCGTCCAGCGCCGCGAGCGTCTCCTTGGCGAGGGTCGCCAGGTGGCCGCCGCGGGCGATCAGGGCGTCGGTGGCCATCACCCCGGGGCCGCCACCGTTGGTGAGAATGGCGAGGCGGTCGCCCTTCAACGGCTGCATCCGGGCGAGGGTCTCCACCGCGTCGAAGAGCTCGTCGATGTCGTCCACCCGCAGCATACCGGCACGGCGGAAGGCGGCATCGTAGACGTCATCGGCGCCAGCCAGCGCGCCGGTGTGCGACGCCGCCGCCTTCGCCCCCTCCGGAACGCGCCCCGACTTCACCACCAGCACCGGCTTGTTGCGCGCCGCCGCGCGCGCCGCCGAGAGGAACTTGCGCGCGTCACGGACCGACTCGATGTAGAGCAAGATCGCACGGGTGGTGGCGTCGCTCGCCAGGTAGTCGAGGAGATCGCCGAAGTCGATGTCGTCGGCGTCGCCAAGCGAGACAAAGTGGGAGAAGCCGATGTTGTGCGCCCCCGCCCAGTCGATCACCGCGGTGCCGAGGGCACCCGACTGGGAGATGAAGGCAATCTTGCCCGGCAGCGCTGAGATGTGCGCGAAGCTGGCGTTGAGCTGTGCGCCCGGGACCAGCAGGCCGAGGCAGTTGGAGCCGAGGATACGCACCCCATGGCGGCGCGCCGCCGCCATCATCTGCTCGCGCAAGGTGTGGCTGTCGTCGCCCTTCGCCCCGAGGCCTGCGGTGAGGACGGTGATCGCCCGGGTGCCACGGCTGCCGAGCTTGTCGACCAGCTCCGGAACCGTCGCCGGCGGGGTGCAGATCACCGCCATGTCCGGGACCACCGGCAGGCTCTCCACGTTGGCGTAGGTGAGGACGCCACACACCGCCTGGCGCTTCGGGTTGACCGGCATCACCGGCCCCTCGAAGCCGCCTTGGAGGAGGTTGCGCATCACCAGGTTGCCGATCGCATGCGGTCGGTTGGTGGCGCCCACGATGGCGACGGACTCGGGATGGAAGAGGGAATGGAGGTGTTCAGTGCTCATGATGGGCCGTCCTATCGGTTTCCGCGGAAGATCGCAACAGACAGCCGGCGGCCCCCTCCGCCACGGTCCTTCAAGGGGTCTGTCGGACTGGGTCGATCGCGGTGAGCCGTGGCGCTGGAGTCCGGAGCGGGCCCCGTTCGAGGCGCTACGTCGGGCTCGGTCACGAAGCACGGGCCCACGACTCGGGCCCACGACTCGGGCCCACGACTCGGGCATGGTTCGCTGGTTGCGCCGCGATCGACCCAGTCCGACCGCCTTCTAAGGCAGGGCCACACCACGCGCGCCGCGCCGCCTACGCGCCGGGTGCAGCGCCCGCCGCGGGTCACCGCCGCGCGCGCGGCGTGTTGCGTGCCGACGCGGGGCGGAAGCGGTCGCCGCCGTCGACGAACAGGATCTGGCCGGTGACCGCCACCGTCTGGTCGAGAAAGCGCAGGGCGGTCACGAGCATCTCCGGGGTGGCGTTGAGGCCGAGGGGCGAGGCGGCCTGGGCTCGGGCGAACTGCTCCTCGCTCTGGCCGCCGCTTGGCAGGGTCAGCCCTGGAGCGATGCCGTTCACCCGCACCCGGGGGGCGAGCTCCTTGGCGAGCAGCTCGGTGGCGGCGGCCAGCGCCGCCTTGGAGAGGGTGTAGGAGAGGTAGTCGGGCTGGAGGTTGGCGATCCGCTGATCGAGCAGGTTGACGATGTGGCCGGTGACCCCCGGGGCGAGGTGGTCCACCAGCCCTCGACTCAACAGCAGGGGTGCGCGAAGGTTCACCGCCATGGTGCGCTCCCACCGCCCCGCCTCCAGGCTCCCCAGGGTGTCGGGATCGAAGAGGGAGGCGTTGTTCACCAGCAGGCGGACCTCGCCGATCGCCGCCACCGCCCGTCCCACCAGGGCGGCCGCCTCTGGGGCCACCGCCAGGTCCGCCTGCAGGGTCACGCAGCGAATACCATGGCTGGCCATCAGGCGGGCGGCGAGCTGCTCGCTCTCCGCCGTCGCGGTGCGGTGGTGAAGGACCAGGTCGTAGCCATCGGCGGCCAGGGCCGCGGCCAGGGCCCGTCCCAGCCGCCGGCCAGCGCCGGTGATCAGCGCCCCGGCCATGGGCTCTTGCCGGTGGGCACGGTGGCGGCGCCCGGTGTGGACTCGTTCATTTCCCTCACCTCCCGTAGGGACGAGTGGCCGCGGCGCGTGGCCATGGTGAACCACGCGCGCCGCTTCCTCTACCTCTCCACCTACTTCTACCACCCGGACCGGTACGGCCGCGAGATGGCCGCGGCCCTGATCGCCGCAGCCGCGCGCGGGGTGGCGGTTTATCTGGTGGTGGACGGTTTCGGCCAGCGCCTCGCCGGGGCGCTGATGAGCCGCGCCGAGCGAGTTGCCGCCCGCCGCCTTTGGCCCGCCCTCGCGGCCGCCGGCGTCCAGGTCTGTTGCTACCGCCCGCGGCCGCTTTTTCAGCAGCTCCTCGGCGGCGGCTACCACATCAAGGTGCAGGTGAGCGAAGAGGGCGAGGCGATCTTCGCCTCCGGCAACATCTCCGCCACCTCCTTCGACGGCTGGAACGAGGTCGCGGTGGCGGTGCGCGGCGCCTTGGTGCGCGAGCTGTTGGCGAGCGTGATGGTGGCGATCGACCAGCCGGAGCGGTCCCACCTCGACGACTTGCCAGGCGGAGCGGGTGACGGCGCCACCCGCACCACCCACTACCTTGCCCACCTGCCGTGCGCCGACCCCTCGCCGATGAGCCCCTTTCGCCAGCGCCAAGCGAATCCGGTTACCGACGCTTTGGTGGCGCTCATCGACCGCGCCGAGGCCCGCCTGATGATCACCTCTTTCTACTTCAAGCCGGTGGAGGTGCTCCTGGCGGCGGTGGAGCGGGCGGCGCGGCGCGGGGTACGGGTGGAAATCATCCACTCGCACCGCGACGCCCTCCCCGCCTCGGCCGCACCGTGGCTCGCCGCCACCTTCACCTACCCGCGCCTGCTCAACGCCGGGGTGGCGATCCACGAGCGGCACGGCGGCGAGCACTCGAAGATCCTCGTCGCCGACCAGCGCGAGGCGGCGGTGGGCAGCTACAACCTCGAGTGGGCCGCCCACGACCGCCTCGCCGAGTCGATGCTCTTCACCCGCGACCCGGCGCTGGTGGCCGAGCTCGACGCGCGCGTCACGGCGATCCGCGCCCACCCGGCGGTGGAGCGCGTCACCGCCACCGGCCTCGCGGCCCTCCCCCTCTCCCTCAAGGCGCGCCGCGCCCTCCTCTACCCCCTCCGCCGCTGGTTCTGACCGGTCAGCGGCCGGCGGTGGCGTGCCCCTGCGGGATGGTGGGCGGCGCGGCCGGCGCGGGCGCGCCTTGGAGTCTGTTCGCGGGGTCCGACTATGTATGGACGACGCCGGCCGGATCCGTGGTTGCACGGGTGCACCGTCGCCGAAAGAAGGAGACCAGCACATGCAACGCAACGAGGTCGTCCGGGTCTTGCAGGAGCAAAAGGGAGGAGGCGCTGCACCGCCCAGTGGACGTTATTCGCTACACGGACCGGATGAACGCCTTCCTCAAGCGCCGGATCGACGACGAGGCGGTGGATGTCTGATGGGGCGTTGGTACGGGAGCTCCTGGAGCAAATCCTCCTGGCGACGGCGCGCATCGAGCGACGTATTGCGCCGATTCATGGAGCGGAGGATTTTCTCGCGGATGACGACGGGATCGACCGGCTGGACGCGACCTGCATGATGCTGATCGCGGTCGGAGAGACCCTGAAGAAGCTCGACAAGATCACCGGTGGGGCGCTTCTGGGTCGCCATCCCGAGGTGGACTGGGCCGGCGCCAAGGGGATGCGGGACGTCATCAGCCACCACGACTTCCACATCGACGCCGAGCTGGTTGATGGCGTCTGTCGGGACCGGTTGCCCGGCCCGATCCAGGCAATCCGAGCCATGCGGGACGAGCTGCACGAACCGCGCTCGTGAGACGGGACGGAGCCTGCACGGTGCGGCGACCACGGCCCGCGGGCGGTGGCGGGCGCGGGCGCGGGAGACGGTCACGCCCCGGGTCTTGCCGCGGCGGGTGGCGCGGGGGGACGGCGGCATGGGCAACGGCGACCGTCCCTGTCTCCCCTCTCGCCCCTGGTGCGCCCGGCAGGATTCGAACCTGCGACCGCCGGATTCGTAGTCCGATGCTCTATCCAGCTGAGCCACGGGCGCGTGGGGGTGAGAAAAGGCGGCGTGAGCGCGCCGCCTGCGGGCCATTGTATGGGGTGGCGGCAGGTTCCACCAGGGCGGCGGGGCGGATGGCGGAGAGAGAGGGATTCGAACCCTCGGTGGCAACTAAACCACACTCACTTAGCAGGCGAGCACCTTCGGCCTCTCGGTCATCTCTCCGTGTCGGGACCCGCGGGCGGGCGAGCGGGCAGTATAGATCGGCGGGGGTTGGCGGAGGAGGAGGGATTTGAACCCCCGGTGGCTCGCGCCACAACGGTTTTCAAGACCGCCGCCTTCGACCGCTCGGCCACTCCTCCTCGGGGAGCGCGATGGTACGCGGTCGCACCGTCCACTGCCACTCATGCGCCCGGGGGGCGGGCGCGGCGCGGGGGCGGGGCAGTGAACGCCGGGCCGCGCCTTGACTTCCACCCGCGGGGCGTTCCTGCTCCCGGCCCGAAGCGGGTGGCGAGGAGGGGATCTCGCATTTTTGCGCGCCAATCCGTATAGTGCGCCGCTCTTTCGCACGGTGGCGGTCCGCATGGGGACGGCGCCGGCAGGGTGGGTGAATCGATGATCGAGCTCAACGCATCTCTGTTCATTCAGGCGGTGAACTTTCTCGTCCTGCTCGGGGTCCTGAACTGGGTCCTCTACCGGCCCATCCTCCGGGCCTTGGAGGAGCGGCGCCGGAAGACCGCCGGGGCCCGCGGTCAGGTGGAGTCGGTGGAGGAGCAGGGGGCCGAGCTGATGGCGGCCTATGAAGCGGACCTCGCGGTCGCCCGCGCCCAGGCGCGTAGCCGCTACCAGGCCCATCGCGACCAGGCGGTGAGCGCGGCGGAGGCGGCGGTGGCCCAGGCGAAGGCGAAGGCGGAGGCGGAGTGGGCGCGCCACGCAGAGGAGCTGGCGCGCCGCCGCCAGGAACTGGAGGCAGAGTTGGCGGCGAGCGAGGCGGTCCTCGCCCGTGAGATCGCCGCCAAGGCGTTGGGGAGGGCGGTGTGATGCGCCGCGCGGCTTGCATGGGGTGGAGCTTCGCCGTCTTGTTTGCGGCCACGCCCGCGTGGGCTGCGGAGGGGGGCGGCAGCGAGATCGTCGTCCGCCTCGTGAACTTCGCGGTGGTGGTCGGGGTCTTGGTGTGGGTCTTTACCCGGGTCTTCTCCCTGCGCGCCTTCTTCGCGCGCCGCTGCAACGCGATCGAGGACGATCTGGCGGCGAGCGGTCGCGAGCTGCAGCGGGCGAAGGAGCGGCTGGCGGCAATCCAGGAGCGCATCCGCCACCGGCAGGAGGAGGTGGCGGCGCTGGTGGCCACGGGGGATCACGACGGCGAGGCGGAGGCGCGGCAGATCCTCACCGCCAGCCGTGAGCAGGCGGCGAGGGTCGCCCAGCAGGTGGCGGTGGCGGTAGCGCAGGCGGAGAGGCGACTCGCCCAGGAGGTCCGCCGGGCGGTGGTCGAGCGGGCGTGTACCGCCGCCGAGGGGCTGATCGCCCAGTCGATCGGCGAGTCGGACCAGGAGCGGCTGGTGGAGGAGGTCCTGTCCTGATGGCGACCCCACCCGCCCAGCTCTATGCCGGCGTCCTCCTCGACCTCGCGGTGGCGGCGGACCAGGTGGAGGCCGTGGCCGCGGAGACCGCGCGTCTTGCCGCCCTCTTTGGGGCGACCCCGGGTCTGAGCCGCTTCTTTGCCAACCCGATCCAGGCCGCCGCGGCGAAGGAGCGGGTGGTGGCGGAGATGGTCGAGGGGCTCGCCCTCTCCGATCTGCTGCGCCGCTTCCTCGGCGTGGTGCGCCGCAACCGCCGTCTCCAGCTCTTCCCAGAGATCGCCACCGCCTTCCACCGCGCCTACGACGTGCGGCGCGGGGTGGAGCGGGTCGCGGTGCGCAGTGCCCGCGCCCTGGAGGCGGGGTCGGTGACCGCCCTGGCGACCCGTCTGCGCAGCCGTCTGCAGAAAGAGGTGGAGGTGGAGGTGGAGGTGGCCCCCGATCTGATCGGTGGGCTGGTGGTGCAGGTGGGAAGTGAAGAGATCGACGGGTCCATCCGTGGCCGCCTCAAGGGGCTGCGGGCGCACCTGCTCGCCGAGTAGCTTCGGAGCTAAAGGACGGCACCCCAACGATGGACCGCGCACCGGCCGCGCGAGCGCAGCTCGCCGGCGCGGTGACCACGGAGGACGCATGGAGCTGAAGGCCGCAGAGATCAGTGAGCTGATCAAGAAGCAGATCGAGGAGTTCGACCGCGAGGTCCAGGTCACCGAGACCGGTACGGTGATCTCGGTGGGGGACGGCATCGCCCAGATCTACGGCCTCGACCACGTCATGTTCGGCGAGCTGCTGGAGTTCCCCGACGGGGTGATGGGGCTCGCCCTCAACCTCGAAGAGTCGACGGTCGGCGCGGTTCTCCTCGGCCAGAGCCGGCAGGTGGTGGAGGGGTGCCGGGTGCAGCGCACCGGGCGGATCATCGAGACCCCGGTCGGGCCGGCACTGCAGGGGCGGGTGGTCAACGCCCTCGGCCAGCCGATCGACGGCAAGGGGCCGATCGACACCAGTGAGACGCGCAACATCGACGTGGTCGCCCCGGGCATCGTGGCGCGCAAGTCGGTGCACGAACCGCTGCAGACCGGCTTGAAGGCGATCGACGCCCTGGTGCCCATCGGCCGCGGCCAGCGTGAGCTGATCATCGGTGACCGGCAGACCGGCAAGACCGCGGTGGCGGTGGATGCGATCATCAACCAGAAGGGTACCCACCAGACCGACAAGCCGGTTTTTTGTGTCTACGTGGCGGTGGGCCAGAAGCGTTCCACGGTGGCGCGGGTGGTGGAGACCCTCGAGCGTGCCGGCGCCATGGACTACACCACGGTGGTCTCCGCCACCGCCTCGGAGATGGCGCCGCTCCAGTACATCGCTCCGTACGTCGGGTGCGCGATCGGCGAGTACTACCGCGACAACGGCCAGCACGCCCTGATCGTCTACGACGACCTTTCCAAGCAGGCGGTGGCGTATCGCGAGCTCTCCTTGCTGCTCCGCCGGCCGCCCGGGCGCGAGGCCTATCCGGGCGACGTCTTCTACCTCCACTCGCGCCTGTTGGAGCGCGCCGCGAAGCTCTCCGACGAGCTCGGCGGCGGCTCGCTCACCGCGTTGCCGATCATCGAGACCCAGGCGAACGACGTCTCCGCCTACATCCCCACCAACGTCATTTCGATCACTGACGGCCAGATCTTTTTGGAGAGCGACCTCTTCTACTCGGGGGTGCGGCCGGCGATCAACGTCGGCCTCTCCGTGTCGCGCGTCGGTGGCGCAGCGCAGGTGAAGGCGATGAAGCAGGTGGCGGGTTCCATGCGCCTCGACCTCGCCCAGTACCGCGAGCTCGCCGCCTTTGCCCAGTTCGGCTCCGACCTCGACGCCGCCACCCAGGCGCAGCTCGCCCGCGGCGAGCGCACGGTGGAGATCCTCAAGCAGGGCCAGTACCAGCCGCTGCCGGTGGAGGATCAGGTGATCTCCCTGTTCGCGGTCACCAAGGGGCTGGTGGACGACCTGGGGGTGGACAAGATCTCCGCCTTCGCCGACGCCCTCGTCGCCCACATGAAGGCGAGCCACGCGAAGATCCGCGACACGATCCGCGAGCAGAAAAAGATCGACGACGACACCGAGAAGGCGCTGCGCGAGGCGATCACCGCGTTCAAGCGGAGCTTCACCGCCTAGGCTCCCCCCGCCGCACTTCCCTCCCCGAACCCCTCGCCGGCCGCGGATCGCTGAAAGCCGATAGCTCCCATGCCCTCTCTCAAGGACATCCGCACCCGGATTGTGAGCGTCAAGTCGACGCAGCAGATCACCAAGGCGATGAAGATGGTCGCCGGGGCGAAGATGCGCCGGGCCCACGATGCGGTGGTCGGGGCCCGCCCCTACGCCGCCAAGCTCGAGACCCTGGTGCGCCACCTCGCCGCCAGTGGCGGCGAGGCGACCCACCCGCTCCTCGAGCAACGGCCGGTGCAGCGCGCCACGGTGGTGGTGATGACCTCCGACCGCGGCCTGTGTGGCGGTTTCAACGGCCAGCTCCTGCGGGCGGTGGAGGTGGAGCTCAAGGGCCACCCTGAGGTGACGTACGAGGTGATCGCGGTCGGCCGCAAGGGGCGCGACTTTTTGAAGAAGCGCGGCTACTCGGTAGTCGCTAGCCACGAGGGGATGGGTGGCCACCTCACCCCCGAGTTCGCCCGCGAGCTGGTGGCCGCGCCGATCACCGCCTTTGCGGCGGGCCAGACGGACCAGCTCGTTCTCGCCTTCAGCACCTTCAAGTCGGCAATCGCCCAGCTCCCCACCCTGGAGCCGATCCTGCCGGTGCCCCTGCCCAAGGTGGAGGAGGGTGGGGTGGCGGGTGACGCCTCCTACCTCTTCGAGCCGGGCGAGGCGGCGCTGCTCGCCGATCTTTTGCCGCGCTACGTGGCCACCCGCACCTTGCGCGCCCTGTTCGAGTCGGAGGCGAGCGAGCACTCGGCGCGCATGGCCGCCATGGACGCCGCCACCAACAACGCCAACGACCTGATCCGCTCGCTCACCCTCAGCATGAACCGCGCCCGCCAGGCGATCATCACCAAGGAGATCTTGGAGATCGTCGGCGGCGCCGAGGCGCTCGCCGCGTAGCGGCCCCCGCCACGGCAGCCGCCTCTTGGCGCGCCCAGCGACCACGCCACGTCCCACCGTAGACCGAGGAAAACCATGACGACGCCCAACACGACCGGCTCCATCACCCAGATCATCGGCGCGGTGGTCGATGTGCGCTTCCCCGAGGGCGCCCTGCCCCCGCTCTTGAACGCCCTGCGCATCGACGACGAGGCCAAGCACATCCACGTCGTCTTGGAGGTGGAGACCCACCTCGGCGAGGACACGGTGCGCTGCGTCGCCATGTCCTCCACCGACGGCCTGGTGCGCGGGATGGCCGTGGTGGACACGGGCAGCGCGATCACCGTGCCGGTGGGCGAGGGGGCCCTGGGCCGGATCGTCAACGTGGTGGGTGAGCCGGTGGACCAGCTCGGCCCGGTGAAGTGCGATACCCGCTGGCCGATCCACCGCCAGGCGCCGTTGTTCGCCGACCAAGAGACCTCCACCGAGATCTTCGAGACCGGCATCAAGGTGGTCGATCTCCTCGCCCCCTACTCCAAGGGCGGCAAGGTCGGCCTGTTCGGCGGCGCGGGGGTGGGCAAGACGGTCCTCATCATGGAGCTGATCCACGCGGTGGCCACCTCCCACGGCGGCTACTCGGTCTTCGCCGGGGTGGGCGAGCGGACCCGCGAGGGCAACGACCTGTGGAATGAGATGAAGGAGTCGGGGGTCATCGACAAGGCGGCGCTGATCTACGGCCAGATGAACGAGCCGCCCGGCGCCCGCCTGCGCGTGGCGCTCTCCGCCCTCACCGTCGCCGAGTACTTCCGCGACGAGCGCCACCAGGACGTGCTGCTATTCATCGACAACATGTTCCGCTTCACCCAGGCGGGCTCCGAGGTCTCCGCGCTGCTGGGCCGGATGCCGTCGGCGGTAGGTTACCAGCCGACCCTCGCCACCGAGATGGGCAACCTGCAGGAGCGGATCACCTCCACCAAGCAGGGCTCCATCACCTCCATCCAGGCGGTCTACGTGCCCGCGGACGACCTCACCGATCCGGCCCCGGCGACCACCTTCTCGCACCTCGATGCCACCACCGTCTTGTCGCGGAAGATCGCCGAGCTCGGCATCTACCCCGCGGTGGACCCCCTCGACTCCACCTCTCGGATCCTCGATCCGCAGGTGGTGGGGGAGGAGCACTACCAGGTGGCGCGCGAGGTCCAGGAGACCCTCCAGCGGTACAAGGCACTGCAAGACATCATCGCCATCCTCGGAATCGACGAGCTCTCCGACGACGACAAGCTGGTGGTGGCGCGTGCCCGCCGCCTGCAGAAGTTCCTCTCCCAGCCCTTCTTTGTCGCCGAGACCTTCACCGGCATGGCGGGCAAGTTCGTTCCTCTGAAAGAGACCATCCAGGGGTTCAAGCGGATCGTCCGCGGCGAGTTCGACGACCTGCCGGAGAACGCCTTCTACATGGTAGGCAACATCGAAGAGGCGATCGCCAAGGCGGACACCATGCGCAAGGCGGCGGCGTAATGGAGGTCACCATCGTCATCCCCACCGGCGAGATCTTCGCCGGCCCGGCGGAGGGAGTCGTCGCCCCCGGTAGCGGCGGGGAGTTCGGCATCCTGCCCGGCCACACCCCCTTCCTCTCCACCCTCCAGGCGGGGACGGTGGTCGTCCGCCAGGGCCGCGACGAGCAGCGGTTTCCGATCACCGGCGGCTTTGCCGAGGTGCGCGGCGACCGGGTGGTGATCCTTGCCGATGGGGTGGCCGAGACGGCAGACTAACCCGCTCTGCCGCGGCCGGTACGCGGCGGGGAGGCGGTGAGGAGGGAACCATGGCCGACCGAATCTTGCTGGTCGACGACGACCCGATGATGCGCACCCTGGCGACGCGGATGCTCGCGGCCCTTGGCTACGCCTGCGAGACCGCCACCGACGGCGGTGCGGCGGCGGCGCGCCTCGGTGAGGAGGGGGGCGGCTTCCGGGCGGTGATCACCGACCTGATGATGCCCGGCACCCCGGGTTCCAAGCTCCTCGCCTTTTTGGAAGAGCGCTTCCCCCAGATGCCGGTGGTCATTGCCACCGGCGATGTGGTGGCGGCCGATCGACTTTCGCGTCCACAACGGGGGCGTGCGGTGGTGGTCAAGCCGTTCCGCCTCGATGAGCTACAAGCGGGGCTCTCCGAGGCCCTCGGAGAAGGAGCACCATGATTGCCTTTCTGATCACCATCCACGTCCTCATCTGTTTCGCCCTGGTGATCATCGTCTTGCTCAACGCCGGCAAGGGGGCGGACGTGGGCGCGGTCTTCGGTGGCAGCCAGGCGATGTTCGGCGGCGAAGGGCCGGCGAACTTCATGAACAAGCTCACCGCGGCGGTGGCCGTCGGCTTCATGGTCACCTCCATGGCGCTGGCCCTGTTTGCCTCCCGCGGTACCGCCACCTCAGTGGTCCCGGAGGCCCCGGCGACGCCGATCTCCGCCCCGGCCACCCCCAGCCCCGGCGACCTGCAAAAGGCGATGGACGACCTCGCCACCCAGACGCCGCCGGCCACCGAAGGCGGCGCACCCGCCACCCCCGGGCCGGCAGCCACCGCCCCTGTCCCGCCGGCCCCCCCCGCGGCCACCGCCCCGGTCGTGCCCGAGGCCACTCCCCCCGCTCCCACCGCACCCCCAGTCGGCGAGCCCGAAGCCCCGGCCATCCCCCCCGCCGGGAACCAGCCGTAGGCAGAAGGCGGCCCACAGCGCGGCCGCGGGCCCGCGGCGGTGTGGGTCGCGGCAGGCTCGGCGGGTAAGGGGTTGGCGCCACCCCTTACCGTCGGAGGGGGAGTGCGCCGCCGGGCGGGTCGGGTTCGCCGGCGGCTCCATGGGGTCCGAACCAAGGTGGTGGCGGTGCGGTGGGGTGGCCGGCGTTCAGAGTCGGTCGGAGTGGGTCGAGGGTGGTGGCGGCCCGCGGGCGCTGAGTCGGGATCGAGCCGTTCCTAAAGCGACGTGGGGCTCGGTCACGAAGAACGGCCCCCGAGTCTCGCCCCCGAATCCATCTGGCCCCGCTCGCGGCAGTCGCTTGACCCAGTCCGCCGCTCTTAGGTCGTGGCCACGGCGGCGGGTCGAGCGCGCCGGGGCAACCCCCGGCCGTGGGAAGAAGACCTTGGCACCGGCCGGCTCCACCCCCGAATTCGGGTGGCCGCGCCGCGCTGCCGTGGTCAGCGCCGGTCGACGGAAAGCAGGTTGCGCACCGCGGTGACCCCGTCGATCTCCGCGGCGAGGCGCTCCACCTGGCGCGCCTGGGAAGCGTCGGCGACCCGCCCGAAGAGGACCACCTCGCCCTCGGTGGCCATCACCCGGATCAGCCGATCGTCGATGCCGGGGGTGAAGCAGAGGCGCTCCATCACCTGCTCGACGATCCGCAGGTCGCGACGCTGGGCGTCCGGGGCGAGCGCCAGGAGGCAGGTCACCCGGCGCACACCGCGTACCGAGGCGGCGAGGTCCACCGCCTGGGCGAGCTCCGCCGCGCTCCCCACCTCGCCCACCAGGCTCACCACCCCGTCGCCCACCTCCACGGCAAGGGTCTCCACGCTCACCCCCGGGGCGTTGCTCAAGGCGGCGTGGAGGTAACGCAAAATCACCGCATCCGCCACCGCCTCGTCGAGGGCGACGGTGACCGCGTTCACCACCACCTCCTCCGGCAGGGTCTCGGTCACCGCGGCCGCGAGGGCCTGGCGCTGCCGGTGGTCCGCCACCGTCCCGTGGAGCCACAGCAGCCCATTCCGCACCTCCCCGTGTAGAGAGGGGGAGAAGTCGGCCTGCCACTGGCCGAGGTGCGCTGCGAAGGGGTCGGCGGGATCCATGGGTTGAGCCCCAAACCACAGGGAAAAATGAGTATGTTGGCGCCCCCCACCCCCGGCAAGTGCGGCAAGTAGTTTGTGACCCCAATCCGATCTGACCTAATCCGATCTGGGCGCGAGCCCGCCTTCAAGGCTGGCGCGTTGCCCCCCGCGCCCCCGGCGCCGTCGAGGTCACGATGGGAAGATGTTTTGTAGAGAGGGCCGCGAATGGGCGCGAATCGTGGACGGGGAGGAGACGACCCACGCGCAGTGGGAAGTAGGACGGTGGGAGGCTTCACCCGGAGTGCACCCCGGCGACTCCCCCCTCCGTGCCTTCGTGTCTTCGTGTGCGCCCGACCGGCGCTCGTCGTGCGCGCCTCCCGTTCCGCTCCTTAGTGGGCCGCTCTTTTTCCGGCAACGCCGCGTGCAGGGGGGTGGGACCGCCGGGGGTTTTTCCCGCCACCGCCCCGCTCTCCCCGGGGGGCTTGGATCGCCACCGTCGCGGCGATGGTAAAGTCGCCGGGCGCGGGCGCGGCGGCGCACGGGGGAACCATGGAGCGGACGGTGGCGGACTTTCTTACCTACCTGGAGCGCGGCCGGCAGGCCTCGCCGCACACGGTGCGCGCCTACACCACCGACCTGCGCCAGCTCCTCGCCTACCTCGACGCAACCGGGATCCACGATCCCGCGGCGGTGACCCACCGTACCCTGCGCGCCTTCCTCGCCGATCTCGCCGCGGGCGCCGTTGGGCCGCGTAGCCGGGCGCGCAAGCTGGCGGCGATCCGTTCCCTCTTTCGCTTTTTGGTGCGCGAAGGAAGGCTGGCGGCGAACCCGGCGCGGTTGGTGAGCGCGCCGCGCGCCCCGCGGCCCCTGCCGCGGGTGTTGACCATCGACGAAGTCCTGCGCCTGCTCGCGGTCCCCAACCTGGCCACCGCCGCCGGGCGGCGCGACCGGGCGATCCTCGAGCTGTTCTACGGCTGCGGCCTGCGCATCTCCGAGGTGAGCCGCCTCTCCGAGGCGGACCTCGCCCCGGGCGGTGACTGGCTGACCATCCACGGCAAGGGGCGCAAGGTCCGGCGGGTGCCGGTGGTGGGGGAGGCGCGGGCGGCCCTGGGCCGCTACCTGGCCGACCCTGAGCGGCCGGCGCCGCGGCGCGATGCGGACGGCGTGCCCCTGTGGCTCACCGCCACCGGCGATCGCCTCACCGCCGGCCAGCTCCACGGTCTGGTGAAGGCGGCGGTGCGCGGGGCCGGCCTACCCGGAGCCACCGCCGCCCACGCCCTGCGCCACACCTACGCCACCCACCTCCTGGAGGGGGGGGCGGATCTGCGCTCGATCCAAGAGCTCCTCGGCCACGCGTCGCTGTCTACCACCCAGCAGTACGCCCACGTCGACCTCCAACACCTCCTCGAGCAGTACGACCGCGCCCACCCGCGCGCCCACGGCGGTAGGGGTTGCGATCGCGCCCGCGGCGATTGAATGGAACTTTGTCTCACCTCCCGGTTGACCTGCCCGGTCTGCGGCCACGCCGAAACCCTGACCATGCCCACCGACGTTTGCCAGTGGTGCTACGAATGTCCGGTCTGCAAGACCCGACTCACGCCCAAGCCCGGCGACTGTTGCGTCTTCTGTTCCTTTGGCAGCGTGTGCTGTCCGCCGATCCAGGCGGCGCGGGCGAAGGGCGAGGCAGGCGACTGACCAAGGGCGCGGCTGGCCTGGGTGGCGAACCACCGCGACACCTCCCGACCGGATCGCCCGCCCCCAGCCTCCGCGGGTCATCCGAGGGTCGACTCTCGAAAAATGATCTCGGTGGGCGCCCGCCGGGAGGTCCCCGCCTCGCCTTGGGGCGAGAGGCAAGCCCCGCCCCAAGGCGAGGCGGGGCGCGGGGTTGTGGCCTGCGGGGCCGGCGGCCTTCGCGCGATTGCTCGGTGCGTGATGGCCGCCCCCGTCGCTGTGGTCCTCCCGATCGTCTGCCGGGAAGGTGCCAAATGGTGGCTCTGCAGGGAGCGGTGGCGTGGGGAGGCGCGCCGGGGGAGGGGTCAGGCAGGCAACGTTGCTACGTTCACCGCCGGTGCGCGTGATCTGGGCCGGCGCCATCAGTTCAGGGTGCAGGCGCGCTGGACGGCGATCGCGACGAACAGGGCGAGGAGGGCCAGGGAGAGGCAGCAAGCGACGATCCACGGCCGGTGCTCCGCCACCAAGGCGTCCACCGCCCTCTCGTCCGGCGCCCACCCCGCGTCGCCGGCGAGGGTGGCGCGGGTGGCCGTGGCGCCGTGGATCTCCGCGTCGAATCGATCGCGCTGGTTGAAGTACTCAACCACGCGTTGCTGGGCGTGGTCGGCGAAGCAGTCGGCTTGGGCGGAGAGGCAGTCCGCCTGCGGGTCGTAGAGGGTGCCGCCGAGGCTCCGCTGGAGGGTGGCGGCGGCGGTCAGCTCGGTGACGAAGTCGCGGTCGGAGCGCTGGTCGTCGGTGGTGAGCGCCACCATCGCCAGCGCCGGGTGGACGAGGCGCTCCCCCAGCTCCCCCAGGTGCGGCTCGACGATGAGGCGCAGGCGCACGCCGCTGCCGCGGTCGCTGGCCTCGGTAATCCACCACCCCATCTGCCCGTCCCAACGCGCCGGTAGCTCGCCAAGGGCCACCCCCACCTGGTCCACCGTGGGGACGCCGTCGATGTAGAGGTAGAGGTCGAAGCCGGCCATGGCGCGGCGAGGATAGACCACTTTCGCCGGCGCGCTGAGGGTCGAGGCGCCCGTCGGAGTGGGTCCCGATCGACTAGCTCGAGCGGCTCTCCGACTCCAAGGGCCCCGGTAGGCGTTCGGCAAAGTTTGCAACGGCGGCCTGACCCCAAGTTCTTAGGTTGTTCGGCCCGACACGGCGGCCACCTCCCCCCGCCCCGCGCCTGGACCCTGCGCCGCCCTCGCGGCCCAGACGACGGTCGGCCCCCGCGGCGACCAGCTCGAAACCCGTAGGAGCCGAATCCCTTCGGCGACCCACGCCCGCAGGGCGTGCCGCACCCACGGCGCCGGCTTTCCGCACCGTCGTTGCCGGGTTGCCGCGCGCGACGCGCGCGGATCGCCGGTGCCACCGGCTCCTACCTCGGATTGGAACATCGCGCCGTGGCCCAGCGCCAAGTCCCCTATCCCCCCCGTGGGAGAGGGCCAGGGTGAGGGGCGCCTCCCCACCAGCCCTCTC
>Ga0210042_1000433_pt1 | contig 38403 bp, 44 predicted proteins | sample CryGeymeta201518_FD_183982 | JGI IMG/M metagenome (GOLD analysis project Ga0210042, IMG submission 183982) | Groundwater microbial communities from Crystal Geyser aquifers in Utah, USA - Crystal Geyser metaG 2015-18 (SPAdes) (version 2) | ecosystem: Environmental > Aquatic > Deep subsurface >... | reverse complement strand
CGGAATCGGCGCGCCTGCGGGTGTACCGACTCCCAGGACGGCCAGGTCAAAGCCCTGCTCCGCCAGTTGACGCGCCGCCGGTTCAAAGGGTGCAGGATTCTGTTCGTCGGTCACCAGCAGCAAACGACCGCGGCGCAAACCGGCCTGTTGCAGCAGGCTGGCCCCCAGTTTCATGGCCTGCCCGGGGTCGCTGCCCTGAACCGGCATCAGCCCTGGTTCGAGACTTTTTAATAGGGATTCAATCGTATGGCGGTCGGCGGTTAATGGCGTAACCGTAAAAGCCTCGGCGGCAAAGGCAATGAGTGCGGTCTGGCCTTCACGCCGCTGACGCAACAGGTCTTCAATTTTCAAACGGGCCCGCAGATAACGGCTGGGCTTCAAATCGTCGGCGAGCATGGAGCGCGACAGATCAAAGAGAATCACCAGGGCCGATTGCTGACGAAACAGGGGTTGCGGCTGGCGCTGCCACACGGGCCCGGCCAGGGCAACAACCGCCAGCAGCAGACCCGCAAGCAACAGCCACAGAGGCCAGTTGGCCCGGCGCACCGAGCGGCCCAGAAGGAGATGAGGTAAAAGTTGGGGATCACAGACCGATTGCCAGCTGCGACTGCGCAGGCGGCAACGGGCCATCCAGCCCAACAGGGCCAATGCCGGCAACAGAACCCAGAACCATTCAGGGCGCAGAAAGTGAAAATCGCTCACGGGCGCCTCCCTACCGGCCACAATCGCACTGCCAGCAAGGCCATAGACAACAGCAGCGCCCCTCCCAGGGGCCAGGGGTAGAGTTCGGATTTAGGTCGGTAAACTTTCTGTTCATGTTCGATGGGTTCCAGGCGATCAAGTTCCCGGTAAATTTCAGCCAATTCTTCGGTATTGCGCGCCCTGAAATAACGACCGCCGGTCTGTTCTGCAATCTTCTGCAAAGTTTCTTCATCAAGGTCCGCCGAAGGGTTCACCGTCTGACTAAAGAAAAAAGTGCGCACTTCCATGCGATCGGCACCAATGCCGACGGGATAAATTTTCAATCCCTGACGCCCGGCCAGTTCGGCGGCCTTGAGGGGGCTGAGCTGGCCCGCTGTATTGGCCCCGTCGGTCAGCAGAATCAGTACCTGTTGCTCACCCTGCCCGTCTTGCAGGCGTTTCACCGCCAGGCCGATGGCATCACCAATGGCGGTGCGCTCACCCGCCAGGCCAAGAACCGCTTCGTCAAGCAGTTGGGCCAGGGTCGCACGATCGAAGGTCAAAGGCACTTGCACATAGGGTTGATCGCCGAAGAGAATCAGCCCGAGACGATCACCGACCCGGCGCTGAATAAACTCATCGGCGACACTTTTGAGTGCCGTCAGGCGATCGACCACTTCACCATGAAGGCGGAAATCTTCGGTCTGCATGCTGCCCGACAGATCGACCGCCAGCACAATGTCGCGCCCACTGACGGGCAATTCGATGGGCGAGCCCAACCATTGGGGACGCGCACCGGCAACAACCAGCAGCAGCCAGCAAAGCACCGCCAGCCAGACCTGCCAGCGTCCGGTGGAGCCTGATTTCTGCTGGCGGGCCGGACCGAATGGCAGCAGACTCGGCACCCAAAGAGCGGCTTCTTCGGCGGCCAGGGCTGGCGGCATGAGGCGGTAGACCAACCAGGGCAAAGGCAGGAGGATCAGCATCCAGAGCCAGGCAAACTGAATCATCGCGGCCTCCGCATCGACTGCGCCTGCGGCGGTAATTTTTGCAACCAGCGTTGACACACCTCCAGCAGCTGAAGCTTGTCAAATTGACATTCCCGACGATAGGGGCCATCCGCCAGACAGCGCCCGACACCGTGACGGAAGGGCGCATCTTTAAAGGGCCGATCAAGAAATTCAAGCCAGGCCTCACCCTGCAAACCGGCGATAGCTTCGGCAGAAAAATGCTCGAGCGCCGCCAGACGCAGCAAGCGCGACAGGGCCACCACCAGATCGCGGCCCTCACGTGTCCGGATTTCTTCCAGCCGGGCAAGGGCCAAGCGCCGCATTTGGCGACGCTGCCGCCAGCGCCGATATCCCCAGAGTGCGGCAGTCAGCAGCACCAGCAGACCGATGAGCAACCACCAGCCGAGAGCCGGTGGCCACCAGCCAATAGCAGCGGGCAGATGAATATCGCGCAAGGGCAGTGCAGTTGGCGGCATAACCCAGAGCATATCAGGCCCTTCCCTGCCCTGGGGTCAGACACGCCAGGGGATCCTCATGGGTGGCTAAACGTATCAAGCGTGCACGCTGGCTGCGGCAGAAATTTTCCAGGGCGGCCAGGCGACGGGCAAAATTCTGCTGATACTCCTGGCGGGCCGTCGGATCCCCGGTCACAATGTTCAGATCGCGTTCGCCGTCACTCAGGCGGTAACTGCCCGCGGGGGGCAATTCGGCTTCGAGGCTATCGTAACACTGGACCAGACCCAGTTCACAGTGGCGATTGAGCTGCGCCAGCTGCTGTTCAACTCGTTCATCCCACTGGTTAAAATCACTCAAAAGCAAAATCAAACTGCCAGGGCGCACGACCCGCTGCAAGCGTTGCAGGGTCACGACCAGACGTTGTCGCGGCGCAAAGGGACGGTGGGCCGGTCGCTGCCAGACCGGATCGGCAACCATCTGGCGCAGCAGTTGTAAAACCGCCTGTTTACCGGGCTGCGGACGCAATTCAAGGTGGCGCTCTTCAGAAAAAAGAAACCCGCCGATCCGATCACCACGTGCCAGAGCCTGCCAGGCCAAAAGTGCCGCCAGGTGGGAGGCCTGCACCGCCTTGAAGCGTCCGCGAGTGGCGAAAAACATCGGTCGACGGTAATCGAGGGCGAGGAGCACCGGTCGCTCGCGTTCTTCCTGAAACAACTTGGTATGCACCTTGCCCCGCCGTGCAGTAACACGCCAGTCGATGCTGCGGACATCATCCCCCGGCAGGTAGGCCCGCACCTCGGCGAATTCCATCCCCCGGCCACGAAAACGGCTGCGGTAGCCACCTTGCGCGGCGGCCAGTTGGCGACCGGCCTGCCAGCTTTTCGGCTGCAGACGATCGCCCAGGGCAATCAGTTCGGCCAGGCCGATGGCAACCGGCGAAGCGCTTTGAGTGACAGGGATGCTGACCCGCATCAAGGCACCGGCACCCGGGCGATCAGTTCGGAAATCAGGCGGTCGGCGGTCATGCCGCCCGCTTCGGCTTCATAGCTGAGAATCAGTCGATGACGCAGCACACTGAAGGCCAGCTGCTGAATATCTTCGGGCAGCACATGGTCACGTCCGGCCAGCCAGGCGCGGGCCCGCGCGCAACGATCCAGGGCAATACTTGCCCGCGGGCTGGCCCCATACTGAATCGCCTGGTGCAGATCTTCACCATAATTCTGCGGCTGGCGGGTCGCCACTACCAGTTGCAGCAGATATTCCTGTAGATTATCGGCCAGATAAAGATCAAGCACCTGCTGCCGAGCCTGGTGAAGTTCAGCAGCTGACAGGGGGATAAATTGGTCGTCCGCCGGATTTTCATGCTGCGATCCGGCGGCCTCACGCCGGGCCAGCTGAAGAATCAACCGTTCATTGTCCAGGCTCGGATAATCGACCCGCACATGGAGAAGAAAGCGGTCAAGCTGGGCCTCGGGCAAGGGATAGGTGCCCTCCTGTTCAATGGGATTCTGGGTCGCCATCACCAGAAAAGGATCCGCCAGGGGATAGGTGGTTTGGCCAACGCTGATCTGGCGTTCGGCCATGGCTTCCAGCAGCGCCGATTGCACCTTGGCAGGGGCGCGATTGATTTCATCGGCCAGAATCAGGTTGTGAAAAAGCGGCCCCGGCACAAAGGCGAAAGAACCTTCCTGAGCGCGATAAACATCGGTGCCGGTTAAATCGGCGGGCAGCAGATCGGGCGTAAACTGAATGCGATGAAAACTACCTTCGAGCCGGGCACCCAACTGACGAATCGCGCGGGTTTTGGCCAACCCCGGCGCCCCTTCCACCAGTAGATGACCATCGGCCAACAGGGCAATGAGCAGATATTCCATCAACTGCGGCTGACCGATGACCTGGCCGCTGAGATCGTCTTTTAACTGACCGAAACGTTGCTGGAGCTGATCCATATTGAAAATCCTTAAATCCTGGCAAAGGGGAAAATGTCCGTCGATTTTTTAAAAAGAAACCAGCCGGATGTCAAGAACCGGGAACCGGATCAGGGCACCAGCGGACGCCCCCTGCGTCGTTGCATGGCTTCAATGCGGGCAATGCCCGTGCGTGCTTCGGCAGCGATGGCCGGACTTGAGGCCAGATCAATCGCTGCGAGCAGATAGTGGTAGGCGCTGGTGGCGTAGCGCGGGTTCTGCAACAGAATATTTCCAGCACCCAGGTAGGCCCGATCGAGCCCCGCGCTGCGGGGTCGCTCAGCAATAAAACGGCGGAAAACCCGCAGGGCATTGCGCATATCTCCCTGACTCAGCAGATAATCGCCGAGGCTCAGGGCCTGGGCGGCGGCAACCTGAGTCCGCTGGCTGGCCTGATCCAGTTCCAGATAACAGCGACTGGCAGCCGCCAGGTCACCCTTGTCTGCGGCCGCGGTGACAAATTGAGGGGTACAGGGAGTGTCGCCTGCAGAAACTCGGCCGGATGACTTGCCTGACCGCCGCGCCAAGCTCAAATGGTCGGTAACGAAAACCAGCCCCAGGCCGGCAAGAAATCCACCAATATGTGCGCCATGAGCCACGCCCGATTCTGAGGTTTCAGCAACCAGGAAGGGAAGCAGATTATCGATGAGCAGATAGAAACCCAGCACCCAGCGTGAGGGGATCATGAAGGTTGTGACAATAAAAGGGAACAAAAAGACAAATATTTTAACCTGGTTACGCGGAAACCACAGGAAATAACAGCCCATCAATCCGGAAATGGCCCCGGAAGCTCCAATTAATGGCACATTTGAACCCGGAACGAAAATGCTGAAAAAGAGTGTCGCGGCGACGCCGAAAAAAAGATAGGCGCACAGGTAACGAACCGCCCCCAGACGGTGTTCAACGTTATCGCCAAAAATGTAGAGAAACAACATGTTGCCGGCGAGATGGAAAAACCCGGCATGCAGAAACAAGGCGGTGAACAGGGACAGCACCCCGGGAGTGGCGGGTTTGAATCCGTATGTGAACACCACGAGATCGTATGCGGTCAGTTGATCGCGGATCATTGCGAAAGGAACCGGCCCCTGAACGCCGATAGTGCGTAAATATTCGGGCAGCACGGGGTCATTCATGGCCGGCGCCTGCAGGCTCAGAGGCAGACTGACGGCCAGATAGACCATCAGGTTGAGCAGCAGTAACACCCAGGTCACCACCGGGCGTGAAGGAGGGTTTGGTGAATCGGCAATGGGTAGAAACATGGCAGACAGTCCGGTTGCGGGTTTAGGTGGCCAGCATAACCCGTTGCGCCCGCCTGCGAAAGAGCTAATCCAACGCCGCAATTTGCCGTATTGCCATAAGCCATGAAATTGCGCTATCTTCCGCCCCTCAGGAGGATACGGAATGACCCTGCTCTATCTGCTTGACATGATCGGCACCGCCGCTTTTGCCGCCTCGGGGGCCTGGGCGGGGGTGAGGCGTGAAATGGACTTGCTCGGCGTCTTGGTGCTGGGCATGGTCACAGCCATTGGCGGCGGCACCCTGCGCGACATCCTGCTGGGCGACATCCCCCCCTTTTGCCTCCAGGATGAAACCTATCTCTGGGTCTCAGTCGTGGTGTCCCTGCTGGTGTTTTTTTTCCCCACAGCCCTCGAACGTTTCAAAAGCCCGCTCTTGACTCTCGATGCCATCGGTCTCGGCACCTTTGTGGTGATCGGCACCGGCAAGGCGCTCTCTTTTGAGCTGGGGCCTTTCGGTGCCATATTGATGGGCTTAATGACGGCGACCGCCGGGGGCGTAGTGCGTGATGTCTTGTCTAACCGCGTGCCGCTGATTCTCCAACGTGAAATTTATGCCTCGGCCTGCCTCGCGGGCGGCGGGCTGATGGTGGTTCTGGTGAAAACCCCTCTGCCCCACAACCTGACGGTGGTTCTGGGGGCAACAGCCGTTATCACCCTGCGTCTGCTGGCGATTGCCAAAAACTGGTCGCTCCCCAGAGCGCGTTAACCTGACAGGAGAAAAACCATGCACAAGGTCAATCTTTGCGACATCAACCCAGCGTACCCGGTCGGTAAAATTATCTGCCTGGGGCGCAATTATCTCGACCATATCCGTGAACTGAACAACGAGATCCCCGAGGCCCCGGTGATTTTCTGCAAACCGGCCAGCAGCCTACTTGAAAATGGCGGCCAGATCAGAATTCCGGCCTATTCGCAGGATTGTCACCATGAACTTGAACTGGCGCTGCTGATCGGCAAAGCCGGCAAACAGATTTCGGTGACAGATGCGCCGGGTTATGTCTGCGGCTACGGGGTGGCTCTCGATCTGACCCTGCGCGATGTCCAGAGCCGGCAGAAGAGCAAGGGCCTGCCCTGGGAGATTGCCAAAGGCTTCGACACCGCCTGCCCCCTGTCAGACTTTGTGCCCGCCGAAAAAATAAAAAATCCGGATAATCTTGCGCTGACTTTGCAGGTTAACGAAAAAATCCGCCAACAGGGCAACACCAATATGATGATGCGCTCCATCGCCCAGATTGTCAGTGAGATGTCGGAATTTTTCACCCTGGAACCCGGCGACATTATCCTCACCGGCACGCCGGCGGGCGTTGGCCAGATCAAGAGCGGTGATCAGCTGATCGGTGAAATTGAACAGGTTGGACGCCTGGTAGTGTCGGTTGGCTGAAGGGGAGGATTTATTCCATTTGGCAGCAGCTTTTTGATCTCAGGGCACTCGCGCATCAGGCCTGATGCGCGAGTGCCCTGGAGTTTTTCTACTGTTCCAGCAAAACGGCGTGAGCCGCCGCCAGGCGGGCGATGGGCACACGGAAGGGGGAACAGGAAACATAATCGAGCCCGGTTTTGTGACAAAAAATCACACTCGAAGGCTCGCCGCCATGCTCGCCACAGATGCCCAGTTTGATAGTGGGGCGGGTTTGACGGCCTTTTTCACAGGCAATTTGTACCAACTGCCCGACCCCGCTCTGATCGATGGCGACAAAGGGATCGGCAGGCAGGATATCCTGCTCGACATAAGCCGGCAAAAAGCGCCCGGAATCGTCGCGCGACAATCCAAAACAGGTTTGGGTCAGATCGTTGGTGCCGAAACTGAAGAAATCGGCTTCCTCGGCAATTTCATTGGCGGTTAAGGCGGCGCGGGGCAATTCGATCATGGTACCGATCAGATACGCAACCTTGACGCCGTAGCGGGCGATGACCTCATCGGCAACGCGGATGGCATTTTTCCGCAGAATCGCCAATTCATTCACATGCGCCACCAGGGGAATCATGATTTCGGGCACAATGGTGAAGCCTTCATTTTTAATCAATTCACAGGCGGCCTCCATAATCGCCTGCACCTGCATATCGTAAATTTCAGGATAACTGATGCCAAGACGACAACCGCGGTGACCCAGCATGGGGTTGAATTCATGCAGGGATTCAACCTTGGAATTCAAATCCTGGACGCTGACTTTCATCACCTGCGCCAGTTCGGCGATGTCCTCAGGTGCCTGAGGCAAAAATTCATGTAAGGGCGGATCGAGCAGCCGGATGGTGACCGGCAGATCTTTCATCTCGCGGAAAATCCCGAGGAAATCTCCTTTTTGCATCGGCAAAATTTTGGCCAGGGCCGCCTTGCGCCCTTCGAGTTCCTCAGCCAGAATCATCTCGCGAACCGCCATGATGCGTTCGGCGTCAAAAAACATGTGCTCGGTTCGGCACAGGCCGATGCCTTCGGCCCCAAAGTCACGCGCGACCTTTGAATCCTGTGGGGTATCGGCGTTGGTGCGCACCCGCAGACGCCGTATTTGATCGACCCAGGTCATCAACTGACCGAAATCGCCGGTCAGCTCGGGCTTAACCGTGGCAACCTGGCCCAGCATCACCTGGCCCGTTGAACCATCGAGGGTGATAATGTCACCCTTGCGTACAGTCTGTCCGCCGTGAGACGTGAAGCTCTGAGCCCGATAATCAACCCGGATGTCACCACAACCCGATACACAGCACTTGCCCATGCCACGCGCCACGACTGCCGCATGAGAGGTCATGCCGCCACGTGCGGTCAAAATACCCTGGGCAGCGTTCATGCCATGGATATCTTCCGGGCTGGTTTCAATGCGTACCAAAATCACTTTGCGCCCTTCTTTGGCCGCCGTTTCGGCTTCATCGGCACTGAAGACCACCTCACCGCTGGCCGCCCCCGGTGAGGCGGGCAGGCCCTTGGCGATCACCTGTTTTTTGGCGGCCGGATCCAGGGATGGATGCAGCAACTGATCGAGTTGCTCAGGCTGAACCCGCAGCACCGCCTCATTTTCATTAATCAAACCTTCTTTCACCATCTCGACGGCAATGCGGATGGCGGCGCGGGCCGTCCGTTTGCCGTTGCGGGTTTGCAGCATATAGAGCTTGCCCTTTTCGATGGTAAACTCGATATCCTGCATGTCACGGTAATGCTTTTCCAGGGTCTGCTGAATCTGCATCAGCTGGGCATAGCTTGTGGGCATCACCTCTTCCATGGAGGGCAAACTACCATCCCCCCCCGCCTTGTTGATGGGCTGCGGGGTGCGGATGCCAGCGACCACGTCTTCGCCCTGGGCATTGACAAGAAATTCACCGAAAAACAGTTTTTCGCCGGTGGCCGGATTTCGGGTAAAGGCGACTCCGGTGGCACAATCATCTCCCATGTTGCCGAAGACCATGGACTGCACGTTCACCGCAGTCCCCCAGGAAGCGGGTATATTGTGCAAACGGCGATAGGTGTTGGCGCGGGGGTTCATCCAAGAACCGAAAACCGCACTGATGGCCCCCCATAACTGGGCCTGGGGGTCATCAGGAAAAGGTTGGCCAAGAGTTTCGCGGATCTGATTCTTGAACTGAGCCACCAGCTCTTTGAGATCGTCTGCCGACAGCTGGGTATCAAGGTCAACCCCGCGTTGATGCTTGAGGTCTTCGAGTAAATCTTCAAGGACTTCGCCGCGCATCCCCATCACCACATTGGCATACATTTGTATGAAGCGGCGGTAGGAATCATAGGCAAAACGCCGATCGCGACTTTGGGCAATAATGCCTTCAACCGTTTGATCATTCAGCCCCAGGTTGAGAACGGTATCCATCATGCCAGGCATGGACGCCCGGGCTCCGGAACGCACCGACACCAGCAGCGGATTATTGCGATCACCAAACTTCTTTCCCATCAGAGTTTCAACCCGGGCCAGATGCTCGGCGACCTCCTCGACCAGCCCGGCCGGATACTGATGATTATTGTCGTAGTAGGCGGTGCACACTGCAGTTGAGAGAGTAAAACCGGCAGGAACCGGCAGCCCGATGGATGTCATTTCGGCCAGATTGGCACCCTTGCCCCCCAGCAGATTGCGCATTGCTCCCGAACCTTCGGCCTGCCCGTCGCCAAAAAAATACACATACTTTGCCATGATCTTGCTCCTTGTTGTTGGGTCTCGTCCGTCAATAAAAAAGCCGGAATGAACTGCTATCAGCCAGACGGTCACAAACCATGAACAGAGGGATTTCACCACCGGTGAGGAACAGAGCTCCTTCAAGATGAGTCGTGAACCCAGAAATCATGGGTGTAGCCTTTTGGTAGACAACCAGCATCCGGCCATCAAAACCGAGCTGAAATTACTGTAATCAGGCGCTGATCCGTGAAAAATCGGCAATATCGGTAAAAAGGTTTGCAACCGCAGTCAGTAGCGCCAGGCGGTTATTCCGCACCCGGGGATTATCCGCCATAATCATGACGCCGTCAAAAAAATCATCCACCACCGGACGCAGTGCCGCAATCCTTGTCAAACCCGCGCCGTATTCACGTGCTGCTATCTGCGGTCTCAAGGTGTCCGCGACTTTAATTAATTGCTGGTGAAGTTGCTCTTCACATGCGGCCTCGAACAGCTGCGGTTCAACCACCTGATTAACGCCACCTTTAATAATATTGACCACGCGCTTGAATGCACCCACCAGAGCATCAAAATCATCACGTCCCTTAAGTTCCGTCAGGGCCTTAACCCTCGCCAGCGCATCGACCGGCTCATCAAAACGGGCAGCCAGCACGGCGTCAACCACATCAGCCGGGTAGCCCCGGGCGGTGAGCATATTGATCAGGCGTTGACGAACAAACTCGACCACTGCGGTCTTGACCTCCGGCAGTGGGCGATCAGCTTTGGTGGCGAGTAAATCAACACTGCGCTCAACGAGCTGAGGAATGGCAAGGGCATAGCCGCGGTCGAGGAGAATTGCCAGAATGCCAATGGCCGCACGGCGCAAGGCGTAGGGATCAGCGGTGCCGGTGGGGATCAGTCCCACGGAGAAACACCCGCAGAGAGTGTCAATTTTATCGGCCAGGGAAACAAAGGCACCGACATCATCGGATGGCAGCTCGCCGCCGGCCTGGGTTGGCAGATAATGTTCAAAAATTGCCTTGGCAACCCGCGGGTCTTCCTGATCGCGTTTGGCATACTCGCGCCCCATCACCCCCTGCAATTCAGGGAATTCGTAGACCATTCCGGTTTCCAGATCGCACTTGGCCAGGGTGGCAGCACGTTCGACCAGGCTTTTGATTTGAGGATTAAGCTGCGTAGCGATTTCGACCGCCAAAGTTCTGAAGCGTTCAATCTTCTCATAGCTGGTACCGAGTTTCGCCTGATAAACCACCTTTTTCAGCGACTCCAGCCGAGATTCGAGGCTGTTTTTCTGATCCTCTTGCCAGAAGAACATGGCATCGGACAAGCGCGCCCGCAACACTCGCTCATTACCGGCGATGACGACCCGGGGATCACTTGCCAGGGTATTAGCAATCGTAATGAAATGGGGCAACAAATTCCCCTGCTTATCAAGTAAAGTAAAATAACGCTGGTGCTCGCGCATGCTGGTAATCAACAATTCAGGGGGCAGTGCCAGAAAACGCGCTTCAATGTTGCCCGCCAGGGCCTGGGGAGTTTCGACCAGATAACTGACTTCTTCTAAAAGTTCGGGATCGGGGTTAATGCGTCCACCCAACTGCTGCGCCAGCAGGGCCAATTGCGCTCTTATCAGCTCGCGACGTTTTTCAACTTGGGGAATAACATGTTGTGCCTCAGCCTTGACCAGATAATCAGCCAAGCCCGTCACTTCAAAAGGTTCCGGGGCCATAAATCTGTGGCCCCGCGAAAATTTATCGCTGTGCAAATCACCGAAGGTCAAAGGCACGAGTTGACCGGCGTAGAGCGCAACAATCCAGTGAATCGGGCGGGCAAAACGCACCTCCAGGTCTTTCCAACGCATGGATTTACGAAAGGGAATTGTTGAGATCAGAGTTTCGAGGATGCGTGGTAACTCTTCACGGGTCTCGTTCCCTTCGATGACTTTTGAGATATAAAGGTAAGCGCCTTTGGGTGTTTCAATCGTTTGCACCTCAGCGAGCTCGACCCCGTTGGTGCGGGCGAAACCTTCGGCAGCCTTGGTCGGTTTGCCCTCGGCATCAAAAGCAATGCGTGCCGGTGGCCCAGTAATCTCAAGCTCTTGGCGCTGCTGATGAGTGGCAACCTCGGCGACAACAATGCAAAGACGGCGCGGCGTAGCAAAGGTTTGAACCTTGCCGTGGGGGATGCGCGCCTGCTCCAGCTCTTGACACAGCAGCCGCTGCATATCTGCCAGAGCCTTGGGAATAAATCCAGCAGGAATTTCTTCGGTACCGATTTCTAAAAAAAGTTCTGCAGACATACCTATTCTCCTGCGGGTAGCCCGTGGCTAACCCGATACAAAACACCAAAGAGGGATGAAAATCTCAGCCCTGTTTAATCAGGGGGAAACCGAGTTTTTCGCGCTGCTTGACATAACCTTCAGCACAGATGCGCGCCAGATTACGCACCCGACCAATATACCCGGCGCGCTCCGTCACAGAGATGGCGCTGCGTGCATCGAGCAAATTAAAGGCATGAGATCCTTTAAGGACAAAATCGTAAGCGGGGAAAACCAGCTCTTTTTCCGCCAGCCGGATACACTCTTTTTCATACATATGAAACAACTGAAAAAGCATGTCGGTATCGGCCTCTTCAAAATTGTAATGCGAGTATTCGACCTCGGTCTGATGATGGATGTCGCCATATTTGATGCCCTGGACCCATTCAAGATCGTAAACGTTGTCAACCCCTTGAATGTACATGGCAATCCGCTCAATCCCATAGGTGATTTCCCCTGACACCGGTTTCAGATCTATGCCACCGGCTTGCTGGAAATAGGTGAACTGGGTAATTTCCATGCCATCGAGCCAAACCTCCCATCCCAACCCCCAGGCTCCCAGGGTTGGTGACTCCCAGTCGTCCTCGACAAAACGAATATCATGGGCCAGGGGATCAATGCCGAAACTGCGCAATGAATCGAGGTAAAGATCCTGTATCTCCAATGGGGCGGGTTTGAGAATCACCTGAAACTGGTAGTAGTGCTGCAAGCGATTGGGATTTTCACCATAGCGGCCATCCGTAGGACGACGCGAAGGTTCAACATAGGCCACCTTCCAAGGTTCGGGGCCCAACACGCGCAGAAAAGTGGCGGGATTAAAGGTTCCAGCGCCTTTTTCCATATCATAAGGCTGCTGGATAACGCAGCCCTTACTCGCCCAGTAATTCTGTAACGAGAGAATCAAATCCTGAAAAGTCACAATTCCTCCATATATATTGAAAAAAGTCGGCCAGAGCGCCAAAGTTCGGGCAGTTTAGCCCCCGACCAGAGGGATGTCAAGACGCGTCGAAGCTTGTTATCTGGGCCAGAAAACGCAATGATTTGCTCTGCCGTGGCAGGATATTCGTCAGAACCTGAGCCAAGATCATAGCCCCTTCATCCAAGGTGCGCTCTCCCAATTTGAAACCGCGGAATAAGCCGATTTCCGTGTGCAACGCACGCGACAGGCTGCCCAGGGTTCCTAAGGCAACGTGTAAGGTCTGAGTGTCTTTGGCACAGGCAGGGCAAAGGCTGCCGCCGCGGGCAGGATCAAACGCAACCGGCGTGTGGTTAAACTGCACAAAACAGTCACTGCAATGGAGTAGATGCGGAATGTACCCCAGTTGCTGTACCAGACGCAATTCAAACAGCAAGCGTGCCTGACGGGGGTTTTGATCTTCGGCCAAGGCATCGAGATACCCCTGCAACAACCGAAAGAAATGCGGCTGACTCTCGCCGGGATTTAGTAACATTTCCAGGAGCTCGACACCATAATAGGCCAACCCCAGGCGTAAAGCTGAATGACGAAGAGCCTCCCGTGCACAACACAGATCGGCATCGAGAAAGGTCAAGAGATCAGAGCGTGAAGCTTGCCAACGCACATCAATGGAAGAGAAGGGTGCAAGGGCGCTCCCGAAGCGTTTGACACTGCGGCGGCCACCGTGAGCGAAGCCGCGAATAATCCCGTGTTCAGCGCTGAGCATAGAAACGATCAGGTCAGATTCACCGTAAATGATCTGACGCAAGACAATCGCATGACTGCTGTTGGGCTGAGAACCCACAACTCATAGCTCCGGGCAGACACAGGAAAATTCCAAGGAAGAGAACCTCCCACGTCGGCGAAAAAAGTAACGGTACCGCGCCATAGAAAAAGAGTCCGAGATTCCACGCCAGGAGCCGCATGCATCCGTCCCCGGATCTAGCCGTTGCCCTTCTGGCGGCACATATCCGTGCCATGGCGGCCCTGAAGTCTGCCTACGGATAAGGGATCGACGCAAAAAAAACGAGGCAGAAAGTTGGTACCTTCTGCCTCGCGAGATCAACCACTAAAAGCGTAAGAATTACTCTGCGGCTTTTGGCTCTGTGTTTTCGACGGTATCTTCACTGGCAGCCGTCTCACCTTCAGCAACATCCGTGGCAACCGGTGCGGAATCCTGTTCAACAACCGCGGCCGGGAGTTTCTCAGCCACAGGACGCGCCGACTTCTGTTTGGGAGTCAACTCTTCTTCGACAAGCTCAATAATACACATAGGCGCGTTATCGCCTAGGCGCGAATTTAAACGAATAATCCGCGTGTAACCGCCGGCACGTTCGGCATAGCGCGGAGCCAAAACTTCGAACAAATGCCCAACAACCTTGCGATCTTGCAGGGTTTTAAGAACCTGACGCCGTGAGTTCAAATCAGCTCTCTTACCAAGAGTAATCATGCGCTCAGCCAGACGCCGCAATTCCTTGGCTCGGGTAAGAGTTGTGGTAATTCTGCCGTGCTCCAAAAACGACATCACCATGTTGCGCATCATATGATTACGGTGTGAAGGTGCACGCCCCAGGCGTCTGCCGATATTATTGTGACGCATTACTTATATCCTTTCTAGGCTTCTACCAGGGGAAGCTTATTCTTCATCTTGTCCCTGACGGATCAATTTGAGGTACTCCGGGTCGGGAAATCCGTCAATTTTCATACCAAGCCCTAAACCCATTTCAGTGAGAATGTCCTTGATTTCATTCAAGGATTTACGCCCAAAATTCTGAGTTTTAAGCATTTCAGATTCTGAGCGCTGCACCAACTCACCGATCAGGTTAATCTGAGCATTTTTCAGGCAGTTTGCGCTGCGTACCGACAATTCCAGTTCTTCAACGGAGCGGTACAGGTTCTCATTGATACGAGACGTTTCCGTAAAACTTTCTTCAACCTGAGGCTCTTCTGACTCATCGAAGTTGATGAAAACCTGAATCTGCTCCTTGAGAATTTTTGCCGCATAGGCCAAAGCATCATCAGGACGGACACTTTCATCGGTAAAAATTTCGAGGGTCAATTTATCGAAATCGGTCATTTGACCAACGCGCGCATTGGAAACGGTAAAATTCACCTTCTGAATCGGCGAAAAAATCGCATCCAGGGCGATGGTGCCAACGGGCGATTCATCCGTGCGATTCCGCTCCGAAGGGACATAGCCCTTACCAAGAGCAACCGTCATATCAATTTCCAAATCAGCTTCCTTGCCACAGGTGGCAATGTGATGATCCGGGTTGAGAATTTCGACATTGGAGTCGGTAATAATATCGCCGGCCTTTACGGCCCCAGCACCCTTTTTCACAATGCGGACATTGCGAACATCGTGGCCATGGAGACGAACTTTAACCCCTTTGAGATTCAGCAAAATATCGGTAACGTCTTCAGTGACACCAGGCACGCTCGAAAATTCATGCTGAACATCCTTAATGCGCATGGTGGTAATAGCGGCACCCTGTAAGGACGACAGCAGAATCCGGCGCAGTGAATTGCCCAGGGTTGTTCCAAACCCCCGTTCCAGGGGTTCGGCAACGAATTTTCCGTAAGACTGAGACAGTGTATCTGCATCGATCTGCAAACGCGAAGGTTTGATCAGATCTCTCCAGTTTTTATACATAAGATAAACTCCCTCTCAGGACTATCATGGGGGACTGACTGTTACTTAGAATAAAGTTCAACAATCAGTTGTTCCTGGAACTCCGGCGTAGTCAGTTCATCACGAACCGGCAGTGCTTTAATGGTGCCCTTGAAGGCAGCACGATCAAGCTCGACCCACGAGGGAACGCCGCGACGCATCACACTATCAAGCGCATCATTAAATGATTTGATTTCACGGCTTTTCTGCCGTAATTCAATCACTTCGCCGGGACGGACGGAATAGGAAGGAATATTTACCTTTTGCCCATTGACCAAAAAATGTCCATGGCGAACCAAGGTACGTGCCTGGGCGCGTGAAGCGGTAAAACCAAGACGGTAAACGGTACTGTCGAGGCGGCGCTCAAGAAGTTGCAGCAGGTTTTCACCCGTAACGCCACGCATACGATCAGCCTTGAAAAAACAGAGTTTGAATTGTTTTTCCTGCAAACCATAGGTACGTTTAACTTTTTGTTTTTCGCGCAACTGAACACCGTACTCAGACACTTTTGTACGACGCTGGCCGTGTTGACCAGGGGCGTAATTACGCCGTTCGACGGCACATTTATCGGTGTAGCACCTGTCCCCCTTAAGGAACAGTTTCGCATTTTCTCTTCTGCACTGACGGCAGACAGCTCCGGAATACCTAGCCAACTTTCTTCCTCCTTACCGCTTAAACGCGACGACGTTTCGGCGGACGACAACCGTTATGGGGAACAGGGGTAACGTCTTTAATCATAGTTACCGTCAGGCCTGCGAGGGAAAGAGCGCGCAAAGCCGACTCACGACCACTGCCAGGTCCCTTGACATACGCTTCGACTGATCGCATACCATGTTCTTTTGCCTTTATGGCAGCATCTTCTGCCGCCATCTGCGCGGCAAAAGGAGTACTTTTACGCGACCCCTTGAAACCCTTCGCTCCTGAAGTCGACCAGGCAATTAGATTCCCGGCAGGATCACAGATCGAAACGATAGTGTTATTGAAAGTCGACTGAATATGCGCGACACCGCGTGCAATATTCTTTTTTTCAACTTTCTTCCTGACAACTTTTTTACCAGACTTGGCCATGTTATCTCCTGCCTACTTTTTCTTACCGGCCACAGTTTTCTTGGGGCCTTTACGAGTACGGGCATTTGTTTTGGTCTTTTGACCGCGACAAGGCAACCCTTTACGATGACGAAGACCGCGGTAACAGCCTAAATCCATTAAACGCTTGATATTGGTGGTGACTTCACGCCGAAGATCACCTTCGATCCGATAGTGTGCATCGATAACCTCACGAATTTTTGCCAATTCGGCTTCAGTCAGATTATCTGTGCGGGTATTCTGATCTACACCCGCAGTTGCAAGGATCTTTTGTGAAGAAGCACGACCAATCCCATAGATATATGTCATCGCGACTTCAATCCGCTTATTTCGCGGTAAATCGACTCCAGCAATACGTGCCAATGTCCTGTCCTCCCGGGGTTATCCCTGTCTTTGCTTATGCTTGGGATTTTCGCAGATAATCCGCACAACCCCTTTTCGCTTAATTACTTTGCATTTGTCACAAATTGTTTTTACCGAAGATCTAACCTTCATAATCGTTGATCCTTTTCATTCTATGCTACGAATAAAACTGCAGTAATAACTGAAAAATTATAACCGGGTCAGTATTTCCGGACCATTTTCCGTGATCGCAATTGTGTGCTCAAAATGTGCCGACAAACTGCCATCCTGAGTGACGGCTGTCCATCCATCATCCAGCAAACGAACCTGCGCTTTCCCCGCATTTATCATGGGTTCAACCGCGAGAGTCATGCCAGGCTTGAGCTTCGGCCCCTGTCCGGCAGCTCCAAAATTAGGAATCTGCGGGTCTTCGTGAAGCGCGCGCCCTATTCCGTGACCAACAAAATCACGCACAACACCATAACCATGCTGTTCAGCGCGTGTCTGTACCGCATGTGAGATGTCAGATAAGCGACCTTGGCTGACCGCAGCAGAAATTCCATCCGCCAAAGCCGCCGCAGTAATTTCCAGCAGCTTTTTTACTGCCGGACTGACCCGCCCAACCGCCAAGGTATAGGCGGAATCGCCGTAAAAGCCATTGGCAATCAAACCAAAATCAATACTGATAATGTCGCCATCCTGCAACGGCACCTGGTTCGGAAAACCATGCACAACACGATCATTTGGTGAAGCACAGATGGTAAAGGGGAAGCCTCCATAGCCTTTAAATGCCGGCTTAACTTTTAAGCGTCGACATTCTTGTTCGGCAATCTGATCCAGTTCCAGGGTGGTAACACCCGGCAAGGTCTTTTCCTTCAACAGCGCCAGAACTTCCGCAACCATCCGCCCGGATGTCCGCATCTTTTCCAGCTCTGCGCGAGATTTAACAGAAATCAATTCAAACAACCTGTAACAGGGCAGTAATCTGCTGCTGTACGACTGCAATAGGGGCCATGCCATCGACTTTTTTCAGCAGAGATTCCGCCTGATAAAAATCTTCCAATGGTGCCGTCTGCTGGTGATAAACTTCCAGACGATGACGGATAGTTTCTGCTTGGTCATCGTCCCGCTGAAAAAGGTCTCCAGCACAAGCGTCACAGACACCCTCTTTAGCGGGAGCGTCGAAACGTATATGGTAGCCACGACCGCAATTACGACAAGTACGACGCCCCGTGAGTCGCTCAACCAAGGCATTGGTTTCTACCTGGAGAGAAACAACCGCATCCAGGGGCATTTCAAGCGCAGTCAAAGTTCCTTTTAAGGCCTCAGCCTGCGGAATTGTGCGCGGGAAACCATCAAGGATGAATCCTTGGGCACAATCCTGCTGTTGCAAACGCTCACGAACAATGCCGACAACTACAGCGTCGGTTACCAACGCACCAGCATCCATACAGGCTTTGGCTTCAAGACCCATCGGAGTCTGAGCGCGAACTGCTGCGCGCAGCATATCACCCGTCGAAATTTGCGGGATCCCGTATCTTTCAACCAGCTGTGCCGCCTGAGTGCCCTTACCTGCCCCAGGTGGGCCTAAAAGTATCAGTCTCATGAGCAAAAAACCTCAATCAGCCGTGACGCCCTTTCAGGGTCACACCTTTCATGAATCCTTCATAGGAACGCGAAATCAAATGCGCCTCAATCTGCGACGACGTATCCATACCGACACCGACAACAATCAGCAATGAGGTACCACCGAAGAAAAAAGGCACGTTAAATTGACTGATCAAAAATGTCGGCAGGACACAAACAGCTGAAACATAAATGGCGCCGGCAAAGGTCAAACGACCAAGTACCATATCCAGATAATCGGCTGTTTCCTTGCCAGGACGGATACCAGGCACATAACCACCCTGGTTTTTAACATTTTCTGCGACGTTGACCGGGTTGAAGGTCACAGCCGTGTAGAAGTAGCAGAAGAAGACAATAAATGCAATATAAAAAATATTGTAAATCCAGTGGCCGGGGGTCATGACCGCAGCGACGGATTGAACCCAAGGAACATCAATCAGATTGGCGACCGTTGCCGGGAACATGATAATTGAACTGGCGAAAATCGGCGGAATAACTCCCGCCATGTTGATTTTAAGCGGCAAATGGCTGGCTTGGCCGCCCATGTTACGCATACCGACGACCCGTTTAGCGTAATGAATCGGCACGCGACGCTGTGCACGTTCCATAAAGACAATTGCCGCAACCACCAGCAACATCAAAGCTAAAATAAACAACATAATCGTCGGAGTTATGGCACCAGTGTCAAGTAAACGCAATGAATTGATAATTGCGGCAGGAGTTCCGGCGACAATTCCAGCGAAAATAATCAAGGAAATGCCATTCCCTATGCCACGTTCGGTAATCTGCTCCCCCAACCACATGATAAAAGCCGTGCCCGCGGTCAAGGTAATAATAGTCATCAGAACAAAACCGGTACCAGGGTTGGGCACGACCGGTTCTCCGGCCGGGCCGACCATGGTCTGCAGACCAACTGCGATACCCGCACCTTGAATAATGGCAAGAACGATCGTACCATAGCGCGTATATTGCGTGATCTTGCGTTTACCTTGCTCTCCCTCTTTAGAGAGTTTTTCAATCGGTTCAAAAACCACCGTCAATAACTGCAAAATAATCGAAGAACTGATATAGGGCATGATCCCGAGTGCAAAAACCGTCATGCGCTCGAGAGCCCCGCCGGTAAAAGCACTCACCATTCCTAACAAGGTGCCTTCGGTCCCCTCAAAAAATTTGGCCAGCACCTGAGCATCGATCCCTGGCGTCGGAATATGGCACCCCACGCGATAAACCGCCAGCATACCTAAAGTGAAAAGGATACGGCGTCTCAGTTCGGGTATATTAAAGATATTCTGCAGTGTGCTCCACACGTTAAATCACCTCAGCCTTGCCACCAGCAGCTTCAATTTTGCTCTGGGCCGCTTTGCTGAATTTGTGGGCCTGTACGGTTAGAGATTTGGTTAACTCACCCCGCGCAAGAATTTTAATTCCGTCGTGCATTTGACCAACCAGACCCGAATTCACATAAGCCTCAAGATCAATAACACTCCCCGGTTCAAAATTTTCCAAGGCGCCCAGATTGACCAGGGCATATTCTTTACGTGTCAAAGGCGAGAAACCACGCTTGGGCAAACGACGCTGTAATGGCATTTGACCGCCTTCAAAGCCGGGTTTAATGCTGCCACCACTCCGGGCTTTCTGGCCCTTATGCCCCTTGCCGGCGGTTTTACCATGACCCGAACCTGGGCCACGTCCAAGACGTTTTCTATTTTTTGTTGAACCGGGAGCCGGTTGCAGATTACTCAGATCCATGGTGAAATCCTCTATGAATTCAGTCCTCAACAACAACCATATGATCAACCTTACGAATCATCCCGCGAATTTCGGGAGTATCTTTTAGGCAGACGGTTTGTTGTAATTTGTTCAAACCCAGCCCTTTAAGCACCTTGCCAAAATAGGCTGCTCGTCCAATCGGGCTTTTTTTCAATGTAATTTTCAGTTCAGCCGTCATGGCTAATCTCCTTATATATTCCAGAAATTAATCGGCCAAGCCGCGACGTGCCCTTATTTCTGCCGGGCTCTTGAGCATTTTCAATGCATCAAAGGTCGCCTTGACCACGTTGTGGGGATTGTTCGAGCCAAGACATTTCGTCAAAATATTATGAATGCCAACAGCCTCAAGAACAGGCCTGACCGCACCACCGGCAATCACACCCGTACCTTCAGAGGCTGGTTTGAGCAATACCTTGCCTGCTCCGAACTTACCAACAACATCATAGGGTATGGTTGATCCTTCCAGGGACACCCGAATCAGACTTTTGCGCGCCTGTTCAACCCCCTTGCGGATTGCTTCAGGCACTTCCTTGGCTTTACCAAGTCCATAACCAACTCGACCGGCGCCATCCCCTACCACAACCAGCGCGGAGAAGCTGAAACGACGACCACCTTTGACGACTTTTGAGTTCCGGTTAATGTGAATTATCCGGTCCGTCATTTCCATTTCATTTTGATCGGTACGCTGCACCATCTTCTCCTCTTAAAGCTTAAGACCGGCTTCACGGGCGGCATCTGCCAGAGCCTGGACACGCCCCTGATAAATAAACCCGTTACGATCAAAAACAACAGTGTCGATATGTTTCGCCAACGCCAGTTTGGCAATGGCTGTACCTACAGCCTTGGCAGCCTCGACATTCCCTTTCGACTTCAGCCCGGCGCAAACATCCTTATTCAAGGTAGAAGCCGCAGCAAGCGTATTGCCACTGGTATCCTCTATGATTTGTGCATAAATGTGACCGGCACTGCGAAACACTGACAAGCGCGGACGCTTCGGTGTTCCGACAACTTTTTTGCGAACCCGCGCCTGACGTTTCAGGCGGGAGAGTCGTCTATTTTTCGCAACATCCACGGTAAAACTCCTTATCGATTACTTACCGGTTTTCCCGGCTTTACGCAGGATACGTTCTTCGGCATATTTAACTCCCTTGCCCTTGTAAGGCTCAGGCTTGCGGAAAGAACGAATCTTGGCAGCAGTGGAACCAACCAGTTGTTTGTCAATGCCCCTGATCGTCAAACGGGTCTGCTTTTCTACTTCAACCTCAACCCCCAGGGGAAGTTGGTAAACAACCGGGTGGGAATAACCCAAACTCAAAGTCAAAACGCTACCACTGACCTCTGCACGATAACCGACCCCATTGATTTCAAGTACTCGAGTAAAGCCCTGACTGACACCCACAACCATGTTGTAAATGAGGGAACGACTCAAACCATGCAGAGCAACGTCTTGTTTTTCTTCTGATGGCCGCGTAACCACAATTTGTTCTGCTTCAACAGCAATGGTCACGCGTTCAGGCAAAATTTGAGTGAGGCTGCCTTTGGTACCTTGAACTTTAATCTCGTTGCCTTCCAGAGAAACTTTCACCCCTGCAGGAATGGCAACAGGTAGCTTGCCTATACGCGACATAGCGGAACTCCTTAGTTTCTATAAAAATCCAGGTTACCAGATGGTGCAGATAACTTCGCCACCAACCTGAGCCTGACGCGCGGAGACATCATCAAGAACTCCCTTGGAGGTCGAAATAATCGAACAGCCATGGCCATTTTTTACCCGTGGCACATCATCCTTCGTGACGTAAACCCGACAACCCGGAGTCGATACTCTTTTAATTTCATGAATAACATGGGTCTGATTATCATCAAATTTCAGATAAATACGCAGGAGACCCTGCTTGTTATCAGAAATTGTCTTATAATTTTTGATATAGCCCTGAGTCTTAAGCACATCAGCAATGGCAATCTTTAAATTGCTGGAGGGTAAATCCAATTTGGCATGTTTTGCCATTCCGGCATTACGGATACGGGTCAGCAAATCCGCAATCGGGTCAGTCATAGACATTTGTGGAGCTCCTTATACAGGCTGTTACCAGCTGGACTTGACCACACCGGGGAGCTTCCCCTCACTGGCCAGTTTCCGCAGACAAATTCTGCACATATCAAATTTACGGTAATAAGCTCGGGGACGACCGCACAGCGGGCAGCGGTTGTATTCACGAACCTGAAATTTCTTTGGCCGTTTGGCCTTGGCAATCATCGACTTCTTAGCCACAACAATCCTCCGTTCGCCTGCGCTTATTTCCGGAACGGCATGCCGATACCGGCAAGAAGGGAGCGCCCCTCTTCATCGGTTTTGGCCGTCGTAACGATAGTGATATTCAAACCGGAGACCTTGGCAATTTTATCAAGATCAATTTCCGGGAAAATGAGCTGCTCACGAATACCGATCGTGTAGTTACCACGTCCGTCGAAAGCCTTCGGAGAAACACCTTTAAAATCGCGAACACGTGGCAAAGCCACATTGATCAGACGATCAAGGAATTCCCAAGCACGATTCTGCCTCAAAGTCACACAGACACCAATTGGCATATCTTCGCGCAACTTGAAGGTCGCAATTGAACGTTTGGCGCGGGTAATGACTGCCTTCTGCCCGGCGATTGCACTCAGTTCTTCAACTGCCGATTCGAGCAGTTTCGGGTTCTGAATTGCTTCACCCAAACCCATATTGAGAACAACTTTCTCAATTCTGGGCACTTCCATAACGTTCCGGTACTGGAACTCTTTCATCATTGCAGGAACTTGTTCCTGCTGATACGCCTGCTTCAGCCTGGCCATCGAACTCTCCGTTTACTTATCTACGATTTCGTTACATTTTTTGCAGTAACGAACTCTGCTGCTATCATCGAGGGTACGAATGCCGGTACGCGTAGCATCGCCACAAGAAGCACAGACCAGCATAACATTTGATATGCTCAGGGCTGCTTCCTTTTCGACAATTCCACCTTCTGGCTGTACCTGGGTCGGGCGTGTATGCCGTTTAATCAGATTAAGGCCTTCCACGACAACGCGACCCTTGGCTGGAAATACGCGCAAAATCTTACCCGTTTTGCCTTTTTCCTTGCCGGCGATTACCTTGATCATGTCATTTTTTTTGACATGCAATTTAGCTATTGACATGCGTCTGTCTCTCCACCAATGACGTATTAAAGGACTTCCGGTGCTAACGACACAATCTTCATAAAGTGACGCGCACGCAATTCCCGTGCGACGGGCCCGAAGATACGCGTTCCGACTGGATCGTTACCTGCGTTCACAACCACCGCAGAATTATTATCGAAACGGATGTAAGAACCGTCGGCACGGCGGACTTCCTTGGCTGTACGCACAATCACCGCACGCACAACATCACCCTTTTTCACTTTCGAGTTGGGCAGAGCTTCCTTGACGCTACAAATAATCACGTCGCCGATCCCTGCATACTTGCGCTTCGAGCCTCCCGGAACCTTGATACAGCACAGCTTTTTGGCACCGGAATTATCAGCCACGCTGAGCATGGTCTGCATCTGAATCATGATTCGTTCTCCTAGGCAGTAACAGCTTTTTCAAGTACTTCGCTGACCCGCCAACGCTTATCTTTAGACAGCGGTCGCGTTTCCACAATCAGCACCTTGTCACCAACACCACAACCGTTGGCTTCATCGTGAGCCTTGCAGTTGACCTTGCGTTTAATGAATTTTTTATAAATTTGGTGTTTCACAAGACGATCGACACGCACGACAACGGTCTTATCCATCTTGTCACTCACCACAATACCTGTCCGGGTTCTCCGGGTACCACGTTGCTTTTCCATGATTATCCTCACCTTATGCGTCAAGTTTCTGATTTAAAACTGTCTTGACGCGGGCGACATCCTTGCGAATCTGCGACAGTCGAGCCGAGTTTTCAAGGTGCCCGGTGTGCAATTGAAAACGCAGATTAAACATTTCCTGCTCAAGTTCAGATGCTTTAGATTTCAATTCGTCAACATTGAGATCTCTGATTTCACTCGCTTTCATTCGCACTGGCCTCTCTTTTCACAAACTTAGTTTTCATGGGCAGCTTGTGGGCAGCCAGGCGGAAAGCTTCACGCGCCGTCTGTTCATCAACACCCTGCATTTCGTAAATCACATGGCCTGGTCTGATAACCGCAACCCATTTCTCCGGCGAACCTTTTCCCTTACCCATCCGAGTTTCAGCCGGTTTGCTGGTCAAGGGCTTATGGGGAAAATTCCGAATCCAGATTTTGCCACCCCTTTTGATATAACGCGTCATGGCACGACGTGCAGCTTCAATCTGGCGAGACGTCAACCAGCCACATTCAAGGGCCTGTAAACCGTAGTCGCCAAAATCTATTTGATTGCCACGACCGGCGGCACCTTTCATACGACCCGTAAATTGTTTTCTATGTTCAACCTTTTTCGGCATTAACATGGTGTAAAACTCCTGCTATCAGCCGGCTGGCTGTTCTTTGCCAAAAATTTCACCTTTAAAGATGAGAACCTTGACTCCGATAATTCCATAGGTTGTCTTTGCTTCGGCAAAACCGTAATCAATATCTGCGCGCAAAGTATGCAAAGGCACACGACCCTCACGGTACCATTCGCGCCGACTCATCTCGGCACCACCAAGACGGCCACAACATTCGATTTTTATGCCTTGGGCGCCAAATTTCAGTGCCATGGTAACACTGCGCTTCATGGCACGGCGGAAGGCAACGCGCCGCTCCATCTGCAAGGCGACATTTTCAGCAACCAATTGGGCATCAATTTCAGGTTTACGGACTTCCTGGATATTGATGAAGCATTCATCGTTGGTTAATTTGGCCAGATCTCGCTTAAGATCTTCAACTTCAGCACCTTTTTTACCAATGATGATTCCCGGACGTGCCGCGAAGATATTGATTTTTACCTTATTCGCAGCACGTTCCAGCTCAATTCTGGAAATACCCGCATGGAACAGGCGTTTCTTAAGAAAATTGCGCAGCTTAAGATCAGCATGCAATCTCACGGCATAATCGCCATCAGCATACCACCTGGATTCCCAGGTTCGGTTGATTCCGAGACGAAAACCTATCGGATGAACTTTCTGGCCCAAAGGGTCACCTCCTTGATGTCTTACTTAACGGCCAGAACCACAGTAATGTGGCTGGTCGGCTTACGAATTCTGCTGGCACGGCCCTGGGCGCGTGGGATGAAACGCTTGAGGACGGGACCCTGGTCTACGAAAGCCGTCTTAACAAACAGACGATCGACATCGGAGATACCCTTCTGTTCTGCGTTTGCTACAGCGGACTTCAACAATTTTGAAAGTATCGGTGCTGTCTTTTGGGGAGAAAACTGGAGCGTATTCATTGCTTCCTGAATTCCCTTGCCACGCACCAGATCGACGACAAGTCGAGCCTTACGCGCTGAAAGACGAACATTTCTTAGTTTGGCTACAGATTCCATTGGAACTCCTGTTACGCGCATCGTCCTTATTTACGGACTTTGGCTTTCTTATCGGCACCATGGCCATAAAAAGTCCGGGTTGGAGAAAATTCGCCAAGTTTATGCCCGACCATATTCTCGGAAACAAAAACTGGGACAAATTTTTTACCGTTATGCACGGCAAAGGTGTAGCCAACAAATTCCGGAATAATTGTCGAACGGCGCGACCAGGTTTTAACGACCTTGTTGCGGCTGCTTTCATTTTCGAAATCGACCTTACGCAGCAGACACTCATCCACAAAAGGCCCTTTTTTAATTGATCTTGCCACGATCCACTCCTAATATTTTACGCTACACAAATGACGATACTTACTTGGTGCGCCGACGAACAATAAATTTATCCGTACGTTTATTTGTACGGGTCTTATATCCCTTGGTCGGGACACCCCAGGGCGTGACCGGATGACGACCACCCGAACTCTTACCTTCACCACCACCATGTGGGTGGTCGACCGGGTTCATGGCAACACCACGCGACTGAGGACGCTTACCTAACCAGCGAGCACGTCCGGCCTTGCCCAGTTTAATATTTTCATAATCGAGATTCCCGACCTGACCAATCGTCGCTTGACATTCCTGTAACACAAGACGCACTTCACCTGAAGGCAGGCGTAATTGCGCATAACGACCTTCCTTGGCAGCGATCATCGCATAGGAACCCGCGCTGCGCGCCAGCTGGCCACCACGACCGACCTTGAGTTCGACATTATGCACCCAGGTGCCTAAAGGAATCGAGCGGATAGCTAAAGTATTTCCCGGCTTAATATCGGCGGAATCACTGGCAACAACCTGATCGCCAACTTTCAAACCGTTAGGCGCAATAATGTAACGCTTCTCACCATCAGCATAATTCAGCAGGGCAATCCGCGCCGAGCGGTTCGGATCATATTCGACCGTTGCGACTTTAGCCGGAACATCTTTTTTATCGCGCCGGAAATCGATCACCCGATACTTGCGTTTGTGCCCGCCGCCCGTATGTCGTTTAGTAATACGACCAGCGTTATTCCGTCCACCGGTTTTTTTCAAGGGAGCCAACAGAGACTTTTCCGGTGTCTGGTTGGTAACTTCCTCAAAAGTTGATGATGCCATATGGCGCCGACCCGCTGAGGTCGGATTAAACTTCTTGATACCCATGATCTTTACTCCGTTATCGCCAAGCGCGTGGCTTTAAACCCCATAAAAGTCGATATTGCTGCCCTCAGCGAGGGTCACATAGGCTTTTTTCCAGTTATTGCGCTGTCCCAGGTTTACCCCGACACGCTTAACTTTGCCCCGGCATTGAACCGTTTTAACCGATGCGACCTTGACGTCAAAAGCTTGTTCAACCGCGGCCTTGATCTCAATTTTATTGACACTGCGGCCAACCTCAAAAGCAACAACATTTTGTGCCTCTTTGAGCAAATTTGATTTCTCGGAAATCAGCGGCTTACGAATGATCTGATGCAGTGGTTTCATTTTTCCAGTGCTCCTTCAATCCGGCTCACTGCAGCATCAGTAAGCACCAAATTCGGATACTTGAGGATATCGTAAACATTGACGCCTTCAGCGCGTAGTACTTTTACATGCATGAGATTACGCGCAGAGAGTTCAATATTTGCGTTGGCCTGATCAATAACAACCAACGCGCCATCCATCTCAAAACGACGCATCAAGGCAGCAAAGTTTTTCGTGCTGACCGCTTCTAAATCAAGTGAATTGAGCACCGTCAGTTTCTGGCCCTGAAAACGCACCGAGAGTGCGCTGCACAAGGCAGCTTTCTTGACCTTACGGTTTAATTTAAACTCATAAGTACGTTTTTGGGGGCCAAAAGCAACGCCGCCACCAACGTAATGAGGCGCACGAATACATCCCTGACGGGCATTACCCGTCCCTTTTTGTTTGTAAGGCTTTTTACCGCCACCCGAAACCTGGGCCCGGGTTTTAACCGTAGCCGTTCCTTGACGACGCGCTGCAAGTTGATAGCGCACCATGTCGTGGAGCAGAAAAGTTTTGACCTGGGTATTAAAGACATCATCAGCAAGCTCGCGCTCACCAACTTGTTTTTTCTCAAGGTCATATACAGATATTGTTGCCATGATCTATCTCCTGTCGCCGGGGGCCATTAGGCCTTAATACCCTTGCGAATTGTAACAATTCCATTTTTAGGCCCGGGCACAGCACCCTGCACCAGAATCAGATTTTGCTCAGGACGGACATCGACAACGACCAGATTCTGGGTTGTGACGCGCTCATTCCCCATTTGTCCAGGCATTTTTTTGCCCTTGAAGACCTTCGAAGGCCAAGCGGACTGACCTATCGAACCCGTCGAACGGTGAAACATTGATCCATGAGTCGTGCGCCCGCCGGAAAAACCCCACCGCTTGATAACGCCTTGAAAGCCCTTACCCTTGCTCGTCCCGATAATATCTATGCGTTCGCCGATCGCAAAAATCGTGCAATCAATTTTGTCCCCAACCTTGCAACTGTCATCGACCAGTTGAAATTCGCGGACGTGAGCAAAAGCTCCCATGCCAGCCTTCTTGAAATGGCCCATTTCCGGCTTGCTGACCCGGTCTGCACGTTTTTCCTCAAAACCGACCTGCGCCGCGGTGTAACCATCGGTGGCAGTGGTTTTTCTTTGCAGGACAACACAGGGACCAGCCTCAATCGCAGTAACTGCAATACGCTGACCGTCAGCGGCATAAATCTGAGTCATGCCGATTTTTTTTCCTAATAATCCATTGATCATTGAAGTGCCCTTAACTGTAACTGATATCGCTCGTAAATTAGAGCTTAATCTCGACATCAACTCCGGCTGACAGATCCAGCTTCATCAGCGCGTCTACCGTCTGCTGGGTAGGTTCCATGATATCCAGCAACCGCTTATGAGTACGAATCTCAAACTGTTCACGGCTTTTTTTGTCAACATGCGGGCCACGCAGTACACAATACTTATTAATGACCGTTGGCAAAGGAACCGGCCCAACCAGGCGGGATCCGGTGCGTTTGGTTGTGTCAACAATTTCAGCCACGGCCTGATCAAGCAAGCTGTGATCGTAGGCTTTCAAGCGAATTCTGATTTTCTGGGTAGACATTTAAAAACCTCTCACTACTCAATCACTTCACTGACAACCCCGGCGCCGACGGTGCGGCCACCTTCGCGAATGGCGAAGCGCAGCTCTTTATCCATGGCTATGGGGGTAATCAGATCGACGGTCATGGCGATGTTGTCGCCGGGCATGACCATTTCAATGCCTTCGGGCAGGGTGACGATCCCGGTGACATCGGTGGTCCGGAAATAAAACTGCGGACGATAGCCTTTGAAGAAGGGGGTGTGACGTCCTCCCTCTTCTTTGGTGAGAATATAGGCTTCGGCCTTGAATTTGGTGTGGGGCGTGATGCTGCCGGGCTTGGCCAAAACCTGGCCGCGCTCGATGTCTTCACGCTTGATGCCGCGTAGCAAAATGCCGCAGTTGTCGCCGGCCTGACCCTGATCGAGGAGCTTGCGGAACATTTCGATGCCGGTGACGACGGTCTTGGCGGTGGCTTTCATGCCGACGATTTCGACTTCTTCCTGAACTTTAATGATGCCACGCTCGACCCGACCGGTGGCGACGGTGCCGCGTCCGGAAATGGAGAAGACGTCTTCAACCGGCATCAAGAAGGGACGGTCGATGGCACGCTCGGGCTCCGGGATGTAGGCATCGACGGCGGCCATGAGTTCGAAGACTTTGTTCTTGCCGATTTCGTCATCGCGGCCTTCGAGGGCGGCCAGGGCCGATCCGGCGATGATGGGGGTATCGTCGCCCGGGAAATCGTAGCTGGTGAGCAGTTCACGGATTTCCATGTCGACCAGTTCAAGGAGTTCTTCGTCATCGACCATATCGGATTTGTTCAGGAAAACGACCATGGCGGGTACGCCGACCTGACGGGCGAGCAGAATGTGCTCACGGGTCTGGGGCATGGGGCCATCGGCGGCAGAGACGACGAGGATGGCGCCGTCCATCTGCGCGGCGCCGGTGATCATGTTCTTGACGTAGTCGGCGTGGCCGGGACAGTCAACGTGGGCATAGTGACGGTTTTCGGTTTCATATTCTACGTGGGCGGTGGCGATGGTGATGCCGCGCTCGCGTTCTTCCGGGGCATTGTCAATTTGATCAAAGGCTTTGAATTCACCCTTGCCCATTTTTTCGCTCAGCACCTTGGTGATGGCGGCGGTCAATGTGGTTTTGCCGTGGTCGACGTGACCGATGGTCCCGATATTGACGTGCGGCTTTGTCCGCTCATATTTTGCTTTGGACATGATCTTCCTCCCTTGTCGTCAGTACCTTATTGGCCTTTGACCTTGGCAACGATTTCTTCACTGATAGCCTTAGGAACCTGCTCATAGTGGTCAAAAACCATCGTATAAGTCGCGCGTCCCTGAGTTGAACTCCGCAGATCGGTCGCATAACCAAACATACTGGAAAGCGGCACCTCTGACTTAACAATTTGAGCTCCACCGCGAGATTCCATTCCCATGATTCGACCACGGCGACTATTCAAATCACCAATAACATCGCCCATATATTCTTCGGGAACAACAACCTCGACCGCCATAATGGGTTCAAGCAAAACCAAACCTGCCTTGGTTGCACCTTCTTTAAACCCCATGGATCCGGCAATTTTAAAAGCCATCTCCGAAGAATCGACATCATGATAAGATCCGTCGAAACAGGAGACTTTGATATCAACGATCGGGAACCCGGCCAAGACGCCATTTAAAGACGCTTCCTCCGCACCCTTGCCAACAGCCGGAATGTATTCACGTGGAATCACGCCACCCTTGATCTCGTCAACGAAGGTAAAGCCCGCACCGGCCTCAGCCGGTTCGAGGCGCAGCCAGCAATCGCCATACTGTCCGCGACCACCCGACTGGCGTACAAATTTACCCTGAACTTCAACCGTTTTGGTGATGGATTCACGATAGGCAACCTGAGGCGCACCAATATTACACTCGACCTTGAATTCACGCTTCATCCGATCGACGATAATGTCAAGGTGCAGCTCACCCATCCCGGAAAGAATCGTCTGACCAGTCTCATCATCCGTACGCACACGCAAGGACGGGTCTTCTGAAAGCAGCTTGCCGAGGGCAGTGCCCATTTTTTCCTGATCAGCTTTGGTTTTTGGCTCAACCGAAAGGTGAATAACCGGCTCAGGGAATTCCATTGATTCAAGCAGCGACGGCTTTTGAAGGTCGCAGAGTGTATCACCTGTCGTGGTATATTTCAAGCCCACCGCAGCAGCAATATCACCGGAGTAAACCTGCTTAATCTCTTCGCGCTTATTGGCGTGCATTTTCAATAAACGGCCAAAACGTTCTTTTTTGTCCTTGGTCGAATTCAGCACGGTTGAACCTGATTCAGCCACCCCTGAATAAACCCGAAAGAAGGTCAACTGACCAACGAAGGGGTCGGTCATGACTTTGAAAGCCAGGGCAGAAAAAGGTCCGGCATCGTCGGCAGGACGCTCAAGTTCTTCTCCCGTATCCGGGTGCAAGCCTTTGATTGCCGGCACATCAAGGGGCGAAGGCATGTAATCAATCACCGCATCAAGCAAGGCCTGGACACCCTTATTCTTGAAAGCGCTCCCACAGAGCACCGGGTTAATATGCAGGCCAATGGTTGCCTTACGAATTCCCGATTTGATTTCAGCTTCGGTCAACACTTCGCCGCCGAGGTATTTATCCATCAAAGCTTCATCATGGGACGAAATCTCTTCGATCATCGCCTCCCGGGCAGCTTCGGCTTCTTCGCGCAATTCTGCCGGAATATCCACGGTTTCAAACTGAGCACCCAGATTTTCATCATCCCAGATAAAGGCCTGCATTTTTACCAGGTCAACACAACCACGAAAATTTTCTTCAGCGCCAATCGGCAACTGTATCGGGACGGGATTCGCGCCCAGACGATCGCGCATCATATCGACACCACGCTGAAAATCCGCTCCGATACGATCCATTTTATTAACAAATGCAATCCGCGGGACATGATACTTGTCGGCCTGGCGCCAAACGGTTTCAGACTGGGGCTCGACACCACCAACCGAACAGAAAACCGCCACCGAACCATCCAGTACTTTCAGTGAACGCTCAACCTCAATGGTAAAATCAACGTGACCCGGCGTATCAATAATATTGACCCGATGATCCTTCCAGAAACAGGTGGTCGCCGCCGAAGTGATGGTGATACCACGCTCCTGCTCTTGCGCCATCCAGTCCATGGTTGCAGCGCCGTCATGAACTTCACCGATCTTGTGCGAAACACCTGTGTAAAAAAGAATGCGCTCAGTCGTTGTCGTTTTACCGGCATCAATATGCGCCATAATCCCGATGTTCCGGGTATTTTTTAAGCTGACCTGACGTGCCACGTCGTTTCTCCCGCTAAACAGCTAGCTGATTACCAGCGATAATGCGCAAACGCCTTGTTGGCTTCAGCCATGCGGTGCGTATCTTCTTTTTTCTTCACGGATGCACCACGACTCGATGCTGCATCCATAAACTCACCGGCCAAGCGCTCGCGCATGGTTTTCTCACTGCGCAAACGGGCATAGTTGATAATCCAACGAATTGCCACCGCCGTGCGGCGCCCAGGGGCAACTTCCACCGGGACCTGATAGGTTGAACCACCAACCCGGCGTGATTTAACCTCAACAACCGGACGCACGTTGTCCATCGCAGTTTTGAATGTTTCCAGCGGATCATTACCTGAACGCTGCGAAATCAGATCAAAAGCCCCATAAACAATTTGTTCGGCGGTGCTCTTTTTGCCGCCCTTCATGACACCGTTGACAAATTTGGCAACCAATTGATCACCAAATTTCGGATCGGGCAGAATGCTACGCTTTTGTATTTCTCTTCTTCTCGGCATGACGTCCTCTTCTCCAGCTTACTTCGGTCGTTTGGCGCCATACTTCGAGCGCCCCTGCCGACGATCTTTAACTCCGGCAAGGTCAAGAGTACCGCGAACAATGTGATAACGAACACCCGGGAGGTCTTTCACGCGACCACCACGAATCAGAACCACTGAGTGCTCCTGCAAGTTGTGGCCAACACCAGGAATATACGAGGTCACAACCAGACCATTAGTCAGACGAACCCGAGCAACCTTGCGCAAAGCGGAGTTTGGTTTCTTGGGGGTAGTGGTGTAAACACGGGTACAGACTCCGCGTCGCTGAGGACAGGATTTCAGCGCAGGGGCAGTCGACTTAGTGACTTTTTTCTGCCGTCCGTTGCGGATAAGCTGGTTGATTGTCGGCATCTGATAACTCCCAGATAAATTATAATTGTTACAGGCCGTTACAGGCCGTTTCACAAGGCGAAAAACTCGCGGATCTTATCAATCGCCTCTACCTTTGTCAAGCGCTATTTTCGGCAATTCTGAAAAGAACGCAGGATATTACCAACTAGATGTTTTGCTGCGCTTCCTGGGCAGCCGCAGCCGCGAGTTCTCGCTCATACTCGGCATCAAAATCGATGGGTTCTTCGAGTTTCGGTTCCGGTTCGGGGGTATTGATGGTCGCTGCACGGTACTTGGAAATGCCGGTACCAGCGGGGATCAAACGCCCCATAATGACATTTTCTTTCAGACCACGCAGGTTGTCGACCTTGGCCTGAATGGACGCCTGCGTCAGCACCTTGGTGGTTTCCTGGAAAGACGCCGCCGAAATAAACGACTCAGTCGAAAGTGAGGCTTTGGTAATTCCGAGCATAATCGGCTCGCCAATGGCCGCTCGGCCGCCGTCGGCAACCACCCGGTCATTTTCTTCCTCGAACTGCCAGCGTTCGATCTGGTCATCAAGTAAAAAGCTGGTATCACCGACATCCTTTATTTCCACCCGACGCAGCATCTGGCGCACGATGGTTTCAATGTGTTTGTCGTTGATCTTGACCCCTTGCAGACGGTAAACCTCCTGCACCTCATCAACCAGGTACTTGGCCAGTTCTTTTAAACCCAGAACCCGCAGGATATCGTGGGGGTTCGAGGAGCCATCGACCAGTTCTTCGCCGGCACGCAAATAATCACCTTCATGCACCGCAATGTGCTTGCCTTTGGCCACCAGATATTCTTTAGATTCCCCAATTTCAGGGGTCACAATAATCTTGCGCTTACCCTTGGAGTCTTTACCAAAAGAGACCACCCCGTCAATCTCGGTAATCACCGCAACCTCTTTGGGTTTCCGCGCCTCAAACAGCTCGGCAACACGCGGCAAACCACCGGTGATATCCTTGGTCTTGGTTGTTTCGCGGGCAATCTTGGCAATAATCGTCCCCGCATGGATGCTGCGACCTTCCTCGATGGCAATATTCGCTCCAACCGGCAGCATGTAACGCGCCTGATTGCCATTGGGCAATTTGAGGGTCTTGCCATCTTCACCCTTGAGGGTGATACGTGGGCGTTTATCGGCACTTTTGGCTTCGGTAATCACCTTACGCGACAAGCCGGTCACCTCATCAACCTGCTCTTCCATGGTGACACCTTCGGCAATATCACCATAATGAACCACGCCGCCAATTTCCGTAATGATGGGTACGGTGTAGGGGTCCCATTCAGCCAAGACATCGCCGGTCTTAACTTCACCGCCTTCACGCTTGGCGAGACGTGCGCCGTAAACCACCGAATAGCGCTCGCGTTCACGCCCCGTCGGGTCAACCACCATAACTTCGCCTTTACGGCTCATGACAATGGGTAAACCTTCGGCATCGGCCACTGTCGTTAAATTATGGAACTGTAAAATGCCGTCAAAACGGGCCTCAAGAGATGTTTGCTCGGCGCGGCGCGAGGCCGTACCACCAATATGGAAAGTCCGCATGGTTAACTGGGTACCCGGCTCACCAATGGACTGGGCAGCAATAACCCCAACGGCCTCACCCAGATTAACCAGATGTCCGCGGGCCAGATCACGACCGTAACAAAGAGCACAGATTCCGTGACGACTCTTGCACGTCAAAACCGAACGAATACTAATTTTCTCAATACCCGCTTCTTCAATCTTGCGCACCAGGTCTTCATCAAATTGCTGATTAGCCTCAACCAGCAACTCATCGTTGACGGGGTCAAAAACATCATCAAGGGCGACACGACCTAAGATACGATCACCCAGACGTTCAATAACTTCACCGCCTTCGGTCAGGGTTGACACTTCGATACCATCCAGGGTGTCACAGTCATGTTCAACGATAATCGCATCCTGGGCGACATCGACCAGACGACGCGTCAGGTACCCAGAGTTGGCGGTTTTAAGGGCGGTATCAGCCAGGCCCTTGCGAGCGCCGTGGGTTGAAATAAAATACTGCAACACCGTGAGACCTTCACGGAAGTTGGCGGTAATCGGAGTTTCAATAATGGAACCATCCGGCTTGGCCATCAGGCCGCGCATCCCGGCGAGCTGACGAATCTGCTGGGCAGAACCACGGGCACCGGAATCGGCCATCATGTGAATCGCATTGAAAGACGGAACCTCTACCACCTCGCCTTCAGCCGAGGTAATTTTGTCAACTGCGATATTTCCCAGCATGACGCCGGCAATATCTTCCGTACACTTGGCCCAGATATCGATAACCTTGTTGTAGCGTTCGCCGTCGGTAATTAAACCTTCGGTATACTGTTTCTGCAGGTCTTTAACTTCCTCGGAAGCGATCTTTATCCGCCCCTCTTTGCTGGCCGGGATTTCCATATTGTCCAGACAGATAGAGATACCTGACATGGTTGAATAACGGAAGCCGGTCTCTTTGAGCTTGTCCGCCAGAATAACGGTTTCCTTATTGCCCGCCAAACGGAAGCTGGCGTCGATCAGTTCGGCAACCTGTTTCTTACCGATGACCTTGTTGATATGTTCGAAGGGAATCGAAGCCGGCACAACCTCACGCAGCAAAATACGGCCAACGGTGGTTTTCACCAATTCCACCTCACCGTCCTGAGAGGTGGTCATCCGCACCCGCACCGCCGCCTGCAGATCGGCTTCGCCGGAATCAAAGGCCATACGAACCTCATCCGGCGAGATGAAGGTTTTATCAGTGCCCGCGACAAAAGGCCGTTCCCGCGTCATATAATAAAGACCCAGAACCATATCCTGCGAAGGCACGATAATTGGCTTGCCGCTGGCGGGTGACAAGATGTTGTTGGTTGACATCATCAGCACCCGTGCTTCGATCTGGCTTTCAATCGACAGGGGCAGGTGAACCGCCATCTGATCACCGTCGAAGTCGGCGTTAAACGCTGTACAAACCAAGGGGTGCAGCTGAATGGCTTTGCCTTCAATCAGTACCGGCTCAAAGGCCTGAATGCCCAGGCGGTGAAGGGTCGGCGCCCGGTTAAGCAACACCGGGTGTTCTTTAATAACCTCTTCAAGAACGTCCCAGACTTCCGTCTTTTCCTTTTCAACCATGCGCTTGGCATTTTTGACCGTGGTGCTGAAACCATATTCTTCGAGCTTCTGATAAATGAAGGGCTTGAAGAGTTCCAACGCCATCTTTTTCGGCAGACCGCATTGATGCAGCTTCAGTTCGGGACCACAGACAATAACCGAACGCCCGGAATAATCGACGCGTTTGCCCAGCAGGTTCTGACGGAAGCGCCCGCCCTTACCTTTAAGCATGTCAGACAAGGATTTCAGCGGTCGTTTGCTTGGGCCGGTAATCGCGCGGCCACGACGTCCATTATCAAAGAGCGCATCGACCGATTCCTGCAGCATGCGCTTTTCGTTTCGGATAATAACTTCAGGTGCGCGCAGCTCCATTAAGCGTTTGAGGCGATTATTACGATTAATAACGCGTCGGTAAAGATCGTTGAGGTCGCTGGTCGCGAAGCGTCCGCCGTCAAGGGGCACCAAAGGGCGCAACTCGGGTGGCAGAACCGGGATGGTTTCAAGGATCATCCATTCCGGCAGATTGCCGCTGTTGCGAAACGAGTTGATGACTTTCAGGCGTTTCGAGGTTTTTTTACGTTTAGCCTCACTGGTCGCATCTTTCATTTCAATGCGCAGTCTCTCCCCTTCGACCTCCAGATCCATTTCTGCTAAAAGTTCCCGAATCGCTTCGGCCCCCATGGCAGCAACAAACTGACCGGCGAAATTGTCCATCTCTTCAATGTAACGGTCTTCGGTAAGAATCTGGCCCTTTTCCAGGGTGGTTTCCCCGGCGTCAAGCACCACGTAAGCCTCGAAGTAAAGAACCTTTTCCAGATCTTTCAGGGTCATATCAAGCAGGGCCCCGATGCGACTGGGCAGGGACTTCAGAAACCAGATATGCGCCACCGGGCAGGCCAGGTCAATATGACCGAGTCGCTCACGTCGCACCTTGCTCGGAATAACTTCCACCCCGCATTTTTCGCAGACAATGCCGCGATGTTTCATGCGCTTGTACTTGCCGCAGTTACATTCGTAATCTTTCGTCGGGCCAAAAATCTTGGCGCAGAAGAGTCCGTCACGCTCGGGCTTGAAAGTCCGGTAATTGATCGTTTCGGGTTTCTTCACTTCACCGAAAGAGCGCTCACGAATCTTTTCCGGCGAAGAGAGGGACAACTGGATCGCGTTGAAGCTCAACGGATCCTTGGGGCGCTCAAACAGACCTAAAATATCTTCCAAAACACATCCTCCTTGGTGGATGAGTGATCAGCAGATCGCTGTGTAGACTTCTTCACGCAAGCCGACTGAAAAACAATCAGCCCTCTTCTTCTTCCAGCAGGTCGACATCCAGGCACAGAGCCTGGAGTTCCTTGATCAAAACATTGAACGACTCAGGCAAACCCGCCTCAAGGGTGTGTTTGCCCTTGACGATGGCCTCATAAATACGCGTGCGCCCGGCAACATCGTCAGATTTGACCGTCAGAAATTCCTGTAAGGCATAGGCAGCGCCATAGGCTTCCATTGCCCAGACTTCCATCTCACCGAGACGTTGTCCACCGAACTGCGCCTTACCGCCCAGGGGTTGCTGAGTGACCAGACTGTAAGGCCCAATGGAACGCGCGTGGATCTTATCGTCAACCAGGTGATGCAGTTTCAGAATATACATGATGCCGACCGTGACTTTTTCCTTGAAAGGAATCCCGGTCTTGCCATCGTACAGGGTCATTTGACCGCTGCTGTCGAAGCCGGCTTTTACCATCTGCTGCTTCATGACTTGTTCGCTGACTCCCTCAAAAACCGGTGAAGCCAGGGGCACACCATGGGACAGACGTCGCGCCAGAACCTTGAGGTCATCCTCATCAAGGCCATCAATGAAACCCTCAAGCTCCGGATCTTGATAGGCTTCTTTAATTTGTTTTTTCAAGGCCGGCTCAGAGTAGTGTTCGTTGAGAACCTTCTGAATTTGATTGCCCAAGCCGCGCGCCGCCAAGCCCAGGTGCGTCTCCAAAATCTGGCCGACGTTCATCCGTGAAGGCACGCCCAGGGGGTTGAGAACAATTTCAACCGGGGTGCCATCTTCCATGTAAGGCATATCTTCCTGGGGCAGAATGCGGGACAAAATACCCTTGTTGCCGTGACGGCCGGCCATTTTGTCACCAACCTGCAATTTACGTTTGATGGCAATATAAACCTTGACCATTTTGATGACGCCTGGCGGCAGGTCATCT
>Ga0210042_1000427_pt1 | contig 38818 bp, 38 predicted proteins | sample CryGeymeta201518_FD_183982 | JGI IMG/M metagenome (GOLD analysis project Ga0210042, IMG submission 183982) | Groundwater microbial communities from Crystal Geyser aquifers in Utah, USA - Crystal Geyser metaG 2015-18 (SPAdes) (version 2) | ecosystem: Environmental > Aquatic > Deep subsurface >... | reverse complement strand
GTGATTCACAGCCGTTATCAGGGAAAGCTGTATGCGTATTGGCAGGCAACCCGGATCACGCAGTTCGAGGCCGACAGCCCCGATGATGATGAGGCGGTGCCGTTTTGATTTGAGCCGTTCTTCATTCAGTAAAAGCAAAGGGGCCGACAGGCCCCTTTGCTTTTGGGCAGCCACTTGCATAAAACTCCGCCAAATTTACGCACATTTACACAGCCGCTAACACGGCTTGTTCGCGCGACTTGAAGATGTGTAACGCCACGCCCAGCAGAGCCACAACCACAAAAATATCCATCAAACACAACCAAAAAATTGACAACTTCCCAAGTGTAGTGGCGGCATACCATGGCGAGTCAGCCAGCAGGGTCAAGATAGCGCCATTGCGGCGCTCAATTGGCTACCATTTATGCAGCTACTCAAGCAGTTTTTGCCAGTGCTAACGTCCATGTTCAACAAGGACACCCCAAAGCATGAAACATGCGTGCCCTGCGTAGGGCGGGGTTTCAACCCGCCATGGCCGACTGAAGTCGGCTCTACGACACGCCATTCTTGTCGACTGTGGGCGTTGTTTCACGTTAAAGGCCAACCATTGCTCCACTACTCAGCCGACTGCTGCAGTGCCCACATGTCGGCATAACGGCCGTTTTTGGCGAGCAACTCGGCGTGCGAGCCGCGCTCCAGAATGCGTCCGGCTTCCATCACCAGAATCTCCTGCGCATCCACCACCGTGGACAAGCGGTGGGCAATCACCAAGGTGGTCTTGTTTTGCGCCACGCTTTGCAGTTCGGCCTGAATGGCGCGTTCGTTAGCAGAATCCAGCGCACTGGTGGCCTCGTCAAAAATCAAAATGGGCGGGTTCTTCAGCAGGGTGCGGGCAATGGCCACGCGCTGCTTTTCGCCACCCGAGAGTTTCAGCCCACGCTCGCCCACCATGGTGTCATAACCCTTGGGTGTGGCGGCGATGAAAGCGTGGATGTGGGCTGACTTGGCCGCCTCAATGACCTGCTCGCGCGAGGCGCCCGGCTGGCCGTAGGCAATGTTGTATTCCACCGTGTCGTTAAACAGCACCGTGTCTTGCGGCACGATGCCAATGGCGGCGCGCACACTGGCTTGGGTGACCTGCTTGATGTCTTGCCCGGCAATCAGAATCTGGCCGCCTTGCACGTCGTAAAACCGGAACAACAGCCGCGCCAGCGTCGACTTGCCCGAGCCTGAGGGGCCGACCACGGCCACGGTTTTGCCAGCAGGAATGTCAAAACTGATGTCGTGCAATATCTGGCGTGCCGGGTCGTAGGCAAAGTTGACATGGCTGAAGCGCACACTGGCGCGGCTGGAGGCTTGCGTGACACTGCCAGCCAAGGGGGCATGGATGGCCGCGCTTTGCTCGCTATGACGCGTCTCGTTGTCGTCATGCGTTACTGGCGTGTCGCCCAGCAGCGCCAGCGGCAAAGCTCCCGGCACATCAGCAATCTCACGCTCGCGCTCCATCAGGGTGAACATTTTTTCCAGGTCGGTCAGGCCTTGCTTGATCTCACGGTAAAGCACACCCAAGAACCCCAGCGGGATGTAGAGCTGAATCATAAAGGCGTTGACCATCACCAGGTCACCCAGCGTCATGCGGCCATCCACCACGCCTTGCGTGGCGCGCCACAGCATCAGCACCAGGCCCGCGGCAATGATGAGTTGCTGGCCGGTGTTGAGCACGCTCAAGGTGGTCTGGCTTTTGAGTGCCGCCTTGCGGTAGCGCTCCAGGTTGTCGTCGTAGCGTTTGGCTTCAAATTCTTCGTTGTTGAAGTATTTCACCGTCTCGTAGTTCAGCAGCGAGTCGATGGCGCGGCTGTGGGCGGTGCTGTCCAACTCGTTCATTTGCTTTCTGAACTGGGTGCGCCACTCGGTCACCAAAATCGTGAAGCTGATGTAGAGCACCAGCGCCGCAATGGTGATCCAGGCAAACCACATGTCAAACTTGACCGCCAGCACACTGAGCACCAGCGTGACCTCAATCAGCGTTGGGAAAATGCTATACAAAGAATAGCTGATGAGTGAGTGCACGGCGCGGGTACCGCGCTCAATGTCACGCGTCATGCCGCCGGTCTGGCGCTCCAGGTGAAAGCGCAGGCTAAGGGCGTGCAGGTGGCGAAACACCTGCAGGCTGATACTGCGCGACGCGCCCTCGGTGGCCTTGGCAAAAATCAGCTCGCGCAGCTCAGCAAACAACGTGGTCGACAAGCGCAGCAGCCCATAGGCCAGCAGCAGCCCCAGCGGCACGATCAGCAAGGCGTTGGCCCCGATGCCGCCCTTGGGGTTCATGGTGTCGACCAAATCCTTGAGCAGAATCGGCACGCCCACATTGGCCAGCTTGGCGCCCACCATGAAAGCCAGCGCCAGCATCACGCGCCACTTGTATTGCCACAGGTAGGGGAACAGGCGCTGCAAGGTAGACCAGTCAGAGCGCGGCGCCAGCGCGGGGCCGGAAACAGCGGGAACACTGGCAGCAGAACTGCCGTGGGAAGAAGAATGACGGCGCATGGGAGACAATCCTGAATATTTGCGGGACAGACCGAAGGGCGCGAAGCGCACCAGCTCTGTCCTCAACACTTTGTAACCAGGATTGTGCCCATGTCTACAAGCCCCCACGCCAACACCCCAGAACCTGTGACTTTGCCCACCGACGAAAAACTGGTGCTCAAGGTGATCCCGATGCCGCGCGATGTGAACGCCAATGGCGATATTTTTGGCGGCTGGGTCATGGCGCAGGTGGACTTGGCCGGTGCGGTGATCGCCTCGCCCTACGCGGGTGGGCGCATGGCCACGGTGGCGGTGAATGAATTCATCTTCAAGCAGCCGGTGCGGGTGGGTGACATTTTGAGCTTTTACGGCAAGCTGGTGCGCATAGGCCGCACCTCCATCACCGTCAAGATCGAGGTCTACGCCGAGCGCTTTCGCGACCAGGGCAAATACACCAAGGTTACCGAAGCGTCCCTGACTTACGTGGCCATTGACGAGCAGGGTAAACCGCGCGTGGTGCCCAAAACTAATCAATAATTTGCTATATTTTAAATAGCATTAAGCATAGCAAATACAAGGGCTAGAGGTCTATTTTATAAAATATCAAACAAAACCCAGCCGCTTGGCGGCCGACAGCACCATCACCACGTCATTGGTGGCCACAGCAAAAGGTGTGTTGGGAGCCAACGCGTCTTCGGCTTGGCTGTAGCGACTGTCGTTGATCAGCTGACCCACTTGGCCTGCCACCTGGTGAAAATTCGCATGCTTGCTCACCAGCGTGGTGAAACTAACCCGCTCGCGCAGGCGTTGACCATCGCCATAAATCCATTTGCCCAGGCCACAGCAATCGTCACGCGACAGGGTGGCCACGTCGACCTTGTCACCGGTGTCAATGGCATCGCGCAGCTTGACCTTCCATTGCCGGTGGCCGTCGATGATGCTGTCCACATCAATGCCTTCGACCAACGCGGCCGACGGCGCGCCAGGCAGACGGAACTCGTCCACCTGCGCGGCCATGCGCACGGCTGCACCTTGGAGCGTGTTGGCCAACGCGGCAGTCTCTTCAACCAACGAGGCATTGGCTTGGGTGTTGTGGTCAAGTTCCTGAACCGCCACACCAATCTGGGAAATACCCAAACTTTGCTCTTTGGCTCCGTTGGTCACCTCACTGAGCAGATTGTTGACCTGATCGGCGTTGTCCACAATCTGATGCATGCGATCGCTAGCGTGGCGCACGATCTCGGTGCCCTTGGCCACTTCATCGGTGCTGGTGGTGATGAGGGTCTTGATCTCTCTAGCCGCTGCTGCACTGCGCCCGGCTAGCGCCCGCACTTCTGCGGCCACCACCGCAAAACCACGCCCCTGCTCGCCCGCGCGCGCCGCTTCCACTGCGGCGTTGAGCGCCAGGATGTTGGTTTGAAACGCAATGCCGTCGATGACCCCAATGATGTCGCTGATTTTTTGTGACGAGGCATGGATACGCTCCATGGTGTCGGCCACGTCTTGCATCACCGCGCCGCCCTGACTCGCAGTGTTGGCGTTGTTGCTGGCAATTTGGGATGCCTTGGCAACCGACTCTGCGGTCATGGCCACGGTGGCATTGGTTTGCTCCAATGCGGCTGACGATTGTTCCAAAGCAGCAGCAGCCGACTCGGTACGTGCAGACAAGTCTGTCATGCCCTGCGCAATTTCTTGACTGGACTGCACCACATCGTCACTGGCTTGTTGCACTTGTTGCACGGTTTGGCTCAAGGCCAGCTGCATGTTGCCCAACTCTTTGAGCATGGCGCTCATCTCATCGTGCCCACTCACTTCAATGATGCCACGCAAATCTCCCATGGAAATGGTAATCAGGTGATGGCGCAGTGTTGTGAAACCATTTTGCATGGCCACAAAAAACCCCATGCCGAAATAAGCCGCCACCAGCTGGCTCAAAGCGGTGATGGCCAAGGCCAACCAAAGGTCTTGCCGCAGTGCGCTTTGGCGATCTACCAGCATGGCCTCCAGCACGTTCAGGTTTCCTTCTACCTGTTTGAACTGGCTCTGCAAAGTTTGGTTGGCCAGCTTGACAAAAGCCGCTGCATCGCCTTGCACCGTGCTGGCTTCCACAGGCACGTTCACCCGAACCGATTCCAAAAATTCTTCAGTCGCAATCACCGCTCCCCGTATCAATTTTTGACCATAAAACGGCGCTGCTTTTTGTACCTTGTCGAGCGAAAACTTGGCCTGTGCCGTGTCGCGTGCCAAGGTAGCCAGATAGCCTTCAAGCCGGGCCGCGTTGTCGGGCGTGATCTGCCCCGCCTTGAGCGCGGTGCGCACCAGGCCACGGATTTCGACCGTGGTTTGAATCACATCAGGCGCGCGCAACAGCACCGCACTCATCAGGTGGTAGCTGGCCAGGTCTGGGTCGAGCACCAGGCCGGAGCCATCGGTCACGGCATCGAGCAAGTCGGCCAAGGTGCGCGAGACACCAATCATGCCCTGGTACACCACTTCAGGGTCGGCCTTGACCCCCGCTGACGGCTGAACCGCTTGAGCCGCCTGCACGGCGCTGCGCAACGCAGCAAAACTGCTGCTGACCTGAAGGGACTGACCTAACTCAGCATCCATGGCTTGGAGCTTTTTAAAGGCCAAATCAAAGGCCTGACGGGCCTGGGGCAACTGGTCGCCGCCTTCACCAAACGCCGCGTTGCGCGACTGCTGACGCCAGACACCGGCCAAATCCATGGCCGGGTATATCGCGCTGGCGTAACGCACTCCAGCGAGTTCTTGTGTGGTCGCGTCGATGCCTTGCAATTTGCCGCCCACCATAACCCACAACAACCACACCAGCGACACCGCCACTGCAGTGGCAATGATCACCATTTTGATGGGGAAGGTCACCTGTCGCATCAGTCGAGCCGGGGGTTGCCAGAGGAACCATGACATGAGGGCGTTGACCAATTTATGCATAGAAATATCCACGACGTTATTGAAGAAATTGTAGACCCGGCAGGCGCGCCTTTTTCACGGCAAAAAGCAAGGTCAAACCCGCATCAGGACAGGATGTAAGCGGCGGAGCCGGCCGACAACAGTTTGCCATCGGCTCCAAAAAACTCCATGCGGGTAGAGGCCACGCGTGAGCCCAGGCGCATCACCTCGGCGCGCAGATCAAACCAGTCGCCAATGCCCGGGCGCAGGTAATCCACCCGCAAGTCGATCGTGCCCAATTTGGCAAAACGTTGCAGCCGCTGCTGGGGGGACTCGTCCATGTGGCGCGCGCCAAGAGCCACCATCACCGCCAGACCTCCCAGCGCGTCCAGACTGGCGCTGATGACACCGCCATGGATGCGGTTGTAGGCATAGTGCCCCACCAACTCGTTGCGCATCTCGATGCGCGCCTTGACCTGGGTGGCGGTGATGGCCGTGATCTTCAAGCCCAGCATGCGGTTGAAGACAATCATTTCTTCAAAGATTTTTTTGACACCGTCGATGAACTCGTCTTCAAAAACAACTTCAGGAACCAGGGGTGTGCGATGTGGCATGGGGTAAAACGTGTGGGTTATTTCAAGCGAAGCATGCTGCGGATCATGGCCTGCATGGGTGCACTGTCCCATTCGCGCCCACCCACAGTTTTACTCAGCACCCGCCCCTTGGCATCGACCAGCAAGGTCAGCGGTAAATGGTCAGCCCCAAGCATGTTTTCCAGCTCCAGCTTGTGGTCTATGTAGTGGTTGAGGGTGGCGCTGCTTTTGCGCAGCAAGCCTTTGGCAGCCTCAGGGTAGTCGTCGATGGAAATACCAATCACCGTGAACTGCTGGCCCAGGTCGCTCCAGGCCAGACGCTCCAGCGACCCCATCTCGGCAATGCACGGCGGACACCAACTGGCCCAGACGTTGATGATGAGTGGCTTGCCGCGAAAGTCTGACAGCTTGCGGTCTGGGCCATTGAGCCCGCGTAGCGTGGCCTGGCGCAACACGTTGCCCACCTCCACCTCGCCGGGGGTTTTGGCATGGCCTGCAAGCGCCAGTGCCAGACCCAGTAGCCACACCCCAACCACACGTTTGCGTAGTTTCATGAACACCTTATCATTTTAAAAGCTATATTTTTAATAGCTGCTTGCGATTTATATACAAGGGCTAGAGCCTTATTTCTTATAAATTTTCAAAATTTGGCTTGCGCTTTTCAAGGAACGCGCCAAAGGCTTCGCGGGCGGCTGGCTCGGTCAGCAGGCGACCAAAAATGTCGGCTTCTTCGGCCATGTGCGTGGCCACCAGACTGGCTTGCGCCTGCTTCATCAAACGTTTGGCAATCAGCAGCGGCTGCTGGGGTTTGGCCGCCAGGCGCAGCGCCTGGCGCCGCGCCAAAGCGTTCACTTCGGTGGGGGGAACGATGCGGTTGATGAGGCCCATCTCCAGCGCGGCCTCAGCGCTGAACGGGTCGCCCAGCAGCAGCGCCTCTGCGGCACGCACATAGCCCATGCGCTGCGGCGCCAGCAGGCTCGATGCCGCCTCAGGGCAAACGCCCAAATTGACAAACGGCATCGAGAACGCAGCGTTGTCACCGGCATAAATCAGGTCGCAATGGAACAGCATGGTGCTGCCAATGCCCACCGCCGGGCCGCACACCGCCGCCACAATCGGCTTGGTGAAGCTGCTGATGGCACGCATGAAGCGAAACACCGGCACGTCGGGTGACACCGGCGGAGCTTTTAAAAAGTCGGCTATGTCGTTGCCCGCGCTGAACACGGTTTCATGGCCTTGGATCACCACCACACGCACCGCGTCGTCACGCTGCGCCTGGGTGAACGCATCGGCCAGCGCTGCGTACATGTCAGCGGTGAACGAGTTCTTTTTGTCCACCCGATTGAAGGTGATGGTCAGCACCTGCTCGGTGGTATCTAGCAATAGATCGGTCATGAAAATTCCTGGTTGTCATTCCATTTCCAAATCATCCGTGTCGTTGTTGCATTACCTTGCCGTGCAACAGCACTGTGTGCGGCTTCGCGCCTCGACACAAATGATTTGGAAATGGAATAAAAAAACAAAATCCCGGCAAGAGCCAGGATTTTAAAGAGGCTGCACCGGCAGGCTGACCCACCGGTGACACAAGACTAGTGCAGTGCTGAACGCTTGACAGCAAATTTAAAACCGATGGATTTTTGGCTCTGGCTAGGCGCAAACCACAGCGACACCCGTAAGTATCGCGCAGATTTGCAACAACGCCAGGGGCAAAAAGACACGGTTTTAAGTGCCGGATAGCGTGCAACACTGCACTAACGTCCATGTGCAACAAGGATACCCCAAAGCATGAAACATGCGTGCCCTGCGTAGGGCGGGTTTCAACCCGCCATGGCCGACTGAAGTCGGCCCTACGGCACGCCATTCTTGTCGGCTGTGGGCGTTGTATCACGTTAAAAGACACGGTTTTAAGTGCCGGATAGCGTGCAACACTGCACTAACGTCCATGTGCAACAAGGATACCCCAAAGCATGAAACATGCGTGCCCTGCGTAGGGAAGGGTTTCAACCCGCCATGGCCGACTGAAGTCGGCCCTACGACACGCCATTCTTGTCGGCTATGGGCGTTGTTTCACGTTAAAAGACACGGTTTTAAGTGCCGGATAGCGAGCAACACTGCACTAACGTCCATGTGCAACAAGGATACCCCAAAGCATGAAACATGCGTGCCCTGCGTAGGGCGGGTTTCAACCCGCCATGGCCGACTGAAGTCGGCCCTACGACACGCCATTCTTGTCGGCTGTGGGCGTTGTTTCACATTAACGTATCAGACGCGTTCAAAAATGCCGGCAGCGCCCTGCCCCATGCCAATGCACATCGTCACCATACCGTATTTGCCCTGGGTGCGTTGCAGGCCGTGGATCACGGTGGCGGCACGAATCGCACCGGTGGCCCCCAGTGGGTGACCCAGGGCAATCGCGCCGCCCATCGGATTCACCTTGGCGGTGTCAAGCCCCAGGGTGTTGATGACGGCCAGGCTTTGCGCGGCAAAGGCTTCGTTGAGCTCAATCCAGTCGAGTTGGTCCAGCGTCAAACCGCCATTTTTCAGCGCGGCGGGAATCGCCTCGATCGGGCCAATGCCCATGTACTGCGGTGGCACGCCCTTGGCGGCAAAACTCACAAAGCGCGCCAGTGGCTTCAGGCCGAATTGCTTGAGCGCTTTTTCGCTGACCAGAATCAGAGCACCAGCGCCGTCCGAGGTTTGCGAGCTGTTGCCTGCGGTGACCGAGCCGCGTGCAGAAAACGGTGATTTGAGCCTGGCCAGGCCTTCCAGACTGGTTTCGGGGCGCGCACCTTCGTCGGTAGTGACCACGCGCTTTTTCTCTAAGACTTCGCCGGTGGCCAGGTTCGGCGCGCGGTCGGTCACCTCAATCGGTGTGGTTTCAGCGCTGAAATACCCCGCCGCTTGCGCCGCCAGCGCGCGCTGGTGCGACTGCAACGCAAACGCGTCTTGTGCCTCGCGGCTGACCTTCCACTGGGTGGCGACTTTTTCAGCCGTCAGGCCCATGCCGTAGGCAATGCCGACGTTTTCGTCGTGCTCAAACATCATGGGCGAGAACGAGGGTGCGTTGCCACCCATGGGCACCATGCTCATGCTCTCTACACCGGCCGCGATCATCACGTCGGCCTCGCCGACGCGGATGCGGTCGGCTGCCATTTGAATGGCAGTCACGCCCGAGGCACAAAAGCGGTTCACGGTGACCCCACCCACGCGGGTGGGAAAGCCTGCCAGCACGGCGGCGGTGCGGGCAATGTTCAGGCCTTGCTGGCCTTCGGGCATGGCACAGCCGCAAATGATGTCTTCTATCGCTTGCGGGTCCAGACCCGGCGCTTGCGCCAGCGCTGACTGCAGCACCTTGACCAGCAGGTCGTCCGGGCGGGTGTTGCGAAAGAACCCACGGCCTGATTTGCCAATGGGGCTGCGTGTGGCAGCAACGATGTAAGCGTCTTGAACTTGTTTCATGTTGGATCCTTAAAGAGTTTTGGGCTGCGCTTGGCGCGGGGCGGATGGAATCCAGGCCCAGATAAATTCACATTCAATCGGCTGTGCGCCGGACTCGTCACTGACTTGCACCGCCACCGAGACTTCGCCTTTGTCGGTTTGCTGCATCAGCGTGCGCTGCGCATCACTGAGCACCGCCACCGCACGCAACGAACCCTGGGCGCGTTTTTTGAAGACCACCTTGAGCGCTTTGGCCAGTGGCAGACAGTCGTCGCGCACGTTCAGCCCCACCACCATGCCGGTGGCGGTTTCGGCCACCAGGGTCATGGCGGCAGCATGCACACCATGGATGTGGTTTTGCACGCGGCGGCGGTTGGCCACCGCAATTTCCACCCGCTGCGGGGTCATCTGCACAAAGTCGAGCCCGGCCGTGCCGGTGAACGGCACTGCCCGGTGCAACACCAGGTTACGTGCCCAGCCCCGGGCAAAGCCAGGCACGCGTTGCAAACGCAGCATGGCACGACCCAAACGGTTGGGCGGCAAATTAACGGCAGCTTGCGTCATGTCAGTTGCGCACCGGCTTGCCGGTGGACATCATGCCCATGATGCGTTCCTGCGTTTTGGGGTTGCCCAGCAACTCGCCAAAGGCTTTGCGCTCCAGGGTCATCAGGTACGCTTCATCCACCAGGCTACCGGCATCGACATCGCCACCGCACATCACCCAGGCGATCTGGCAACCGATGAAGTAGTCATAAGCACTGATGAAGCCGCCGTCGCGCATGTTGACCAACGTGCCCTTGATGGTGGCCAGGCCGCTGCGACCCGCCACCGGGAAGCTGCGTTGGAGAGGCGCACGGTAACCACTGTCGAACATGGCGCGGGCTTCGTTGATGGCGACAAACAGCAACTCATCTTTGTGCGGCACGATCACATCGCTATCCAAAAGATAGCCAAGTTTCCTTGACTCCAAAGCGCTGGTGCCCACTTTGGCCATGGCCGCTGCGGTGAAGCCTTCGGTCAAAAACGGCAACAGGTCTTTGCCGGTGGAACTGGCGGCGTTTTCAGCGGCACGCCGGGCAAGGTAAGCCAAGCCACCACCACCGGGCACCAAGCCCACACCCACTTCCACCAGACCCATGTAGCTTTCCATGGCCACCACGCGGCGGGCGCTGTAGGCGGCCAGCTCGCAGCCGCCACCCAATGCCAGGCCGCGCACCGCAGACACCACCGGCACATTGGCGTAGCGCAGTTTCAGCATGGCTTGCTGCATCTCCAGCTCGGCTCCGGCAATCGCCTTGACCCCGCCCATCATGAAGGCCGGCAGCATGGCTTGCAAGTCGGCCCCGGCAGAGAACATCTCGTCGTTGCTCCAGATCACCAAGCCTTTGTACTTGTCCTCGGCCAGCGCCAGACCTTGCAGCAGGCCTTCGATCACGTCCGGGCCAATCGCATGCATCTTGGTCTTGATGCTGGCAATGACCACGCTACCGCAGGGGCCAGACACGTCGTCGTCCAGTGTCCACAGGCGGATGGCATCGTCTTCATGCAGCGTGATGCCAGCCGTGGCTGCACAGGGTGCGTTGGCACCCAGCACGCTTTCCGGGAAGTGCTGGCGGGCGTACACCGGCAAACTGCGCACCGGCATGAATTGACCGGCGGTGGGGTTCCAGGAGCCTTGCTGTGTGTGCACGCCACCGGCATCCGCCACCGGGCCTTTAAAGACCCAGTCTGGCAGCGGTGCGCTGCACAGGGCTTTGCCGGCATCAATGTCTTCTTTGACCATGTTGGCCACGGTGAGCCAACCAGCTTCTTGCCAGAGCTCAAACGGGCCCTGCTTCATGCCAAAGCCCCAACGCATGCAAAAGTCCACGTCACGCGCGTTGTCGGCAATCGTGCCCAGGTGTACGGCGGCGTAGTGGAAAGCGTTGCGCAAAATCGCCCACAGAAACTGGCCTTCTGCACCTTCTGCGTTGCGCAGCAATTGCAGGCGCTCGGCGGCGGGCTTTTTCAGCATGCGGGTGTAGACCTCGTCGGCCTTTTGACCGGCGGGCACGTAGTCTTTGCCTGCCAGGTCAAAACGCATGATGTCGCGCCCGACCTTTTTAAAGAAACCAGCCTTGGTTTTTTGCCCCAGGTTGCCCATTTCCAGCAGGGTCTTGAGCACTTCAGGCGTGGCAAAGCTGCCATAAAACGGGTCGGTGTCGGGACTCAGCGTGTCTTGCAGGGTCTTGATCACATGCGCCATGGTGTCGAGGCCCACCACGTCGGCCGTGCGGAACGTGCCGGAGCTGGCGCGACCCAATTTTTTGCCCGTTAAATCATCAACCACATCAACGCTCAGGCCAAAGTTTTCCACCTCTTTCATGGTCGCCAGCATGCCGGCGATGCCAACCCGGTTGGCAATGAAGTTGGGTGTGTCTTTGGCACGCACCACACCTTTGCCCAGGTTGCTGGTGACAAAAGCTTCGAGCTTGTCCAGAATGTGCGGCTCGGTGGTGGGGGTGTTGATCAGCTCCACCAGCAGCATGTAGCGCGGTGGGTTGAAGAAGTGGATGCCGCAGAAACGGGGTTTGATTTCTTCAGGCAGCACCTCACTGAGTTTGGTGATCGACAGACCCGAGGTGTTGGAGGCCACGATGGCGTGCGGGGCCACAAACGGGGCGATTTTTTTGTACAGATCAAGCTTCCAGTCCATGCGCTCGGCAATGGCTTCGATGATCAGGTCGCAATCACGCAGCTGCTCCATGTGTTCTTCGTAGTTGGCCTGGCCGATCAAGCTGGCATCTGCCGTGACACCCAACGGAGACGGTTTGAGTTTTTTCAACCCCTCTACCGCTTTGGCGACGATGCCGTTTTTGGGGCCTTCTTTGGCGGGCAGGTCAAACAGGATGACGGGCACTTTGCAATTGACCAGGTGCGCTGCAATTTGCGCACCCATCACGCCTGCGCCGAGCACGGCGACTTTTCTAACGTTGAATCGGGACATGTTTTTTCCTTAAAAAGTGGGTTCAGGCCAGGGCGGCGTCGGTGTCCATCAACACCTTGGAGCCCGCGCGTGCGGTGCGCATCAGCGTGGCGGTTTCGGGGAACAGCTTGGCAAAGTAAAAGCGTGCGGTTTGCAGCTTGGCCACATAAAACGGGTCGGCATTGCCGGCAGCGATTTGTTTGAGCGCCACTTGCGCCATGCGGGCCCAGAAGTAGCCGTACACCAGGTGTCCAGCTACGCGCAGGTAGTCCACCGCAGCGGCCCCCACTTCGTCCGGGTTCTGGAAGCCTTTGAAGCCGATCTCGGTGGTGAACTTGGTCATCTGGTCAGCCAGGATGGCCACCGGGGTGATGAACTCGGCCATCTTCTCGTTGACGCCTTCTTCTGCTACCAGGGAGCCTACCAGTTTGCCAAATTTTCTCAAAGTGGCCCCGTTGTTGGAGAGCACCTTGCGGCCCAGCAGGTCAAGCGACTGGATGGTGTTGGTACCCTCATAAATCATGTTGATGCGGTTGTCGCGCACAAACTGCTCCATGCCCCATTCCTTGATGAAGCCATGGCCACCAAACACCTGCATGCAGGCGTTGGTGGAGATGTGGCCGTTGTCGGTCAGGAAGGCTTTGCAAATGGGGGTCAGCAGGGCCAGCAGTTCGCCAGACTCTTTACGGACTTGCTCATCGGGGTGGTTGTGCTCTTTTTCCAATAGCATGGAACTGAAGCACAGCAAGGCACGGCCGCCTTCGGCGTAGGCCTTGGCGGTGAGCAGCATCTTGCGCACATCGGGGTGCACGATGATCGGGTCGGCGGGTTTGTCTTTGGCCTTCGGGCCGGTGAGTGCGCGCATCTGGATGCGGTCTTTGGCATACACCAGCGCGTTCTGGAACGCCACTTCGGTCAGCCCGAGCGACTGGTTGCCCACGCCCAGGCGAGCCGCGTTCATCATCACAAACATGCCTTGCATGCCCTTGTTGGGCTGGCCAACCATGGTGCCCACGGCATCTTCCAGCACGATCTGTGCGGTGGCGTTGGACTTGATGCCCATTTTGTGCTCCAGGCCGCCGCAGTAGATGCCGTTGCGCGCGCCTACGGAGCCGTCGGCATTGACCAGGAATTTGGGCACGATGAACAAGCTCACGCCCTTGATGCCGGGGGGCGCATCGGGCAGGCGTGCCAGCACCAGGTGGATGATGTTGTCTGCCAGGTCATGCTCACCAGCGCTGATGAAAATCTTGTTGCCGGTGATCTTGTAAGTGCCGTCACCTTGGGGCTCGGCCTTGGTGCGCATCAGGCCCAAGTCGGTACCACAGTGGGGTTCAGTCAGGCACATGGTGCCGGTCCATTCGCCGCTGGTCATCTTGTGCAGGTAGGTGGCTTTTTGCTCGGGCGTGCCATGGGTGTGCAGTGCAGCGTAGGCACCATGGGTCAGGCCCGGGTACATAGTCCAGGCCTGGTTTGCCGAGTTCATCATTTCGTAGAAGCATTGGTTGACCACCAGCGGCAGACCCTGGCCGCCAAATTCAGGGTCGCAGGCCAAAGCAGCCCAACCGCCTTCAATGTATTGCTTGTAAGCTTGTTTGTAGCCGGCGGGGGTGGTGACAGCATGGGTGGTGATGTCCAGCTTGCAGCCCTCTGTGTCACCCGAAATGTTCAGCGGCAACAGCACCTCGGACGCAAATTTGCCGCCTTCTTCGAGCACGGCGTTGATGGTCTCGGCATCCATGTCGGCATGGGCTGGCATGGCGGCCAGGTCGGCCGTGACGTTGAGCAGTTCATGCATCACAAATTGCATGTCACGCAGGGGGGGGGTGTAAACAGCCATGGTTTTCTCCTTAGGAATGGATCGGTGAAACAGGGTGAACAAGGGTTTGCGCTATGGGTTTGCCGTAGCGCAGCAAAATATTGGCAAAACCGGTGTGAGCACGGGTAATGGCACCGGGATTTTTCAGAAAGCGGGCTTCATAGTGCAGCGCCAGGATCAGGCCATGAATTTCAAACGCCATTTGCGCCTCGTCCGCGTCCGGCACCAAATGACCCGCTTCTTTGGCCTGCACCACGGCACGGTACATGGCCGCCAGCCAGGTTTTGACCGAACTGGCCAGTGCGTCGCGTACCGGGCCGGGGCGGTCGTCAAACTCGACCGCGCCACTGATGAAAATGCAGCCGGACTGGATTTCAATGGCCACGCGCTTCATCCAGTTGTCAAACAGCGCGTGCACACGGGGCAGGCCGCGCGGCTCGTTCATGGCGGGGAAAAACACCTCGTCTGAAAAGCGTTTGTAGTATTCGCGTATGACCGAAATTTGCAGCTCTTCACGTGAGCCAAAATGGGCAAACACGCCCGATTTGCTCATGTGGGTGATTTCCGCCAACGCGCCGATGCTCAAGCCTTCCAGACCGATTTGCTCGGCCAGCCCCAAGGCTGCATCGATGATGGTTTGCTTGGTTTGCTGGCCTTTTTGCAGCGCCCGTGCACCCCGGGTGCGCGGAGGTGCAGCAACGGACTTGAGAGGAAGTGGATAAATGGCCATAGGTCTTAAAAAGAACGACCGTTCTATTTTGCAACATTTCTGGCCACCGTGTCAGCCCCCAACGGTTTCTAGGGATGCTTTTCTAGGGCTTTCGCGGGTTAACCCCTAGCCAAAACCCTAAACTCACCTGTCTCAAACCTCAAAGCAACAGAGCCAGACAAGCCTCCAGCTGTTCACCGGGCAGGCGTTTGAAGCGGGAACGGGCAAAACGCTGCAGACGCCCGCGCGCAAAAGCCACCAGCACGGCGGCTCGCAGCTGCGCATCGACTGTGGGGGTGGCACTGGCATCCATGCTGGCCGCCTCGCGCAGGCATTGTTTGAGCGCCGCTTCGACCTTGTCAAAAAACTGGTTCATGCGCTCTTGCAGGCGTTCATGCTCGAGCAGCAAGGCATCGCCCACCATGACGCGGGTCATGCCGGGGTTTTTTTCGGCAAACTTCATCAGCATGGAGACGATTTGACCGGCGCGCTGCGCACCATCGGTGCTTTGGGCTTGTATCTGGCCGATCAGGGCAAACACCGACTGCTCGATGAAGTCGATCAGTCCCTCAAACATTTGCGCCTTGCTGGCAAAGTGGCGGTATAAGGCAGCCTCGCTGACCTGCAGTTCTTTGGCTAGCGCCGCCGTGGTGATGCGATCGCCCCCAGGCTGCTGTAGCAGGGCGGCCAGAGTTTGCAGAATTTGCACCCGCCGTTGACCCGGTGGCTGGCGTTTGGCTTTGGCTGGCTGCGCCGCGCCCGGGGGAGTTGAATCAGGCATGTAAAAGAGCCATTTTGTGGTCAATCAGGGTGTTTCGGGGGTAATTTCATTCTCGCACAGCAACACCAGCGTGAAGCGTGCGCCGCGCCCACCGCTGCCGTCGCCCACCTGTAATTGCCCACCGTGCACACGGGCAATTTCGTCGGCAATGGCCAGACCCAGGCCGTTGCCTTCGCTGGTGCTGCCGCGCACGCGGTAAAAGCGTTCCAGCACCCGCTGCTGCTCTTCAGGTGGGATGCCAGGGCCGTCGTCTTCAACCTCCAGCATCGGGGCTGGTTTCAAACCACGGTGACCGCAGCGCAGGGTCACCGTGCCGCCCTGCGGGGTGTATTTGAGCGCATTGTTCAGCAAGTTGCCCAGCAGCTCGCGCAACAGCCAAACGTGCCCCCAGACCCGCACCGGTTGCGCCTCCAGCCCCAGGTCAATGGCTTTGGCGGCGGCCATGTCCAGGTGGTCTTCGAACACGTTTTCACACAGGGTTTTCAAATCCACATGTTCAAGCGGCTGCTCTGCCGGGTTGCGGGCATCGGCCCGGGACAGCGCCAGCAACTGGTTTGCCAACTGGCTGGTACGGCGGGCGGCATCGCGCAGACGAAACATTTGTTCTACTTCTAAAATGATAGTGTCTTTCCCTTTATTTGTAAGGGCTAGATGGCTAAAACCTTCTGAACGTGTGGCGCTTTGTGCCAGCGCTTCAATTTGCGACTGCAACCCGGCCAGCGGGGTGCGCAACTGGTGCGCAGCATCGGCCACAAAACGAGCCTGGCTTTGAGCCTGGGCCTGTACCAGACCCAGCAAGTGGTTCAGCGACTGCACCAGCGGGCGAACTTCTTCCGGGGTCGCCTGAACCTCAAACGGGCTGAGGTCGCGCGAGGAGCGGTGCTCCACCGCATTTTTGAGTTGCAGCAGCGGAGCCAGCGCCCGCGCCACTGCCCAGTTCACCACAAACACCGCCAGCACCATCAGAACCAGGTTGGGCAACAGCACTTTTTTGAATACCTGGACAAACCACTGTTGACGCGGGTCTGAGCCATCGGCCAGGCGCACCACCAGTTCTCCGACTACCGTGGGCGTGCGCAGGGACAGAATGCGGTAGAGCACGCCGTTGTGTTCCTCGCTGGCGAATTCAGGGTCGAACGTGGTGGGGGGTAGCCCGGTGAGCCAATCCGCCCCCAACAGCACCCGGCCGTCGAGCCCCACCACCGCCATCGACGAAACCCGCCCTTCGCGCAAAAAATCTTCAATGGCGGGCGCGCGCAACATCACCGGCGGGTCGGCTGCGGTTTTACCAGGCGCCACCACCGAGCTCACCAGCAAGGGGGCGAGCTGCAGCAGTTGGCGGTCTTGCTGCAGCGCGGCGTTGTCGGCCGAGCGGTAGTCAAACCAGGTGTTGATGCAGGCCAGCAAGACCAGCGGCAACAGCAACAGCAGCAGCAAACGCCGCTGCAGCCCGGTGGACATGGCGGCCAGTTGCATACTGTGCTATGTGCCGCTGTTGCTGCTCACGTCGGTGAGTCTGGGGGCCAGCAGCTCCAGCCGGTAACCAAAACCACGAATTGAACGCAGACCCACGCCCAACGGTTCGAGCTTGCCGCGTAGGCGCGAGATGTAGACCTCGACCGCGTTGGAGGTGATTTCTTTGTCCCAGCCGGTCAGGGCTTGCAGCAGTTTTTCTTTATTGGCCGGTTTGGGCGTGTGCAAGAGCAGGTACTCCAGCACCGTCCATTCGCGCTGGCCAAGTTCAAGCAGCTGGCCACTGGGGCGCACACAGGCCTGTCGGGTGGCGGTGTCCATCTCGAGCGCACCGAAACTCAGCACCGAGGACGTTGCAGCCTGCGAACGGCGTAACAGGGCGCGCAGGCGAGCCAGCAGCTCGGGCAGCTCAAAGGGTTTGATCATGTAGTCGTCTGCGCCCATGTCCAGGCCACGCACGCGGTCGTTCAGGCCGTCTCGGGCGGTGAGGATCATCACAGGCATGGTGTGGCCGTACTGGCGCAGGCGTTGCGTCAGAGCCAGGCCGTCCATGCCGGGCAGCCCCAGGTCAATCACAGCCAGGTCAAAGGCCTCGTTGCGGCTAATTTCCAGGGCTTTCTCGGCGCTGCCGACCCAGTCCACCGCGTAACCGGCATCGACCAGCCCGAGCTTGACCCCGCAGGCCACCATCACATCGTCTTCCACCAACAGGATTCTCATGATAAAAAAGGCCTATAGCCCCCGTTAAACAAGCGCAAGCAGTTATAAACTTTATAACAGTCTACATGCCGTAATTTCATTTCCAAATCATTTGTGTCTAGGCGCGAAGCCGCAGACAGTGCAAATGCACGGCAAGGCGTTGCAACAACGAAACGGATGATTTAACGTGAAACAACGCCCACAGCCGACAAGAATGGCGTGTCGTAAGGCCGACTTCAGTCGGCCATGGCGGGTTGAAACCCGCCCTACGCAGGGCACGCGTGTTTCATGCTTTGGGGTGTCCTTGTTGCACATGGACGTTAGAAATGGAATTAGTGGGAGCGAATCATGGTGCCAAAGGCCTGGTCGGTCAATATCTCGAGCAGCAGCACATGCGGCACCCGGCCATCAATGATGTGCACCGAGTTGACCCCGCTTTTGGCCGCGTCCAGTGCGCCGGCGATCTTGGGCAGCATGCCGCCGCTGATGGTGCCATCAAGAAACAAGTCGTCAATGCGCTTGGCTGTCAGGTCGGTCAAAAGTTGCCCGGCTTTGTCCAGCACACCACTGATGTTGGTGAGCATCATCAGCTTTTCGGCTTTCAACACCGTCGCCAGCTTGGCCGCGACCACGTCAGCGTTGATGTTGTAGCTCTCGTTGGCTTCGCCAAAACCGATCGGACTGATGACCGGAATGAAGGCATCGTCTTGCAGCGCCTTGACCACGCTGGGGTCGATGCTGACGATGTCGCCGACCTGACCCACATCGTGTTCTTTGGAGGGGTCGGCGCTGTCAAGCATCTTGAGTTTTTGGGCCCGGATCAACCCCCCGTCGCGCCCGGTCAGACCCACGGCTTTGCCACCGGCCTGGTTGATCAGACCCACAATGTCTTGCTGCACTTCACCACCCAGCACCCATTCAACCACTTCCATGGTTTCGGCATCGGTGACGCGCATGCCCTGAATAAATTCGCCTTTTTTGCCCAAGCGCTTGAGCAGGCCTTCAATTTGCGGGCCGCCGCCGTGCACCACCACCGGGTTGATGCCAACCAGCTTCAAGAGCACCACGTCTTCGGCAAAGGCCTTTTGCAGCGCGGGCTCGGTCATGGCGTTGCCGCCGTATTTGATGACCATGGTTTTGCCATGGAACTTGCGGATGTAGGGCAGCGCCTGAGCCAGAATTTGTGCCTGGTCGCGCGGTGAAATCGGGGATGTGTAGGTCATGCTGGAATTGTGCCGCATGTTGCCCCGCACCGGCCACTACTGGTCTGGTTGTGCGTGGTAACCCTGCACACAGGCCTGTAGCACCACCTTGATGGCGGCCACATCTGCTTGTTGTGCGGCAGTGCGCAAGTCTTGCAAATGCGGCTGGATTTGATCCCAGGGTAAAAAGGCCTCATGCGCTTTCATGATGCGGGCATGCGCGGTGGGTTCGGGGTTGTCGCCAATCAGCAACTCTTCATAGAGTTTTTCACCCGGGCGCAGGCCGGTGATGGCAATGGTGATGTCGCCTTCGGGGTGGGCTGCGTCGCGCACCTTCAGGCCACTGAGCTGCACCATGCGCTGGGCCAGGTCAATGATTTTGACCGGCTGGCCCATGTCGAGCACAAACACGTCACCGCCCTGCGCCATGGCTCCGGCTTGCAACACCAGTTGTGCCGCCTCAGGGATGGTCATGAAATAGCGGGTGACCTCGGCATGCGTCACCGTCAGCGGGCCGCCCGCCGCCAGCTGACGGCGAAACAGCGGTACCACGCTGCCGCTGGAGTCGAGCACATTGCCAAAGCGCACCATGGTGAAGCAGGTGGCAGAGCTTGCGGCCAGCGCCTGCAGCACCAGTTCGGCCATGCGCTTGCTGGCCCCCATCACGTTGGTAGGGCGCACCGCCTTGTCGGTGGAAATCAGCACCAGGCGTTTGACCCCGCTGCTTTGTGCGGCCTGGGCCAGGTTGAGCGTGCCAAACACGTTGTTCAAAATGCCTTCGCCGGGGTTGTCTTCGACCATGGGCACATGTTTGTAGGCGGCCGCGTGGTAGACGGTGGCAGGCTGGTAGGCTGCAAAAATGCTGGCCAGGCGCTGCGGGTTGGCCACGCTGCCCAGTAACGGAATCAGCTCAACGCCCAGTTGACGGCTGGCGCTCAGACTTTGCAGCTCCTGGTGAATGCTGTACAGGCCAAACTCATTGTGATCCAGCAGCAGTAACTGACGCGGCTTTTGCTGCAAGATTTGCCGCGTGAGTTCGGCGCCAATGCTGCCCCCCGCACCGGTCACCAGCACCACCTGGCCCGCTAAATCGCGGCGCAGCAAACGGGCATCGGGTGGCACGGGCGAGCGACCCAGCAGGTCTTCCACGTCGAGCTCATGAAAATCCTGCACCGTGACACGGCCACTGGCCAGGTCTGACAGGCCCGGCAGGGTACGAATGTGCACCGGCAGTGGCTGCAAAAATTCCAGGATGGCATTGCGCCGCTCGCGTGAGGCGCTGGGCATAGCCAGCAAAATGTCGGTAATGCCCTGACTGACCACCAGCTGCGCAATGGCATTTGTTGCAAACACCGTCACGCCATTGATGCTACGGCCCACCTTGGCCGCATCGTCGTCCACAAAGCCTTGCAATACGTATTGCCTTGAGATCTGCAAAGCTGCTGCGGTTTGCACGCCGGAAGCACCGGCACCATAAATGAGCAATCTGGCGCCTTGCCGGTGTTCGGGTTGATCCAGTTTGGCAAGCCAAAAACGCGCCACGGCACGGCTGCCACCAACCAAAAACAAAAACACCAAGGGTTGCAGTATGCCCAGACTGCGTGGCACCATAGGCCACTGCTGCCACAGCAAAATCACGGTCAGAAAGCAGCCGTAAACCAGCACGGCCAGTCCTGTGGCCTGCAGCGCCGCCTGGCCGGTGTATCTGAAAATGGCGCGGTACAAGCCAAACAGCATGAAGATCGGTACGGTTAACAATGGTGTCAACATGTACACCCACCATTGGGCGCCACTGGGCCAATGAGGGGCATCCAGCCGCAATGTGAAGGCAAACCACGTGGCCACCAGGGACAGCAGCACATCCTGCGACACCACCACCAGTTGCTTGGCAGTGCGCGACCAACCCAAAATCCGGCTCTGCAAAGCTACCCCCTGAAAGTTCAAAGCGCCCGTGAAGGCGCTTTGGTCACTTTAATTTTGAAACCCGGCTTTAGACGGCAAAAGATTCCTTGCTTTTGCCCAGCGCCACAAATGCGGCCAGCCAACGTGGCATCAGGCCACGACCCGTCCAGGTTTCGCCATTGGGGCCACGGTATTTGATGGGGGCAGGCGTGCCAGTTTTGCCAGTTTTGCCAGTGACAGCCATGCGCAGACGGATTTTGCCACCTTGCAAATCTGCCAAGGTAATGTCAAAGGCAGCCATTTTGTCCTTGATTTCCTGCACGGTTTTGTTGAACTCTTGCGCCTTGATTTCTTCGGCTTGTTTTTGCAGTTCGGCAATTTGCTTTTGAATATCGATCAAGCTGGTCATGGTGACACCTTAAAGTATGTAAATGAATGATTCAACGACACGTGGCTGTGTTTTTTTTAATTTAATGTGTGACATTATCTCTTTTTAACACTTTCCAAGCCGTCAAAGTGATTATTTTAATATCAAAAATCAAGGACATTCGATGCAAATACTCCACATCCAGAGCCACTTTTACAGGGATGGGCAATTCATCTCGGCCATTGATTTGTGCCCAACCAGTCAAACCCGGTGTGAGTTTTTGAATCCCCGCCTTGGTACGCAGGTCAATCAGGTCGTGTTGATTGAACAAAGCAGGCCGCGGACCGACAAAGCTCATATCACCTTTGAAAATGCTCCAAAGTTGTGGCAATTCATCAAGACTGGTTTTTCTGATGAATCTGCCAATAGGGGTCAAATAGGCATCCGGGTTATTTAGCAAATGTGTTGCCACTGCCGGTGTACCCATTTGCATGCTGCGAAATTTGGGCATTTTGAAGAGTTGGTTATTGCGTCCTACACGGTCAGACCAATAAAGTGCTGGGCCTTTGGAGGTCAGGCGCACCGCCAGCGCAACCAGCGCAATCGGCAGCAGCAAAAGCACCACGGCGCACGCGCCTGCAATCAGATCAAAGAGTCGTTTCATAACCAAATTTTGCATCACGTAGGGGGGCATCAGTCCGTCATTTTCATCGCCCGGCGCAGCCCTTCGTCCACCGACACCGGTGGCATCCAGCCCAGCAGGTTACGCGCCTTGGAGCTATCCACCTGCAAATTGCCGCACAAACGTTGCATCACCTCGCCCTTGCCCAGCAGCGTGCCCGCAGCTTGCAAGGCCCACACCGGCACCGGCAGCAAACGCGCGGACACCCCAGCAGATCGCGCCATGCCGCGGATCAGCTCGGTAGTGGACAGATCTTGCCCGTCGCTTACCAAAAAAGTCTGGTCGGCCGCCTTGGGGTGGATGATGCAGGTCACGATGAAATCGGCCAAGTTGTCCAACGCCACCAGGCTGCGCTGGTTGTGCACCGCACCCAGCGGCAAGGGCCAGCCACGCTGCACGGCACGCATGAGGGCGGCAAAGTTGGCCTTGACGCCAGGACCATACACCAGCGGCGGACGGATGATGACCACCTCCATGCCGGTGTCGGCAGCGAGTTGGCGCAAACACTGTTCGGCCTCGTGCTTGCTCACGCCGTAAGCGTCTTGCGGATCGGGCGGATGGCTTTCAGTGAACGCCCGGCCGGCCTCAGTGCTCTCGCCATTAACTTTGACCGAGCTGATGAACACAAAACGCTTGACCCCTGCGGCCGCTGCTTGGCGAGCCAGGTTCAAAGTGCCTTGCACGTTGACGGATCGGAAAGCGGTGAGTGGATCGGCCACGTTATCTTGCATAACGTGCACGCGGGCGGCGCAGTGAACCACAACTTGAACGCCCAACAGTGCTCGATGCCAGTCAGTGGTCTGATCAATCCACCCTACGGCTAGCTGTTGACCCAAAGCGGCTGACGACTCAAACGAACGAACTGCCGTACGAACGCTTTTGCCATGATGCCTCAACCATTGGCTCAAACGCCCGCCAACCATGCCATTGGCACCCGTGACAAGAATCGTCATGCGCAGCGACTCGTTTTCAGTTGACGGTACACCGGCGAGAAAAAGAAACGCAGCATGCTGGCCAGATGCCAACGCAAAAACTTCAGACTCCGATGGCTGCTGCGCTGGGCGTGGTGAACCACCTTGATGCCCGTGCAAACCGCAACCCGATAACCCGTCAGTTGCAACCTGCCACACAGGTCCACATCCTCGTAATACAGGAAATAGCGCTCATCAAACCCGTGAAGCTGCTGAAATACCTGGCACGCAAACAGCATGAACATCCCACCTACCCAATCCGGTTCAATAAGCTGCTCGCCAAATGAATAATCCACCTGTTTGCATTGACCAAACACCTTCGAGAGAATGACCGAAGGCGTTGGAAAACGCCGGGCACTGTCCTCAATATCGCCATTTGGCCCCACCACCAGGGGTGCGATGACACCCACAGTGGGATTATTTAAATTGGCCAAAAGTGCAGAAAACGGATCATATTCAAACCGGATATCAGGATTGATAACACAAAAATATTGTCCGCAAGCCTTGCCAAAGGCTTGATTATGATTGGCTCCAAAACCCTTGGGCACCAGATTTCTGATGACTTTGACGGGGTAAAAAAAATCTGACACATGAAATGGCAGCGGCTCGTCAAGATTGAGTGTCAGAATGAATTCAACCTTTAAATGTGTGCAATATTTCTGAATATCTTGCATCAATCCAGAAATCAGGTTCATTTGACCATGACTGACAACCGAGATCGACAGCAACGCCTGCGCAGAATTAGCTATTTTTTCCATCGCAAATAGCCTGCATAAATGATCAATCGACGCACATACTTCAACAACGAGTAAGTCACCAGAATAACAAATTGTGCCGCGTTGATGCAACCGTCCCGGTAAAGTCGACGGTAGTTGCCCAAATCGCTGCGCTCCATCAACAAAATGTGTGAACTCAAACCCGTTACACCAAAGGAGTCTTTGTATATTGCAGCCAGAGCCACAGGCAGTTTGACCACACGTTCCCCGGAACACACCACGCGCAACCAAAGCATGTGATCTTCCATGTAACGCTGTTGCTCAATGAATCGATGTTTCACATCGCGCTTGATCATGGCGGAAGGGGTAACAAACCGGTTGGACATCAGCATGTCCCATTTGTTGACGGTGAACGCATCACACGGAGCAACATCCCAACAGGGCAGCACACCCTGTTTAAGCATACGAAAACCATGTCCGCACAAAACCACATCGGGCATGGCCACCATGTAGTTGTACTGAATTTCAATCTTGCGGAAATGCCAGGCATCGTCGGCATCCAAAAATGCCACATAAGGCTGGCTCGCTTGCGCCCACCCCGCATTGCGGGCACTGCCTGCGCCCACGTTTTTGTCCAAAAAAACCAGCTTGATCCAAGCTTTATCAAATTGTTGACTGATCTTTTTCAAGACCTCTCGGGTGTCATCGCCGCTGGCATCATCAACCAAAATCACTTCTGCGGGGCGCAAGGTTTGCGCTGCCAAAGAGGCCATGGCACGCTCGATGGTGTGCGCGCATCGGTAGCAGGGGATGACAACACTGACGGCGGCCAGATTTCTAGTCAAGCTCATGTTTTAGTCCAATATGCGGGCAACCCCATCATGTAACGGCCGACATCCAGCAGCCCCCGCGTGCGCTTTTCTCCCAGCAATTGCCACAAAACCAACCGCAGATATACGCGCGCCAGCGCTACCAGCCAGACACGACCGGGCCAGCGCATCCCCATCTTCTGCTGCGCACGCCTGACTTCACGCAAGTTGATCAATGTGCTTTTTGGGCGACTGCTGATGCCCCCCTGCCGCATCGCTGTCACCACAAGTCCAGGAACATAGGCCGCACTACCATCCCTCAATTCGCGTAGCAACAACTCGTAGTCGCCGGCAATACGAAACGACTCGTCAAACAACCCGTGCTCTTTAAACACACTGCGGCGGTGCATGACCGCAGGGTGTGGAATACACATATTCTGCTTGAAGCGTGTTTTTATTTGCTCCCAGGGCTTCCCCAGGGTGAACAGCGCTTGATCATCGTTATCAAGCAACATGACCTGCCCGTAAGCAACACGAATGTCTGCAGGCAGAAGCACCAACTGTTCAGCCATACGCTCCAACACTTGGTTATTCCACAAAAAATCGTCAGCCCCAAGAAAACAGACCCAGTCTCCTTTTGCCTTTGCCAAGGCCTTGTTCCAGGCGTTGTAGATGCCACGATCCGGCTCAGAAATCCAGTAAGTAATTTGCTGTGCATTGGCCTGAATCAAGTCGACGGTGCCGTCCGTGGAGCCACCATCAATCACAATCAACTCAATGTGCGCATAGGTTTGCTGCGTGACGCTGTCAAGGCACTGTTGCAGTGTTGCCTTGCCGTTGTAAACCGCGATGATGACGCTGATCAGCGGCGTGGAAGTGTCGGGGTTCATGGGTTTCGCGCTGCCTTCACCATTAACTTGACGAGCTCTGGCATTTTTGTATGCGCCTCCCAGCCGAGACACGCTTTTGCCTGGCTGGCATCCCCCTGACTCCAATCAATATCCGAGGGGCGAAAAAGTTTTGGGTCGCTCACAACGTGCTCGCGCCAATCCAGATCAACACCCAAAAACACCTCTCTGACAAATTCCTCCAGAGATACCGAAACGCCTGTGGCGATCACAAAATCAGCTGGCCGGTCTAGCTGCAACATGCGCCACATTGCATCCACGTACTCAGGAGCCCAACCCCAGTCCCGGACAATATTCAAGCGCCCAAGTGCTAGCTTTTCACCAGAACCATTGGCAATACGAACTGCACTGTCGACAATCTTGCGCGTTACAAAACGAGCCGGACGCAAGGGTGACTCATGATTAAAGAGAATCCCGCTGCACGCAAACAGGCCGTATGCCTCACGGTAATTGGCAACCATCCAGTGGGCAGAGGCTTTTGCGACAGCGTAGGGGCTACGGGGATGAAATGGGGTGGTTTCATTGGCGGATTTCTGGCTCAGATCACCAAAACACTCGCTGGAGCTTGCATGGTAAAGCCTGACCTTTTTACCCAAAAACCTTATGGCCTCCAGCATATTCAGAGTGCCAACCGAGATGCTTTCCAGGGTTTCAACCGGCTGCTCAAAAGACAAACCCACCGAACTTTGTCCTGACAAAAAATACACTTCATCGGGCTCACAGCGGGTCAGCACCGTCAGCACACTGCGAAAATCGGTGGGCGCCATGGAGCAGAGAGTCACGCGCTGCGTCAGTTGCAGCGCTTTTAAATTACGAAATTCGGTCATTTGAGCGTCCCTTGACGTTCCCCAGACTTCGTAGCCCTTGTCCAGCAGCAGCCGAGCCAGGTACGCGCCGTCTTGACCACCAACGCCACAAATCAAAGCTCTCATTTGGCAAGTCTCTGGTAAACAGCAAGGGTTTCCTGCGCGCAACGCTCCCAACTAAAGCGCTTGCAACGTTCCCGCCCTAAACAAACAAGCTCTTCGCGCCGGGCAGATGACTGCAAAACCCGCTCGATAGACGACATGATCGAGTCCACTTCATAAGGGTCAAAGTACTCACCCGACTCACCCACAACCTCAGGAATTGAGCTGGTGTTGCTGCAAATCACGGGGCAATCCAGAGACATGGCCTCAAGTGGCGGAATACCGAATCCTTCATATTTGGACGGGTACACAAATGCCGCTGCACCTTTGTACAAAGCTGCCAGCCGGTCATCGCCCCCACCCACATGAATCACCTGAGTGGCGGACAGGCCGAGCCCTGCCATCAAGCCCCGCTCGTCAGCAGACAAGGCACTCGCACCAAAACAGACCAAACGAAAATTACCACTCAGCCAAGGCGACGCCGCGTAGGCACGCAGCAAACCATCAAAGTTCTTGTAGCCACGGCGACCTGCCACGTGAAGAATATAGGGCGCATCGCCAACCAATACTTGAGCTTGCAACCCTGTCTGTGGCAATGCATCGTAACCAAGGTAGGTTACCGTCAGACGCTCCTCTGGCAAAGAGTGAAGCTCGCACAAATCGCGACGCGTGTTTTCAGAGATACAAAAAATGTGGTCTGCCCGATTCACTGCAGATTTCTTGAGTTGAGCAACGGGATAGTCTGCACCAAAACTATCAGGAAAGCGCTCTTCAATCAGGTCATAAACCGTCAACACATGAGGCACATTCGATCGACACAAAGGCCGCGCTGCATAGTAAGTCTCATGCACAAGATCAGGGCGCATCATGCGTGACACAGACCCACAAAGTGCAGCACTCATTGCCTTGATGATCCGGGCGGTTTTGGGCAAACGACGAACATGAAACCCGGTGACGATAGCCCGGTTGGCATCTTTCAGATACTGATTGATGTGAAGCGGCGCAACAATTTTGACGTCGACACCTGGAACACGCGACATCTGCGATGCCAAGGCGCAGATGTAGCGGGAAATTCCACCAAACTCCTGTTGGGCAAATATCTGCGAATCGTAAATTATTTTCATCTGTCAGCGTCCTGGCGTCTCAGTCTGTGCGGCGCAACATCAGCTGATGGTCACTCACAGTTTTAGACCCCAGATGTCTGCGAATCCACCAAGGAGCCACCCGAGTTGCCCAACGGCCAGTAGCCAGCTTCAACAACCGTTCATTGACCAGATTTTTCGAAAGCACATGAAGCCCATTGGCGCTGGCTAGCTGCAGCCCCAGTCTGACACCCAGTACCTCCAACGTCCGACGCTGAAAAAATCCAATATGCTGACCCGTTGCGAAGGTGTAATACCACCATGCGTCAGGGTCAGGCGGTGTCCCTTCGTAAAGCTCGGTTGTAAACAGCAACGCATCTGCCCCCGCCAAAGCCAGGGTTTCTTCGATGAACGCCGCTGGGTCGGTGAGATGCTCTAGCACTTCGATGGCTGTTACCGCACGACAAGCCCCTAATTCGGGACTGTATTCGAACCGGGAGGCAAGTAAATTTGCACAGTACTTATCAGACCAATAAAAATCAAAACCCATGTCTCTCATTAACCGCGTCAGCATGCCATAGCCACCGGCGGCGTCCAGATATTGGCCTGCACCACGCTCACCTATGCCCCAATACAACGCACCCGCAATTTTTGCGGCAAGAGAAAAGTTTCTAGCCACCAAACCAGTGTCAGCGGCGGCAATGGCGCTTGAGTAAGCCTCATCCAGCCAATAAGGCTCATGAGCACGTAAAAAACCACACCCATCACAGACTTCATAACGTGCCTGGTGATGACGTAAAACCTGGGCCGTGAAGCTGAATTTCATCTGACCTGAACAAACCTGGCACTTCATGTTTTATTTTGAAATTGTCATGAATGATTTTATTTTTGGAAAAAAAACAAAACCATAGAAATAAATATGTGTCAGGGCATACACCCCTATTGCTGCCAACGGAATCGCCATCAAACCAAGCAAACCGATGCCCCAAATTTTCAGAGGTAAGACAAAAATACAAAACACTGCAACCACAATAACTTGCTGCTTGACCACCTGCACACCATTCAAGAACATGGCAAATGCGACTCCGCAAGACTCCAACACAGTCCAAAGCGCAACCAAGCCCAGCAACAGCGTTGGCACCTGCACTTTGCCTCCAGTCCAATAATCTAATACCCATTCGCTGCTAAAAAACAAAATTATCACGCCTGACAGCGAAATGCCCAGCGTCAGCAGCATGCTGGCCTTGAAGGTGCGCCTGATAAATGCAATATCGCCTTTGGAATGTGCATCGGCATACGCACCCCATAAAGGCGAATTCATCATGGCCAAGGGCTGCGTCACAAATTGAAACAGTCTTTGCGCAATGCTGTAAACCGCCACCGCCACGGGCCCCAGCGCACTGCTGATGATCAGGGCATCGACACCCCAGCCAATCATGGTACCCACTTGCAATACAAAAAACAGACCGCCAATGCGAATCAGACCAAAGGTTTCCTGCCTGACCGCCAAATTGATCCCACCCAGAGTCAACAGCTTGCGTTTTATTAACAAAGCCAACAGCAACAAGATTGGCAGTGATTGCGTCCCCAGCGTTGCCAAAAGTAGCACGGGCAAACCCGCTTGTGCGTGCGCAGCCAACCACAATGCCCCCAATGACAACAAAGAACCCAAAGCAGAAACCAGATAGACCTCAAAACTGCGTTGCAAGCCAGCAAACACACTTTGAATTCCTGAGGTGAACAGATTGAGCCCGAACAACAAGGCAAACAATTTTGCGGCGGACTGAGCCTCAAGCAACAGCAACCCATCATCCACTTTGATGAGGCTTGCCCAAGGCAACCAAGCAGCCAGCAACCACAAGCCAACGCCGACCACAAACCCAATCATCAAAAGAAGGCCTAGCCCGCCACTGATAGCGCGGCGCAACAAAGCGGCATCCGAATGGGCAGAGCGGCTTGCCACATGATTGGTCAAGGCATTGCCAACGCCCAAACCCAAAAATGTCAGCATGCCAGCAAAACTAGCTATCGTCATCCAAACACCAAAGCGCTGCGCACCTAGATAAGGAATTGTCAGGCTAACACTGAGCACCATGACAGCCATGGCCACGCCTTTGCTTGCCACGTTTGCCAGAACTGCCCACGCGGCAAGGCGATAACGTTCGGACGCACGACCATCTTCGGTGGACACGTCAAACGCGCTAAACCGCAGATAGTGAAGCAATTTCATGCAGATACCAGAAGGACAGCTACCATTGCCAGAAAAGAACTGATACTGATACTGATACTGATACTAATACTCCACGCTTGCATGAACCTAGATTCCTCAGTTGGACGCGCCCGAGTGGGCTGCTGGCGGCACGAAGAGGCCAAGCCTCTGGCCTGGCTGCGCCCTGCAAGGGTGACGACTTAGCGAGCCACTTGCCCGCAAGAAGGAGCAACGACCCCAGGCGCGTTGCCAGTGGCTCAATCGGGTGCGTTGCGCTCTCACCCAAAAGGTGAACCTGACTGAGACTGAAGTAATCAATATCCATATGCACTCACAAGAAACAAGTATCTTGTTTCTTTGAGAACGCCTGGCCCGCGTGCGGGGTTGGGATGCTATTGAAGAAAACAAGCGGTCAACTGAGGAATCTAGGATCATCAGCTATGCCAATGTAAATGTAAATGGTGCCGCCTTCAGAATTCGAGAAAGCCACCATTTCAGCTGCCAACGATTCAGCATTGCGCACGTCAACCTTGAACTGGCGCGTGCTGTCTTCGCCCAGTCGGATTGGGTCGTGTAACCCTTTCACGGGTGTTATTCCAGGCTGACGTTGACCTGGTAGCCATGCTGCTTGAGCAGCGCATGTTGTTTGGCTTGAGCCAGGTCGTGGGCGACCATCTCGGCGCACATGTCTTGCGCGGTGATCTCCGGCACCCAACCTAGTTTTTGTTTCGCTTTGCTGGGGTCGCCCAGCAGGGTCTCGACTTCAGTGGGCCGGAAGTAGCGGGGGTCGATGCGGACTACCGGGACTTCGGTGGGTTTTGCTTGCGTAGGGTCGACTTCAGTCGACTTTGGCGGACTGAAGTCCGCCCCACGGTTGGCATCAGCACGGGGGGGGTTCAGCCAATAGCCCACTTCATCGACGCCGGTGCCTTCCCAGCGCAGCTGCATGCCCAGCGCGGTGGCGGTCCATTCGATGAATTGACGCACGCTGTATTGCACGCCGGTGGCAATCACAAAGTCATCTGGCTTATCTTGCTGCAACATCATCCATTGCATGCGCACGTAGTCCTTGGCGTGGCCCCAGTCGCGCAGGGCGTCGATGTTGCCCATGTACAGACAGCTTTCCAGCCCCTGACTGATGTTGGCCAGGCCACGGGTGATTTTGCGGGTAACAAAGGTTTCACCCCGGCGCGGGCTTTCGTGGTTGAACAGGATGCCGTTGCAGGCATACATGCCGTAGGCCTCACGGTAGTTCACCGTGATCCAGTAGGCATACAGCTTGGCCACGGCGTAGGGGCTGCGCGGGTAGAAAGGAGTGGCCTCTGTCTGCGGGGTTTCTTGCACCAAACCAAACAGTTCGCTGGTGCTGGCCTGGTAGTAGCGGGTTTTTTTCTCCAGCCCCAGGATGCGGATGGCTTCCAAGATGCGCAGGGTGCCCATACCATCAACGTCGGCGGTGTATTCCGGGCTCTCAAAGCTAACCGCTACGTGGCTTTGTGCGCCCAGGTTGTAGATCTCGTCGGGCTGCGTTTCTTGGATGATGCGGGTGAGGTTGCTGCTGTCGCTCAGATCGCCGTAGTGCAGCGTAAAGCGGGCGTTGTCTACATGCGGGTCTTGGTAGATGTGGTCTACCCGCTGGGTGTTGAACGAGCTGGCCCGGCGCTTGATGCCGTGGACGATGTAGCCTTTTGTCAGCAGAAATTCAGCCAGGTAACTGCCGTCTTGGCCGGTAATGCCGGTGATCAAAGCAAGCTTGGGTGGCGTTGCAGTGCCGAGTGCTGAGGACTGAGTGCTGGGTGGGGTCATGGTGGGTGATATTTATTTGATAGCTGCTTGCGCTTTATTGGCGGGGGCTAGAGGCCAATTTGATGCATGAAGTCTTGGTAAGCCAAGGCCAAACCTTGCTCTAGATTCACCTGGGCTTGCCAGCCCAGCGCATTCAGACGGGTGCTGTCCATGAGCTTGCGCGGCGAGCCGTCGGGCTGGGTGGTGTCAAAGGTGATCTGGCCGCTGTAGCCAATGGCCTTGCTCACGGCATAGGCAAGCTCTGCGATGGTGATGTCTGAACCGTAGCCGACGTTGATGTGGCTTTGCATGGGGGTGGTGTGCTGGTCGTACACGGCCTTGGGCAGGTTCATCACAAACACGCTGGCCGCAGCCATGTCGTCCACATACAAAAACTCGCGTTTGGGTGTGCCGCTGCCCCAGATGGTGACGGCGGGGGCGCTGTTGACCTTGGCTTCATGAAACCGGCGTATCAACGCCGGGATCACATGGCTGTTTTGCGGGTGGTAGTTGTCACCCGGGCCATACAGGTTGGTGGGCATGACGCTGCGGTAGTCTATGCCGTGGCTGACGCCGTATTGGCGGTTGTAGCTTTCGCACAGTTTGATGCCGGCAATTTTGGCAATGGCATAGGGTTCGTTGGTGGGCTCCAGCGGGCCGGTGAGCAAAGCGTCTTCACGCATCGGCTGCTCGGCCAGGCGCGGGTAGATGCAACTGCTGCCCAAAAACAAGAGCTTTTGCACGCCATGCTGAAAAGCCGCATGGATCACATTGCCCTGCATCATCAGGTTTTGGTAGATGAAGTCTGCCGGGTAGGTGTTGTTGGCGTGGATGCCGCCGACCTTTGCTGCGGCCAGGTAGACCTGGGTGGGTTTCTCGGCAGCAAAGAAGGCTTGGACGGCGGCCTGGTTGCACAAGTCCAGCTCGGAATGGCTGCGGGTGATGATGGTGGTTTTTGTAGGGTCGACTTCAGTCGACCATGGCAGACTGCAGTCTGCCCCACAAGAAGCCTGCAGTGTGCGCACAATGGCGCTGCCCACCATACCCCGGTGGCCCGCTACAAATATTTTGGGTTGCTGGCTCGGGTTCATAAGGGTTTGATCCGCCCATAGCTGTCTTGCACCCGCACAATGTCATCCTCTCCCAGGTAGCTGCCCGACTGCACTTCTATGATCTCCAGCGGCATCAACCCAGGGTTGCTTAGACGGTGAACCGTGCCCAGCGGGATGTAGATCGACTGGTTTTCGGTGAGCAAGGTGACTTGGTCGCCACAGGTCACTTCTGCCGTGCCTTTGACCACAATCCAGTGCTCGGCACGGTGGTGGTGTTTTTGCAAGCTCAGGCTGGCCTTGGGGTTGACCTGGATGCGCTTGACCTTGAAGCGCGCCGCTTCGTCAATGCTGTCATACCAGCCCCAGGGGCGGTGCACCTTGCGGTGCAGCGTGAGCTCTTCGCGGTGTTGCTGCTGCAGCGCCGTCACCAGTTTTTTCACATGCTGGCTCTGGCTGCGGTCTGCCACCAGCACAGCGTCTGCAGTTTCAACAATCACCAGGTTGCTCACCCCCACCGTGCCCACCAAACGGTGGCTGGCATGGATCAGGGTGTTGCGGGTGTCGGCCAGCAGGGTGTCGCCCACCGTCACATTGCCATCAGCATCGTGCGGTCCGACTTGCCAGACGGCATCCCACGCGCCCAGGTCGCTCCAGCCCGCATCCAGGGGCAGCATGTGAATAGGAAACGCAGAGCCGGGGCAATGCTCCATAACCGCGTAGTCAATCGACTCGCTGGGAACAAGGGCAAACGCCGCTTGGTCAGGGCGCACAAATTGGGCATCGGTGGTTTTGCCCGCCCAGGCTTGCTGGCTGGCCTGCGCCATCTGCGGCCTGAAGTGCGCCAGCGCTTTGAGCCAGGTGCTTGCCTTGAGCACAAACATGCCACTGTTCCAGGCATAGTCACCGCTGGCCAGGTAGCTCTGCGCGGTGTCCAGATTGGGTTTTTCGGCAAACTGGGCCACGGCAAATTCACCGTTGACACCCGCGTCACCCGTGCGCCGGATGTAGCCGTAGCCCGTTTCGGGGCTTTGCGGGGTGATGCCCAACATGACCATGCCCCCGGCCGCTGCCGCGCGCACGCTGTGGCGCAAGGCGGTGGTGAAAACCGCCGCATCGGCCACGGTTTGGTCTGCCGGAGTCACCACCAAAATCGGGTCTTGGCCCTGGGCTGTGGCTTGCAATGCAGCCAGCGTCAGAGCCGGGGCGGTGTTGCGAGCCACGGGCTCCAGCAGCAAGGTGGCAGCCACGGTGCTTAACTCACGCAGCTGATCTAGCGCCAAAAAGCGGTGCTCTTCATTGGTCACCACCAGCGTGTCGCCCACGCAAATGTCATCACAGGCCAGGCCATTGACCCGCTCCACCGCTTGCTGAAACAGGCTGGTATTGCCCGACAGCACCAGAAATTGCTTGGGAAACCCGGCGCGCGACAAGGGCCACAGCCGCGTGCCCGAGCCGCCACAAAGGATGACAGGAATGATTTGGTTCATAAATGGATCAGGCGGGGTTGTGGTCTTGCAGCGCCATGCCGGCTTCACGCAGCAGGGCTTCTATTTCAGCCTTAAGGGCTTGTTCATTTGGCGCTGCCTCATGTCAGGCTTGTCTTGCAACAAGCGCAGCACTTTCAATTGGATTTTAAGGTGCAGGGCTTGGTCAGCACCAGGGTCAAGCATCAGCATCGTCACGGGTGGGTGTTCCAAATTTGAACCGTCGATCAGTGTAGCGCAGGAACACGGTGCAGCTTGGCTCGGCCAGAGGAGTTCATAACCGCCATGAACGACGAACGGGCGGGCAAAATATCCGCAAGTCAACCGTCAGGCATCATGCAGGCACGAAGTGCCGCCTAATGGATTATTTGGGTTGATAGCTGCATGAGCATATCTGGCGGGGGCTAGGAGGCTGTCGGACTTTCGGCATTGAAGCGTTCTCGAAGAGCGGCGTAGCCAAATTCGACCCCAGCGAGGGCAGTTTTTGCCGGATTTGCTGGCTAATAGCCGTAGCTATGGGCCAAAAAGACGGTAAAAAATGAACCGCTGCGGTCGGATTACAGCCGATGTACCGAAAGTCCGACAGCCTCCTAGCGCGACTGCCTTTTCATATGAGGCGACTGTCAGCGGCAGCACCTCGCATGCCGTTTCGACAGCCAGCAGCAGAGCATCAATTTCTGGCCAGGGCATCTTGTGAGCTTGCGCAGGCAAACGGACGTCACTTCATTGAGAATTTGAACGTTGATGAAGGCTCCCGCTGTCAACAGGGCTTGTGCCCGGTCGGCCTTTGGCGCATCGCCAGACAACAGGTATTACGCCCCGCGTTAATTTCTACAGGCCAACTCACACAATGCAAGGTTTAATTTGCTAATTTGACCCACAGCAATAGGGCAAGTGCAAACGCCTCATTGAGAGTGAGACGCAGCTTGCCAGATGCGGCTCTGCCTCGCCAAAACTGCAACGCCACCAGGTATGAAGCTGGCGGCGTTGCTGAAGTGATGGGCGGCTTGGTTAAAGCGGCCAAGCGCAGCCCACATCCAAAGCGTTGTCTGTCGAGTCTTCAAGTAGCGCCTGATCGATTAACGTGGGTGTCCTTTTTAAGCTTTTACTTATTACTGCGTAGGGCGGGTTTCAACCCGCCATGGCCGACTGAAGTCGGCCCTACGACACGCCATTCTTGTCGGCTATGGGCGTTGTTTCACGTTAATGTGGGTGTCCTTTATATTTAATGTGGTGATATTTATAAATTTGGGTGTCCTTTACATTTTATATTTACAAGGGACTAATGGCAGACAACTCGGCTCAATGGTTCGAAGTTCTAATATGGGTGTTTTTTTTATTATTTTCAAGTAGCGCCTGATCGATTAACGTGGGTGTCCTTTTTAAGCTTTTACTTATTACTGCGTAGGGCGGGTTTCAACCCGCCATGGCCGACTGAAGTCGACCCTACGACACGCCATTCTTGTCGGCTATGGGCGTTGTTTCACGTTAATGTGGGTGTCCTTTATATTTAATGTGGTGATATTTATAAATGTGGGTGTCCTTTATATTTATAGCGATATTTATAAATGTGGGTGTCTTTTATATTTTATATTTACAAGGGACCAATGGCAGACAACTCGGCTCAATGGTTCTAAGTTCTAATATGGGTGTCCTTTTTATTATTTAATATTTATTACTTTTGTGGCAACTAAATGTCGCGGTTGAGGCGGATTTTGTGCCTATTTGCTACTTTGCAATTCCAAGAAATACCGCCAGACAGCGCTCCACTTCGACGAGGGTGTTTGGGTCAATGCGCCCAAACACCGGCCCGATTTTTTCGCGTTTGACGGTCATGGTTTTGTCAATCATGACCTGCGACTTTTTTTGCAGTCCGTTGGTGGCATCCGGAAGAACGGTCACACGCAGAAGTGGTGCTTCAACCAACGTGCCGGTGACCAACAGAACCGTGACGGTGGCGTGCTCGTCAAACTGGTTGGCCTGGATGACCAGTGCAGGCCGGGGTTTGCCAAAGTCTCCAGTCAGAGCGATGGTGACAAAGCAGCCGCGCATCAATCTTCCCAGCCATTCACATCGGCCAGTGCCTCATCCATGAACTGCTCCAGCGAATGATCTTGGTTATCGGCTTGGGCAACCAGTTTTGATTGGTCGCGGCACTTGGCGGCGAAATCGGGAAGTCGGGTGTCTGGCACCCAAATCTGAATGGGCCGCAGCCCAGCCATGCGCATGGCATCGCGGCGCTTTTGTACGCGTACTGCAGTGGGTGTGACCATTACGCACTCCTTGAGTGTTACATGTAGCAAGTGTACACTTTGTAATCGGAGCCTGCAAAACGGTCACTTGCCCCCTGCAACGGGGTGCGCTCATTTGATTGGGGCCTATGCTTTGGGATGTGGAAATTGCAAATGCACCGTTTTTGCCGAGTGCCGACATGATGCAGTGCTAGGCGCAATACGTGCCGTTTAGCTCTGCTAAACAAGTGGATTGAAACGACGCAATGCGCCCGTCAGTGCCGCCGGAAAAGGGATATTTGTAATTTCTGCATCCCTTAGTCAACATCTTCATGCGTCTTGGCCTGTGCGACCGGCGCAATAACTTCGATCACCTCGAGAGCCAACGCTGCTGCTGGTGGCGCCGGGTCGTTGGCGTCTGGCTGTACCGCAACTGCGTCTTTGCGGGTGCGGCTGTGCACGATCGCGATTTCTGCCACCGCCAGTCCTGTGGATGTAATTACTGCCGAGCCTGAGCGATTGGATTAACCACGACTTTCCTTGGTCGCCACAGAAGGCCATTGCAGCGCCGCGTGTATGACGCGCAGGACGCGCACTGAATCACCAACCACGTCATAAACCAAGATGTAATTGCGGTGCATAACCAACTCGCGGGTTTCAGGGACACGGCCCTGTCGTCCCAAGCCGGGGTGGTCAATCAAGTATTTGGCTTTGTCACTAAACAGTTCATCGAGCGACAACGCAGCGGACGGGTTGTCAGCCTCGATGTAGTCATAAATGTCGTCACGATCTTGGACTGCCTCTGGCGTCCAGAACAAACGCATCATCCGGCCACTTCAAGCCGTTGACGTGTGACCGCCCGCCTGGCGGCAAATTTGGCTTCAACTTCATGTGCGGGAATCAAAGGGCCTGCATTGGCCGAGTCCAGACCGATTTCAACTTGGCGACGAAACCATGCATCGTGCACACTTGATTCCTGCTGTTGCTGGACAAACTCACGCATGAAATCCCGCAACAACTGGGCAGCACTGCGGTCGCGGGTTTTTGCGGCTGTGGAAAACTCGGCTTTCAGCGCATCGTCAACACGAAACGTAAAGGTGGCTTCACTCATGATTTTGATCTCGATGTGTTACAAACGGAGTTCAATATAACACGAGAGTGTCTTCAGCGCTGCCCCACGGCAGATTCAGTTAACACCTCAATTGAACTTCATCGTCTCACTGGCCTGCGCCTGTTCAAGCACTGACGGCAATGCCGCTTGCAGGGCTTTGGAATACGCTGCGCGTGCGGTTTGCAGCACAGCGGTTTATAAATGTGACCCCATTTCTTCTTTATCTTCTTTAAGAATGGACAAAATATCTTGGCGCTCACCCAGCAAGCGCACCACATCCAGGTGGTCGACATACTCGAAGTAAAACCAGATCAGTGGAAAGCCGGTGATATGCCAACTCCGCAGTCCAGCAATATCAAGTATTTGACCAATTCGAGGTGAACCTGTGCCGGGATTATTCTGTAGGTGTTGCAGTGCATCGTCAGCAGCGCCGACGAATTGATTCGCAACGGGTTTGCCAGCGTGCTTGCGGTAATAAAGGACTTCACAGCGCAGATCAGCACGCGCCTGTGGTCGCACAATGGCTGGCTTCACTCGACATCGCCATTGGCTACAGCCATCATCTCTGCGCGGTCGGATGCAGTCCAAGGTGTACCCGAGCCTGATGCCAGACCTTCTTCGATCAAAGCTCGTAAGCGCATCTTGGCATTGTCTGTTTGATCTTTGCGAACCAGGTCGCGAATGTATTCGCTGGTGTTGCCATAGTGGCCTGTAGAGACGCGTGCATTTATATAAGCACGCATTGATTGCGGCAATGCAAAGCTGAGTGTGTTTTGACCCATAGTTCATGCATCGTAAAAGATTTAACAACTGTTGTCAAAACAATATCGACAGCAACGTGGACTGAATGCCCCCTCAATTGAACTTCATCGTATCCCCCGCAGGCAGCACCGGCAAGGCCGCTTGCAAGGCTTTGGAATACGCCATGCGGGCGGTTTGCAGCACAGCAGTCTGGGCTTGCAGGCGGGCCAGTTCAGCATCTACAAATTGCAGGCTTTGGAGTTGCGCTTTGGCCTCGTCAGAGAGGGTGTCGAGGTCGTAGGCTTGGTTGTCTATGGTGATGGTGGACATGGAATGTTGCGTGTTAAGGTGATCAATGTAGATATGAATTTTATAGCTGCTTGCCCTTTATTCATAAGGGCTAGAGCCATATTTTGTATAAATTATGCCGTCTTGGCCACAAACACCCTTTTGGCTGCAGCCAGGCCGCGCAGGGCGCGCTGCTGGCGTCCGGCGGCTATCTCTATCAGCTTGGCCGGCGTGCCTACCGCACCGGCAAAGTCTTTGAAAAAATGGTCGGCTGCGTTGATAAAGGCCTCAGCATCAAGCCCCAGGCGCGTCAGGATGGGCGGGTTGGTGGCTGGAATGAAACCGCGCTTGCTAGGAGGCTGTCGGACTTAAAAATCCTTTAAAAAAAAGCTTCTAAATGCTATTAAAGATATAGTATTAAAGCTATAATATACGTGGCTTAAAGAAGGATTTATACCCACATGTCGAACTTCATTCT
>Ga0210042_1000422_pt1 | contig 39051 bp, 32 predicted proteins | sample CryGeymeta201518_FD_183982 | JGI IMG/M metagenome (GOLD analysis project Ga0210042, IMG submission 183982) | Groundwater microbial communities from Crystal Geyser aquifers in Utah, USA - Crystal Geyser metaG 2015-18 (SPAdes) (version 2) | ecosystem: Environmental > Aquatic > Deep subsurface >... | reverse complement strand
CCCTCTCTCGGGCAACTACGTCGTCCGTGAGCGGCACGCGCACGCGTGGATCGAGGTGTACCTCTCGCCCTGCGGCTGGATCCCGCTCGACCCGACGGCAGGTTCCAGCACCAGCCGGGCGCACCAGGGGCTATTGCAACAGCTCACCAGCGACCCGAGAATACTCGACGCGTTGCGCTGGCTACGACAGAACGCCTTCTGGGCGATCTTCGGGGCGCTGGCTGCCTACTTGGTGTGGCTCGTGGTCGGCGGGGTTCGCGAGGACCGGCAAGCCAGGTCCCGACCAGGAGGAGGCGCCTTCTCCCCCGCTCAACGGCGTGTCCTCGCCGCGTATGCCCACGTCTGTCGCGCGCTCGCCAAAGCCGGGCTCCCCCGCCGCCCAAGCCAGACGCCGGCTGAGTTCCTGCAGGCGCTCCGCAGCACGCGCACGCGAAGCTTCTCAGCCGAGTTCCTCAGCAGCGCGCAGCAACTGACGGAGCAGTTCTCTGCTGTGCGCTACGCAGAGGCTGAACCCAGTGAGGCGACCGTGCGTCGAGCCGAGGAACTCCGGCGGACACTCCCGGGGATGCTACGGAAGACGAAGCCCAGAGATTGAAGCACGGCAGGGGCCTTCGCGACGGCGGCGAACGCTACCTGAGTTCAATGCAAACCCGAGGTGAGGGATGGCGCCATCAACGGAACTGTCCACCGCGGCGAGCTGTCTGCCGCGGACCGTGGCCACGGTCAGGCACATTGAGGTTGCGCGCGTACCGACGGTCGTCCAGCCGGAGGAAGTGCGCGAAGTCTGCGAGGCGGTCTCCAGAGGCGGCGATCCGCCGCCAGAAGTGGCGGCTCGCGTGGCCGACCTCGTCTCCGGGTACTACCTGGCAGACGCCGGCGCGGAGAGCGCTCTGGGTCGGCTTCTGGAACGGCTATTCCGGACGGACCACGGGACCGCCATGCTGATCAATGGCGTCTATGGCTCCGGCAAGACGCATCTGCTGGCATTACTCGCGCTGCTTTGTCAGTCGGTCGACGCGCTCCGGGCATTTCGAGCGGGGCACCCCGCACTCGCGGAAGTCCTCCCCGACCGGTGTCCCGCCCATGCGACCGTCTACGTGTCGCTGGAGTCGTACTCAGGCACGCAGCACGACCTCGAGCAGATCCTGTGGGCCGAGACCGCTCAGCAGTTGGCAGACCGCGGCTCGCCCTGGCAACGGCCGGGCTCCGCGGACCGCCCCGCTTCCCGCGATGAGTTGCTCCGCTCGCTGCTCAACCACCTTGCGACTCAAGGGCACTCGGGCTGCGTCTGGTTGGTTGACGAGTTGTCCCTGTTCCTTGGCGCCAAGTCGGCGGCTCAGTTGCAGAATGAGGCCGCGTTCCTCCAGTTCCTCGCCCACCGCGCCGCCCGGCATCCGCTGTACCTGATTGCCTCGGTCCAGCGGTCGCTGGAGCATCTCGGCGATCTCGATACGCACAGCCTGCGGCAGTTGAGCGACCGCTTTGAGCCGCCGCTCACGCTGTCGCTCACCCATGTCCGCCGCCTGCTGCAAGAGCGGCTGATCCGCCGTCGCGACCCCGAGGCGTTCGCCCGCTCCGTTCGCGAGCAGGCAGCAGCGGTGCGCGACCGGTTCCCGCGGCTGGATTGGGACTGGGAGAAGCTCGCCGAAAGCTACCCGTTTCATCCCGCCACGGTGGACTGCCTGGAGCGCGTCACCGCCCGGTTCTTCTCGCGGACCCGTAGTGCCGTTGGGTTCCTTCAGGAGGCGGCACGTCGGTTCGTTGAGGCGCACGCCGAGGAGACGCACCCAGCCGACTTGATCACCCCGGACCGCCTCTTCGATCACTTCCGCCAGGACCTCGAAGCCAACCCCGAGCTGCGCGAGTACGTCACCGAAGTGTGGCGCCACTACGAATCCACAGTGCCGGAGATCGCTCCGACAGACAGCGAATACGCCCTGCGGCTGGTGAAGCTGCTCGCCGTGCTCAAGATTGGCGCGCGCTACCCCACCGTGACGGAGGCAACCAACGCGTTGCTGTTCGATTCCGGGCTGCCGGGGAACGGGTCCTATGGGTACACGCAAGCAGTGCTTGAAGCACTCCGCACGCAGGGCGACTACGTGACGATCCGCCGGCACGGCGCGTTGTTCGCCGACCAGTACACCCTCGACGTCGGCGCCCGGCTTGGGGCCGCGCTTCGCCGCCGGCTGGCGAACACGACGCATCTCTTCTCCGCTGCAGACTCGCGGCTGTCACCGTCAGCGTTCGCTGCGTGCGAGGGCGCAGACTGGCCGCTGGCCCGCGTCGTCGAGGGTTCGCCTTTTCTCGCAGCCTGGCAGCATGAACGCCGCTCCGTGCATTGCCGACTGGTGACGGCAGCCGACCTGTCACGCGACTTGGTTGCCAATGAGGTCGCGCTGCTGCGCAACCCCGCAACAACCGAGGACCTCCACGTCCTGCTGGCGGATCCCTTGGCGGCTGAAGACCAAGCGACGCTCTTTCGGCAGGCAGGCGGAGCGCTGCCGCCCGACCGGTGGAACGCTGCCTATGTGCTGTGGTGCCCGCGGAAGCTGGAGCCGCATGAACGGAAGACGCTGGCCGAGCACGCGGCCGCGCGGCTCCTGGAGAAGGATCCGGCGCTGCGAGACAACCCACGCGGCGAGAAGCTGCTCGAGCTGCTGCGAGAGGAGTTGCCCGGTCTCGCCGCCGAGGTTCGCCCGCTGCTGCGCTCGCTGTACGGTGCCGGGTTCCTGCTGGACGCTAACGGGCGCGAGTCTCAGGTCAGCCGTGACCCCGCCGAACTGCCGGAATGGTCTTCGGTGCTCGCCCGGGTGCTCGCACGCCAGCTTCCGCTGGTCTTCCCTCAACGGCTGGAGCTCCCGCTCGCCCTGACTTCGGGGCTTGCCGACGCCTCCGCCAGCCTGACCGAATACCGGCTACGCGGCGACTCGCCACCGGTGCCGGACCGGCTGACGGCGTTCGCCCAGTGCGTGGAGGCGCACGAGCCGGCCCTGTGTGCCGCCATTCTGGCCGAAGTGCCGGACGGGGACTTCCTGCGCGAACCTCAACCGGGGCACTACGTGTCGTTTGACGCCCTGCGCGCGCGGCTGCGGAAGTCCGTGCTCGGCCTGCCTGACGTGCTCTTGGAGCCGGTCGCGGCCCGCCTGCTTGCCTCCGGTGAGCTGCAGGCGCTGGATGGAGAGCTGAACGCGGTCTCTGCCGGTTCGCTCACGGCGCCGCTGGCCGACTCCGTGTACGGCATCTGTCGCGGGCAGCTCGTCTCCGCCGAACAGTGGCGTGTCGTTGCCGCACTCGGCGACGCGGTATTGGAGGAGCCGGTGCCGGAGTCGGCGAGTTTCGGTGCGCAGCAACTTCTGTGGCGCAAGCTCCTCCAGTGGAAGGAGCAACAGGTGAGTGCGACGGAGCGGGCCAAGGCCCGGTTGGCGCAGCTCCGCAAGGCGCTTGGCCACTCCCCCGCGGACTGGCGCAGCACTTCGTCTCTGGCAGAGCAGTTCGGGACGCTGCTCCTCGCCATCCAGGACGCCGCCCCTGCCCGCCAAGGACTGGCGCGGCTGGCGGAGACGCTGCCGCGCGAGGTCTTGCGCGCGAGCCCTGCGCGCGCGTCGGCGCAGCCCGAGTCGCTCCGCAACTTGCTCCAGGGCTGGGAGCGCTGTGCCGGCTTCCTGAACAACCTGGGAAACGAGGTCCTGTTGGCGAATGCCTACCTGGCCGAGGTGGGGAGTGCCCTACCGCCGGGCGACCTGTGCGAACAGCGCCAGGGGCTGCTCGACATGCTCAAGGAGGGGGAGGCGCTGGTCTCGCGGGCAGGCGAGTTCGAGGGCGCTTGGCGTCAGTGGCACAGCCAGTACGCTGCGGCGTACGAGACCTGGCACGCGAGCACCTACTCCGCAGACCGGTTCCGGCCGTACGCAGAACTGCGCCGTGGGTCGGCCCTCGCGGCGTTGCAGCAGTTGGCGCGGCTGGGCATCCCTCTCCCCTGTTCCGCCAATGACTTGCTGGCGGCAGTCGGGACGGAGTTCGGCAAGTGCTGTGACCGGCCCGGGCTCGCAGCCTCTCTCCGCGCGTTTCCGCACTGTGCACACTGCGGACTGCGGCTGAACGAGAGGCTTCAGCTCGCCCCGGCTGACAAGCTCGGCGCGCAGGTCGCCGCTGCCTTCCGGCGGAACGCCGCCGCCGTGTTGACTGCCGACCGCCGGGCGCACTGGCAGCAGTTGGCGACCACTGGGACCTCGGCCGCCCATCGCCGGCTGACGGCGCTCTGCAGCCTGCAGCCCGACACAGCGACACCGGAGGAGGTGCTTGCTCAGCTCACCGACGAGGTGGTCCAACTGCTGCTCTTTTCTCCCGCGCAAGCAAGCAGTCGGCGCCGCCGGCTGCGCGATCTGCGCACCGCGCTTTCGGGCAAGACGCTGACGCTCTCTCAGGCCAAAGAAGCGTCCGGGCGATGGCTGAACCCGGGCGGGCTGCTGGCCGAGACGGACGAACTCACCTTCGAGGACTGACCGATGGCTGAACACGAGGATGCCAATCTCGCTGAACGGCTCGCCGACCTGATCGGTCGCCGTCCGGGGCTGACTACAGAGAAGTTGGTCGACGCGCTGAGGGCCGACACACCCGACGCCGTGGAGCCGCTTGCGTGGGCCCTGTCGGACGACTTCCGGGAACTCGACGGCGGCTGGTACCTGCGCGACCAGCCCTTGCCAAGCCAGGGCGCTCGGGCGGGACGGGAGCGGGCTGCTGTCGCGGCCATTGAGTGCTTTCTCAGCGAGGGTCCCAGGCGAACCGAGGAAGTGCGCCAGTGGTACGGTCGGGTCATCGCCGAGCCGCCGGCCCGGCCGCTCGAAGAGTTGCTCGAGGCGCACTGCGTGCAGGGACGATCCGGGTGGCGCCTCCCCACGGCGAAGGAGCGCGGCCGGGCGGTCAGCGGTGCCAAGCCAACGCGACGGGACGCGGTCTCCGGCTTCCGCAAGCTCGCCCTGGCGATCCTCCGGTGCTACGAGCGGCCGCTCACAGCCGAGGAGATCCTCCGCCTCGTGTTCCAGCCGTCGACCGACGCCGCCGGCTGGCTCCGCGAACGGGAGAGCGCGCTCCCCGCGTGCGCCACCCCCGAGGAGTTCCAGGCGCTCTGCGCGCCAGCCGAGGGCGCGACGGCAGTCGGCTGCGCGTGCCTGCTCCTGAGCCGGACAACAGGCATCCGCCGGTATGACCGCGACACGTTCGGTCTGCATGCTTGGCCCGACAGCCTGCATCTCCTCTACTACTGGGCTGAGCTGGAGTCCTGCCTGGCGACCGCGCGGGAGCGCGACTTCGACCGTTGCGCCGCCGAGCTCACCAGGCTGGCTCTGGACGAGAGCGTGGCGCAACGAGTTCGAGCAACGCTGCCGGTGTACCGCCGGCACCTGGTGGCAGGCTCAGAGGCGCGCTGATCGGCACCGACCGGCTTCGACCTCTGGACGGCGCCGCCGCCGCGGAGTACACTTCTACGCCGCCTCGCACCCGCGCTCGCCGCGCGTCAGGAGCTTCTTCGTTCTCATGACTTCATGGACCATTCGCCGCCACTGCCTGCTCGCCGGCTCCCTCTGCCTGCTGCTCACCGAAAGCGTCGTCCGAGCAGGGGGCTCCCTCGACTGCTGGATGATCGCAGCCGAGCCAACCGCTGCCCAAGGGGTGACCGCGCCAGCAGAGCCGCCGACCGCTGGGCTTGACGGCGGCAAGCTGAGGCTGGCGGACTGCGTCGTCAGCCACCCCGCGCTGTCGTTCCACGCGCCTCCCGGGACGCAGGGACCGTTCTTTCTGGGCGCGCTGACCGGGCTACTGGGACACGAGACGGGGCACTACCTCACCAATCTGCTGGTCGGGTCAACCCCTCGCGCAGAGAGCGTCCACTACGGCGCCCTCCCGTTCTTCACGTGGGAACCTGACCACTTGCTCACCGACCGAGAGCACTACCTTACCGCCTCTGCCGGATTCAACGCCCAGAACCTGCTCAACGAGTTCTTGCTGCGCAAGCACGCCACGCGGGCGCGGCGGTCTGCCGGTGTGGCTGGCGCAGACGATCTCCGCCTCGAGGGCATGCTCGCCTTCAACTACTGGCTCACCGTCGGGTATGGCGCCAACGCCTTCTTTGGAGGCGGCCCGCCGCGCCGAGACACCAAGGGCATGGCGGACACAGCTCGGCTCCCGGAGGCCGTTATCGGCGCGCTCATCCTGACGCCTGCGCTGCTCGACGCCTATCGGTACCACCACCCAGAAGCGCGCTGGCCTCGCCGGGCTTCCCGGACAGCCAAAGTCCTGCTCCTGGTGCTGGCGCTGCGCGCTCATCCGTGAGGTCACCGGCAGCTTCGTCGGGTCCCCCGAGTCGCAGGAGTAGCCGCCAACGCCCAGCCGGCGAGCGGACGTGTCGGCCGGTGGCTGCACGCAGCGGCCAAGCTGTCCTCTCCATTTGCGCAGCCGCCCCGGCTCACCGCCCCACCCACCGCGCGGCCAGCGGGTACGCGGCCAAGGCAACGGCGCTGTTCCAGACCCCTTCGCCCAGCGCGAGGCGCAGGTAAGGAACGAAGCTGGCGGAGGGGCTCATGACGAAGAAGACGAGTTCGGCGAGGGCGGTGCCGGCGAAGATGAGCGTAACCGGCACCAGCCGGTTCTCCCGGAACAGTCGCGCGCTCACCGCTCCGGCCAGCAGACCCGCTGCGCACCGACTGACGAGGAAGCTGCCCGGGTTGGAGCCCACCAGCACGCCTTCGAGGAGGCCACCGGCGACGCCGAGGAGCCCCCCCTTCTCCGGTCCCAGGAGCAGGCCCAGGCAGAGCGTCGCCGTGAGGATCAGGTCCGGCTGGCAACCGAGGAACTGCAGGTGGCCGGCCAGGCTCCCCTGCAGCACGACCGCAACCAAGAGGAGCGTCCAGCCGGCCAGCGTCCCCATTCTCATATCACTCCGCCCCTCTCAATCCCTTGCGCACGTACACGTCTTCCAGGCGCGCGAAGTCTGTGGCCGGCTTGACCGTGGCGGAGTGGCGAATGCCGTGTCGGTCTTTGTGAACCTCGGTGACCTCCCCAATGATGAGACCGGGCGGGTACACGTCGCCGAGCCCAGAGGTGAGCACCTGATCGCCGACGCGCACATCGGCGTCACGGTCCAGGTAGGCGAGTTCGCAGTTCGGCTCCGAGGTGCCACGCACGACGCCAGTCGCGCGGGACTGCATGGTGCGCGCACCCACGCCACTTTCCCGGTCGATGATCAGCTCCACGGTGGCCGTATGCCGGCTGACGTCGATCACTTGCCCGACCAGACCAGCATCCGTCATGACGACATCCTTCGGTGCCACCCTGTCCTTCCGCCCTCGGTTGAGGCGGACGCGCTGAAACCAGTTGCTTGTGTTCAGCGAGATGACCTCGGCGAACACGGCTTCGTTGGGTACCTCCAAGTCGAGGGCGAGGAGCTTCCGCAGCCTGATGTTCTCCTCGTACTTGGCGTTGAGCCGGCGGTTACGGTTCCGCAGGTCCTGGACCTGCTTCCGGAGTTCGCGGTTCTCATGTTCGATCTCGCCGATCCGGCGAATCGACCGGCCGCGCTCCCGAAGCGTGAACGCGAACTGCGTGAGGGTGCCCTGCAGCGGCGTGAGGACTGCGAGCGCCCCCTCCTCCGGCAGGCTGACGCTCCCTCTGCGCCGGGCCTCGTAGTGCAGGGCCACCACCAACAGGCAGGTGCCCAGCAGGGCCGCCAGCACCACGAACCTGGTTCGTTTCTCCTGCTGCACTTTCACGATCGTTTCCGCTCAGGTTGCGTTGGCGTCACTCGTAGGAAGAGCGCTCTGTCACCGGCGCCCAGGTTTCCCAAGCTTCGACCGCCTTTCCAGTGCCCAACGCCACGCACGTCATCGGGTCATCCGCGACCTTCACCGGCATCCCCGTCTCGACGCTGAGGAGCTTGGCCAACCCGCCCAGCAAGGCGCCGCCCCCGGCCAGGTAGATGCCCCGTTCCATGATGTCAGCAGACAGCTCCGGCGGCGTCTGCTCCAGCGTGACCTTCACCACTTCCACAATCGCGCGAATAGGTTCGTCGAGGGCTTCGCGCAACTCGCCGGAGTTCAGCTCGACGCTCTTTGGCAGCCCGGTCACCAAGTCGCGCCCACGCACCTGCATCGTCTCTTCTCGCTCCATCGGCCAGGCCGACCCCATGGCGATCTTGGCGGCTTCGGCGGTGCGTTCACCGATCAGCAGATTGTACTCCCGCCGGACGTACGACATGATGGCTTCGTCCAGCTCGTCGCCGGCGATCCGGAGCGTCCGGCAGGTGACGATGCCCCCGAGGGAGATGACCGCAACTTCCGTGGTCCCGCCGCCGATGTCGACGACCATGCTGCCCGTTGGGTCCTCCACAGGCAGCCCCGCGCCGATGGCCGCCGCCATCGGCTCTTCGATCACCCGCGCGTCCCGCGCGCCGGCGCTGCGGGCCACGTCGATGACGGCGCGCCGCTCCACCTCCGTCACCCCGGAGGGAATGCCGATGACGACGCGTGGATACACCAGGGCCCGCCGCCGATGCACCTTGCGGATGAAATAGACCAACATCTCCTGCGTGATCTCAAAGTCGGCGATCACCCCGTCCTTCAGCGGCCGAACGGCCACGATGTGACCGGGCGTCCGGCCGACCATGCGCTTCGCTTCTTCGCCAACCGCGCGCACCTTGTTCGCGTGGCGGTCGATGGCAACCACCGAAGGTTCCCGGAGCAGGATGCCGCGGCCGCGGACGTGCACCAGGGTGTTGGCGGTGCCGAGGTCTACCCCCATATCCCGCGACAGACCGCCAAAGAGCCGCCTTAGCATGGCGCGCCCCCCCCGTCGCAGGTGGTCGCCAGGCCGCTCCGCCTGCGGCAGACTCGAGTCTCCAAGCTCAGATCAGTCCTCTCTCGCGCAGGCTTTCATACCTGCCGTCGCCGATGATCACGTGATCGACCAACTCGATGCCGAGGAGGTCGCCGGCTGCCTTCAGTTTGCGGGTGAGGGCGACGTCCTCGGCGCTGGCAGAGGGATCGCCACTGGGATGGTTGTGCACGAACACTACCGCCGTGGCGTTGCGCCTGACAGCCTCCCGGTAGCACTCACGCGGGTGAGCGACTGCCGCCGAAGCCGTTCCCTCGGACACGTCGACGACAGCCACCAACTGGTGCCGCGCATCCAGACAGAGGACCCGGAGCGTCTCGCGGGCTCGGAAGCGCATCTCCGACATCACCAGGGCAGCCGCGTCGGCTGGCGTGCGCACCAGCGGCCGCTCTTCTGTGCCAAGCTGGCAGGCGCGCCGGCCCAACTCGAGGGCGCCCTTGAGCTGGGCCACCTTCGCCGGCCCGATGCCGGGCACCGCGCACAGCTCCTGCGAACTTGCCGTCAGCAAGTGCCGCAACCCGCCGCTGCTTAGGAGGCGCTGAGCCAAGCCCATGGCCGTCTCGGAGGGCGTTCCAGTTCTGAGCAGGATCGCCAGTAACTCCACCGTAGACAGCGCCTCGGGCCCGTGCTGTAGCAACCGCTCACGCGGACGCGTGTCCTCCGGCATGTCCTTCATTGTGTACCGATCGGTCTGCCCTGCGTCCGCCATCGTGTGCCTTTGCGGCTCGCCGGTCGACACACCGGCCGAGCACTGAAGCGGTCCGCCACCTACCCGTAGCGCAGCCCCTTGCAGGCGTCTGCCGGACGCTGGCTCGGCGCATTGCGGACGCCCACAAGGAGCTACGCTACAGGGCGACTTGGTCAACAGACGAAGCGTACACCCGCACTTGGCGGAGTGTAGCGGTTCACCAGTACGTGTGGACGGATACCCCTGCGTCTTGGAGCATTGTACCCAACCGGGCAAGCGGCAGGCCGACCACATTGAAGTAGCAGCCCTCAAGCCGCGTAACGAACAGGCCCCCGCGGCCCTGGATGCCGTACGCGCCCGCTTTGTCCATCGGCTCGCCGCTCCCAACGTAGGCGTCGATCTCCCGGAGCGACAGCGAGCGGAACGTCACTCGGGTCGTTTCGCAGGCGCTGCAGACCTTCCCGGCCGGGGTGACGAGCGCGAGCCCGGTCAGCACGTCGTGCGTTCGGCCGCTGAGTCGCGCAAGCATCTGAGCGGCTTGATTGGCGTCGCGCGGCTTCCCCAATACCTGCCCCTCTACCACCACAGTGTCTGCACCGATGACCAGTGCGTCGTCGAACTGCCGGGCAGCGGCCGACGCTTTCAGCGCCGCGCACCGCTGGACCCAGTCTGCCAGCGATTCGTCCGGCTCCGGGCTTGGCTCCTCGATGTCAGCGACCACCACTTCGAAGACAAGGCCGAGCTGCCGGAGCAGCGACTCGCGGCGAGGCGATCCCGAAGCCAGGATGATTCGCGAAGAGGGCAACAACACACCTTCATTCCAGCGGGCGACGGCAGTCGCAGACTCATGCCCGCGCACTGCGCACTCGTGGTGACCTGGACGCGGGCAGTGCCCGAACGAGTTGGCGCGCCTACAGCTTGCGGAACACGAACAGAGCCAGCACCAGACCGAGGATGGTGCAGAAACTCAGCTCGACCCCAAAGCCGAAGTCGAGTTGAAGCACCAGCAGGTCCAGGTGCGCCGGGGAGAGCCCCACCTTGACTGTCTGGGTGAGATACTCCGGAACATGGCCCGTCACCAGATGGTTGAGGACGCTGCCGATGAGGGCACCTACTACCAACAGGATGATGAGGAAGGCTTTCGTCTTGGGCATTTCCTGCTCTTCTTGGCGCAACGTGGCCAGGCGACGGGCGGCACAGCGCGCTTACTGATCACTGGCGTAGAACTGGCCGCCGTCGATTCGAAGGCGACCCGGGTTCTGTAGCACCACGCCGATGCCGGAGATGACCGACTCCGCCGGGTTGGGCACCACAGAAGCCGCGATCCCGAGCTTCTCGGTCATGAGCCCGGCAATCCCGCGTAGCCGGGACGTGCCTCCGGACAGGGCGATCCCTGTCGCCATAAGGTCCTCCCGATGCTCCCGGGAGACGTCCTCCAACAGCCACCGGATCTCCGAAGCAACCAAGCTGACGTGGCGGGAAAGGAGGTCGGGAACATCGTCGAGCGGGACACTCACGTTCTTGAACAACTCTCCATAGACCTCAACGCCGTCCAGCGACACCGGCTCCTTCTGTAGGTCCCGCGCGACAGACCCGACGCGGATCTTGATCTGCTCGGCAGACTCTCGGGTGGTGGCGAGACCGAACTTCCGGCGGACAAGCCGCCGAATCGCCTCATCCAGATCCTGCCCGCCAAACCGCAACGAGCGGCTCAGGAGGACGGCGCCGCCGCTCACAATGCCGATGTTGGTACTGCCGGCACCGATGTCCACAATCATCCGCGCAGCCGGTTGGTTGACCCCGAACCCGGCGCCGAGGGCGGCGGCCAACGAGGCATCCACGAGAAACGCGCGCCGCGCTCCCGCTTTGATGAGGGCTTGCTGCAGCGTGTACCGCTCGACCGAGGTGGCTCCGGGGGGAACAGCGCTGACAACGGTCGGCCCAACCAACCAGCGCCGGCCGAGCGCCCGGATCATCGTCTGCCGCAGCAATTCCGAGGCCGCGGCGAAATCAGCGATGGTGCCCGCCACGATGGGGCGGACAACCACGGCTTCCGCCCCCTCAGCCCGCGCCAGACCCGAGGCATTGTGCCCGATAGCGACGGTATTCCCGCCGCGGGAGGAGAGCGCAATGACCGATTCGTCGCTGTAGGCAACGCCCTGCCCGCGGGCGTAGACGGTGGTCTTGGAAGTGCCGATATCGAAGCCCAGGTCACTCGCCCACAGCACAGGGGGGAACCTCCCAGGCGATTGGTGGTGGCAGTTGGGAAAGGAGTAGTGTCATCCGCCTGCGGCTATTGCCCGCTACGGTTCACCAACCCATTCACACGCTGCGTCCGTAGGGATCGCTGGTGCCGAGGACCGGGATCGAACCGGTACGAGCCTGAGGCTCCCGGGATTTTAAGTCCCGTGCGTCTACCAATTCCGCCACCCCGGCACTGGGCAGTCGGGGACAGCCGTCCCCAGAAAGAGCCTGCTCAGGGAGTGAGTTGGCACGTTGCGGCAGCTTTGGCCTTCGGGGCCCGCTGCTGGCGCCGGCACGGCTCCCGGAGGGGCTCAGAAACAGAATGGAGGCGACGACCGGACTCGAACCGGTGAATAGCGGTTTTGCAGACCGCTGCCTTAGCCACTTGGCTACGTCGCCACCACCGACACGCCCCGCAAATTGTTGGAGCGGCAGACGGGAGTCGAACCCGCGACCCTCAGCTTGGGAAGCTGATGCTCTACCAACTGAGCTACTGCCGCTCGACGAACACGATTAGAGAATGGTGGGCGCAGATGGATTTGAACCAGCGACCTCTTGCGTGTGAAGCAAGCGCTCTCCCAACTGAGCTATGCGCCCATTCAGAACTGGATTGTGGGGGGAATGGTGCCGAGGGCGGGACTCGAACCCGCACGTACCTGAATACACTAGGCCCTCAACCTAGCCTGTCTACCAATTCCAGCACCTCGGCTTAGTCGTTCACTCCTCACCGAACGCACGTCGCAGCCCGTCCATAGCCTTGCGGCCCCAGATCATGGCAGCGAAGTAAAGCGGCCCGATTATGCTGGTCGCTCCCGCCAGTTTCGGCGCGGGAACAGCCTTCAGGCAAGCAGTGACCAGAAATGTGAGCGCCAGCCAAGTGGTCAGCGGCTGGAGGATCCGCTCGACGCCGACGGGGATGTTGACGGAGGCGGACGACTTGCCGCCGATGGTTCCCCAGCCGAGCCCGGCGCCGCCGCTGGACCCCTCACTCTTGGTCACCTGCAACATGATCACGACGATGAGCCCGACACAGGCGATGATGTGCAAAATGTCGATGATAACTGCCAACGGAAAAGCTCGATTCCTCGCGGATTGACAAGGAAAGTAGTATAGCCACGGACTGGGTCCGTGTCAAGCGCGACGCCCTCCGGCACCGCACCCAGGCCGTCCGCTTGGCATCCAAGCTGCCGCCCGACGAAGTCCTGTCCGGGGCCGATGGCTTGACCGCCCAGCAGATGTTGACCATGGCGAAGTCGGCGATGGCAACGCAAGGACAGGAGGCGGAATGAGTCGTGATTCCAGTGCAACCACCTGAGGTCAGGGGAGCGGACAGCCGGCGCCCTCTCAGGACCCGCATCAGCATGTCACTCGCCATGAGGTCTACACCGTGACTGAACAAGCCACAGCCCTGTCCCCCGAAGAAGTGCAACGCATTCTCGCCGCGCGGGCGCAGCAGTTGGCTCTCCTGCCGAAGGCGGAAGCCGCTGAGGGCGAGCTGCTCCACCTTGCGACGTTCCTGTTGGGCGACGAACGCTACGGTGTGGAACTGGCCCTAATGCAGGAGCTCCAGCCGCTGGACACGGCGACGTGGTCCCGCATTCCGTGCCCTCCCGACTTCGTGCTGGGCGCCGTGAACATCAGGGGCAGGCTCCATTCCGTGACCGACGTCTGCCGCTTCCTGGGGCTACCAGCTCGGGAGCTCTCGGAGACGGCGCACGTGCTGCTCGTCAAAGGCGGCAGCCCTGGAGAGCTGCCGTTGGAGTTGTGCCTCGTGGCTGATGCCGTGCCGGAAGTAACCACGGTGCCCCTCAGCGCCCTGCAGCCAGCCGCAGAGACCGTCTCCAGCCAAGCGCAGGAATACGTGCGGGGCGTGACCGAAGACATGCTGGTTGTCCTCGACCTGCCGCGGCTGCTGGCCGATCCGCGGCTGATCGTGCACGAGACAGCATGAACGCCACAATCCGAGCCGCGACCGTTCTGACAGTTCGTCGTACAGAGAGCGCCCCGAGGGCGCCTCAGCACCAATCACGGGAAGGATGACAAGCATGAACCGACAACCCAACACGAACGAGACTACAGACGGAGAGAAGGTGACCTCATTCCTCAAGAGCATTCGAGGCAAGTTGTTGGCCTGGTTCCTGACACTGTCGCTGCTGCCCCTGATTGCGGTGACAACGCTGTCTTTCCTCCGCGCACGCGACGCGATCCGCGACCAGCAGTTCGCCAAGAACACCGCCATCCGCGACATGAAGGTCAAGTCCGTCGAACGACAGATCACTGGGTGGACGGAAGACTGCCTGGACGTGTCCAGCGATCCCGCCCTAGCCCCAAAACAAGCGTATTGCAAGCGCCTGAGCACTTTGGGGTAGCGTCGGCGGGTTTTTGGTGTCTCTGGCGTGTCGAGGGGAGCAAGCAAGGGCGCTGGCGAGGGCTTCCGAGGCGCTATTCCGCGCCCGCGTGGCAGTGTGAAGGGGCCGTACACCCCGGCGGGCTGGCAGTAGACACACGACTCCCTTGGCGGTGGTCGAAACGACTGGAGTTGGCCCCGGGTCAGCCGGTTACCAGGAGCGGGCCGGGGCGCGGCCGCAAGGCTTTGATGCGGTGGAAGGGACTGAAGAACTTGCCGAGGGAGGGGGGGTAGCCCAAGCGCCGGTACACGAGCTTGCGACCGGTGCGCACGAGTTGGCAGGGGAGCAGCACGAAGGTGTGCAGGAACCGCCGGAGCTCGAGGTCCTCCAGACACGTCCCGCCCACCAACGCATTGAACGCCAGGTTCAGCACATGATCCGACTCGGGGTACGGAAGGTGCACTTTGAGCAGAGGCAGAGGCTCATCGATCTCGTCCGCCAAGCCGGTCCGCTGCGCCAGCTCCACGAACGCCCCGCTCCCACCGCAGCTCAGCCCACGCGTTTTCGCTCCCCTCTCGTAGTGGAGGTTCCCGCCGCGGACCATCGGCTTGGCCTGTGGATACCACCGGCGCTTCGGATCCAGCCGCCGGTCAATTCTACGCCTGCAGTTCCGGAGCGTTCTCTGAGATGCTCTCATCCGAAACGGTCCTTTCTGTTGCGATGCATTTCTTTGCTGACCTGCATCTTGCCCAGCAGAATAGGGCCTTTCACTTTCCTGGGGCATTTGCTTGCTTGGATACCGCGCTTGCTTGAGGGCTAGAGGGCGCTGCTGAGCGGCGACGAGCAACTGCGGCGTTGGGAAATGCAGACCGTGCGGACGTTCCTGATCCGCGTCGCGGGCAAATTGGCCCGCGGCAGTCGTCAACTCACCCTCAAGACCCCCAAGGAGCATTTGCACGCCCGCCAATGGGCGGCCTGGGTGGCAGTCAGCGCCTGATCGCCTGACCGTCCCCCCAAACCAAGTCGATTCCGTGACGCGCCGCCGGCGCGTCAGGGAGAACTCTGCCTGGCACGCCCTACCGCACCAGCGCCCAGGAGTGTCTCGCCTTCCGGAGCCGTCAGGACACCGCCGCGAAGCACCGGTTCGGCTCCCGACCGCCCTCGCGCCGGTTCCCAGACCCCGTTGCACCCTCCCCGCCGCCGTCCTGCGGGCCCGGGAAACGAGGATTGCAGGATTTGGGTGGTAGTTGTCGAAGCCGTCGGTGGCGGAGCGGCTGACGGCGGCGATGAGGCTGTCGCGGGATTGGCCGCAAGAGGCGACGAGCGGCACGGACCACTCAACGCCGAGTCGCGAAGGCGCAGAGCCGCGGAGCGAGGGACTGCCCGGGCCTTTCTCTGCGGCTCCGCGGCTCTGCGTTTGCCCTTCCTGGCGGTGACGGCACCGGCGCGAGGAGCAGGTCGCAGTCCACCAGGGCCAGGAGCCAGTTGCCTTCCCACGGGTCGAGCACGGCGTCGGCGCCGCGCTCGATGCGGTAGTCGCCGGCCGGCGCGTCCCAGGCGTAGCAGAGGGGCGCGATCCAGTCGGAAGCATCCAGCAGGTTCTTTGTCTGACCGTTGTGCCGGACGCGGCATTCGGTGAGCGGGACGCTGTGGGTGGTGAAGGGGCTGCTGCCGATGTTCCAGCCGGCTTTGAGCGATAGGACGAAGTCGGTGTCGTAGGCGGGTGCAGTGCCGGCGGCGTCGACAGTGGTGTTCCCGCCACTGACGAACAGCCAGCCGCCGCGGCCGACGTGCCAGTCGGGGTTGGCGACATAGGCGCTGCCGGTCCAGCCATAGCAGACCAGCGGTCCCAGGTCATCGCCGAAGACGGCGGCGCTGGTCGGGTTCGTGGGCTCCAGCGGCATGCCGGTGAGGTTCCAACCCAGACCCAACGTCGTCTCGGAGGAAGCGCCCTCGACGGTGTCGGTGGCTACGTTTGACACGCCGCCATCAGGGATGGCGTTGCCCAACGGGTCGCGGATGCTCAGGACGCTCACTCTGCCGACCTGACCAGAGGGGAGGGGCAACCCACCGAGGACTGCCCGGTGAACGGAGGGGTCGTAGAGGACGTACCGGGGACCACCGACCGACGTGCCCGGCGGGCACTCGATCCGGTAGCGGTTGGTCTGTCCGGCATCGCCCGGGTCGGCGGGGCCGGAGAACTGGACCGCAACTGTGCTGGTGGTCGCCTCGCAGCCGGTCAGCTTCAGCTCCGGGGCGGCGGTGTCCACCGTCAGGAGACCGTCTTCCCGCTTACAGGGCAGCGCGTCGCCGCGGTCGTCCACCAGCTTGGTCACGTCTGCAAACGCGAAGGGCGCGCTGGTGGCGTCGGGTGCCGCGTCGCTCACGCGGAACAGCAGGTTCGCCAACGGCTCAGAGGTGGGTGCGTTGAGCGGCTTCAGCGCCAGCCCGGAAGTCAGCAGCACGATCAGCTTCCCGGGCGAAGGCATGTTCGCCACGGCCTGCCAGTCCGGGTCGCCCTCGATCAACGCGCCTTTGGAAGCCCGCTGAAAGGAGAGCACCGCGGGGTCGAACTGCACCGTCGCCTGGACTCCGGCAATGGGCAGCGGCCCGCGGACCAGTAGCGAGATCGCCACCACCCGCCCGGGGCGGGCACGATGGGTGCCGGCAATGCTGATGACGGGAACGACGAAGTCGACCGTGGCACTGCCAGTGACCAGCCCGTCGGCGGCGGCGGTGACTGTGGCCGTGCCTTCCACCGACGCAGACCGCAGCTCGATAGTCGCTACGCCGTTGACGGTGGTTGCCGGGCTCGTTCCGACGAGCACACCGGCGTCGGTGGCGAAGGCAACTGCGACGGGCGTTCCGGGGACAAGGTAGTCGTGATCGTCGTGCAGCTCGGCACGCAGCATGGTCCGCGCACTGCCATCGGCCATGATCGCCGCCGGGTCGGCGATGATCGAGAGCTTCGTCGCTGGACCGGCGAAGTGGACGGTGACGGCGCCGTCCACGAGCCCCGCGCCGGTGCAAGTGATTGCCGCAGCGCCGACTGCGTCGGAGGTCAGCGTGACCGAGGCTCGCCCCTTGACGGCTGCCACCGGGTTCGGTGTGCCCAGCGTGCCGACGCCGGAGCCTTTGGTGAACGTCAGCAAGTTGGTGGCAGTGGCGACTACGTTGTTACGCAGGTCGCGGATCTCCGCGCGGAGGGTCAGCGAGGTGGAGCCGTTGACGACGGCGGAGGGCGGATCGGCCTCAAGGTGGATCACCCGAGCAGCACCCGGTGGAGGAGGAAAGGCCACCGGGACAAACCCGCCCCAAACAACGCTCGGCCCCTGCGAGTAGCCAGCGAATGGCTGGCCGAAAGTGCCAAACAGAACGAGCCCGTCAGCCGAACTGGTGCCGCCGCCAGCGGCAACGCTCTCGGTCACCTGTTGTGCACGCCCGGGCCAGGCAACGAAGAGCAGGGCAGTCGCATACAGTCCGGCGACTGCCAGGGACCGCCAGCTCCTCAAGCCAACAGCGCCGGACTGCACGGCCCGGCATACACCCGTCTGACGGCACATACGGACGCCTCCCAAGCCCGAATCCGAGTGCCCGGCAGGCTCGGCGCCACGTCACTCGCCACCCTGTAAAGCAGAAGCCGTCCGGCTCCGGTTCGGCGGCTACACATTGAACCCGGAACAGCGTTACGTGTCAATCCCGTAGAACTACGGACAAGCTGCTCCGGGCGACTTCGCGCCGGCGGGTCGGCGACTACTGGGCCCGCGCCGCCCCTTCCCGCTTCGCCTTCAGCACCTGCGACTTCGGTTCGTACACGCAGTACGGCTCTTCACCCATGATGCTGCCTGTCTCGTAGAACGCCCGCGCTCGGCAGCCCTCGCAGGCTTTCCGGTACTCGCAGTACCCGCACTTGCCTTCTAGGCTGTCAAGGTCGCGGAGCGTGGCGAAGGTGCTGGATTGCTCCCAGACCTCTCTGAAGCTCTGCCGGCGGATGTTGCCGGCTTCGACGGGCAGGTAGCCGCAGGGGAATACCTCGCCTTTGTGGGAGACGAAGCACACTGCCGTGCCGGCGAGGCAGCCGCGGGTGACGGCGGCCATGCCGTGGGTCTCGACGGTGACCTTCTTCCCTTCGGCCTTCGCCCGCTGACGCAGGATGCGGTAGTAGTGCGGGGCGCAGGTCGCCTTGGTCTCGATGCCGCCCTCCTGGGAGAGGTCGTAGAACTCGTTGAGGATCTCTTCGTAGCGCTCGGGGGTGAGCATCTTGTCTTCGGCAATCTCGACGCCGCAGCCGACCGGGACCAGCATGAAGACGTGGTAGGCGACGGCGCCCAAGCCCTTCGCGAGGCGAAACATGTCGGCCAACTGGTGGTCGTTGTGGTTGGCGATGGTCGAGTTCAACTGAAACGGAACACCGGCCGCCTTGAGATGCTCGATGCCGCGCAGGGCGTCGTCAAATGAACCGGGCAGCCGACGGAAGATGTCGTGGGTGTCGCTGTCGGCCCCGTCCAAGCTGACGCTGACTCGGGCGATGCCGGCATCCTTCAGTTGTCGGGCGAGGGCTGCGTCGATGAGTGTCCCGTTGGTGGCCAGCGACACGGTGAGCCCCTTGCCCACTCCGTAGCGCGCGATCTCAAAGATGTCGGGGCGAATCAGCGGCTCGCCGCCGGACAGGATGAGGATTGGCTTGCCGACTTCCAGGATCTGGTCGATGAGTTGGTACGCTTCCTGCGTCGACAGGTCGTCCTTCATCATCTCGCAGGCGACGTCGAGTCGGCGGCAATGGGCGCATTCGAGGTTGCAGCCGGCGGTAGTTTCCCAGAAGACGAGGCGCAGGGCGTTTTGGGACTGGGGGACGGGGTATGGAGGGTGGGGCCCTGGGTGGATGGGAGGCGTGGTCACCGGGCATCGCCTCCGTTGCTGTTGCCCGTCAGCCAGTAGTCCTCGTGGAAGTAGTCCCCGTCGGCTTTCATCTCCTCTCGGTCCTTGTCGGTCACGCCGATCTCCTCATCGGTCAGGTAGCAGGCCGGGTCGGGCGCCATCGGGTCGCCGTACATCGCGTCGGCGCGGACACGCATGGCGCCACCGCAGATCTCGAAGAACTGGCAGCGGTGGCAGCGGCCCTTGACGTTGTCGCGGCGGTTGCGGAGCAGCTTCAGGAGCGGCTCGTCCGGGTCGGTCCAGATGGCGCTGAACGGGCGTTCCTTCACGTTCCCCAGCGAGTGGTGCATCCAGAACTGGTCGGGGTGGACATTGCCGAGGAAGTCGATGTCGCCGATCCCGACGCCGGAACTGAACATCCCGCCGCCGTTCCACTTGAGCAGGTCGTAGACTTCCTGCGCCCGCGGGTCGGCCGCTTCCTTCAGCTTGAGGTAGGCGTAGACACCGTCCACGTGGTTGTCGACGGTCAGGATCTCCTTGTCCAGACCGCGCTCGGCGAAGTCCTGAGTGCGCTGCAGGAGGATGTCGACGGCTTCGCGGGATTCCTCGTGGGTGAGGTCGTCTTGGGCGATGTCGGCGCCTCGGCCGGCGTAGCACAGGTGATAGAAGCACGCCCGGTCCACGCCCTCCCGCTGGATGAAGTCGAAGATGTTGTGGAGGTCCCGGTAGTTGTGCCGCGTCAGCGTAAGCCGCAGCCCGACCCGTTGCTCGACAGACTTGCACGCCTGGAACCCGCGCATCGCGCGCTCATAGGCGCCCTCGACGCCCCGGAAGCAGTCGTTGATCTCGCCGATGCCGTCGAGACTGATCCCGACGTAAGTGAACCCGGCGTCTTTGATCCGCCGCGCCATGGCTTCGTCGATGAGCGTGCCGTTTGTGGACAAAGTCGGTCGAACCCCCTGCCCGGTCGCGTGCGCCACCAGCTCGAACAGGTCGTCCCGCATCAGCGGCTCGCCGCCAGAGAACAGCAACGCCGGAATGCCGAACTGCGCCAAGTCGTCGATCAGCGCCTTGCCCTGTTCTGTCGTCAGCTCGCCGGAGTACCTGCGGGCCTCCGAGTCGGTGTAGCAGTGGATGCAGCGAAGATTGCACCCCCGGGTGACGTTCCACACAGTGACCGGTCGGCGCTCTGCCGCCGACTTGGGGCGCATCCCCAGGTGGCTGGACGCTCTGCCGTGACGATGTCCGTATCGAAGAGAGTCGCTCCCGGAAAGGGCACCACAATAGACTTTGCTGAGGCTTATCATCTGTCGAACACCGACGGCAGACGCCCCGGTGGCGCCGCGTCTTCTCCGTCTACGAGTCTGACCCACTTTGGCCGGGTCGGGCGGCCGCGCCGCCACCGGTCTTCCGATCACCCGGTCATTGTCGCTGGGGCGCCCACGGGGTACTATTCTGGGTGGTCCGATCCGTTTGTACAAGGGACCCACCCACCCGCAGTCAGCAACAATGACGCTGCCGCAAACCGCTCTCCAGACGGGCTGAAGCCCTTTTTCGGCCCCCGAAACTTCATTTGGGCGGTTCTGTCTAACCCGGCTTAGCGATCATCGGCACACACCAGTCGTCACAGCAGCACGCTACAAGTAGACCCAGAGCCCCCTGATCCGATCCCTTGACGCTTCACGTAAGGGGTAAAGCAGTGAACTGCTCCGAAGCTCAGAACTCCTTTTCGGCTTGGCTCGACGGCGAACCACCTCGTTCGTCCGCGACAGACGACACAAAGGGCCACTTGGCGCAGTGCCCGTCCTGTGCCCGGCATCTGCGCCAACTGCAGTCCACCACGGCATTGCTGCGTCACCTGCCAGCGACACAGCCAGCGGCGGCCGCTCGAGGGCTCCTAACGAACGCCCTGCGGACAACGCAGCCGGTGGCTCAGCTCCGCTGCGCCGACTGCTCCGCGCTGCTGCTGGACTCTGCAGATGCGGCGCTCCCCCTTGACGACCACGAGGCCGTTGCTGTTCACCTGGCCAACTGCGTGCCGTGCAACCAGGTTGCAGCGGCCCTCCAAACACAGCAGCACCTGCTGCAGGCGGTTCCGGCTGTGTCTCCCCCTCAGGGGCTCAAGTCTGCCATTCTGGCGCGGGTCCGGGCCGAAGAGCGCGCCGCTGCCCAACAGCTCACCTGCGAACAGGCGGCGCCGCTGCTTTCCGCCAGGCTCGAGGGCGAGTCGTCGGCCGAGCTTGAAGTCCACCTCGCCAACTGCGCTTCCTGCGCCCGGTCTGCGCTGGCGCTTGAAGATCAGCGCGACCTGTTGCGGAGCCTTCCCGCGGCCCTTCCCCCGCCCGACCTCCCCGAGCAGATCTACGCCCGTATCGCGACCTACCAGCGCTCCGCTCTGCTGCTGCTCATAACCGCGATGCGTCGCTCTCGACACCTCGCCTTGGCAGCAGGGGTCGCTGCCTGCGCGATTGCCTTCGCCGGAATCGGCTACCTGAGCCAGCGTCAGCCGCAGTCGCTCGAGGTGGCTGTTGCCCCCGCTCCCGCCAGCCCGTTGGTCGCTACTCCTCGCTCACCGGCGCCGGTTAGCTCGGTAGTCGCAAGCAGTCCGGCCGCTGAGCCAATAGCCGGCCGCACCGAACCGGCCTCCCCGGCGGAATCCGCCGGTCTTGAGAGATCCCTTCCCCTCCGCCTCGCGAGTGCCCGGCCGGCTCCAGCGCCGACGACCAAAGTTGCCCGGGGCATCTCCCCTGGCGAGGCACGCACCTCCGCCGCCCCCGAGAAACCGACGACCTCTCCCCCGCCTGTCGCCGCCAAAGCCGTGGCAGAACCAGCCCGCACCGGAGCCGGGCCCCACTCCGACCGGCCGCTCCGCGATCTGGAGGCGCTCTATGCCGAGCTGGCGAGGTCTCGCGCCGCCACCCGTCCCGTAGCCGAACCGGTTTCGCCAGCAGCGACTGAAGCCCCCATGCGCCGTGTCGCCCAGACGGTCTTCGTTGACGACTCCCCGGCCAATGCCCCCAGCCCCTCCGATTTCAGCGCGCCCAGCGCAACCCGGCCCACGGTGCGCACGGCAGAGCTGCAAGTCGAGGCGCCGCCGGTCAATCCGCGCATCGTCCGCAGAGACCAATCGACCGCGGAGAAGGACACCTTGGTGGAACTCCGCGAGCGCCTCCGCAAGAACCGCGCAGCCAAGGCCCGCAGCACGTTCGTCGAGACCGAGTCAAGCAAGACGGCGAAGTACACGCTCGTGGAAGTGCCGTTCTAACCCGGCGCCGCCGATAGGGTCACGATTGCGGCGTAAGCAGGAACGCAGCCCGATTCGCTTGGGACTCGACGCCCTCCCCTAGTCACCCACTCGGCGTGACCGGCCGGTTCAGCCGTGGGCAGACTTCTCCCCCGATGTGTCGTGCCTCACCGGCTCACTGCCGAACCGACTCAACGGCATCCCGTCGAAGCCAACCCGTGAGTTTCGGCGACGCCTCCACCCGCTCCCAGACGCCCCGCGTCTCAACGACGGATACCACCGTGCCAGCGTGCAGCTTGAAGACCGGGTCGAAGTTCTGGGTGGGGCCGCTTCGCACGATTGCCTCGTCCGCCAACACGACGGTTGATCGGTCGGCGTGCCGGTGCTGGAGCTTCAGCCCCAATGCGCCCACTCCCGTGCACACAGCGATCCCGAGCACAATCGCGGCTGTCCCGAGGGCCCGCCGGACAACGGCGCCCTCAACAAACAGTCGGACGAACAGCAGCGTGACAAGCAGCAGGTAGCCCAGGGAAGCAACGAGCGCCAACTCGTTTACAGAGACGCGCGACAGCCCCAACTCCAGGGCCGCCCCCAGTCCCGAGCGAGGCGGCAACTCGATCTCGTCCCGCGTCAACAAGCTTGCTTGGTGCAGGTTCTGCAAGAGGTCCGGGTCTCTCGGTGTCAGCACCTTGGCGCGCTCGTACGCCAGGACCGCTCGGCCGAGGTCGCCTGCCTGGAAGTAGGCATTGCCCAAGTTGTAGTAGACAGCCGCGCTTCGCGCGTGCTGCTTGAGGCACTTCTCGTAGCTGCCGACGGCGTCTTCGTACTTGCCGTTCTTGTACTGGCGGTTGCCGAGGTTATAGGCATCGACAGCTTCCTTGCTGGCTGCCTGGGCTGGCCGACAGCTCCAGACTGCGGCGACTGACACCAGCAGGAGAAGTCGAGAGAGCCCGTTCGCGCATTCTGCACTTCGCACTCCCCTACACCTCCGCCCGTTCGAGTTCGGACACGCACTGCCGCGCAGCGGCCAGGGCTTGTTCCATCGCGGTCGGCTCGCCGCCACTGGGCGTGAACCGGCCCAGTTCGCTCTGGCGCAGGCTGGCCTCCACGCGGGCGACCAGCGCTGCGTCCGCCCCCCGCGCGCGTAACTCTGTCGGCGTCGTGTCGGCGGATACCGCGCTGGGCGGCAGGTTCAGCCGGGCACCGACAAGTTCGCGAAGCCCCTTGGAGAGCGCCGCATAGAACTCGGCCGCCGATCGCCCCCGTCTGAGGCACTGCTCCGCTTCGCCCAGCGACTTCGCGGCGGTTTCCCGGCCGCGTCGTTTCCGTTGGTACTCCGCGTCGTTCGCCAAGCGCAGTTGCTGTCGACGATACAGGCTGGCGCCGCCCAACCCCAGGAGGGGCAGCAGATTGAGCAGCAGGAACCCCGGGCGCCGGTAGAGCACCCGGCCGTCATCGGCGAGCCGCTTCGCGTCAGGACGGATGTAGTTGATGTCCTTCTTGAGCAGACGAATCTCATCCTTGGTGAACCCCGTGACGGAGTCCACCGACTGGTCAGCGGCGCCCTGGGTTACCTCGAACGCGATTGGTTCAGCCTTGGCCGTGCAGTAGGTCTTGGTGGTCGGGTCGAAGTAGGCCAACGTCACCGGACCAAGGGCCAACCTACCGGGCTCGACGGGCATGAGCACGAACTCAAACTCCTTTGTGCCTCCCAGCTTCAGCCCTTGGGTCGACGTCTGCTCGGACTGGTTGCTATTGAACTGCTTGAACTTGGCGAGGTCGCCCAGAGAGGGCTCTGTAGCCGTGGCGATGTTCCCGGTTCCGGTCACGGTCACTTTGAGGGTCACGGTCTGCCCGGTCTGGAGGGCGGTCTTGTCCGCAGAGGCTTCGAGGTGGAACTGACCGACTGCGCCGCCGAATCCTGCCGGCTTCCCGGCTTCCGGCAGGGGCAGCACTGTGATGGTCAACGGCTTGCTGCTCACCTGACGGGCGTCGGCGTTGAAGAAATCCGTCGTGAACTGGAGTGTCGAAGCGCCGATGGTCAGCTTTCCGGCCGCGGCCGGGAACAGCGCTTGGCGCATACAGGGCACGCGGACGTACTCCACTCCGTTGAGCGTTTCGGCGGCGGGGTCGGGCTTCGGCAGATCATAGCCGACGAATCCAGTTGTCTCTGGCTGGGAGAACTGCGCGCGCGACCACGCGAAGCGCGAGTCGCGGTGAGCGGCGATGTCGAGGGTGACCTGCTCGTTGACGTACACCTGCGTCTTGTCCACGGCGGCCTTGACGAAGACGTACCCCCCCTCGGTATCCTCACTGTGCCCGGGAGGCATCGGTGCTGCCGGACCGGCGGGCTGCGAGGGTTGGCTCGGTTGCGCCGGTTGACGAGGCTGCGTGGTTCCTCCGCCGGCCACAGTCACGGCGATCGGCTTGGTCCGGTAGACCTGCCCATTGACGTTGAGTGTCGCCGCCGGAATCGCTTGCTTGCCTGCACGTGTGGGTACCAGCGTGTAGCTGTACTGGAGGTTCGTGGACACGCGCCCGTTGACGAAGCTGATCTGCTGAGAACTGGCGCGGCCGGCCACACTGAACCCGGACAGGGAAGGCAACTGCGGCTCCGCCCCGCGCACCCCTGCTCCCGACACGGAGAGCGTCAGCGTCAGTTGGTCGTTCATCGTCACCTGGGTGCGGTCGACGGCGGCCTCGAAGGTCACTTGGGCTACGGCGACCGCAGCGCTGAAGGCGACGAGGGCGAGCGCGAGCGCCGCAAGCCGTCGCCCAAGCCGGGCGCACGTCCCGCCCCTGCTGAAACCTCGCGATTGCCCGTGCACTGTGCTCAATAGTCCTTCCCCGAGTAGCCTGGGTTGTCGGGCACCGGCATCCGCATACTCTCGCGCATCGCCTTCTTCTCTTCATCGTCGAGCGAGTTCAGGAGGCGCTGAGCGTCCTCCTTGCTCATCTTCATCGCCTTCGCTTTGGCGCCTTGCTTTCCCTTCGATTTGCCTTGCTCCGCCGGCTGCGCTTTGGACTTCTCGGCCTTGGACTCTTTCTGCTGGTCGTCCGCGCCCTTCTGCTTGCCTTTCTCTTTGCCGGACTTGGAGTCTGCCTTGGATTGCTGCGACTGCTGCTGTTGCTGCTGCTGTTGCTGCTGCTGCTGGTCCTTCTGCTTGTTCGCCAGGTCCTTCAGGCGCTGCCGGGCCAACTCCAGATTGTACTTGGCGTCGCGGTCGTCGGGGTTCAGTTCCAGCGCCCGCTTGTAGCTGTCGATGGCCTTCGGGTAGTCCTGCTTCTGGAAGTGGCAGTTGCCGATGTCGTAGTGCGCCTGCGCCTGGAGCGCCGCGTCGTCCCCCCGGAAGACCTTCTCGTACTCCTTGACTGCCTCGTCGTACTTCCGCTGCTTGTAGTTGACGTTACCGATGTTGAGGGCGATGCCAGGCGCAGTGGGGTCGTCGAGCCGGGCGTCGCGGTACTTCTGCAGCGCCTCTTTGTACTTTGCCGTCGCCTCGTTGGTCTTCTTCCGGTGTTCGAGTTGCTCCGCCTGGGCGAACAGCCGGTTGCCTTGGCGCGTCTTCCACCAGGCGACGCCCCAGCTCCAACCAATGAGGGAAGGAGTTAGTAGCAGCAGGGCGAGGAGCGGGAGGAGAGACGTCAGCCGGCTCCGTCTGAACGTTGGCTGCGCCAACACCCATCGGCCTGCGTCTGCCTTGCTGGGGGAGCAGACTGTCATCGCCACACCCTCCTCCGGTCGGTCATCGCCCACTCGACCACCAGGAGCACGATTGCCAGCGCCAACAGCAACTGGAAGCGGTCCTCGTGCTGAGTGAACTTGCGCGTCTGCAGTTGCTTTCGCTCCAGCTTCGAGAGGTCCTCGTAGATCCGCTGCAGCTCCAACTCGCCCTGGGAAGCGTGGTGGTACTTGCCGTTGGTGGTGAACGCAATCTTCTGGAGCGTCACGGGGTCGAGCTTGCTCAACACCACCTCGCCCTTCTCGTCGCGCTTGTACTCGGTCTGCCCTTGCTCGTTCGAGACTGGGATCGGTTCGCCCAGCTTCGAGCCCATGCCGATGGTGTAGATGCGCACTCCCTGCTGCTGCGCGGCCTTGGCGGCGTCCTCCGGTTTCGAGTCGTGGTCTTCGCCGTCGGTCACCAGGACGATCACCTTATGTTTCCGCTCGCGCTTGTCAAAGGCGGCGGTCGCCACCTTGAGGGCTTTCCCAATGGCAGTCCCCGGCAGAGGGATCAGGTCGGTGTCCAGGTAGTCCAGGAACATCTTGGCGGCGCCGTAGTCCAGCGTGAGGGGGCACTGCACAAACGCCGTGCCGGCGAAGGCCACCAGCCCCACCCGATCTCCTTGCAGCCGGTCGATTAGCCCGGCCACCTCGCGCTTCGCCTTCTCCAGGCGGTTTGGCTTGAGGTCCTCGGCCAACATGCTGCTGGAGACGTCGATAGCGATCACAATGTCGACGCCTCTGCGCTTGACGGTCATCAGCTTGGTGCCGATCTGCGGGCGCGCCAAGGCCAGAAGCGCCAGCGTGGTCGCCAGCACCACGAGAACCGCCTTGGCGACCTGTCGCCGAGGGCTGGTGGCCACCGACATCTTCCGAATGAGCTCCAGATTGCCGAGCTGCTCGATCACCCGTCGTTTTTGCCGAAACGCCAGCCACAGCAGCACGCAGAGCACCGGCACCAGGAACAGCAGGTGCAACGCGGAGGGGTTCGCGAATCGTAGGTATCCGCCCATGGGCTTTAGGGTAGTTTCCGGAACAGGGTGTGGGTCAACCCGATCTCGAGCAACAGCAGCAGGACCGCTGGCAGCAGGAACCAGGTGAACCGCTCCTGGAAGCGTTGGTAGTCTTTGACTTTGATCTTGGACTTCTCCAGCTTCCAGATCTCCTTGTAGATGCTCTCCAGTTTCCGCGAGTCGGTGGCGCGGTAGTACTTCCCGTCTGCGGCCGCGGCGACTTTGCGGAGCGTATCCTCATCCAGCGGAAACCGCTGCGGGACCAAGCGTGTGCCGAAGAACGGGTCTTCCACCGCCACCAGCGGCGTGTCTGTCTGGCCCATGCCGATGGTGTAGACCCGGCAGCCCACCGCGTGCGCCGCGCGCGCCGCGGTGATTGGGTCGATGTTCCCCGCGGTCTGCGTGCCGTCAGTCAGCAGGATGACCACCTTGCTCTTGGCCTTGGACTGCTTCAAGCGGTTGGCGCAGTTGCCGAGGGCCAGGCCGAGGGCGGTACCGTCTCCGGCGAGCCCCACCTCGCACCGGTCCAGGAAGCTGAGCAGCACCCCATAGTCCAGAGTCAGGGGACACTGCAGGAAGCTCCTCGTTCCGAAGACCACCAGCCCGACGCGGTCGTTGCTCAGCCCCTTGACGAACTCCGCGACCACCTTCTTCGCCGCTTCGGCGCGGGTGTCCGGCTTGAAGTCGAGGGCCTTCATGCTGCCGGAGAGGTCCAGCCCCAGCATGATGTCGATCCCTTCGGTGGTGATCTCCTCGAAGCTCTTCTCGGTCTGCGGCCGCGCCACGGCGAGGCAGGTTAGCACGATGACCAAGGCGCGCAACCCGCCAAGCGCGGCCGCGCGCAGCCCGCCGGCGCCGCGAGCACGCTGCCGCACCGGAGCGAGGTCGGAGTAGCGCAAACTGCCGCTGCGCAGGGGTCGGCGGCGGCGAAGCACCCAGACGGCGCCGGCAAACGCGAGTAGCGCCAGCCCCCCCCAGGGAGACGCGAAGCGGATCATGGCGCAGCGCCTCCGGGGGCGGGTGGCTGCGTGCCCGGTTCGGGCGCTTCGGCTGCAGTCCCGAAGGGCTCGGATAGGTCAGACGCGTCGGACAGGTCGGACGGGTTCGTCTGCTTCGGGTCCTCTTCGTCCCTTTGGCCCTCGTTGTCGCCCTCAACCTCATCCTCGGCAACCGCCTTCGTCTCCTCCACAAATTGCCAGACCTGCTCCAGAGTCTGCCGCCCCTCCGACTCCGGGTCCGCCGGGACGAACTTGGCGAACTTCACCAGGTCGCACTGCTGCAGCAAGGCCCGCAGTCCCTCCACGCGGTCCGGGGGCAGGAGACCTGTCTCCAGTTGGGCGATGATCTCCCCGGTGGTCTCGTCCATGGCGCGGATGCGGAACCGACCCTCGAGGTACCTGCGCAAGGCGTCGGCAACGCCGCTGAAGTACTCTTTGTAGTGCCCCTCCGCCAACAGCGCCGAGTCGCGCAGCGCCTGCAATTCGTCGAAGGCAAGCAGATGGGCCGGGCGCGGCGGCTCCGTCCACTCGGTCGACTCACCGGCCCGCCGGCGCTTGCGGAGGTACCAGGCAAGCAGCAGCACCAAGGCCAGCACGCCCGCGGCGATGGCGGCCACCAGCCGGAAGCCCGACCAGTTCGGTGCCACCTCGACGGGCGGCTTGATGTCCTTCGGCTCCTTCTCCTTGCTGGGCGCGAGGCTCTCCACGGTGATGGTGAGCTTCTCCGAGCGAACCTCTTTGCGCTGGCCGTGTTCGAGGTAGGTAACAGTGACCGGCGGAATCTCCTGCGTCCCTGTCTCGAAGGTGGCGATCTCGTACTGGACCTGCGTCACCTTCTTCCCCTCGACCTCCGGATAGGCGACGTGGTAGTCCTTGATCTCGAACTGCCCCAGGTTGAGGCCGATGTCGGGCGGGATCACCTTGAGCTTCGGATCCGCCTCAATGGTCACGGTGTACTTCAGCCGATCGCCCACGGTCACCTTCGACTTGTCCACCGAGGTGCGCACCACCACCTCTGCCGCCCCGGCAAGCTGGCCTGCAACCAGCATGGTGGCCAGCGCCGCGGCGAGCACGCCGCTCGAGCGGCTGCCGCGCGGTGAAAGGGAGCCATGCCTGAGAAGAAGAGGGACCGCTTTCACAGCTACTTCGCCTTCACCCCTCTGTCATGCAGCTTCGACGCGTCAGCCGGAAACAAGTCCGTGTAGAGCTGCACGTTCTCCGCCTGCATGAGTTGCTGCAGCAGCTTCTGCTGCGCTCCCTGCTCGCGCTCACGTCGCAGGTCGCCTTCCAGCTCGTCCTTCGCTTCCACCAGCGTCTTCTGCCCGACTACCTTGCCGTTCTCCTTCTTCGTGTAGCGGTCCTTGTGGGCCTCGTAGTACAGCTTGAGATCTTCCGGGGTCAGCTTCACGGCATTGCGGACTTCCTGGTCCAGCAGCTTCTGCACCATCATGCTGCGCTTGACCTGGAAGGCGTTTTCGACGATCTCCGGGTCAGTTTCCAGGTTCAGTCGTTTGGCCTTGTCGTACAGTAGCTCTGTGGCGAGGTACTGCTGCAGAAACTCCACCTTCTTCCCCGGTTGGTCGAACTGCTCGCGCAGATAGTCAGGGAGCTTCTTGATCTCCTTGTCCAAGTCCGCGTAGGTAATCTCGCGCTTGCCGATCCGGGCGACCACCGCTTTGCCCTCGGGGGCGCCGGAAGCGCCCTTGTCGGAGTCCAGCTTGGTCTGCGCCTCCAGTTCGAGCTTGGCGTCCAATGAGCGGCCGAGCCGTTCCAGGCACTCGACGATCTTGGGTCCTACCTGGTCGGCCAACTTGCTCTTGGGGTACAGGTGCTTCACACGGAGGTAATACTGCAGCGCCTTGGCGTAGTCGTGGGCTTCATCCTTGTACAGGTCGGCGACGACCAAGCTGAGGTTCGCTCGCTGATTGTCGTCCAAGCGGCCGCCTTCCAGCAGTCGCTCATATTCGACGGCGGCAGCGTCGTAGAGCTGCGCGTCCACCAGCGAGTTGGCGTACTCCCGGGTCGGGCCGGTCAACCCCGCCGTGCCGCCCGCCCCCGCTCGGCCGTGGATCATCGCCGCGAGTGTGGCGAACATGGCCACTCCCACGCACAGGAACAAGATTGTCCGCCCGTCAAAGAGCGGCTCCCCACTGGAGGGCTTCTTGCGTCTGGGCGGCGCGGGTCTTGGTGCAGGTCCTTCCGCCATCCGAGCTCACCTCATCCGCTTGGCGCGCTCACGAAAGACGCGCGACAGTTGCTCAACATACGACTGACCGGTGGTCACGTTCACTCGGTCCATTCCCATTGAACTGAACAAGCGCTCCAGCGCCTCGGCCGACTCTTCGACGTCGCCAGCGATGTTGCCGAGGGCGCGCAAGTCACGCGTGTTCAGCATGAACTGCTCTCCCGTCTCGGCATCCTCCAACTCCAGGTACCAGCCGAGACCGGGAATCCGCTTTTCCCACGGATCGGTAATCGTCACCGCGATGACATCGTGCCGGCGGTGCGTGATCCGCAAGGAGGTCTCGAACCCCGCCGACTTGAAGTCGGACAACAGGAAGACGACTGCGTGCCGGCGTGTGATCCGGTTCAGGTGTTCCAGCGCAGCGCTGATGTCGGTCAGCCGCCGCTGGGCGCCAGCTTCGAGCTGCCCCTCCAACTCATCGAGGAACTCCAACAAGTCGCGCACGATGCGGAGCACGTGCGTGCGGCCCTTCTTGGGGGGCACGTACTTCTCGACCTTGTCGCCGAAGAGGATCAGCCCGACCTTGTCGTTGTTCTTGATGGCCGAAAACGCCAACAGCGCGCAGATCTCCGCCGCCAAGTCGCCCTTGAGCTGCTGCGTGCCGAACGCCACCGACGAGCTGGTATCGACCATCAACATGACGGTCAACTCCCGCTCTTCGTTGTGGCGTTTCACATAGGGGCGACGCATCCGGGCGGTGACATTCCAGTCGAGGGTCCGGATGTCGTCTCCCGGTTGGTACTCGCGCACCTCTGCGAACTCCATGCCGCGCCCCTTGAACGTGCTCTGGTACTCGCCGGCGAACACGTCGTTGACGAAGCGGCTGGTGCGGATTTCGAGGCGGCGGACTTTGCGGAGGAGTTCCTGGGTGTCCATGGCACTAACGGCACACGCTACGGCACTTCCATGTGGTCGAGGATCTGCTGGACAAGCTGCTCGGAGGTCTTCTCCTCCGCCTCTGCTTCGTACGTCACGATCACCCGGTGCCGTAGCACATCCATGCCGATGGACCGCACGTCCTCGGGGGTGACGTACCCGCGGCCGCGAAGGAAGGCGTACGACTTGGCGGCGAGCGTCAGGCAAATGGTAGCGCGGGGAGAGGCGCCGTACTCGATCATGCCCTCCAGGTCGCTGAACCCGTACCGCTTTGGGTCCCGCGTGGCCAGCACGAGATCGACGATGTAGTTCTCGATCTTCTCGTCCATGTAGAGGTCGCGAACCGCCGCGCGAGCCGACAGGATCTCCGCGGGAGTAACGACAGGCTCGACCTGCGGCTGGGCGCCCTTGGTCATGCGGCGCAGAATCTGCAGCTCTTCGTCGCGGCTTGGGTATCCGACCTTGAGCTTCAGCATGAACCGGTCGACCTGGGCCTCGGGGAGCGGGTAGGTGCCTTCCTGCTCGATGGGGTTCTGGGTCGCCATGACGAGAAAGGGCTCGTCCAACTTGTGGGTCTCCTCCCCCAGAGTCACCTGCCGCTCCTGCATGGCTTCCAGCAGCGCGCTCTGGACCTTAGCCGGGGCGCGGTTGATCTCGTCGGCGAGGATGAGGTTGGAGAAGATCGGGCCCTTCTTGGCGTAGAACGTCTTCTCGCGCTCGTCGTAGATCATGGTGCCGACCAAGTCGGCGGGCAGCAGGTCAGGGGTGAACTGCAAGCGATGGAAGCCCGTGCGAACCACGTCGGCCAGTGTCTTCACTGCCAGTGTCTTCGCCAGACCAGGGACCCCTTCCAGCAGCAGATGCCCGTCCGCAAGCAACCCGATGAGCAGGCGCTCAATCAGGTACTTCTGGCCGACGATTACCTTGCCGACTTCGGCGTAGATCCGCTCGACGAAGGCGCTCTCCTTCGCGATCCGCTCATTCAGCGCCTCAATGTCCTGGTTCATTCCCATTGGGGACCGATCCTCCCTCGACAGCTTGGTCTTCCTCAACGCCAACGGCCGCCATGACAATTGCCTTCATTGCGTCGTGCAACTCATCCAGCGTCTCTGCTGGCGGACTCGTTCCCGCGAACTTGGCGAGGTCACACTGCTCAAGCACTTTGCGGGCGCGGCCGATCAACTCCTCGCCGGCGCCGCGGGCGGCAAGCTCCTCCACGATGCGGGCCGTGGACAATTCCTTCGCGCGAAACGCAAACGCCTCCGCCAGGTAGCTCTTGAGCGTTGCCGCCAGGGCTTCGCAGTAGCCCCGGGGGGTGCCGGCAATGCGCAGCGCCTTGTGCTCTTCGAGCGCGACGGACACCCGCTCGCTGGGCGTCAACTCCGGTTCTTCGGCCGCCGCCTCCTCGCTACGCGAGGCGCTCCGAACGCGTATTGCCGCCGCGACCAAGAGTGCCGCCAGTAGGACGACAGAGAAGGCGATCAGCCCGGCCCGCACCGGCGCCGCAAGCCCGTCGCGCACGGGCCGCACGACCTCCAACGTGAGCTTGGGTGTCTGCAGGCTCTGCTCCCTGTCGCCGCCGGCCTCCTTGTACGTGACCGTGATTGGCGCAATCTCGGCGGGCCCCACCTTCGTGGGCTTGAGGACGTAGGGGTAGAGCCTGGTTGCGACGGCGTTGCCTCCGCGGGTGGCGACCTCGTTGGACGACCCAGCCGCGGCGACCTCGAGCGTTGCAGACTCCGGCGCCGAGGGTTCGTCGACCTCAATGTCGCCGGACGCGCCTTCCCACTCCACGCGCACGGTCAACGTGGCCGTGCGGTTCAGCGGCACCCGGGTCTGGTCCAGTGCCGCTTTGACAGTAACGCGCTGGGCCGCGCGAGCTGGGGCGCTCAGGCAGGCCAGTGCGAGGAGTACGGCTGTCAGCATACGGAGATCAGAAGACGCAATCAACAGAGGTCGGCTCCCTGCCGAGGGAAGAAAGGACGGTCGCCCATTTGGCCCCCGGTCCGCTGGGCCGGTCCCCGTCGGGCAGGCGGACCGCCAGAGAGCAAGTCCCTTTTGACAAGTCAGCGCTGGGCAAGTTCTGCCTGCTTGAGACGCTCGGCCAACTCGTCGGGCACGACCACCCCTCCCACGTCAATCGGGCGCGTGCCGCGGGGTCCGTGGGAGTCTGACCCGCCTGTCTGCAGTAGCCCCAGCCGCTCTGCAAGCGCCCGGTAGTGGGCCACCATGGCAGGCGAGTGCTCCGTGTGGTAGACCTCCAGTCCGCGGAGACCGGCCCGTGCCAGCGGCTCGATCTGGGCGTCCTGTCCCGACAGACCGGGGTGGGCCAAGACCGGGATTGCGCGGCTTCGCAGCAACAACTCAATGGCCTCCGTCGGCGAGAGCTTGTAGCGTTCCACGTATGCCGGCCGCCCTTTTCCGAGCCACCGGTCGAACGCCTCCTGCGACCGAGACACCAGACCGCGGTCGAACAGCGCGCGAGCCACATGAGGGCGACCGACAGCACCGCCCTGCGCTTCCCGCACCACCTCCTCGAAGCTGATGGCGACCCCGAGCTGGTTCAGTAGACGCACTATCTCCCGCCCCCGCTCGAAGCGAGCGTTCTTCAGCGTGGCAAGTTGCTCCTGAAGCGCCTCGTCTTCCGGGCGGACGAAGTACCCCAGCAAGTGGAACTCCCGCGGGCCCACCTCGGTGGTGATCTCAACACCGGGTAGTACCTCTACCCCGTGCAGCAGCCCGGCGGCCGTTGCTTCGGCTACGCCATCCAGGGTGTCGTGGTCGGTCACCGCGATGACGGAGACGCCCTTCGCGGCGGCGGCCCGGACCAGCTCCGTCGGCGACCAGGTTCCATCGGAAGCAGTCGTGTGTACGTGCAGATCAATGGACAACCTCTCCAGCCTCCTCGATCAATGTCGTGCCCGCCAGGAATGTCAACGCTTCCGCCGGCGTCCCGACCAGACCATCGGCGTGGGCGTCTCCCAGGAGGCGCAGCAGCCGACCCACCTGCTGGCCGCTCAAGTGGGGATAGCGACCCAAGAGGTCGTTCCCGGTGAGCAACGGGTCGGGCCGGGCAAGCGGCGTCCGCGCGAAGTACTGCGCGAACAGCCAGGCAACTCGGTCCTGCCGGTCGGCTGTGCAACGCGCCGCCGCAGTCAGCAGACAGAAAGGAGCTGCCTCGCCTGCCTCCCGGAAGAACGACAACCACTGCGACCCGGCAACCGACGCGGCACAGAGCAGAGAGCCAAGCCGCAGACCAGTGGCCGAAACCGATGCGGCGAGGCGGCTCTCCCGACGCGACAAGTTGAGGGCCGCAGTCAGCGCTCCCGGCAGGCCAGTGTCGGCGCAAGCTCCCTCCGCGAGTGCAAGCCACACCAGGAACTCCCGGCAGCGGCGCGAGCCGGCCACCCGCTGTTCGAGCCAGCCTCTCACGTCCCCCCGCGTGGCTCCCGCCACCCAACCCGGGTTGTCTGCAAGGGCACAGACTTCCCGAGCCAGCCCGACTCCCGCAGTCCAGTTCGGCGCCGCCTCCCCACGCTGCTCCGGTGACACGAGTAGCCAGAGCGGGTCCAGCAGCCCGAGTGACTGACAAGTGACCAGGTGGTCGGCCGCCGCGGGGCACCCCAAAAGCGGGAACAGCTCGTCCCGGATCCGTTCTGGCGCCGCCTGGGTCAGCGTAGGCGCCAGTTCGCGGATGCGGGCGGCAGTGTCCCCAGGGATCGTCATCTCCAGCGTCGCCGACAGCCGCACGACGCGAATCAACCGCAGCGGATCGCGGCGAGGCGCCTCCGGGGTCACCCAGCGCAGCTCTCGCCTGTCGAGGTCCGCCCTCCCCCCCGCCGGGTCAATCAGAAACCGGCGCCAGTCGTCCCTCGCGGCGTGCTCCAGAGAGAGCGCCAGTGCGTTCACGGTGAGGTCCCGGGCGAGCAGGTCCGCGCGGAGGTCGCCCGCAATCGACTTGAGGTCGATCTCGGGACGACCGGGTCGGTGCTTCAGCACCAGGCGCGCGGTGTCGTGCTCGCGGTCCAAGTCAACAGCAGTGCCTTGCCACTTGTCGGCCAACTCCTGAGCGACTCCGAGCGCCGGGCCATCCACAGCCAGGTCCACCTCCACCGTCGGCCGTCCGAGCAGTCGGTCGCGCACAGCGCCGCCGACCAGGTACGCGGCGCTGCCGCGCTGGCGGAAGTGCTGCTGAAGTTCGTAGAGCAAGTCATCCACGCTGGGGGCCTACTCGGGCTCGACTCGGGGAGGGCAGACGCAGGCACTCGGCACACGGCGTGACTCCTCACGCCCAGCACCCGGCACCGACCCGTTCCGGGGTCTCCCACGGCTACCCCTCCAGAAGGCAATCAACCCGACGGGAGGGAGCCGAGGTTTGCGTTGCTCGTCGTTCTGGTATTATACATCCACCAACCCTCTGGAGCGCCGGCTGACCACCCGCTTTCCCCGCTGCTATCGGCATTGCGCCGAGCGGTGTGCAGGTGTATCATAGAGGCGCACCGGAAGACGACAGCACCGAAACACGGGTCTCGCCAGCACAATGAGCAGGCTCCTCACCACAACCCTCATTGCGAGCCTCTTCTCAGTCGGCGCCACCGCGCAAACTGAGCCTTTCTCCACGGTTCCGGCAAACCACTGGTTCTATTCGGCACTGGTGCTGGCGGGTTGCGAGCCCGTTCCCGGCGAGTTGACGCGGTACGATGTCGCGCTGCGCGTCGCCAAACGAATCAATGCACTGGGCGCCGCCGACAGCAGCGGGCCCCTCGATCCTCAGCGCGAAGCGCTCTTCAAGCTGGCGTCGGCGCTGCGCTCGGAGCTCGCCCAGTTGGGGATCGACCTCGAGAGCATTGCCAAGCTGCGCCCTTCGTCGCCACCGACTCCTCGGCCGGCGGTTACCATCCCGGCGCGGGACTTCGCCGTGGCCCCGCACGCACTGCCTTCACTTCGCTCATCGTTCGCCGCCGCCCCGGTTGGAGGGTTCGTCGTGGGGTTCCAGGCGGACGACGGCGGCCTGCCGGCTCTCCGTCTTGGTTTGGCTCCCGAGCGCTCTTCTGCTTGGGGGCCTAGTTCGCACTCGGCGGGACGACTACCCGGGGAATCACTCGGGGACGGCCCGACGCTGGGCGGCAGAATGCTTGGGTACCAGCCCAGCGGCTTGGCATTGAGTGGGCAACTGGGCAGCGCCGATATCTCCGCAAGCGTGGCCCTGCCGGACCTGAACGGATTCACGGCGCCAGGGACGCCAACCGACACGCTGCGCCCCGACTACAGCATCGGCGCGCAGGTACCCCTTGGCTTCACCGCTGGCTCTGTTTCCACCAGCTACGCAAGAGTCACCGACCTCGCCGGGACCTCCCGGGATAGCATTGTCACCACGCACCTCGATCTGCAGCTCAGCCGAGGGCTGTCCGTTTCCGCCTCGCTGGCACGGGCCGGCATCAATCCTTTCAAGGGCGAAACCTCCTGGAAGGCGGAAGCCTCCTACTCGCCGGGCAGCCTCACCGTCGGGGCCGGCATCATGGGTGTCGATCCGGACTTCGTGCGCTTGGGCTACTTTGGTCCCGCGTTGTTCGACACGCACCAGCCACTGCGCGGCGTTGGCGGGTCGGTCACCTACCGAGGCGGCGATTCGCTCACCCTCCGCGGCGGAGTGGAGGGCTACGGACTGGAGTCCGAGTCAGACCTCTCGTTCCGGCGATACCTCGCTGGTGTTGGCTACACCCTCAACGAGCGGCTGGAGCTGGACTTGTCCTTGGCTCGCCTGGAGACGCTGGGAGAGCGTGACCAGACAAGCACCTACGCCACTCTGGGTCTCGGGTTCAATTTCTCCTCGGACGTCAGCGTCAAGCTGCTCTACCGCGTCCTGGATCTGCAGGACAGCGCCGATTCCGGGAAGACGGCTGCCAGCAACGTGATGGCGACGCAGTTCTCCGTGCGGTTCTGACGAGGCGGGCTTGAGCAGCCGGTGCCGGCGCGAGTCGTTCCCCAGTTCGGGAGACAGCGAGTACCTGACCATGCCTGACCGGCTTGTTCCCCTGTGTGCGCTCCTGCTGGCGCTGTTGGCCCGGCCGGCCACCGCCGGGGAAGCGACAGAGAACCTCCACTACGAAACCGCCAAAGGGAAAGCGGACTCGTACACGCTCGACTACGGCTCGGAGGTGCTCACAGCAACGGGGAGTGTCACGCTGGAGTACGCGGACCTCACTCTGGCAGCGGACAGCGTGACCGTGGACTTCCGAGGCAACCTCGTCTCTGCTTCGGGTGGGGTCACCGTGCATCGGCGCGAGGGCGAGACCGACCAAGTGCTCACCGGACAGAACTTCAGCTACCACTTCGGCGACCAAACCGGGCAGTTGGACGAAGCGCGTGTTGCGTTCCCGCCGCTCTTCTTCCAGGGCAAGACCATCCGGATGACGGGTAACGGCATGATCGTCGAGGGCGCTTCGTTCACCGGTTGCGACCGGCCACACCCTCACTACCGCCTGACCACTCGCAGCATCGAGATCCTCCCCGGTGAGAAGGCAACCGCCCGCCGCGCCGCGCTCTGGTGGGGGAACCGGCGACTCTTCACTCTGCCGGACCTCACTGTCTCGCTGAAGAAGGGGGAGAAGCGAGAGAGCCGCAAGCTGCTGCCCAGAACACTTGTGAACGGGACCGACCTCCTGCTCCTGGAGACAAAGCTCAAGCCTCGGCTGTTCCCCGACGACGGTCCCGACAAGGTGGAGATCGCCTTGGGCGCCTCAGCGAAGCAAGGTTTCCGCGGCGGGCTTGAGGTCACGCACAAGACCCCCCGGCTGGAAGCAGCGCTGTCGATGTCGCGGAAATCCGCCGGCGCCGACCCGCTGAACTCCAAAGTCATGCTCAACCGCTTGCCGGAGCTGCGAGCGAACGCCTTGGCATATCCCCTATTCGGCCAGCGGGTACTTGGAGACGCCGAGCTTTCGCTGGGCCGGCTGCGCGAGTTCCCCTCGGGCATCGAGTCCAGCCGCCGACATGCGGTGGTCGGTCTGTCCGCCAACGTCCGGGTGCCCGGCACGGCGCTGGAGCTGGCCGTTAGGACACACTACCGGCGCTCCCAGTATGACGCCGGCCGAACCTACTCCGCCCTCGGTCTGGACCTATCGCATCGCGGCCAACTGCGCCCCAACCTCGAAGCCGAGATCGGGTACCTCACTCACAGCGTCCACGGCAGCACCCCATTCGAGTTCGACGACATTGATATCGGCCGCGAGCTTCGCCTGAGCGGCGACTGGGAGGTCGGGTCTCGCTGGCGGGTGCCCTTCCGGATGCGCTACGACCTGGACCGTCAGACGTGGGGAAACCGGGAAGTCGGGCTCGTGAGGCGCGGACACTGCGTGGAGTACGGGTTCACGTGGGATCAGGCGCGGTCCGAGCTGGGGCTGGAACTGGGGTTTGTGGGGCTGTGAGGCAGGCGGGGAATCGTCAGGTCAGTACGGGGCATTCTTCCGTGGCGAGTTGAGCAGGCACCTTCTTCAGCGGTCCATACATGGACTCCACGCTGCTGAACTCGGTTTCTGTGCAAGCTGCCTGACACTTGGTTCATCTCGGACCTCTCTTCTGCTGCTCTTGCCACGGACGTTGGATGCCAGAGGCTGCATATTGCAGTTGCCTCTACCCAATGACCTCAAAGTGTAGCACCAAAGAGCGTGTTTGGAAACGCGGAATCCGGGGAGGGCGAGGCTCCCGCCGAGCCGCCAAACCGTATAGAATCGGCTCAGCGGGAGCTTCCCCCTCTCAGTCTTCGCCCTGAAGAGGCGCTTTCCAAACACGCTCTAAGCTCGACTTTATCCACCGGCGGTGAACTGGTCGGGGAGGGTAAGCTACAGACCACAGCACTATAGAACAAGTCGAAGAGGTCTGCGATGCTCATCCTCCCCGATGAGATTGCA
>Ga0210042_1000392_pt1 | contig 40498 bp, 42 predicted proteins | sample CryGeymeta201518_FD_183982 | JGI IMG/M metagenome (GOLD analysis project Ga0210042, IMG submission 183982) | Groundwater microbial communities from Crystal Geyser aquifers in Utah, USA - Crystal Geyser metaG 2015-18 (SPAdes) (version 2) | ecosystem: Environmental > Aquatic > Deep subsurface >... | reverse complement strand
TCATAATTGTCATACAACAAAAAAATCTCCCTTCTTCATTCTGAAGCCGGTGCCATGATCATGATATTTGCCTTTATTTTTTCCGCTTCGATAAACGCCAATTCGGATGTCTATCTTTAAATAATCATCAGCTATGGCAGAATGAAACTTGTTATAGTTCATTCCTTCTATTTTGGTAAATCATTTTGCCATTATTCTCTCTTTTTCTTGAGAACTTTCATAAGGCTATTATAACCCAGCGTATTCAGCACGTCATTTTTCTCAAGCCATCCCCTCTTTGCTATTGATATGCCGTAAAACATGTAGTCAAACTGGCTTATAAGATGTGTGTCTGTGCTTATGACAAACTTAATCCCGAGTTCCTTCGCCGTTTTTGCATAGATGTCATTGAGGTCAAGCCTCAGCGGGTATGCATTTATCTCAAGAGCGGTTCCGGTCTCTTTTGCAATTTTAAGAATATAGTCCATATCTATCTCGTAGGGGTCTCTCTCTCCAATAAGCCTTCCTGTCGGATGCGCAATCACAGACACATAGGGGTTCTTCATTGCCGAGACAAGCCTTTTTGTGAGCTGCTCCTTGCTCTGTCTGAATCCCGAATGTATGGATGCAACGACAATATCCATCTTTGCAAGGACTTCATCAGAAAAATCCATCCTGCCGTCGCTTCTTATATCAACCTCAATCCCCATCAGGAGTTTAAAACCGCGGAGTTTTTTATTTAAAGCGTCTATTGCTTTTTTCTCTTCCATCAGCCTTTCCTCATTCAGCCCCCTTGCAATGCCGAGCCCTTTTGAATGGTCTGTAATTGCTATATACTCATAGCCCCTTTCTTCTGCCGCGCTGACAAGTTCTTCAACAGTATGGCTGCCGTCACTCTGATTGGTATGGACATGAAGGTCTCCTCTTATGTCTTTAAGTTCAATTAGTTTCGGGAGGGCCTTGTTCAGGGCAGCCTCAAGCTCTCCCCTGTCTTCCCTCAGTTCAGGCGGGACGTATTGAAGCCCGAGTATATTGTAAATGTCTTCCTCGTTTTTGCCTCCGAGTTTTTTATTGTCCTTTTCCCTGAATATGCCGTATTCATTTATCTTAAGCCCTTTCTTTACAGCCATCTCCCTTAAACGTATATTGTGCTCTTTGCTGCCTGTAAAATAGGCGAGCGCTGCTCCGAAAGATTCTTCTTCAACTACCCGCAGGTCAACCTGAATGTCCTCTGCTGTTATAATGCTTGACTTTGTAGCGCCCTGCATCAGTACTTCTTTTACATCAGGAAGATGAACAAATGTTTTCATGACGTCATGCGCATTGAATGAGGTTATTAGAATATCAATGTCCCGTACAGTGTCTTTCATCCTCCGCAGGCTTCCCGCAAGGCTTATTTTTTTAACAGGCGCGTTTTTTTTAAGGTATTCCACAATATCAGAGGCAAGCGGCAATACCCTGCCCAAGGGCTGCCTTTCTTTGCCCCTTTTTAGCATCTCAATCCCTCTGATTATATTTTCCTCTGTCTTTTCCTTTATCCCCGGAAGCCCGGCAAGTTTATGCTCTCCTGCGAGCTTCTCAAGCTCGTCAATGTTTTTTATTTTTAGTTTTTCGTGAAGGAGTTTTGCTGTTTTTGGGCCAAGGCTTGGAACGGAAAGGAGTTCAGCAAGGCCTTCGGGAACCTCTTTTTTCAGTTCTTCATAACTTGCGACTTTTCCCGTCTTTAGATATTCCTCAATCTTGTCAGCGAGGTCTTTCCCTATGCCCGGTATTTCAAGAAGTTCTTCTCTGGTCAAGTCTGCGATGTTTTTTGCATGTCCCTCAATGTTCTGCGCAGCTCTTCGGTATGCCCTGATGCGAAACGGGTTTTCGCCTTTTATCTCAAGCAAGTCGGCAATCTCATTGAAGATAGCGGCTATTTCCTGATTCTTCATGAGTAAAGTATAGCAGAAGAAAACCTCTAAGATTATGCTGTGTATAAGTTATTGCTGTTGCTGAACCCTTTGAGCGGCATCAGAGAATTTTTAGTAACAAATCTCGGTGAAGTGGAGGATAAGCAATTTCAACTGTCTGAGTTCCGAAAGCCTTCGGAACGAGTTTTGAAATTGCCCGCAACGAGCCATAGATTTGTCAAAAAGTCTCTGCAGAAAGCGAAGAGGGGACAGCAACAGCATAGTTTAAATCAAATGGTGCCGAAGGCGGGATTTGAACCCGCACAGCCTTTCGACCACTAGACCCTGAACCTAGCGCGTCTGCCAGTTCCGCCACTTCGGCTTTTAGTATTATATAATATTCCGTAGAAGCGATGCAGCATATGTAATTATGGAAATAAAGACAAAAAGGATGCTTTACACAATTCTCATCGGGCTGGCTCTTGGTTATCTGCTCCTTATCGGTTTTGTTTATCTGAGGCAGGGCAGCATGGTTTATTATCCGACAAAGGAAATAGAGGGAACGCCTGCGGACATAGGCTTGAAATATGAAGAGATTACTCTGAAGACAAAGGACAGCGTTAATCTCTCGGCCTGGTATGTGCCGGCAAAGGATGAGCGCGGGGTTGTGCTTTTCTGCCACGGGAATGCAGGCAATATTTCACACCGTCTGGATTCTATCCGCATATTCCATGATTTAGGACTCAGTGTTTTTATATTTGATTACAGGGGCTATGGAAGAAGTGAAGGCTCAGCAACAGAAAAAGGGACGTATCTTGATGCAGAATCAGCATGGGAATATCTTGTTAATGTGAAAGGTGCGCGCCCTGAAAAGATTATATTGTTCGGACGCTCTTTGGGAAGCGCTGTTGCGGCAGAGCTTGCGCTCAAGCATAAAGCAGCGGGCATTATAATTGAATCAGGGTTTAAGACTATCCCCGCTCTTGGAGCAAAATTTTTTCCGTATCTCCCGTTAAGATTAATCAGCCGCTTCCAATATTCAACCATTGATAAGGTGGGCATGATTAAGATGCCGAAACTTTTTATCCACAGCCCGCAGGACGAGATGATTCCTTATGAGCACGGCGCTGCGCTTTTTAAAAATGCGACAGAGCCGAAGGAATTCCTTCAGATAACAGGCGGGCACAACGAAGGCTTTCTGACATCAGGGAAGATTTACACAGAGGGATTGGGCAGGTTTATCGCAAAAGCCATAAGCCCCTAAAAATATTCTGGCGGGAGCGTGTGGGAATCGAACCCACCCTTCCGGTTTGTGGCCGGAAACACCGGCTTTGAAGGCCGGGAGGGACACCAGAACCCTATGCACTCCCAATGTTGATTATTTTATCAGAACGGCGGGTTAATTTGTAGTTCTAATTCTTTAAACGCGTCATCATGCGCCTGGAGCTCTTTTTGGGTGTAATAATATTCTTCCTCAGCCGCATTGCGTTTATCATCCAATGATGAAGATTATTGCATAGTTCAGGTCTTCGGGTGAGGATTTTATTTTATTCCTATCTCAATCATCTTATTTTTTATCTCTTTAATTCTGTCCCTTATTGCCGCTGCTCGTTCAAAATCAAGTTTCTTGGCAGCCTCTTTCATCTCCCCCTCAAGCCTTTTAAGCGTTTCATCGTCATATCCGTATTCTGCCTTTTCCTCTGCCGTGACAGGCACTGTCCAGTAATCCGATTCATAGATGGAGCTTAATATATCCTTTATATTGCTTTTGACGGTTTCAGGTGTAATATTCATATCTCTGTTGTATCTTGTCTGTATATTCCTCCTCCTGTTTGTCTCATCCAGAGTCCTTTTTATAGAGCTCGTTATTTTGTCTGCATACAGAATTGCTTCTCCATTTATATGCCTTGCCGCACGGCCTACGGTCTGTATCAAAGAGCGCTCTGAACGGAGAAAGCCTTCTTTGTCGGCGTCCAATATCGCAACCAGCGACACCTCGGGAATGTCCAGCCCTTCCCTGAGGAGGTTTACTCCTATAAGCACGTCAAATTCCCCGAGTCTCAGGTCCCTTATTATCTCAACACGCTTAAGCGTATCTATGTCTGAATGCAGGTATCTCACTCTTATCCCGAGATTGGCATAGTAGTCGGCTAAATCCTCCGCCATTTTTTTTGTAAGCGTTGTAACAAGCACGCGCTCGCTATCTGCCGCTCTCTTCCTTATTTCCTCTAACAAGTCGTCAACCTGAGACGATATGGGTTTTACTGTTATTTTCGGGTCAATAAGTCCTGTGGGCCTTATAATCTGCTCTATAACCCTTCCTTCTGAGTTTTCTATTTCATACTGCCCCGGTGTGGCAGAGACATAGATGGCCTGTTTTATTCTGTGTTCAAATTCCATAAAGGTCAGAGGCCTGTTGTCAAGAGCTGAGGGCAGCCTGAATCCGTAATCAGCGAGCGTCTGTTTTCTTGAGCGGTCGCCTGCATACATGCCTCCTATCTGGGGGACAGTTGCATGGGACTCGTCTATTACAATCAGAAAGTCTTCGGGGAAATAGTCAATAAGTGTGTATGGCGGCTCTCCCGCAGCCCTTCCGCTCAGATGCCTTGAATAGTTTTCAATGCCGTGGCAGTAGCCGAATTCCCTGAGCATCTCAAGGTCAAACCTGGTCCTCTGCTCAATCCGCCGCGCCTCAACGATTTTCTTTTCCTTCAAGAAAAATTCAATCCTCTCGTTCATCTCAGTCTCTATACACTTTAAAGCAGGCTCAAGCTTTTCCCTTGGGGTTATCCAGTGGCTGTTCGGGAACAGCGCAATCTTCTCAAGCCTACCCGTTCTTTCGCCTGTCAGGTTGTCAAATTCATTGATTGCATCAATATCGCTGCCGAAGAACTCAATCCTTACCGCCTTATCAAGAGAAAAGGGCGGATAGACTTCCACAGTATCCCCCCTTACCCTGAAGGTCCCCCTCCTGAAGTCCGCATCAGCGCGCGCATACTGCATCTCAACAAGCCTTTTCAGCAGCTCATCTCTCTCTGTATGCATCCCTTCCTCTATCGTAAGATGCATGTTCATATAATCCTCCGGCGAACCGATGCCGTATATGCAAGAAACTGACGCAACAATGATTGTGTCTCTTCTTTCAAGCGCTGCCCTTGTTGCTGAATGCCGCAGCCTGTCTATGTCGTCGTTTATTGAGGAATCCTTTGCTATATATGTGTCAGTGGTAGGAATATAAGCCTCGGGCTGATAGTAGTCATAATAGCTCACAAAAAACTCTACTGCATTTTCCGGAAATAACTCCTTGAACTCGCCGTAAAGCTGTGCGGCAAGTGTCTTGTTATGAGCTATGACAAGAGCGGGCCTGTTCACATTTGCAATGATATTTGCTATTGTGAATGTCTTGCCCGAGCCTGTTACTCCGAGAAGCGTCTGATGCTTCAGCTTTTTTCCTATGCCGTTGGTAAGTTCTTTTATTGCGTTGGGCTGGTCGCCTTTTGGCGTGAGAACTGTGGAGATTCTAAAATTGTCCATAGGGGATTTTAAGCCTTAAGCAGGCCGTAATTCAACATTATTCCATTATGTGCATCGCAGGGGTATGTCTTTGTCTTCGCAGTTTTTCTTATTGACAAACCGGCGTGTAACTTGGTATAAAATACAACTCTGTGGGAAATTTTCTTTAGAAAAAATCTAACTATGGGAGGGAGCGGCATGAAATTAGCTGTATTTGTCAGCGATTTTAAATTGGCAAGTGATACGCTGGACAGATTAAAGGCTGATAAACTTGGCATTATATTTGTGGCAAACGGCGTTTATCACGCAACTACCAAAGAAAACGGTAAAGCGTCTCATCTGCTTGAGAAAACACCAAACCTGTATGCAATGTCCGAGGATATACAGACAAGAGGGATGAAGGATGCGGATGTTGACAAGCGAGTAAGGGTTGTGAATTACGGCGATGTGGTGGACCTTATCTTTAACGAATACGATAAAACAGCTTGGCTTTAGGAGGTAGAAGATGGCGACTTTAACTATAGGATGTTTTCCGGGACTTGTGGGCAATATGACTTATGACTTTGCCTTGAAACTTGCCGAGGCCGCAGTAAATAAAGGGCATAAAGTGAATATCTGGTTTTCGGGCAACGCAGTCGGTTCTGTCAAGGCGCATCAGAAGCACTTAAAAGACTACTCAACAGGCGAGAAACATTTAAAGGCGCTTATTGAAAAGGGCGTGGAAATATGCACATGCGAGGCTTGCACAGTGGCAAGGGGCATTCAGAAACCTGAAGGCATAGAGAAGGTGCAGTGGAATGCCATGCACTGGTATCTCGCAAAGATACATGCCTCGGACAGAGTCCTTCAGATAGGAGGCGAATAAGATGGGTGATGTAAAACTTGCTTATATAGTACAAAAACCTCAGTACAAAGGTGAGACGTCAAGGCTTGCGATAACACATGCGATAGCTTATCAGACTGTTGAAATACTGCTTGACGATGGCGATACCGTAACGCCGACATTGTGTTTTATAGGCGAAGGGGTGCTGGGGCTTCAAAAGGGGCAGAAGGCAATGGACTTCTACGGCATAACGAGCACGGAGACCCATATTAAAAATTGTCTCCTTGTGGACCTGGATGTGCTTGTCTGCAAAGAAGACCTTGCTAAATACGGCATAACCGAGGATTTAATGCCTGATGCCGATGAGATGGGAGCTGACAAGAAGATAAGAGTTGCGCCGTTTTCTGAGATACAGAAAGCAATGGAAGACGCAAAACACATATTATTCTTTTAAATAAAAAAGGAGGTTTAAAATGGGTGAACTTAGCAGCAAAACACCGGACCAGGTGCTTGATGTATTGGGCAGGGTATGTCCCTATCCGTTAGTGCTGGCAAAAAAAGCAGTTGAGAAAATGTCAAGCGGACAGATATTGAAGATACTCTGTGATGCGCCTGCGTCAGCAGAAGATTCTCTTCCAAAATGGTCTGAAAAGCAGGGCCATAAGTTTGAGTCGGTAAAAGACGAGGCTAAAGGCTCCTGGGATATTTATATCCAGAAGGGTTAAGGTTTTCTGATTTAAAAGGGGGTGAAATTCTTGGATTTCACCCCCTTTTTTGTTTTCTCGCTTAAACCAATCCTGCCTATTGCTGCCTTAGAGAATCCAATAAAATATTTTGAATAATAACCCAACAGCAGTATAATCTATGTATGTATAAAAGAATTCTTACCGCAGTAAATGAGCACCTTAACTCAGAGGTTACCGCGCGGTATGCAATGAATCTTGCAAGGGTAAGCGGGGCGCGGCTTTATCTCTGTTTTGTTGCTGAGAAAGGAATGGCAGCTTCCACAATTGACAGGGCGGAGGAAGCGATGAAGCGCATATTCATTGAAGCGGGGGAAATTGGCATAGAGATAGAGGCTGTAACAGAGACAGGAGACCCCGTGAAAAAAATAAGCGAACTTGTAAGAGGCGAGAGGATAGATATTGTCTTTGCCTCAACAAGAAAGGAAGATATTGAAAGGAGGTTTTATGCCGGCACTATTGCGAGACGGCTTTCTCTCAGCCTTCCCTGTTCCACAGCTATTGTCAGAGTAGTGCACACAGGCAGGATACGCCCGAGAGAGATACTTGTCCCCCTCAAGGCGAGGATTGACCATGTTCAAGAAAGGGCATATTTTACGGCAAAGCTCGCTCAGGCATTCGGCTCAAAGGTCTTTCTATTCCACTCTCCTGAAGCGGCGTCAAAATTTTTTCATGGAGAAATTCATCTAACGCCGCTTGAATGGGAAGAGAAACTCCCCGATGATATATCGGACTTTATGGAGTATATGCAGAAATACAGGATTGCACATGCGGGGAGGTCTGTTCCGGGAAGCACAGGCAGGGTGATTGCGATAGAGGCCTTCTCTAAAAGGCATGACCTTATAATAATGGGGGCCAGCCGGAGGAGCATGCTGAGTTCTATATTAAAAGGCAATCCTGTTGAGGAAGTGCTGAGAGAAACGCCCTGCGATATGATAATACTAAAGCCGCGAGTTTCTATATAGACATGGACGGCATAACATTTTCGCTCATTCTCGCCCCGAGCTGCTCGGGACTCCGAGGGCTTTTGCCTTTACCCCCCTTAAATTCCCCCCTTGCCAAGGGGGGATATAGAGGGGTGGAATATCGGCAAAAGAATCCGCTCAAATGCCATGCCGTCCATGTCTTAGGTTTATAGCATATGAAAATACATAATCTCACAAGAGAAGAAGTCTTACGCACACTTGTTACGTCAGAGGACGGGCTTTCAGAAGAGGAGGCTAAAAGGCGGCTTTCCGAATTCGGCTTTAACGAGATAAAAGAGGCAAAGAAAAAACCTCTCTATATCAAATTCTTTAAACAGTTCACTCATTTTTTAGCGCTGCTCCTCTGGGCCGCAGCCTTCATGTCATTTTTGTCTGAATACCTCCATCCGGGCGAGGGCATGCTCACCCTCGGCATAGCGATAATAGCCGTCATATTCATTAATGCAGGGTTCACCTTTATTCAGGAATACCGCGCTGAAAAGGCGCTTGAAGAATTAAAAAAACTACTTCCATTTTATGTGAAGGTTTTAAGAGACGGGAAAGGAAAAGAAATCTATGCGCGTGATGTGGTCCACGGCGACGTCATCCTGCTTTCAGAGGGCGATAAAGTCCCTGCCGATGCAAGACTAATAGAAACTTCAGGGTTGAGGGTGAACAACGCGCCTCTTACGGGTGAGTCAGAACCGATGCTGAGAAGGCATGAGGCATATGAGGGAGAGTTTATTGAGAGCCATAATATTGTCTTTGCAGGCACGGCAGTTGTGAGCGGTTCAGGAAGGGCGGTCTCATTTGCAACGGGAATGCAGACAGAGTTCGGGCGCATAGCGCACCTGACAGGCGCTGTAGAGGCAGGCCTCAGCCCTCTTCAAAAAGAAATTGTTAAGGCTACAAGAGTCATTGCCGTAATAGCTGCTGTGGTTGGCGTATTCTTTTTTTCCCTGGGTTTTTTAATAGGAAGTAATTTTTGGGACAACTTTATATTTGCCATCGGGATAACAGTGGCGCTTATCCCTGAAGGGATGCTTCCTACTGTAACGCTTGCCCTTGCCATGGGAAGCCAGAGGATGGCGAAGAGAAAGGCATTAATTAAAACCCTGACTTCTGTTGAAACGCTCGGCTCTGTAACCGTGATATGCACAGATAAGACAGGAACACTTACTCAGAACAAGATGACCGCAACAAAGGTATGGACTATTGATGATGAAGAAGAAGCGCGAGAGAGTTTGCTGAAAACAGCTTGCCTCTGCAACAACGCGCGGTTTATTGAAGGACAATACAGGGGGGATCCAACAGAAGCGGCGCTGCTTAAGGCTGCAAGGGAAACAATAGGAGATTTTAAAGGTGAACGCATAGCGGAGATACCTTTTGACTCCGACAGAAAGATGATGACCACAGTATACAAGATGCAGGATTCAGGATTCAGGATTCAGGATGAAAAAAATCGTGCATCAGGCATCATGCATCGTGTATCCTTTGTTTCCTTCACAAAAGGCGCTATGGAAAGTGTCCTTCCCTTATGCAGCCATTTGCTGATTGATGGCAAAGAAGCGCTGCTGGATGAAAAGATAAGGAAAAGAATCAACGATGAATATCATGCCATGATGGATAAGGGGCTGAGGGTGCTTGCCTTTGCATACAAAGAGCTCAAGGAAAATTCAAAATTTAAAATTCAAAATTTAAAACTGGAAAGTGAAAAGTTAGAGAACTCCGAACTTGAAAGTGATATGGTCTTTGCGGGATTAGCAGGGCTTGAAGACCCTCCAAGGCCGGAGGCGCCGGAGGCAATCAGAAAATGTCACGAAGCCGGGATAAAGGTAATAATGATAACGGGAGACGCAAGCAGGACTGCGGTTGCAATTGCAAGGGAAATAGGGCTTGTTAAAGGGAACCCTGTTGTTATTGAAGGGCCTGAGTTTATCCGGATGAGCGATAAGGAATTGAGGGGAAAACTTTCAGAGAAAGAGGTTATATTTGCCCGGATGACGCCCAAGCACAAGATGAGGGTTGTATCAATATTGAAAGAAGAAGGCGAGGTTGTGGCTGTGACGGGAGACGGCGTTAATGATGCCCCTGCGCTTAAAATGGCTGATATCGGGATAGCTATGGGAATATCCGGAACCAGTGTCGCAAAAGAGGCGTCTGATATGGTTCTGCTTGATGACAATTTTGCGACTATTGTCAATGCAGTTGAAGAAGGAAGAACAGTATATGAGAATATCAAGAAGTTCATAACGTATATCTTTGCATCCAATATTCCGGAGGCCGTGCCTTATCTTGCATATATCCTTTTTAAAATACCGCTGCCGCTTACGATAATGCAGATACTTGCAGTGGACCTCGGCACAGACATGCTCCCCGCCCTGGCGCTCGGCGCAGAAAGACCGATGCCGGGGATAATGAAACAGCCGCCGAGAAAATTACAGGAAAGACTGCTGAATTTTTCTTTAATCAGCCGGGCATATCTCTTCCTCGGCCCTATTGAGGCTGCCGCATGTATGTTCGGATATTTCTATGTGATGGTCAATGGAGGCTGGAGATGGGGCGAGATGCTTTCGCCAAACAATATCCTTTACATGCAGGCGACAACAGCCTGCCTTACTGCAATAATAATCACCCAGATAGGGAATGTCTTTGCATGCCGCTCACTGAAGGAATCCGTATTCAGCATAGGATTCTTTACAAACAGGCTGATATTTTTAGGCATTGCCGTAGAGCTTCTGCTCCAATTATTGATTGTCTATCATCCGTGGGGGAATAAGATATTCGGCACATATCCCATATCTCTCAGCGCATGGCTTGTCCTGATTCCCTTTGCAGTTTTCCTGCTGTTTGCCGATGAAGCAAGAAAGCGGATAAGGGTTTTCTCTCCTTGACTTGACTGAGAGGCAATCATTATACTTTTAACTTGCACATAAAATTTTACAGGGGAAATGATGGAAGAAATTAACGAGTTAATAGAACAGCGGATTAAAAAACTTGACGAGCTCAAGGCGTTAGGCGTAGAGCCTTTCGGCGGCAGTTTTGACATAAAGGACTACGCTGAAGATTTAATTAATAAACACGGTTCTACAGCCAAAGAGGAACTGGAGGCGTCCCCTGTTCAGTGCGTAATAGCCGGAAGAATAATCATGATGCGGGATTTCGGGAAGGCTGCATTTGCGCATGTGCAGGATTCAACCGCAAAAATTCAAATTTATTTCAGAAAAGATATTCTGAATGAAAAATACAGCGTGGTTAAAAAACTGGATATCGGCGACATTATCGGCATAAGCGGAAAGCTCTTCAGGACCAGGACAAATGAACTTACAATAGAGGTTGATGACTTCACATTTCTCACAAAATCACTGCGGCCACTGCCTGAGAAGTGGCACGGCCTTAAAGACATAGAAACGCGGTACAGGCAGAGGTATGTGGACCTTATTGTCAATCCGGAAGTTAAAGAAACATTCAAGAAAAGAAGCACGATTATAAAGGCCGTGAGGGATTTTCTGGAGACAAAGGGTTTTATTGAAGTAGAGACGCCTATGATGCACCAGATACCGGGAGGCGCGGCTGCAAGGCCTTTTAAGACCCATCACAATGCCCTGGATATAGAACTATATCTCCGGATTGCCCCTGAGCTTTACCTTAAGAGACTCCTTGTGGGAGGGTATGAAAAAGTTTATGAACTCAACAAAAATTTCAGGAATGAAGGCATCTCAACGAAACATAACCCTGAGTTTTCAATGCTTGAGTTTTATATTGCATACAAAGACTACAATTATCTCATGTCTCTGACAGAAGAGCTTATCTCTTATGCGGCAGAAAAGACTCTTGGAACTTTGAAAGTTTCATTTGGAGACGAAGATATAGATTTTACGCCACCATGGGACAGGATGCCTTTTCTTGATTCTCTGACTCAGAAGGGCGTGCCCGCAGATATTATGAACGATATTGACAAGGCGGCGGCCTGGGCCAAGGCGAATAAGATTGGAATAGACAAGGGCGCCTCGCTCGGGAAGGTTCTTGATGAGATTTTCAAAGAAAAGGTTGAGCCGTATCTCATACAGCCGACATTCATAATTGATTATCCTGTTGAACTCTCGCCGCTTGCTAAGAGGAAGAAAGACAGCCCGGGGCTTGTAGAGAGGTTTGAACTCTTTGTTTCAGGGAGGGAGATAGCCAACGCATTCTCGGAACTCAACGACCCGATGGACCAGCGGGAGAGATTTCAGAGGCAGGTGGAGGCAAAGGAAAAGGGAGACGAGGAGACCATGTGGATGGACGAGGATTTTATCCGCGCCCTTGAACACGGGATGCCCCCTGCGGCAGGCGAGGGCATAGGAATTGACAGGCTCGTTATGCTTCTTACAAATTCACAGTCCATAAGGGATGTAATCCTTTTCCCTCAGTTAAAGCCGGAGGCATGAGTAATCTGCCTGAAGTAATGTTATAATAGCGTAACGATGAAAGCGAAAATACTTATAACCATTTTCCTAATCCTGTCTGTCAATGCCTGGGCGCAGGAGAGATACGCGGAGAAGGTGAAGTGGCTCCATCTCAAAGAAGGAATTGAGAAGGCGAGGATTGAGAAAAAGCCTATGCTTGTTGATTTTGCTGTCCCAAAGGGATGCCCGAGATGCGATTTCCTCCAGAAAAATGTTTACAGCAAGGATGAGATTGTCAGAAAGATAAATTCCGATTTTGTTCCGATTTTCATAGACCTTTCCGGAAAGTTAACGCCGGAGGAAAGTGCTCTCGGAGAAAAATACGATTTCAAGAACGACTGTCTGCTGCTTTTCCTGAATTACAACGGCAAGGTGATAAAAGACCCTGAGGCAGGGCAGATGTGTTTTGCAGATAAGATTGAGCCTGATGTGTTCATAAAGTATCTTGACAGCGTAAAAAGCAAAGCAGTTAAATAACTCAGGAATTAAATAACTCCTCTATCTTCTTCCCTCATGCTGTCACTTAGTCCTTTTTTGTCATTGCGAGTCCCGAGCGGCTCGGGACGAAGCAATCTCGCTTTTGTCCGTTACGGCAAACTCAGGATGGTAATTTTCACCTCCCTTCTTAAAAACCTTGTGGTATAATGGGACAAGTTAAACAGTATTTTTCAATCCCCTCTTTTTAAAGAGGGGTGAGGGGAGATTACTAAAATGAAACAATTTATTAAGTTCCTTTCTATCGCAGTTATTGCCTTCCTATTTTTAACAGCCACGGCTTTTGCAGAAAAGGTCACATTCGTTAAGGAATACGATTACAATGCAAGTGATTTAGACAGCAAGGTGTCCAGCCGGGCCATTGCATTAGAGCAGGTCAAACGACTCCTTCTCGAAGAACTGGGTACATATCTTATAAGTGAAACAGAGGTTAAAAACTTCAGATTAACAAAAGACCAGATTACTACTTATTCAGCAGGTGTTGTCAGCGCAGAGGTTGTTGATTTGTGCTAATTCTGGGGACACCATACTTATTTCTTGACTTTGGATTTACTAAGACATATCATTAGCCGAGAGAACCACCAATTCTGGGGACACCATACTTATTTATTGACTTCGGATTTACTAAGACATATCATTAGTGCATGGCAAGAATTGCAAGAGTCATAGCACCGGACTATCCGCACCATATAACTCAACGCGGAAACCGCAGACAGCCTACCTTTTTCTGTGATGATGATTACAAGACATATATAGGCATTATGGCGGAGTGGTGTAAAAAGCATAAGGTAGAGATATGGGCCTATTGCCTCATGCCTAACCATGTCCATATAATTGCGGTGCCTGAATCGGAAGAAGGTTTGCGGGTCGCAATAGGAGAAGCCCATCGCAGATATACGAGATACGTAAACTTTCGTGAAGGTTGGCGGGGGCATTTATGGCAGGGGAGGTTTGCCTCATTTCCAATGGATGAAAGTTATCTTTTTGCAGCTGTAAGATATGTAGAGCTGAACCCCGTGCGTGCCAAGCTTGTGAAGCAACCGTGGGCATATCCATGGAGCAGCGCTCAAACGCACATAACAGGCGTAGATGATAAGCTTGTCAAAGTAGCGCCCTTAGTTGAAATGGTTAAGGATTGGAAAGGATTCTTGTTATCAGGAATCAACGATAAAGAGATGGAAGAACTGCGCAAACACGAACGAACCGGAAGACCTTTGGGAGATGAAAGATTTGTCAAAAAGCTTGAAAGAACTTTGCAGCGGATTCTGCATATACAAAAACCAGGAAGGAAGAGGGGAGATGAGAAGAATTGAGTATGGTGTCCCCAGAATTCCCCAGAATTCCATCTGTCCTCGCCGCTTGACATTATATGTTTTGATGTATACTATTATTAAGCTTGGGAGGAGGGGAGAAAATGGCAAAGGCATATCTTGAAGTAAAACTTCCTGTATCAATGAAAAAGAAAGCAGATATTTTTGTCGTATGCTGTCCGCCTCTCGATGTTTGGAGTCAGGGCAAGACAGAAGCTGAGGCGCGGAAGAACATAGAAGAGGCTATGAAACTGTTTTTGATAACCTGCATTGAAAAAGGCACACTTGAAGCGGTTTTAAGAGGATGCGGCTTTAAGCTTTCAAAGGCAATTAATAAGATTCCCAAAGACCATCGCTATGTAAACATCCCTATTCCTTTCAGTGTGCCGTCGCAAGCTTTATGCCACGCCTGACGCCGCTTCACTGGAAAAAACTCCACTGCATTTTTATTAAGGATGGATATTTACTTCACAGAGTGGAAAGCTCACACAGGGCTTACTTTAAAAGCGGATGCAACAGGCCTCTCATTATTCCAACGTATGATTCAGTTGGTTTAGATATTATCAAGGGGCTGATGAGGTCTGCCGACATGACTCGTGAAAGGTTCTTCAGACTTTTGGCTGAATGTTAATCCCCCTCTCTCTGCCTTCATTTAGCAATAACCCTCTCACAACACTATATAGTGGTAGCTGCTATCCACAGGCACAAAATATAGACACCCCTTAATTTTATTCATTTTTTTCTTGACAAGCCCCCCCTTAACCCCTATATTAGTGGTAAAAAGTGGTAGAAGGTGGAGGGAAGATGCCTTCTTTTTCAGGAAAATATTATTATACAGTAGACCCAAAGGGCAGAATCATTGTCCCTGCGCCTTTCAGGGAAATTATTTCCGCTAATTACAGTCCGAAACTTTACATCGTTAATGCCGCATTTGACAAGTGTCTTCATTTATACCCGCAAGAGGAATGGAACAGGCTTGAAGAAAGGGTGAGGGCCATGCCAAAGATGGATGAGGCAGTAAAATTTTTTATGAGGAAGGTTATCGCATCCGCTGTTGAGATTGAACTGGATAAACAGGGGAGGGCGCTTATTCCTGCTGCTCACAGAGAGGATTCAGGCATAAACGGCGAGATAGTTATTGTCGGGCAGATAGATAAGATAGAACTCTGGGACAGAAAAGAGTGGGATGTGATGGTGGACCCGACGAAGATAGACAAAAAGGCTGTTGAAGAAAAACTTGTAAGTTACGGTCTTTAGAGGCGTTGAACTGTGAAGGTTATTCATCTTCCGGTGATGTTAAGGGAGGTGATTATGTTGCTGAAACCAGTGTTGGGGGGAGTATATGTTGATGCAACAGTCGGGCTTGGCGGTCACGCAGAAGAAATACTCAGGCATATCGGCAGTGGAAGGCTTCTTGGCATTGACAGGGATGAAGAGGCTCTGGATATGGCGCTGAAAAGAATTCCCGATAACAGGCTTACATTGGAGAAGGGGAAATTTTCCGATATCGGCAGGCTGACTGCCGAAGCAGGCATTTCAGAAGCGGACGGAATTTTATTGGACCTCGGCACATCCATGTTTCATCTCAAGACCGCTGAAAGAGGTTTTAGCTTTTTTTCAGAAGGGCCTTTGGATATGAGGATGGACAGGGAACAGGAAATGACGGCGGCGGACATTATCAATAAATATCCTGAAAAAGAGATAAGCCGGATTTTGTGGGAGTATGGAGAAGAGAAACTCTCACGGAAAATAGCCAGGGCAGTCATTGATTACAGGGCCAAAAAGAAAATAGATACCTGCGCTGAACTGTCGGATATTGTTTACAGGGTTTATAGGAAAAGAGGGAAGCGCCATCCTGCAACAAAGACATTTCAGGCGTTGAGGATTGCTGTGAACGATGAGCTTAATGAACTCAGAAAAGGGCTTAATGAGGCGGCAGGCCTTCTTAAGAGCGGAGGCAGGCTGTGTGTTATCTCATATCATTCGCTTGAGGACAGGATAGTAAAGAACTTTATACGGGATGAACATAAGCAGGGCGGATTAAGGATGTTAACCAAGAAACCCATGGCCCCTTCAGACGAGGAGGTTAGATTAAATCCGTCTGCGAGGAGCGCTAAATTAAGAGGAGCGGAAAAAATATGACCCATGTGAACCGAAGCGGTATTTTTTCTTTCTTCCTGGTCCCTCTGTCCGCAGCGCTTATTTTGTTCGGCGTCTTCTCAATTGTATGGCTGAGGTCCAGCGTAAGGACCGCAGAATACAGTATTGCCGCGCTGGACCATAAAAGGATGGAACTCCTCAGAGACAGAAAGACTCTGATGGCAGAGAAGGCAGGCCTTCTGTCAATACAGAGCGTTAAAAGCAAGGGCAGCCCCGAGCGGCTCGGGGCTTTGGTTTTCCCTGACAGGATAAAAGTAGTCTATGTGAAGAAGGATGGGAAGAACACCCCGTTCAAGGCGTCTTTAGAGGGAAGGCAGTTGTCAGGGCCTTAGCCTGTAAGCAAAAGAATGGAGATTAAAAAGTTAGAGATAATCCCCCCTCACCCCCCTTTAGCAAAGGGGGGATGGGGGGATTTGGGGTATGAATGAGAAAGAGAGCGATAATTCTTAATACCGCAATAATCTTTGGTTTTGCTGCAGTATTTTTGCGTCTTGTGGATTTGATGGTGCTTAACCACGACAGGTTTTCCGAGAGGGCCAGGATACAACAGCTCAAGCAGGAAGATATACAGGTAAGGCGCGGATTTATATTTGACAGAAAGGGAAGGGAACTCGGCGTGAATCTTGAGGTGGAATCTTTGTTTTGCGACCCTGCGGCAATGACCTCTCCGCAGACTGCGGCTCATGACATTTCACAGGTTATAGGGAAAAAGCCCGAGGCAATGCTCGCAAAATTTTCTTCCAAGGGCAGATTTGTCTGGGTGGAAAGAAAGCTTAATGCCGAGACAGCTGAAAAGATAAAAAAGATGGACATAAAGGGGCTTGGTTTTGTGCCGGATGCAAAGAGATTTTATCCGAAAGGCAGGCTTGCCTCTCACGTTATCGGAGCTGTCGGCATTGACAATCAGGCGCTTGAAGGCCTTGAACTGAAATACAATAAATTTTTAAAGACGCCCGGAGGAAAAATCCTGGTTATGAGGGATGCGAGAGGCAGGACGCTTTCTTCAGGCATAGATATAGAGTCAAAAGGCAGCAATGTGTTTCTGACTATAGATGAGGGGCTTCAGTATATAGTCGAGAAAGAGCTTGATAACGCAATGGCGCAGTGGCGGGCGTCTGCCGCAACCATAATAATGATGGAGCCATTTACAGGCGAGATATTGGCCTTTGCAAACAGGCCTGCCTATGACCCGAATTACGCAGAATATGCAAAGGACTTTGAAAAAAGAAACAGGGCCATAACAGACATTTATGAGCCGGGTTCTACCTTCAAGATAATTATCGGCTCGGCAGCTATTGAAGAGGGGATTGTGAACCTCGACACAAAATTTGACTGCAGTAAGGGTGCTGTATCTGTCGGCATCTCTGTTATCCATGATGCGCATAAACAGGGCGTGCTTACGTTCAAAGAGGTGATACAGAAGTCTTCAAATGTCGGCAGCACCATGATAGGTATGCAGCTTGGCAGGGAGAGGGTATATAAGTATGCAAAACGCTTCGGCTTTGGAGAAAAAACAGGCATAGACCTGCCCGGCGAGGTATCAGGCTGGATAAGACCGCCCGGAAAGTGGTCGGCAGGCTCCATAGGCGCAATATCAATAGGGCAGGAGGTTGCGGTTACGCCGCTTCAGATTCTGAGGGCTTACTCAGCGATAGCAAACGGAGGCGTTCTTGTTACACCTCATGTAGTGTCGGAAATAAGGTCTCCGGACGGCGTTCCTGTGTATTCATTTAACTCAAAGGGAAACAAGAGGGCTATCTCAAAAAAGACAGCAGGTATATTCAAGGATATATTAAAGACAGTTGCAGAGGAAGGCGGGACAGGTAAAAGCGCCTCTGTTGAGGGCAATCACGTTGCAGGTAAAACAGGGACAGCGCAGATTATAGACCCCAGGACCAAGAGATATTCAAAGGAAAAATATGTGGGTTCCTTTGTGGGCTTCGTTCCGGCGGACAATCCCATGATAGCAATGATTGTTGTTATTTATGAGCCGAAGGGGCAGATTTACGGAGGGGTTATTGCCGCTCCTGTTTTTAAAGAGATTGCAAAACAAGCGCTTTCGTATCTCAATGTGCCGAGGGAAGATACAGAGGGGAAAAACATACTTGTTGTTGAGAGGAGATAAAAGTCGGGATAGATGAATTTGAAGATGCTTATAAAAGATATGGAGATAAATGAAATAACCAGTCCGCCAGAGGCGGATGATGTTGAGGTAACGGGCATTGCCTATGACTCAAGAAAGGTCAAGCAGGGCGATGTCTTTGTTGCCGCAAAGGGCGAAAAGTGTGACGGACATGATTTTATCAGTGATGCGGTTAAGAAAGGCGCAGTTGCAGTGGTGCATGAAAAAGCAGTAAACAGTCAATACCCCCCACTGCCCCCCCTTAGTAAGGGGGGGATTGAAGGGGGGGTGGTTTTTATCTCTGTCACTGACAGCAGGAAGGCTCTTGCGTATCTTTCCAATAATTTTTACGAGAGGCCGTCCGATAAGCTGACTGTCATTGGAGTAACCGGAACTAACGGAAAGACAACGGCAACGTATCTTATAAAGTCAATCCTTGAGGCATGGGGAAAGGGCGTCGGACTGATAGGCACTATAAATTATCTCGTGAAAGACAGGCGTTATGACGCCCCTCATACCACGCCTGAGGCGCTTGAGTTTCAGTCTGTATTGAACGAGATGGTTTCAGCGGGATGCAGCCATGTTGTGACAGAAGTATCATCCCATGCTCTTGCGCAGAAGCGGGTGGACTATACGGGATTCAGCGCTGCGATTTTCACAAATCTTACAAGAGACCATCTGGATTTTCATATAACGATGGAAGACTATTTCAGGGCAAAGGAAAGGCTGTTTAAAGAACTTCTTTTGAAAGGCGGGACGTCTGTAATTAATTTTGACGATATTTACGGAAGGAGATTGATATCCGAACTTAGGAATTCAAAAGTCGGAAATTTGATTACATACGGCATTGAAACAGGCGCGGATATTGCTGCAGTAAATATTAGGAATTCATTTGACGGACTTATGTTTGATATTAATTTCAACGGCAGGACATACAATATTCAGTCTCCGCTTATAGGAATTTACAATGTTTACAACATACTCTCTGCCGTAGGCGCTGCCGTGAGCCTGAATGTGCCGTGGGATGCGATAATAAGCGGAATAAAGAATATGGGTTCTGTAAAGGGAAGATTTCAAAAGGTTTCCCTCGGACAGAATTTTCTCTGCATAGTTGACTATGCGCACACAGAGGATGCGCTTGAAAGGCTGATACTAACGGCTAAGGAAATTATTAAAGAGCAGCAGAGCATCCGCCTCGGGCGGAGAGCAGCAGAGCAGCATAACGCATCACGCATCACGCATCACGCATCACGCGTTATTACTGTCTTTGGATGCGGCGGCGACAGGGACAGGGGAAAGAGGCCGCGAATGGCTGCGCTCGCAACTAAACTGAGCGATTACGTTGTGATAACCTCTGATAATCCACGCAGCGAAGAACCGATGGAGATAATAAAGGAGATAGAAAAAGGCGCATTAAGAATGAATTATATAATTGAGCCGGACAGAGAGAAGGCTATTCAAAAGGCGGTGGAAACTGCGGAAGAAGGCGATATACTGCTGATTGCGGGAAAGGGCCATGAGGATTATCAGGAGATAAAAGGCGCAAGACATAAATTCAGCGACATGGAGATGGCGGAGAAAGCGATAAAGGAGAAACTTAAAGAGGATACAAGATACAGGATGCAGGATAAAAAATCATGAATCATGAATCATGAATCAGATTTTTTAGAGAGGTTATGGCAAATTTGACGATAGAAGAAATTATCAATGCGACAGGCGGGCGTATTGTCTATAAAAATGGCAGCTCCAGTCCATTTACGGGCGTATCCATAGATTCACGAACCATAGGATACGGAGAGATATTTGTTGCATTGCGCGGCGCAAGATTTGACGGGCATGATTTTATTTATAAGGCTCTTGAAAGAGGAAGCGGAGCGCTGGTGAATTTCCCGCCTGTGGAACACCTGAAAGGCAAGACAATAATATATGTTAAAAACACTCTCAGGGCGCTGCAGGATATCGCGCGTTATGTCCGCATAAGAAGCAATATTCCCGTAATAGGCATAACAGGGACCAACGGAAAGACAACGACAAAAGAAATGACAGCGTCAATCCTGAGCGCAAAATACAGGGTTCATAAGAATACAGGCAATCTCAATAACCACATAGGCCTTCCCCTGAGCCTTATAAAACTTAGCGCTGACGATGAGGCCGTTGTTCTTGAGATGGGCGCAAGCTCTCCCGGAGACATAAGAGAATTGTGCGGGATTGCAGCGCCTGATTGCGGTGTTGTGACAAACATAGGGCCTGGACATCTTGAAGGTTTCGGGAGTCTTGAGGCAGTCAGAAATACAAAGCTTGAACTCCTAAATACCGTGAAAAAAATTGTAGTAAGCGCAGATGACGCCTTCCTTATGCAGGGGGTTTCAGGATATCAGGGCGAGGTTATTACATTTGGCATAAAAAATAAGGCTGATGTTTTTGCAAGTGATATCAGAATGAAGGATAGAGGCTCTGATTTTCTGCTCTGTTTCGGTGAAGGCAACTGCGTAGAGATAAACCTGAATATCCCCGGAGCTTTTAATATCTATAATGCGCTGGCCGCTGCGGCTGTCGGGCAGGCCTTCAATATTGAGCTTCGCAATATAAAAACCGGGCTTGAATCTTTTAAAGGCGTTCCTATGAGGCTTGAGATTAAGGAATTGTTAGGGTCCACGGTTATAAGCGATGTATATAATGCAAACCCTGCATCCATGGAAGAGGCAATAAAAGAACTTGTCCGCCTCGGACGGATGAAGAAAGGAAGGGCTATCGCTGTTCTCGGGGATATGCTTGAGTTGGGAGCCTACGCAGAGGAGGCGCACAGAAAAATTGGAGAGTGGCTCTCAGCGCTTCCGATAGACGTATTTATAGGCGTCGGGCCTTTGATGGCTATAACACATTCAGAGTTTGTCAAATCAGGAAGGCAGTCCTTCAGCGTCTCTACTCCGGAAGAAGCAGGAAGGATACTAACAGGGCTGTGCAGGGAGGGCGACACAATTATTGTGAAGGGTTCCAGGGCAATGGGGATGGAAAAAGTTTTAGAAATAAATAAAGAGGCAGAGAATGCTTTATAATTTTCTTTACAGTCTATCCCCCTATTTTTCACCGCTGAATGTTTTCAGATATATAACATTCAGGAGCGCGCTTGCAGTTCTTACGGCAATGCTTATTACCTTCATCCTCGGGCCGGAGGTTATAAAAAGACTCAGCAGCTTCAGCGTAACGCAGCAGGTGAGAGATGACGGGCCTCAGACGCATCTGGGCAAGACAGGGACGCCCACGATGGGCGGAGTCCTCATAATAATCTCTATACTTGTTACCGTTCTCCTGTGGGGCGACCTTACCAACAAATATGTACTAATGATGATTTTTTCTCTCGTAGGTTTTGGAACGATAGGCTTTATTGATGATTATCTGAAGGTTGTAAAAAGAGACTCAAAGGGGTTAAGCGGCTGGTATAAATTCGGGGCGCAGATGCTTATTGCCCTGGCGATAAGCATGTTCCTTTACATGAACTCTAAAGGCCCCTACAACGACGTCTTGAGCATTCCATTTTTTAAAAAATGGCTTTTTGACCTCGGATGGTTTTATGTGCCGTTTTCTATTGTTGTTATCGTAGGGTCCTCCAATGCAGTCAATCTCACGGACGGCATAGACGGCCTGGCTGTGGGCCTGGTCGGGATTTCGGTGCTGGCCACGGGAATACTTGTCTATATCTCCGGCAATTTCAAGTTTTCACAATACCTGCAGGTTCTTTATATTCCCCGCACAGGAGAACTGACTGTGTTTTGCGGAGCTATTCTTGGGGCCTCTCTCGGTTTCCTCTGGTATAACTCATATCCTGCGGATGTATTTATGGGGGATGTAGGTTCTCTGTCTCTCGGCGGGGCGCTCGGCACGCTTGCCGTAATAACAAAGCAGGAGATAGTGCTTGCGGTTGTAGGGGGAATTTTTGTTATAGAGACGCTCTCAGTTGTGTTTCAGGTAGCATCCTTCAAGTTAACAGGGAAAAGGATATTCAGGATGGCGCCGATACACCATCACTTTGAACTTAAGGGATGGCCTGAACCTAAAGTTATAGTCAGATTCTGGATAGTTGGAATAATGCTGGCTCTTCTGAGCCTTGCAACATTAAAGCTGAGGTGAAAATGGAATTCAAAATTCAAAACTCAAAGTTCAAAATTACAATTCAAAATTTTAAAATCTTCCTCAGTTTTGTATTTTGCATTTTGCATTTTGCATTTTCCTCTTCTGTTTATGCTGATGAGATTTCCTCAAAGGCGGCAGTTGTTATGGAGGCTTCAACCGGCAGGGTGCTGTTTGCAAAAAATCCAAACCTGAAACTGCCTCCTGCAAGCACAACCAAACTTGTGACAGCCATGGTTGTTCTTGACAGGGCTGAGATGAGCGATGCAGTAACAATCAGCGAGGCGGCTGCAAACGTCCCATCACTTAAGGAGACTAAGCTGAGGGCTGGAGAGACTCTGACTGTAGAAACTCTGCTTTATGCAGCGCTTATAAGGTCGGCAAACGGCGCGGCCTTTGCCCTGGCAGAGGCTGTTGCCGGCTCGGAGAAAAAATTTGCTCAGCTTATGAATAGAAAGGCTGCTGCAATAGGAGCATCCAATACCAGGTTTATAAATGCGACAGGACTTCCCGGAGGAGGTCAATATACAACGGCATATGACCTCTCAAAGATAATGAGGCACGCCCTTAAATATCCTGTGATTAGAGAGATTATAGGCAAGAAAGAGGCGGAGATATCTACGGAACAGGGCAGGACGATAGCCCTTGAAAATACGAACAAGCTTCTATGGTCTGATAACGGAGCAGTAGGCGGCAAGACAGGATATACAAGAGCGGCAAGGCATTGCTTTGTGTACGCAGGCGAAAAAGAAGGAGAGATGGTGGTAGTTGCTATTCTTGGAGCGCAGAGCAGAGGAGTTTTATGGAATGAGGCAGAGAGGCTTGAAATAAGAGGTTTTGCTGTTATTGCAAGCAATGAGCAGCCTGTTGTTTATTTTACAAAGGCGGATTATAAAAAAAGTTCAAAGTCCAAAGTTAATCCGCCGAGGCGGACAAAGTTAAAGACATATTCAAAAAATAATAAAGCAAAATCAGTTAGGGTTTCATCAAAAAAGAAGCTAAATAAGGCAAAGACCACTAAAAAGGACAATGATAGTCCTGCGGAGGCAGGCAAAAAAACAAAGAATAAAGGGATTGCGAGAAACGCGGCGTATGGAACTAAGGGATAAGAATATACTTGTTTTCGGTCTTGCAGAGAGCGGGGTTGGCGCTTCAAATCTGCTTGTTAGTCTTGGCGCAAAGGTGATGGTTACCGACAGCAAGCCAAAGGAAGCGTTAATGAAATATGTTGAAAGGCTTTTGCCTTCGGTAAGGCTCAGTCTTGGCGGGCGTCCCGAGCAGTTCGGGATGCTGCAAGGCGTGGATATGATAGCGCTCAGCCCGGGTGTGCCGTTGGATATTGCTCCGTTAAAAAAGGCGAAGGAGATGGGGATAAGGATTATCGGCGAACTTGAACTTGCGTATCAAATAATCAGCAGTCAGAATAATCCTCCCATCCCCCCTTTAGTAAAGGGGGGTAAGGGGGGATTTCTGGCAATAACCGGGACAAACGGGAAAACAACCACTACAACATTATTAAACGAGATGTTAAATAAGGGAGGCTTCAGGACAATCATGGGAGGGAATATCGGGAATGCCCTGACAGAGGAGATATATAAAATACAAAAAAGTGAGGAGATATGTCCGCGCATTAATTTGAATAATCCCCCCATCCCCCCTTTAGTAAAGGGGGGCGAGGGGGGATTTGATTTCATAGTTGCCGAGGTGTCAAGTTTTCAGCTTGAGGCGATAGAGCTGTTCAGGCCGAGGGGCGCGGCCCTGCTCAATATTACGCCCGACCATATGGACAGATACCATTCAATGAAAAAATATAAAGATGCAAAGGCGCAGATATTCGCAAACCAGAGAGAAGGAGATTTTCTGGTCCTTAATGCGGATGACCCGGAAACAATGAGATTATACGATTCAAGATTCAAGATTCAAGATTCAAGATTACCTGACGTATATTTCTTCAGCCGCAAGAAAGAAGTAAACGGAATTTATTTCAAAGATGGGGTTATTCATTCTAACTTCAACTCTTCACTCTTCACTCTTCACTCTCAACTTCTGCGCGCTGATGAGATAAATATTAAAGGTGTTCATAACCTGGAGAATGCCATGGCTGCTTCGGCCATGGCTCTCCTTGCAGGCTGTCCGGCAGAGGCAGTTGTAAGCGCATTAAAAGAGTTTGAAGGGCTTGAACACCGCCTGGAACTTGTAAGGGGATTTGAAGGCGTGGATTACATCAATGATTCAAAAGGCACGAATATAGATGCGGTGGTAAAGTCGCTTGAGAGTTTTTCAAATCCTGTAATCCTGATTGCAGGCGGAAGAGACAAAGATGGAGATTTTTCTCTCCTGAGTTCTCTCGTAAAGAGCAGAGTAAAAAAACTCGTTCTCATCGGAGAGGCAAGAGAAAAGATAAAAGAATCTCTCGGCGGACTGACTGAGACTGTATTTGCGGATAATCTAAAAGAAGCTGTGATGACAGCCCGTAAATCAGCGTCAAGAGGCGATGTTGTGCTCCTCTCTCCTGCATGCGCAAGTTTTGATATGTTCAGGAATTACAAGGACAGGGGCGAGCAGTTTAAGGAGATTGTGAAGGGTTTATCCTGAGATGAATAAAACGTATGACAGATGGCTTTTGTTAATCACGTTTTTCCTGCTGGGGCTGGGGGCGCTCATGATATACAGTTCAACGGCAGTTGTATCCCCATCCATGTCAAAAAAAGATATGACGCAGTTTTTTTATTTTAAGAGGCATCTCTTTACAATGCTGCTCGGATTTGCGGCCATGTTTGCCGCTTACAGATTGAGGCCTGAGATTCTGAAGAAGACAGCGCTGCCTTTGCTTATATTTTCCTTTCTGCTTCTTGTGCTTGTCTTTGTCCCCGGGATGGGAATATCAGCAGGCGGGGCAAAGAGATGGTTAAAACTCTGGCCGTCAACCTTTCAGCCGTCTGAACTCGTCAAACTTTCAATGGTTATATTCCTCGCTAAATATATGTCGGCATATCATTACAGGACAGACAGCATTGCATCTTTTATAAAGCCTATTGCAGTAATGGCGGTATTTCAGGCCATATTTCTCAAACAGCCGGACTTTGGCGCTGCCATAAGTCTCGGCGTCATTACGCTTGCCATGCTGTTTTTTTCAGGCATGAAACTGAGGTATCTGCTGTCCATGTCAGTCTTTGCGCTCCCCGTAGCAGTAAAACTTATAAGAGAGCCGTACAGGTGGAAGCGCGTTACATCTTTCCTTAATCCGTGGGATGACCCGCAGGGAAGCGGTTTCCAGCTTATACAATCGTTTATTGCCCTCGGCAGCGGAGGCCTTAAAGGGGTCGGCCTCGGCGAAAGCAAGCAGAAACTTTTGTTTCTGCCTGAAACCCATACTGATTTTATTTTTTCTCTTGTCGGTGAGGAACTCGGGCTGATAGGCGCGGGGGTAATTATTTTCCTGTTCGTGATGCTGTTTGTGAGGGGGATAGCCGCTACTAATAAAGCAAAGGACAGCTTTATATATTACCTGTCCTTTGGCCTTTCAATAATGATTGCGCTTCAGGCGCTGATAAATTTCTCTGTTGTAACAGGGATGATTCCGACAAAGGGGCTTCCTTTGCCGTTTATAAGTTACGGGGGCTCAGCTCTGCTTGTGAATATGGCGGCAGTAGGCATTCTTCTTAATCTTTCAAAGGGAGAAGACAGCATAAGAGTCGTTGACAGGACAAAAGAACTGATAATGAGGAAAAAAGCGCTGAGGGCGGTATATGGGAACAAATAATTCAAAATTCAAAATTCAAAATTCAAAATTAAGGAATTCCACAATTTTGCTTTTTGAATTTTTAATCTTAAATTTTGAATTGGAATTTGTATGAGGGTGCTTATTGCAGGAGGAGGCACCGGAGGGCACATTTTCCCGGGTATAGCCATAGCAGAGGAATTAAGAAGAAGAGAGGATAAAACAGAAGTGATATTTATAGGCACGGAACACGGAATTGAGTCGAGAATTGTACCGCGTGAAGGCTATCCAATAAAATTTCTGAGGGCAGAAGGCTTTGTCGGCGTATCTCTATTAAGGAAGATTAGAGCTTTATGGAAGATGCTGTTTTCAATCGTTGACTCTTATGGAATTATTAAGGCGGTATCTCCTGATATCGTGATAGGCGTGGGAGGCTATGCGTCTGTAGGCCCAATGCTTGCGGCCTCCATGATGTCAATACCCGCAATGATAGTGGAGCAGAATTCTGTGCCCGGTCTTGCAAATAAACTCCTCGGGAAATTTGTCAAAGCAGCGGGGGTAACTTATCAGGAAAGCATATCGTTTTTCCCCAGGGCCAAGACATTTTTCACGGGGAATCCTATCAGGATGAGCATTTTGACAGGGGACAGGGACGCAGCCTATGACATCTTTTCACTTGATAGAAATAAGTTTACGATATTCGTCTTTGGCGGCAGTTCCGGCGCAAGGAACATAAACCGCGCAGTGGTGGATTCTTTTAATCATATGCTGGACCTCAAGGAGAAGATACAGTTTCTGCACCAGACAGGCGGCCGCGGCTGCGAGCTCGTCAGGGAGTCTTACCGGAAGTGGGGATTCTCGGGTACGGTAACGCCGTTTATATATCAGATGTCAGAGGCGTACGCAGTTGCCGACATAGTAATATCAAGGGCCGGCGCGACAACCCTTGCTGAGCTCACCGCTATCGGTAAGTCTGCAATCTTAATCCCGTATCCCTATGCAGCAGGACGTCATCAGGAGCTTAATGCAGGCAAGCTGCTTGAGATGAAGGCCGCAAGAATGATACTGGACCAGGAATTAACAGGAGAAATCCTGGCGGAAAATATAAGAGAGCTTTATGAGAATAAAGAACTGAGGCATGAGATGGAAAGGCAGAGCAAATCCGTGGGTATGCCGGATGCCGCCCAGAGGGTAGTTGATATCGCGATAAGTCTTATAAAGAAGGGGAATCGGTGAATAGGTAATGAGATATGTTTGAGCAATACAGAATAATCCACTTTGTCGGCATAGGAGGCATAGGGATGAGCGGCATAGCAGAGGTTCTTCATAACTTAGGCTATGAAGTTACGGGCTCGGACGTTAAGGAGTCTGACACGACAAACAGGCTGAGAAGTCTCGGCATAAAGGTATATATCGGGCACAGAGCGGAAAATGTAGATGACGCCCACGTTGTGGTTATATCCTCCGCTGTTTCTAAGGACAATGCCGAGGTGGCTGAGGCAGAAAGAAAAGCAATCCCTGTAATCCCGAGAGCTGAGATGCTTGCTGAACTCGCCAGGATGAAATACGGGATACTGGTTGCAGGCGCGCACGGCAAGACAACAACGACTTCGTTAATCGCAACAGTAATTGCAAGCGGCGGACTGGACCCCACGGTTGTTATAGGAGGAAAGCTCAGGGCTACAGGAAGCAATGCAAGGCTGGGGCAGGGAGATTTTCTTGTGGCAGAGGCGGATGAGAGCGACGGTTCATTCCTCAGACTTTCTCCGACTATCGCAGTCGTGACGAATATAGACAGGGAGCACATGGATTTCTTTAAGACAATGGATTCTTTGAGAGAGGCTTTTCTGTCATTCATAAATAAGGTTCCGTTTTATGGGGTATCAATAGTTTGCAATGAAAATGAGGAGCTTCGCAGCCTGCTGCCTTACGTGCACAGGAGATATATCACATACGGACTCTCGCCTGACGCTGATGTATATGCTGCGTGTATAAAAAAAGGGTTTATGACAGTGAGTTTTGACGTCGTGTATAAAGGGGAAAATCTCGGAGGTTTCAGTCTGCCTGTGCCAGGTATGCACAACATTCTCAACAGTCTTGCGGCAATAATCGCTGCCAGGGAATTGAAGGTAGGGACGGATGTCATAAAAGAGGCTCTGAAAAAATTCAGCGGGATACAGAGAAGGTTTGAATTAAAAGGAGAGGAAAAGGGCATAAAGGTTTTTGATGACTATGGACACCATCCAACTGAAATAAAAGCAACTCTGAATGCGGCAAAGGAGGGGCTTCTATGCGGAATACAGGATACAGAACACAGAGCGCAGATTGCGGGAAGATTGTTTGTTATATTCCAGCCTCACAGATATACGAGGACCAAAGACCTTATGGATGAGTTTACATCCTGTTTTTCTGATGCTGACATCCTTTGTTTGACAGATATATATTCTGCGGGTGAGAAGCCGATAGACGGCATTAATTCCAATGCGCTGCTTGAACGCATCAAAAAGACAGGGCATAAGGACGCCGCTTATTTTCCCGGCAGGGAGAAACTTATGGATAATCTTCTTATGAGATTGAAAAACGGAGACGTGGTTTTCACGCTTGGCGCAGGAGACGTCTGGAAACTCGGTGAGGAGATATTAAAAGAGTTAAGAGTTAGGAGTTAAAAGTTAAATGCGGAATATTATAGATAAACAGTTATGGCAAGAAATAATCTCTGCTGTCAGTTTTTCCGGCGAGGTGACGTTCATGGAGCCCATGAAGGCGCATACATATCTTCAAATAGGCGGCCCGGCAGACGTCTTTGCATGCCCGCAGGACACGGTGTCTCTGGAAAACATTCTTGCGGCGCTGAATGAAGAACGCATACCTTTCGTGACAGTTGGCGGAGGCACCAATATCCTTGTGAAAGACGGAGGGATATATGGAGCGGTTATTTCATTAAAGAATTTCAGGCGCAGTGACATTGTAAAGGAAGAGAAGGATATGCTTCTGCTTTTTGCCGAGTCCGGGATGCCTCTCCAGAAGCTTGTGAGTTTCTCAAAAGAGCGCGGATACTCAGGCATTGAAGGGCTTGCCGGGATACCGGGTTTCCTCGGAGGCGCGATTGCAGGGAATGCCGGGGCGTTTGGCTATTCAATAAAAAATGCGCTTGTCTCTGTGAGGATGCTGAACCCTGACAAGGGGATATACGAGATGAGTCCCGATAATATCGGGAAACTCGGGCTTGAATACAGGGCGTCAAAGCTGCCTGAAGATACTGTGGTCCTGAGCGCAAACATGAGGTTTAGAAAGGATATTAAAGAAGACGTAGCAAAAAGGACAAATTCTTTCCTTAAGCGGAAACGCGAGACACAGCCTCTGTCAGAGATGTCTGCAGGCTGCGTATTTAAGAATCCCGAAGGCGCATCTGCAGGAAGGTTGATAGATGAAGCAGGCTGCAAGGGAATGCGAATCGGAAATGTGGAGGTAAGCAGAATGCACGCAAATTTTTTTATCAATAAAGGCGATGCGAAGGCGTCGGATTTTTTGAAGCTTATGGATGAGGTAAAAAAAAAGGTGGTGAAAGTTTTTGGCGCGGAGCTTGAGCCGGAGATAAGGATTATGGGGAGAGATGTTAACAGATAAAAAAATAGGCGTTTTAATGGGCGGCATATCCAGTGAGAGGGAGGTTTCGCTGAGGAGCGGAGGCGCGGTTTTCAAGGCCCTGAAAAAACTCGGCTATAATGCTGCTGCTATAGATGCGGCGTCAAATATATGCCAGACGCTGAAAAAAGAGAAGATTGATATAGCATTTCTTGTTCTTCACGGAGGCTGGGGAGAGGACGGCTCAATACAGGGGCTTCTTGAGGTTATGGAAATTCCTTACACAGGGTCTGACGTCATTTCTTCGGCGATTGCAATGAACAAGGCGGCGTCAAAGAAGATTTTTCTTTATCACAAAATTCCAGCGCCGCAGTTTGTGGTTATTCACCGATTTACCGATTCGCCTATTTACCCGTCATTTGATATGCCGTGGGTTGTCAAACCTGCAGGTGAAGGGTCAAGCGTCGGGGTGAGCATAGTGAGAGACAAAGGACAATTTGAAAGCGCTCTCAAAAATGGTTTTTCATACGGCAGCGAGATAATCATAGAAAAATATATAGAGGGCAAGGAAGTCCATATAGGGATTCTCAATGACAGGGCGCTCGGAGGGGTTGAGGTAAAGCCCGCGCTTGAATTTTACAGCTACGAGGCAAAATACACGGCAGGTTTAACTGAATATATACTCCCTCCTCAAATAGAGGAAGCAGTATATATGAAGGCAAAAGACACTGCCCTTTCGGCGCACAGGGCGCTCGGCTGTTCAGGGGCGGCCAGGGTTGATTTGATGATTGATAAAGACGGCAGTCCCTATGTTCTTGAGGTTAACACAATACCGGGCATGACAGAAACAAGCCTGCTGCCAAAGATTGCAAAGGCGGCGGGATTTGATTTTCCTGAGCTTGTGGAGGAGATTCTTAAGGGCGCAATTGAAAGAGAGCATCCGCCTGAGGCGGAAAGGCATTATGAGAAATAACATAAGGGTAAATAGACCGGGAGCAGGCCAGAGGACTAAAAAACGGCGCTGCCTGCTCAAACTGCTTGCAGTGGTTTTGCTTTTAACAGGCGCATATTGGGGCGGTAAGTATGCCGTTGACGCCGCGCGCAAGACGCTGTTTCCTGTAAAAGAAATCGTGTTTTCAGGCAATAAACATCTCTCAGAAAGCGAGTTAAAGGCAATTATGGGAATCAACGGGAATGAGGGGCTTCTAACATTATCATCAAGAGAACTTGAGGCAAGGCTTTTGAAATCTTCATGGATAAAGGCCGTCAGCTTCAGAAAGGATTTTCCGCACAGGTTTACGGTCAGGATTGAGGAGTCAATGCCCTCTGCGCTTCTTGAGATGAACGGCCGCACATTCTTTATTGATGATAAGGGAAATATGCTTGAAGAGTTAAAGGAAGAAGCTATCCCTTTTCTACCGGTAATCTCAGGCGACCCATTCAAAAATAAAAGCGTCTTCTCAGAGGTGTTAATCCTGGTGAAGACAATGAAGGACAAAGGTTTCACAGCCGTAAAAGACCGCATAGAGGTCATAATACCGCACGGCTCAGGCCCCGAGGATATTTGCATGCAGGTTGACGGTACGCTCGTAAAAGTCGGGCATGGAGACTATGAGGAGAAACTTCAGAGGCTTCTTGAGCTGGAAGATGAGATAATGCGGAGGGGAATTCCTGTTGATTATATTGACCTTAGATTTGCAAACAAGGTCATAGTTAAACCGATAAACGAGGTCATAAGATGAGAATAAGAGATGCACTCGGACGAAAAGGAAATATTAGCGTCGGGCTTGACGTCGGCACAACCAAAATATGCGCCGTTGTTGGCGAGGTCAGCGGAAGCAATGCCTGCGTTACAGCTATCGGTTCGGCCCCGTCAACCGGGTTGAGAAAGGGCGTTGTGATAAACATAGAGTCAACTGTCAATTCAATAAAGAAGGCGGTAAAAGACGCCGAGGCAATGGCAGGACTTGAGATAAAGTCTGTTTATGTCGGGATTGCCGGAGGGCATATAAAGGGTTTTGAGAGTTATGGCGCTGTCGGCATAAAAGGAAAAGAAGTAAAGCCTCAGGATGTTGAGCGCGCCATAGATTCTGCAAGCGTGGTATATGTCCCTCTTGACAGAGAGGTTCTTCATGTAATCCCTACCGAATTTATACTTGACGGTCAGGACGGGATAAAAGACCCTGTGGGCATGGCAGGAGTCCGGCTTGAGGTGAAGGTTCATATAGTTACAGGCGCGGTGTCGTCTGTGCAGAATCTTCTTAAGTGCTGCGAAAAGGCAGGCGTTGACGTCATTGATATTGTGCTTGAGCCTATTGCCTCTGCAGCGGCAGTTCTCACGGAAGACGAGAAAGACCTCGGCGCTGCGCTTGTTGATATAGGCGGAGGGACAACAGACATCGCGATATATAAAGATGGAAGTCTCAGGCACACAGCGGTTCTTGCGCTTGGAGGCAATCATTTTACTAATGATATAGGCATTGGATTGAGAATCCCTGTGCAGGAGGCAGAGAGGATAAAGAAAAAATATGGCTGTGCAATAACAAGTATGGTTGACGAAGCAGAGGAGATGGATGTGGCGGGCGCAGACAAACAGGTGAGAAAAATACCAAGGAAATACATTGCAGAGATTATACAGCCTCGCTGTGAAGAACTCATAGAATTGATAAAGCGCGAGATAGAGAACAGTTCCCCGACTTTAACCGGGGGGTTGTCCGGGGTTATATTGACAGGAGGAGCGTCTCTCCTTACAGGGCTTGACAGGTTGATGGAGGCAAATCTGGGGCTTTCGGTGAGAATTGGAATGCCTGAAGGAATAGAGGCAAACTGCGCTTCTAACTCGCCTCTCCTTCAAAGCAATGTAAATAATCCGATGTATTCAACAGGCATAGGGCTTATTCTCTACAACATGGATGGGGAGACTGTCCCGAATCCCGAGCTGCTCGGGAGGATTAATGGAGATATGTTCAGCGGGATATTTGACAGGATGAAGGAATGGGTAAGGAATCTGTTTGGAGTCAACGGAAATGAGTTGAGAGGCAAGTCCCGAATCCCGAGCAGTTCGGGAGGAACAATGAGGCAGAGGATATAAAAAAATATGGTTAATAGGTGAATGGGTTAATGGGTATTTGATAATATTTTTTGCGATTCACCAATTCACCGATTGACCGATTCACCAAAATAAAGGGGGGTGTTTTATGTTTGAAATGGAAGAAGTGATGGGGCAGGGAGCAAAAATCAAGGTTATAGGCGTCGGAGGCGCAGGAGGCAATGCCGTGAATAACATGATAGCCTCTAATCTCAATGGAGTTGAATTCATAGCTGTTAACACTGAGAGTCAGATACTTGAGACGTCGCTTGCTCCTGCAAAGGTGCAGATAGGAGTGGAACTCACAAAGGGTCTCGGAGCAGGCTCAAACCCTGAGATAGGACGGGAGGCAGCGCTTGAAGACAGAGAGGCTATTGCGGAATCTCTCAGAGGAGCTGACATGGTCTTTATAACAGCGGGCATGGGCGGCGGAACAGGCACAGGCGCCTCGTCTGTTGTCGCAAACATTGCAAGAGAATTAGGCGCCCTTACAGTTGCTATTGTCACAAAACCGTTTTTTTATGAAGGAAGGAAAAGGGCCATCAATGCGGATATAGGGCTAAAGGAACTCCAGAATAATGTTGACGCTCTTATTGTTGTTCCCAATGACAGGATAGGGCTTGTCGTTGAAAAAGGCACGCCGATGCTCAAATCATTTGCCGTGGCGAATGATGTGCTGAGGCAGGCTGTTCAGGGCATATCGGATTTGATATTAGTCCCGGGGCTCATAAACCTGGATTTTGCCGATGTGAAGGCTGTAATGGCGGATGCGGGAAGGGCTGTAATGGGGATAGGTCTTGGAAGAGGGGACGGAGGAGCGGTTGAAGCGGCAAGAAAGGCTATCTCAAATCCTCTTCTTGAAGATTCCTCAACTCAAGGCGCAAAGGGAATTATTCTGAATATCACAGGGGGACTTGGTCTTTCGCAGAGTTCTGTTCAGGACGCCGCTGCATTCATCTATGACCTTGCAGACGCCGAGGCAAATATAATATTAGGAGCGGTAATTAATCCGGACATTGAAGACGAGGTCCGGGTTACTGTGATTGCAACGGGTTTTGAGGGAAAGAAGGAAAAGACAGAGCTTCCTCAAGTCAAAAAGTGGAATCCGATTAAAGAGCCGTCAAGTTTTAAGGGGTCAGACAGGGTTCTTGCAAAGAGCCTCAAGGATTATACAGTATTACCTCTGCCGTCCCGCTGCGAGCAGGATGCGCCGGGGTTTATGCCTTATGAAGACCCGCTTGATGTGCCTGCATTTATGAGGAAAACAGTTCAAAAAGTAATATAGTTGTTTCCCCCCAAAGGGGCTTCCGTCCCCCCGGAAGCCCCTCTCCCCCCAATTTTTTTGACTTTTTAAAAATTTTGTGAAAGGATATTTTCTTATCTATTATGATAAAATAACTAAAATTAAATGGGTAAACGCGGTCTAAAGAAAAGGGCAGAAGGTTTGAGATTGCAAATACTGAATCATGAAAATAAAATCAGAAATGAAAGGGCGAAACAAATACCTGATGAAGGCAAGATTCATCACTGGGAAGCCGAAATAAAGGCATTCAAGAATAGCATCGCAAGGGTATTGAGGAGGATAGAGGAATGAAAGCAACAGTTTACAAAGAAACAAAAACAGAGACATTATCGGATCTTCTTAATGAGTATGAAGAGGAATGCCTGAATGCTGTCAGACTTATTAAGGGGTTGAAACTGCGGACATTAACCGAGGAACAAACCGAGGATATGCTTGGAGAACTCTCGGCATCTATCACCCACCTAAGGATTCATTCCGAGCAATTAGAAAAGTTAATAGAAGAGACGCTGAATTAAAGAGGGACAGCGACCATTTAAGGTTGAGATCAAAATCAGAAAACGGGCGCTGTCCCTAATAAACCGACTGGATGTGAATTTTCACTTGACACAACAGACATGCCGCTATAAACTTGAATCGTAATCTCTATTTACTATTACACGAAAAGGAAAGAATCTATAACGGAGGGAATAAAATGTTAAAGAAAATGTGTTTTTTAACGGCTTTGATTTTCCCGCGGGTAATTATCCGCAGGGAGATATTCCTCAGGGGCTGGATGATTTCTGGAAGGGGAATATATTTGAGAGAAAATGATGTGCTAAATCAGTCAACAGACAGGATTGGCTTTCGCTTGCGTAGATATTGATATTCGCGGATATTTAATCTTTATTGTCAATCAATTCTCCTATATGGTATTCTTTCTCTATCGTTTTTGTTTTGTCACCCTGAACTTGTTTCAGGGTCTAAAGGAGATGCTGAAATAAATTCAGCATGACAGTTTAAAGGGTGTTTAAAATGAAATTGCGGAAAATCGCAGAGATGCTTGGCGCAGAGCTTTCAGGCAGCCCTGATATAGAAATAAAAGGAGCTGCCGGGATATCTGACGCAAAAGATGGGGATATAACATTTCTCTCAACGGCCAAACTTGTCAGTGCATGTATTGAGAGCAAGGCGTCAGCGATAATAGTAAAAGATATTATTTCCGAGATAAAAAAACCTCAGCTTAAGGTTTCAAACCCGCAGTATGCCTTTGCCAGGCTTCTTGAACATTTTTATGTAAAGCCGTTTATAGCGTCCGGCATAAGCGATAGGGCGTATGTCTCTGATAAAGCCAGGATAGGGAAAGAGGTATCTGTGTATCCCATGGCGTTTGTTTCTGACGGGGCATTAATAGGCGATAGAACAGTCATATATCCCGGAGTATTCATAGGCGAGAATTCGTCTGTCGGAGACGAATGCATAATTTATCCCAATGTAACCATCAGGGAGAATGTGAAAATAGGCGGCAGGGTGATAATCCATTCAGGCGCTGTAATAGGCTCTGATGGTTTTGGCTATGTGATGGAGAAAGGGGCGCATTATAAAATCCCCCAGGTAGGAGGCGTTATCATCGGAGATGATGTTGAGATAGGGGCAAATGTCACGATAGACAGGGCAACAACGGGAAATACTGTTATTGGTAAAGGAACAAAGATAGATAACCTTGTCCATGTAGCCCACAATGTAAAGATTGGTGAAAACTCAGTTATCGCAGCACAGACAGGTGTGGCGGGAAGCGCAGAGATTGGGAATTATGTTGCATTCGGCGGACAGGTTGGCGTTGCCGACCATACAAAGATTGATGACGGCGTCATGGTAGGCGCTCAATCAGGGGTAATGGGGCATGTCACAAAAGGCATATATTCAGGCTCGCCTGTTATACCGCACCGGGACTGGCTTAAGTCAATAGTAATATTTGCTAAACTTCCTGAATTGAATAAGAGGATAAAAGAGCTTGAAGATATGATAAAAAATAGTGAAAGGAGAAAACAGAGATGATGGATATTAAGGCAATACAAAATCTGCTTCCCCACAGGTATCCCTTCCTCATGGTTGACAGGATTGTGGAGCTGGAGCCGAATGTGAGAGCTGTTGGAATAAAAAATGTGACTGTTAATGAGCCGTTCTTTCAGGGGCATTTCCCCGGAAACCCGATAATGCCAGGAGTTCTCGTTGTTGAGGCCATGGCGCAGGTTGCAGGTGTGCTTGCATTTAATTCAGGAATGCAGGGCAGTTCAGTTTATTTTATGAGCATAGAAAAGGCAAAGTTCAGGAAGCCTATTGTGCCCGGAGATCAGGTAAAACTTGAGATTAACGTGCTTCAACAGAGGGGAAATGTCTGGAAATTCTCCGGAACCTCAACAGTGGATGATAAGGTTGTAGCGGAATCAGAATTTACAGCGATGCTCATTAAAAAGGAGAAATAATGGAGACCGGAATACATAAAACGGCAATCATAGATCCAAAGGCGTCAATAGATGAAGGGGTGCAGATAGGACCTTTCTGCATTGTAGGCGAGGGCGTTAGATTGAAGAAGGGGACCAGATTAATATCAAATGTAATAATAGAAGGCAATACGGAGATTGGCGAAAACTGCACAATACATCCTTTTGCAGGCATAGGGCTTTCGCCGCAGGACATTAAATACAAAGATGAAAAAACAGGCGTAAAAATAGGCAGCAATAACATTATCAGGGAATATGTGACAGTCCACAGGGCGTCAGTCGGCGGAGACGGGCTCACTGAAATCGGCAGCGGTAATTTCCTGATGGCTTATGTCCACATAGCGCATGACTGCAAGATTGGGAGCAATGTTGTAATGGCAAACCTGGCCACACTTGCGGGGCATGTTGTTATTGAGGACTATGCTGTGATAGGAGGCATAGTCGCAATACACCAGTTTACGAGGATAGGGACGTATGCGATGGTAGGAGGCTTCAGCGGTGTGGGACAGGACATACCTCCTTATATGATGGCGTCAGGCCCAAGGGCAAAGCTGTTCGGGCTTAATTCAATCGGGCTTAAGAGGAACAATTTTCCTGATTCAACAATCAATGAACTCAAGAAGGCATACAGGATACTGTTCAGGGAGAAACATACGCTGAAAGATGCCCTCAAAAAGGTTCAGAAAGAATTACCCCAGACAGATGAGTTGAAGAATCTTGTGGAGTTTATTGAGAAGAATAAAAGGGGAATATGCAGATAACGCAAGCGCAGCAGCGCAACAGCGCAGCAGCGCAGCAGTTTTTTAGTATAATCCTACTGCTCTACTGCTCTACTGCTCTACTGCTCTTATGAAGATTCTCGGTTTAATAGCCGGAATGGGTGAACTGCCGAAGCTTGTTGCTGACGAGGCAAGGGAGAAAGGATACCGTGTCTTTGCCATTGCTCTTGAACCGCTGGCAGACAAGAATCTTTCAGACCATGTTGATAGTGTAAAAAGAATAAGCGTAGGCAAACTTGGCGAGATAATAGACACCCTCAAGAAGAACCATATTAAAGAGGCTGTGATGGCAGGGAAGGTTCCCAAGTCTCTGATATTCAAAAGCAAAATAATTCCTGATTTAAGGGCAGTGAAGCTGTTTTTTTCCCTTAAAGATAAAAGCGATGATTCCATACTCCTTGCAATTGCAAAGGAACTTGAAAAAGACGGCATCAAACTTCTTAATACAACTGATTTCAGTTCTGCTCTCATGACTCCTGAAGGAATACTCACAGAGGAGAGGCTTTCTGAAAACGAATGGAAGGACATAGCCTTCGGCTGGAAGATAGCAAAAGAAATAGGGCGTCTGGACATAGGACAGACTGTTGTTGTGAAAGCTCAGGCTGTTATGGCTGTTGAGGCAATAGAGGGGACGGATGAGGCGATTCTCAGGGGCGGGAAGCTTGCAGGAGAGGGCGCAGTTGTTGTGAAGGTAGCAAAGCCCAAGCAGGATATGAGGTTTGATGTTCCTGTTGTGGGAATGAACACGCTTAAGTCCATGATAGAGGTCAATGCCCGTGTCCTCGCAATAGAGGCAGGCAAGAGCATTCTTCTTCAGCGCAAGAAGATTATAAAAGAGGCTGACGAAGCAGGGATATCAATAGTTGGGTATAAGGAATAGTTACGGTTTCCAGTACTCCTCAAATTTTCCGTTTTTTGTAATCCAGACAACATAAGGCGCGACTGTTACATCGCCCTTTTCATCAAATTTGATTTTGCCGACTGCGCCATTAAATTCCATTGAGTGAAGTTTCTCAATAATAGCCTTGCCGTCTTTTGTTCCGGCTTCTTTTATCGCTGTAAGCATTACATTTGCCGCATCGTATGCATACATAGAATAAGGACCTATCTCGCCGAACTTTTTCTCATAAGCGTCAATAAACGCCTTTGCAGTCGGAATCTTCCTTGCGTCCGGGCTGAACGTGAGATATGCGCCTTCTGCTGCTTTTGCGCCTGCAATCTCTATGAACTTAGGGTCTATGGTCCCGTCGCCGCTCATCAGCGGAATATTAATCCCGAGCTCTTTTGCCTGTCTTACAATAAGCCCTGCCTCCGGATATATGCCCCCGAAATATAAGAGTTCAGGTTTTTTATCTTTCATTGCCGTGAGGACTGTTTTAAAATCTTTATCACCCTGTATGATTCCGCTGTAATAGACAACTTCAACTTTGTCGGCAGCGAATTTCTTGAACTCATCTGCAAGCCCCTGGCCGTACGTTGTTTTGTCGTGAATGATTGCGAGTTTTTTAAGTTTGAGCTTGTTTATTACAAATTCAGCTCCTACTTTCCCCTGCTGGTCATCCCTTCCGCATACCCTGAAGACGCCTTTGTATCTTTTTTCTGTAAACTGGGGATTTGTTGAGCCCGGGGATATCATCGGAATTCCCGCCCGGTTATACACATCAGACGCGGGGATTGAGCAGCTTGAATTGAAATGCCCTATTATTCCAACTGCGTCTGCATTCACAAGCTTATTTGCGACAGAGACTGCCTGCTTTGGGTCGTGCTGGTCGTCTTCAATCGTTAGCGCAATTTTTTTGCCGAGCACGCCGCCTTTGGCATTCCATTCCTCAACTGCAAGAGTGACTCCGTTCTTGAAGTCGGTTCCCATCTTTGCCTGGTCGCCTGTCATCGGCCCTGCAACGCCGATTTTTATAACGTCCTCTTTTTTCCCGCAACCGTAAAATATCAAGGCAAGCATTAATAATGACAACAATAAGATTGCTGTTTTTTTCATAATCTGGACCTCCACCACACTGAATTTTTAGTAATTTTACACAAGTAAAGCTATTTTTTACAAGACAGGTTCAATCGCATGCAGCCTGACAACCGCATGCCTTGCCCGCTGCTTTCAGAAATGCCTCACGGCCCTCCCTGAGCGAAAGCCATGCAATGCCAGCCGCACCGATTGAATCAATGCCTCCTATGCCTGTAAGCTCATAACCTGCGCTTGCTAAAAGCAGGATTAAAGAAAGCTGTATGCAAACCTTTGTGCAGGCGGCATCTGCCAGTATCGCATGGGAATTAAGCTGTCTGCCGACTTTAGTCTTATAATGGATTAATGCCCACATAGTAAGAATTGAGACAACTGATATTATAATGCCCCATAAAGTAGTTTCAGGCTTATGTCCCTGATAGAGATTTACTGCGGATGTAATCAACAATACGGCTGTAAGAATATAAAAGGCGCTCCCTGTTATTTGAAGCGCCTGCCTTTCAAATCTGTCAGGATTCTCATTGCCGTTTCGTCTCAACTTTCTAACCATGTGCCATATCCCGACACCTGAGATTACTTCTACGAAGGAATCCAGACCAAAACCAAAGAGGGCAATCGTCTCATCTTCAAGCCCAAAGTAGATGGAGACGATCCCTTCAAAGATGTTGTAAAAAATAGTAATCAGAGCGAGCGCAGACGCCCATTTATACAAGCCTGCGTTTTTCTGCAAAGGTTTGAGTGATATAGTTGCCATTTTTTATTTTAACAATCTTTCGGATTATATTTCTTCTTTGGCTTGCATCTCTGAGGGCTATTTTTTCAGGATATTCAGAAAGCGTCTTATGTTCTCAGAAATATTGCCCTTGAGAATTCCGGATGAGACAGCGACTGCATCTGCGCCTGAATCAATAACTGATTCAAGGTTTTCAGCTTTAATCCCGCCTATGGCAACAACAGGAATTTTAATTATTTTTTTGATTTCTCTCAGA
>Ga0210042_1000390_pt1 | contig 40595 bp, 40 predicted proteins | sample CryGeymeta201518_FD_183982 | JGI IMG/M metagenome (GOLD analysis project Ga0210042, IMG submission 183982) | Groundwater microbial communities from Crystal Geyser aquifers in Utah, USA - Crystal Geyser metaG 2015-18 (SPAdes) (version 2) | ecosystem: Environmental > Aquatic > Deep subsurface >... | reverse complement strand
CGTATCTGGAAAACAAAAGAAGACTGGTTACATTACTACAATTTTGAACGATTACATTTAACCTTTCATGGACTTACTCCTCATGAGAAATACCTAGAAAGTGTTACCCTTGACTGTTAACTATACAGGACAAAAAACACCCAGATAATCTGAGTGTTTCCGAAAAAAGAGGGCTATCCCTGGAGAAAAATTATGGGAGCAACTTCGATGTAACTTCTTCTGTACACTTCTTCACGAGATTTTGAAACTCTGGATCAGCAGTTAAAGTGGTTACATTGGTTGTCGGGAGCTTGGCTGTGACGTAGGCGAGAAATGTGGGGAATGATGGGGAAGCTTCAATCATCGTAAGCCTCAACTGTGCTTCCTTTGGGGTAGTCGTAAAAATATCTTTGGCCTGAAAAACAGATGCCACGGCTGTAGACTTGGCATTGATGTATACTTTGCCTGCATCTATGGGGAGAGAAACAGATTTTGCACATACTTGACCTGTGGCATCAATCAGAGAAATGACTTGCGCTTTAGTCGAAGAAAATCTCGTTTCATAATTGCCGTCCGTATCAACAGGGACTTTCACTGTCGTCACGAAAACGAAAGCCTTTCCTGCACTGCAACTCGTTTCATTCAAAAGTACGAGGGCATTTCTGGTTGGTGCTGTTCCTCCGTCACTCGTCACACTGTCAGCAGATGTTTCATCGCCTGTCGCTGTTCCCGAATCGGATACAGATCCATCAGTCGTCTCACCATCGGTCGCGGTCTCATCACCCATCGCAGTATCTTCTTCACCTGTGACTTCTTCTTCGTCTGTCGCTTCTTCTTCCTCTAGAGGATTTTCTGCAGTATAGACCACTGGGTCGTTACAGACTTCACCGTCATTCGCTGTCGCAGGGTCGCACAGGGTGTACGAACAATCAGCCTCTCCCTCAGGACAAACAAGAGCAGTGCAAGTTTCATCAGCAGGATCACAACTCGGGATATTCTTGGCATTTCGATCAATAAGTTTGTAATAGGATGTATCCTCTACTGGATCACCGGTACATTCTTCCCCTGCTTCTGGATCACAAACATAAACAAAACAAGATTCGGTGTATGGATCGCAATCTGCTTCTGCCTGAATAATATAGTCATGCTGTACCATAAACCGATAGTACGTCACTAAGACAGACGAAGTAATAAGCAGGAAGAAAACAATGAAAAATATTTTTGATTTTTTATCCATACGGATTCTCTTATTGTTATTGTGATTTTATTCTATCATATAAGAGAAGAAAAGAAAAAGAGCAGAACATTTTATAGTTCTGCTCAATTGTGAGGGAATTTCCTCAAAAGTTGTATAATATTCCAAATATCACACGAGCGCCTTCTTCCTGCCTGTTCATAGCTGACAGAGTAGCCCACACTTTCAGCTTTTCATTAAAGAGGCTTGTACCAATCATTGGGCCGATACCGAATCCGCTTTCACCGTACACGCCGACAAACACTTTTTCAGTAATGTCTTTGTGGACATACCCGGTGAAGAACCATGGTTCTGCTTCTTCACTGCCGTAGTGCTCGGCTGATAGATACCCTTCCAACCCATCCTTGGAGTAATATATCCACGGATTGACAGTGAGGTGACTCGTTTCGTCGAATCGTGCCGATCCGACACCGATGGCCACCTGCAGATCGCCAAACCTCTTCCCAACGCCGGCATACGCGGAACGGAAATTTTTGTCAACGTGGAAGGCTCCGAAAACGGAAATATCACCGGAACCAGGTAACGTCTTTTCTACATACAACTCCTCGGCGAAAAGCGGTTTTCCATGCCCCGCGCTCACCTGCTCGGCGAGCTGGATGAACAGATCGCCGTTTTCTCCGGTAGCGAACGCCGGAATGGGGGCAAGAAGTGCCCCCGCCAAAACCAATATGCGATACATCATTGTCATTCTCCTTGTTAAGGTACTCCTGTTACATATCACACCGATATGGCCTGAGCTTTGTAACGGACTGTTTTAGCACATTTCCATAAAAAAGTCAACGGTACGTAATAGTAACTAAACTAGACGCAAACATTTTCATCTCTGTATCTGCAGTAACCAATCTTTGATATAAATTCACATCTCACAAAAAAATCCCCACTCTTATCAAAGTGGGGAAGTTTTCTCTTGGAGATCCTTTCTTCTTTCAATTAGCGAAAGAGGGAGAGGAATTTTCCGAAGATACTAAACTGGTTTCCTTCAGAAGCAACATAAGCAGAGAGCTTGGAAGCCTCACTCCGGAGCGCAGCTGCGCGGTCTACAAGGATTTGTTTCACATCTGGGTCAGTCACCTGAGTCGAAACAGTCGTGAGTGCATCAGCACGAGTCGTCATTGCTGTCGTCTGAGCAGTCAAGCTCTCAAGAGCGTTGAAATCAGGACCAAAGACTGTTTTGGTAAATCCACTGCGGTTTTTGATATCGCCCAAGCTTGTTGCAATAACGGCTGTGGATGAACGATGTTCACGAGCAATCTTCTTCACTTCTTCTGCAACACCATTTTCATCACCATCTTCGATTTCTGCCACATCATTCAAATCTTCTTCAAGGTCATTAGCGTCTTTCTCATGATCAGCATAAAGATCATTATCTTCTTCATTACCACCAAGAGCAAAGATAGATTGTTCGACGAGATTCTTCATACGTTCTGCTTTCTTCTCAATAGCTTTGAGAGTTTCTCTTGTCATCGTTCCTGAAGCCTGCAGTGTAGACAAATCAGCACTGAGTGATGTTACCTGTGCTTTGAAGACCGATGCATCCCCACCAAGTGATTCGAGTGTTGCAATTTTCTGGTTTACTTTTGAAATCTTCTTCGTTGCCTCACGTACAGATTCTGTTACATCTTTTTCAAATTCGAGATCTTTTCCGCTAAAGAGAGTTTCTTTCTTAATTTCTTTGGACAATTTCTTTGCCATTTCATAATCATTTGTACCAAACGAAGCACTTACCTGTGTCAATTGTGTCTTCGCCAAAGCAAGATTCGCAAGTGCTGTCGTGACATCTGCACCCTCCGCTTGTTTCTCAAGGATTTTTTTCTCGGCTTCGGCTATATTTTCTTGTAATTTCGCAAGAGTTTTGCCTGAATCCTTGTACATACCTTTTGTCTCGCCTACTCGATCACCATCGGTGTCGGTATCTGCAGATTCATCGCCATCAAAATCTCCATCAGCATCCATTTCTTCTTCATCGTCCTCTATTTTTCCTTCTTGCTTATTTTGTTCACGATTCTTCTCAGACACTTGTTTTTTCTCCTCACGATCCTTCTCGTATTGCTTCTGAGATGATTCTTTCATCTTTTCTTGTTTGTTTTCTTCTGATTTTTGCTTGTCTTCATCTTTATTCTTATCTTCATCTTTATTCTTATCTTCATCTTTATTCTCATTGTCATTGTCTTCACTATCATCAGCCAGGGTGACTGGTGTGATAAGTGACTGATTCTTCACAACTATCGATGCCATCCCTGTGAAGGCACCAAAAGAGAGAAGAGCGATAGCCAAAGCTGTAGCTGTTCCCATCTTCTTTGTTTGTTCTTTCTGCATACTCTATTTTTTATCAAATTATTTATTTATCTTTTCCAAAGGCACATACCAGATATATACCCTTCATTTTTTAAGACGGGTGAGAAAGTCTTTTCTTACAAACTTTCTCATTCTTCGTCCTTAAATATATTATATCATACTCCAAAACAAAAAAAAGGTGGTTGTCAACCCCCTCTTCCTCTCTTCATTATCCTTTTTGATATCACTTCTTCTTCGGAGTATGAAAAAGTACCGAGGTACGTTTTATTGTTTCTTCCCATTTGAAATTCTTGGCACGCTCTAAACCATTCTTCCGTAGTGTTCCGAGTAATTCTGTATCCGTCAGTGTTTGCTTCAATGCCTGCAAGATTTCATCTGGTCTATAGGGATCGATGAGAATGCCAGCATCCCCCACTATCTCTGGAAGAGATGCAGAGTGAGAAACAATGACGGGCACACCACACGCCATCGCTTCAAGTGGCGGGAAACCAAATCCTTCGTAGAAAGAGGGGTAGATAAAAATACTGGCAAGATTATACAGAGCTGATTTGTCTTCATCGGCTATGAAACCCGTTACAATGATTTTCTCTCTGTGTGGTGATGTGCGAATGGCCTGGAAGGTTTCTCTATATTTCCACCCTCTCGTGCCAGCAATCACGAGGAAATATTTATCAAGTACTGGATGATGAAGGTCCATCAGAGCATTGAAAGCAAAGATCAGAGCAGGAAGGTTCTTCCGTGGTTCAAATGTAGAAAGCGAAAGAATAAATTTGTACGGAAGATGATATTTCTTCTGTACTCGCACCAGGTTCTCATCATTGCGATTGAGCACACAAAATTGTGTACCTATGCCACTATGAATGACCACGATTTTTTCTTTCGGAACACTGTAGTAGTCAATCAAATCATTTTTTGTCGATTCCGAGACCGCTATCACAGAGTCAGCAGAATGTACAAGTTGTTTGAAATGAATGAAAAAGTGCCATATGCGCCTTTTCCACGAAAACGTCTCAGGGAAAATTTCGAAGGACAGATCATGCACAGTAATGATAAGCTTCGTTTTCTTGGATACGGCAGAAAAGTTGATATTTGGGAGGAAGAAGACATCCACGCCACCGATAAGTCTATCAAGTTTCGGAAAACGAAGGTACCAAAGTGATAAATTTAAAAGTTTATTCGGAATATGAAAAGTTCTCAGTGTCACATTAGGGTACTTCGTGGCCCAAGAGAAATCGGGCACAGATTTCTTCCATGCGTTGAAAAAAAGAATATAGGTGTCATTTGGTGACTGTTCAAAAAGACCCGTCAGGAGAGCAATGGTATATTCTTCTACGCCAGTTCGTTTTCCTTCTGCCAAACATCTTACATCAATTCCGATTCTCATATAAACCAGTAAGCAATAAGCAATTAACAATCAACCATCACTGCATTTTTATCTTTTTCCCCCACTGTTTTTTGTTATCTGTTGTCCGTTTTTTGCTGTGCATTGTCTGAAAAATAATGTTTCACCAATGCCACCCAAAAACCAATAAATACTCCGAGTGTGAGTGAAAGAGCCAGGGCGAACGACAAAGAGACACGCACATCACGAATCACAGGATCACTCCCCACAACAACGAACCAATTCTTTTCGCTATTCTCTTTATTGAGCTCACTCGCATGTGTATTGAGCTCATTGATGGTTGCTTGGGAAATTTTCTCGAGCATTTTCTCACTTGGATGACGATAGGTCACTTCTATCATCTGCGAAGAAAGTCGTTTCGCCCCAAAAACACTTTTGAGGGTACGCGCACTCATATGCTGAGTATCAATACCTACTGTTCCATAAATATTTTCTACGATGCGTGGTGATCCGAGCCACCTGACGACTGTATCAGCGAAGCGTTCATCAGCCTGCAATCGATAGAAACTATCATAGGTGTAATTTTCGGTATTTTGTACATTGGTACGACCGATATTAAGAAGAAGCACGGCTTCGAAATTCGTAGGCTGATTACTTTGCCATATTCCTGAAATGAGAACGAACAAAATGACAGTGGCCCAGAACCATTTTATCTGCTTTTTGAAGAGAGTAATATATTCTTTCAGTTCCATATTTGAGGATGATAATTGATAAGCAGAAAAGGATAATTGATAATTGATGAGAAATATCTACATCTGTTATCTCTTCTTCAGGTGTTCAGCGAGGGCATTCTCTACATAGTCTTTTATTGTAGCCTTAAATCGTTCTTTGTCAAAAGGAAGCGACTTCTCACGTATATAAGCAGGATCATAATCCTCATCACGAAATCTCCCCACGGCCGACACAATCGCCTCCGGAGTTTGTTCATCGAAGAACACACCCATTTTCCCTTCTTCTAAATGCTCCACAATATCCCCTGCTCTATAAGCAATAAGAGGACGCCCAGATGCCATCGCCTCGATAGCTACGATACCAAAATCTTCTTCTTGTGGAAAGACGAATCCGCGACACTTCGCATAATATTTTGGCAAATCTTCTTCAGGTACACGACCAAGAAATTCAATCGTTGGACCCGCCATTCTCTTCAGTCGTTCCATCTCTGGTCCACGACCGATAATTTTGAGTGGGAGCTTCAAACGATTGAATGCTTCAATCGCGATGTCGTGCCTTTTGTATGCGATGAGACGACCAACAATCAGGAAATAATCTTCTTTTTCTTCTGCAAGAAAAAAACGATCGACATTGACAGGTGGATGAATCACGAGTGAATCGTGTCCATAGTATTTCTTAATACGCTTGGCAACAAATTGTGAGTTTGTGAGAAAACGATCAATACGATCAGCACTCGCTTTGTCCCACAGCCGTATCGGGCTCATAAAAAATGGCACTAATCTCTTTATGAATGATGGAAATCCAAAATCCTGCGTATATTTCTGACAATCATCCCACGCGTATCGCATCGGGGTGTGCATATAGCAAATATGCAGTGTTTCAGGACGAGTGATGATACCTTTGGCATAACTCGAAGAATCCGACAATACAATATCGTATTTCGTAAAATCAAACTCTTCGATCGCTAGTGGCATCAGCGGAGGGAAGAAACGATGACGCTTCCGTGAAAAAGGAAGATTTTGGAGAAATGATGTGTAGATACGCTTATCTTCGAACACGCCATGCATCGCATCCTTGTCATAAATAAGGGTATAAATCGGTGCATACGGAAAAAGCTCGGTGAAAGCCTCGAGCACACGCTCCGCTCCTCCATACTGCACCAGATAATCATGTACTAATGCTATTTTCATTCTTTCAAAACCAACACCGTTTATTTCCTTCTTTTTACAATCCGTGCAGATTTTTGTTTTTCACATGTTCCTCAAAAGTAACTGAGAAAATAGTTTCTCCTGTTTTTGGATCACTTAAGAAATACATATACGGATTCTTCTCAGGAGCTAGCACTGCTTGCAAGGAAATGAGTCCTGGGTTACCAATAGGTCCAGGTGGTAAACCGGTATTGATATACGTATTATAGAGCGATGGAGTTCGTGTTTCTTCAAAAGAATGTTGTATCTTATCTACTCCGAGTATGTACTGAACGGTCGCATCGCTCTGAAGTGCCTGACCGCTCGCAATCCTTCGCAAGAAAAGATCGGCGACTTTCCTTCGATCTTCAGAAGATTTGACTTCATTCTCGACAATACTGGCCAGCGTCACTATTTCGTACAAAGAACGTTTTTGCTCTATCATTTGTACACGTAGTGTGGTATCGAATTTCTTACCAAAATTGGCAAGCATCTTCTCAATAATCATCTCGGCTGAAGCATTTTCATCAAAGAGATACGTATCAGGAAAAAGAAAACCTTCGAGAGTGATGCTCTCTGGCATACCAGCGAAGAAATCATACTTTTGTTTCCATTCTGGTTTTGGCTTCTGTACAAGCATAAGGAAACCTTCCCCAGGAAGATTGTTCGCGGTCAATCGTGAGGCCATCTTCTTACTGCTCCAACCTTCTGGAAAGGTAATTTTTATATCACGGGACACGACTTCGCCTGTAATGATGATATGAGTAATTTCTGCGATAGTCAGTGTGCCGTCGAGGTTATATATCCCAGCCACGAGAGCGTGTGTCTTGCCAATACGCACGATATACCATAAGAAAGGAATACGCGAAAAAATTAGCCCAGATGATTCCAATCTGGCGGATAAATCGATAACATTTTCTCCTTGAAGTACTTCGAAACGTTGCTTGTCTGTACGTATACCATGAGAATGTGTCTCAGTATACGAAAGAACAAAAAAAGAAACGAGCGTCATCACCGAAAAACCAAGTGCAATGAGAAGGAAGGTACGCATCGTATTAGAGTCCGATTACTTGAATGAAAATATCTCGTTTCCGTGAACCATCAAACTCAACAGCAAAAATACTCTGATGTTCTGTGAGAAGCAATTTTCCTTTCTCCACAGGGATGGTCTCACTATTACCAAGAAGAATAGATTTGCAATGTGAGTGACCATTGCTCCGACCATCTGATCCAGATTCACGACGAAGTTCGAATAGATCATGCGAGTAGTGATCATCAACTGGTACAAGCTTGTACATAATACGCATAAAATCTTGGACGAGCATTGGTTCGTTGTGATTGATTGCGATACCCATTGTCGTATGAGGAACGTAAACCAACACCTGACCCTCTCTCACGCCAGAATGGTCGACAATTTCTTGTACCTTATCGGTGATGTCCATAAACTCGATCTGCGTTTTACTTTCGAGATCGATTTTTTCTTTATGAATTCTCATTATTTTTTGTTTTAATATTTCCAAAGACTATAAACTCGCAAGTTCTGCTTTCAATTTGTCTTTTGCTTGGGCGCCTACGAATTCTTTCACCACTTTTCCGTCTTTGAAGACCTTGAGTGTAGGGATAGACATGATACCGTATGCACTCGCAGTATCTGCATTGTCATCGACATTGAGTTTGCCAATTTTTGCATTCGTCACTTCGCCAGCCAATTCTTCGATAACGGGTCCCATCAGTTGGCATGGTCCACACCATGGTGCCCAGAAATCGACGAGCACTGGTTTATCACTCTTGAGTACTTCTGCTTCGAAATTTGCATCGGTAAATTCCATTGCCATAATTTTGTGTATTTCTGAACTATTGTCACGATAGACAGAAAATATAAATAATATTTACATTTACAGTATACTCTTCAAAGCGTAATTCTGCAAAACGATCTATTTCTTGAGCACGGCGAGAAACGCGCTACTCGGAATGGATACTTTGCCGATGTCACGCATCTTTTTCTTCCCCTTCTTCTGCTTTTCGAGAAGTTTCTTCTTGCGTGAGAAGTCCCCACCATAAAGTCCTCCAGTCACATCCTTTCGAAAAGCTGCAATCGTCTCACGAGCAATGACTTTCCCTCCGATAGCCGCTTGGATAGCGACAGCGAAGTTCTGCTTCGGAATAACTTCTTTGAGTTTCTCTACGACACGCTTCCCTTCTCCATACGCATCACGACGAGGGATCATACGAGCAAAAGCCTCGACACATTCATTTGCTACGAGTATATCAAGTTTCACCACATCACTCGCGCGGTATTCGATCGGCTCATAATTCATCGAAGCATACCCCGAAGAAGCACTCTTGAGTTCATCATGAAAACTCACAATCACGTCCATAAGTGGCGCTTCGAAAGAAAGTAGGACTCGTTCTTCATCGATGTATTCGGTATTTTTATACTCTGCACGAATGGATTGTGTCAGAGTAATGACGTTACCGAGATATTCGCTCGGTGTCACGATAGAGAGAGCAACATACGGTTCGTAAATCTTCTCAATGCTCGCTGGATCAGGGAGGTTAGTAGGGGAATAGAGAGGAAGACGTTTTTCGACGCCCTGGAGTTTTATTTCATACACAACTGATGGTGTGGTAATTGTTGGACTGAGCTCGAATTCTCTATCGAGTCTCGCCTGAATAATTTCGAGGTGCAAAAGTCCAAGAAATCCACAACGAAATCCTCGACCAAGAGCCTGATTGCTTTCCGGTTCAAACGTAAAGGCAGCATCGTTTAGTTTCAACTTATCTAAAGCATCACGCATCAGCGTATAATCATCTCCATCCACAGGATAAAAACTTGCATACACCGCTGGCTTGATTTCTTTGTATCCAGGAAGTCTCTCGACGAACACTTTCTCTTTGTCTCTAAGCCTCCATGTAACTGTATCTCCGACACGGCAGTGCCCCACTTCTTTCAGTCCGGTCGCGATGTATCCGATGTCTCCTGCACGCAGAATATCTGTCGGGACGAGATTTGGATGAAACAGTCCTACTTCGACCGTCACACCTTCTTTTTCTGTACCAAGCATATGAAGCATATCATCACGCTTGACCGTCCCATCGACAACCTTCACATACGCAACGACGCCTTTGTATGTATTGTATACAGAGTCGAAGATGAGAGCACGAAGAGGTTTGGATTCATCACCACTCGGAGCGGGCACCACACGAATAACCTGTTCCAAGACTTCCTTCACACCTCTACCCGTCTTTCCTGAAGCGAGAAGTATTTCTTCTTCTTTGCATCCAAGAATGTGAATAATTTCTTTCTTGGTTTTCTCTACTTCAGCATTCGGTAAGTCAATTTTGTTAATCACAGGAATAATTTCGAGTCCCTGATCGATAGCGAGATACAAGTTCGCTAGTGTTTGCGCTTGTACACCTTTGGTCGCATCGACGAGCAGTACCGCTCCTTCGACCGCAGCGAGTGAGCGAGAGACTTCATAGTGAAAATCCACATGACCAGGAGTATCAATCAGATTGAGCATATATTCTACCCCCTCATAATCATAATGCATCTGTACTGGCTGAAGTTTGATTGTGATACCGCGTTCTCGTTCGAGATCCATCTGATCAAGAAGTTGTTCCTTCATCTTTCGCATTTCCACCGTTTTTGTAAGTTCCAAAAGACGATCCGCGAGAGTCGATTTCCCGTGATCTATGTGTGCAATAATACAGAAATTGCGAATATTTTTTTGTCGGTCTTGTCCATTCATTTCCTAAGAATAAAGCAAAAACGCCCGAAAAGCAAGGAGGTAACTTTCTCCTTCAAGAAAGAATGTATTCCAAAGTTTCTTCTGTGCATTTGTCCCACGAAAATTTTTTCAGTTGTTCTTCTCCTTTTGAAATAAGTTCTTTACGTAACGCTTCATCATTCCAGAGGGTCACCATTTTTTCAGCTATATTTTCGGTATCGGAAGCATCACAAGAAACCACAGCGTCACCGCCCACTTCTATGAGGCTCGAATTGTGTGCTGTGAGTACAGGAATCCCTGATGCGAAAGCCTCAAGGATTGGCAAACCAAATCCTTCGTACAGTGAAGGGAAGGCGAAAAATCGAGCCCCCTGATACAGTGCTCGCAAATTTTCGAAACTCACCGCTCCCGTCATAATAATGTCTTCTACGTAAGGACTCTTTTCACGCGCTTCAAAGATGGCATCCGCAAGCCAAGCTTTCTCCCCTGCCAGCACGAGTTTCATTTCAGGAACGATTTGTTTCGCGATATTGAAGGCTTCGATCAAGCGAACAAGGTTTTTTCTCGGCTGGAGAGCTCCTACATACAAGATGTAGTTTGCATGTTCTATATGATACTGCGCAAGCGTTTGTGAGAGCAGAAGAGGCGTACATCTCACACGAAAAAAAGTATCATCGAAGCCATGATAAATGACACGAATACGTTCAGAGGGTAACTTGGGGAAAAATTCGAGAAGATCTCTCTTCGTTGACTCTGAAACGGCAATCAGTTTATTTGCTCTACGCACCGCGATTTCCAAAAGAAGATTAAGTTTAAAAAGTTGCATTTTCGGAAATGTTTCTGGATAACGCTTGAATGCGAGATCGTGAATCGTTGCCGTTACCTCTGTTTTCTTCGCGACGAAAAATGGCGCAGCTTGAATAGGGAGAAAAAGTTTCTCAGGTGCTATATGGAAAATCTCCCACGCAAATCTCGTCTGCATCCACGCAAATGGGAAGAAACAGGCTTTGACAAAATAGTTCGGAAAGCTCGGAGGAGTGAGGTTCTTATTGAACACACTTTGATGGTACAAATGAAAATTCGTTTCGACATCAATCTTCCCAAAACGCTTGAGAATTTCCCTCAAATACACGCGCGTCCCATCGATACGGCTGTGATCGAGATCACTTACCTGAATGGCTACTTTGATATTTTGTTTCATTATTCTTTTTTTCTCAATTTCATAAGTTCTAACGGCTCTGCAAAGTGCATCGTTTCGCTCCCAACGACATATTCCTCGACAGTAACTCCTTTGGATTTGAAGTATTGCACCACACCATCTACAAGATTTTCTGGAGCACTCGCTCCCGCACTGAGACCAACGATTTTTTTTCCTACGAGCCACTCTTGGTTAATCTCGGAAATATCGTCAATAAGATGGGCTTCTGTTCCTATTTGCCTCGCTGTTTCCATCAAGCGTGTGGAGTTCGAAGAATTTTTCGATCCAATGATAAGAACGAGCTCTGTGACTTTGGCAAGGGACTTCACTGCTATCTGACGATTGGTCGTTGCAAAACAAATATCAGAAAGTGGCGGTTGAGTAATCTGAGGATATTTTTTTTGAAGCGCGCGAATCATTCCGGCTGTATCATCAATAGAAAGCGTGGTTTGCGTAAGATATACCATCTTTTCTGGATTACCAATACTGAGGTTCTCTACATCTGAAATACTCTCTACAAGAGGAATCTGTCCTGCTTTGGCTTCACCGAGAACACCGAGCCCCTCGATGTGTCCTTTGTGTCCAATATACACAATCGTATAACCATCTTTGAGGAAACGGTGTACCTCGAGATGCACCTTCGTTACCAGCGGACAAGTGGCGTCAATAAGGGTCAAACCGCGTTTTTTTGCTTCGATGTAGTGCTCTGGTACCGAGCCATGGGCCGAAAACACGACCACGGCCCCTTCGGGCACTTCTGCAAGCGTTTCTATTGTCACTACCCCCTTGGAAGAAAAATCCTCAACAATATGTTTGTTGTGTACAATTTCATGTTTAACATAGATAGGTGCACCAAAAAGGGCGAGTGTATCATCCACCGCCTTCACCGCTCTGGCCACCCCGGCACAAAATCCACGAGGCGAAACGAGAAGAAGTTTTTCCACTGTTTCCATAGATGTTTTCTCTCGCAGATAAAATTCCTACCCTTTGATTCGGGTACCAATAAATTTCTTGCCAGTAATATAGTTTGTTACATTAGCGAGGTCACCACCATTTAAGATAGCTACCTCTATATTTTCTTTCTCTGCCATTTCAGAAGCAATCGGATCAAAAGGAACATTCATACCAGGATTCCATTTATTACCAACAATGTGACGAAATTCTTTCCATGTCATCTGATCAAACGGCACAGCGTTAGCATGCACGCGAGGATCCTTGCTATACACACGTTCGATATTGGACAGGTTGATAATACGCGTCACATCCAAATATTTCCCAAGTACTACCGCATCAAAATCAGTGGAAAATCCAGGTCTCCATCCAGCTGCTACCAGTATCGATTCTGGCGCCCCATAGAAATCTTCGAGATCGTGTGGGTTCGTATTGATACGTGGATGAGCATATTCACGAAATATAGTACGTACCAAATGAGCGTTCATACGCGTGGCATGAATCCCTAGCCAATCACGGTCGTCATCAGTAATTTCTGTAACTTGTCCAGCAACATCGATATATCTCCGAGCAGTTTTTCCTCCGCCTGTCACAAGAATAAAACGATAGCCTTTTTTGATATGAGCAACAATAAACTTTTTGAATTTAGCTATAAAATCAGCATCAATACCTTCAGGAACAAGAAGTGACCCACCGAGAGAGATAATAATCCGTTCATTCTTAGAATAAGCTTTGAGCGTCATAGATTATCTTTTAAAAAATGAAGCGAGATCTTCGAAAGCTTTTTCCTCTGATTCTTTTTCGGTGCGTTTTTTCACCTCGGCTTTTCCTGATTCGACAGACCTCTTGCCTACTACTACTCGATAGGGAATACCCAGAAGATCACTCTCAGCAAACTTCTCGCCTGCTCGCATATCACGATCATCATAGAGTACTTCAATACCTGCTTTTGTGAGCATCTCATAGATTTCAGTCGCTTTCTCATCCGCTCCGAGGGAGAGGAGATGTACCTGAAACGGCGCTACACTTTCTGGCCATACAAGACCCAAATCATCTGAGAGTACTTCAGCAATCGTGCCCATCACTCTCGCAGGTCCGATGCCATAACTCCCCATAATCACTGGCAAAGATTCTCCTTTTTCATTTTTATACGTGAGTCCCAGCGGTACAGAAAATCTTGTACCAAGACTGAAAATATTTCCCACTTCAATAGATTTCTTCTCTACCAAATTTTCTCTCTTCAGTCCGAGATCGGCGAGCACTTCGTCATTCAACACTTCGGCATTGAGCGCTTGACCATTTGCTTCATCGACATAGATACTATCTTCACCGGCATCACTCACCGTCTGAAACTCTTCTGAATATTTACTAAACATTCCTCCAGAAGCAAATGTCGGATACGTCACTTCACCGAGTCCTACTCTCTTGAAGACAATTTTGTATGCTTCTTTGAGAGAGACATACAAAGCATCATGCTCTTCTTCTGTACGGGAAAATGAATACAGGTCTTTCATCAAAAATTCACGCATCCGCATAATACCTGATTTAGCACGCGTCTCATTGCGAAATTTTGTCTGAAAATGATAGGTGAGTGCTGGTAAATCACGATAAGAACTGATGTGCTGAGTCATCATACGAGTCATCGGTTCTTCGTGTGTCACAGCGAGCCCAAGATTTGTTCCATTTTTCAGTTTCGTTTTGAACCACACATCAACTTTCTCATCATCCCACCGGTCAGTCTTTTCCCAGAGCTCTTTATCCTGAAGTGATGAAAGGAGAACTTCTTGTCCGCCCACTTTGTTCATCTCCTCACGGATAATCTGAATAATATTATTCAGCACCCGAAGACCGAGTGGTAAGAAAGAATAGGCTCCTGCCATTTCCTTGTGAATAAAACCAGCCCGCAAAAGAAGCTGGGCGTTCTTGCTCACCTCATCTTTTGGAGCTTCTTTTTTGGTACGAACAAAAAGTGCTGATTGTCGCATAAGAATATTTTAAAATTGTACGGATATTTCTTGTTCTGCTCCCTTGCGCCATACGAGCATCTTCACACTCTCTCCTGTGTGGTAAGGAGTAAGAAGAAGAGGAAGCGGACTCGTCAGTGTCACAGATTTACCATCAACACTCTTGATAATATCCCCTGCTTCAAGACCTGCCTTCATAGCACTAGAACCTGCCAATATCGCTAAACCAGTTTTTCCTGACGGTGAATAGATGAGTGCTCCAGCATCCAGAGGAAGTTTCATTTGTAATGCAAGCGTCTTGGTAAGAGGCAAATAGTATGCGCCCAAGGTAACCCTCGTGTTCATTTCCCCTTTGATCATTCGGTCAAGAGATTCTCGAACGCTGTTAGCAGGAATAAGAAAAGAGAAAGAAATATTATCAATAAGAAGCGATCCCATAAGACCGATCATCTCTCCGTTATATCCTACAGCTGGGCCACCAATGAATTTTTCAGTAGCTACAAAATCTGTTTCTAGAATGCCTTCCATTTTTTCGGACGAGGCTACTGTTTTCCCTGAGAGATTGAAAGAATGATTAATATTGCTCAAGATACCGGTCGCAAGACGGTTCTGATATGGGAGAGATGACCCTCCGAGAGCAATAAGTTTCTTCCCGACGCGAGCATCATCTGAATTAGCGAAAGCAATTGATGGAGTATTCTTTGCATCGGTGAGACGGAGGAAAAAAATATTCGTCAAAGTATCATATCCAAGAAAATCAGCACTCTGTACGGTACCATCAAAAAGAATGACAGAATATTCAAACATTTCCTTGGTAAGAGGAGTACTACTGTAACTCACAATCAGTCCGTCATTGGTGACAAGTACACCTGTTTTAACAGGAAGAATACCGACGCTACCTTTCGCCAGAGGGCTCGTCGCCTGAAGTGTAGTCACAATATTCACGACTGCAGTCGCTGGTTGTGAAACGATTTTCTCTACCGTATCATCCTCTGCAACGATGATTTGTTCGGTTTTATTGATAATAGTAACGCGATCAGTTGCTTTCTTTAGGACGCTCCAGGTATTCAAGAGTGGAAGCGAGGCAATCTTAGGGAGATAGGCATTAAGCAAAATCGATCCCAAAGCACCAAAAAGAAGAATACTTAACACAAAAAGGAGTACAAAGAACGTTTTTTTCATAGAAACAACTAAATATGCCTGATGGCATCATAAATTAATAAGCAAGAGATACCCTTTTCTTCTCTCATCTCCCATTCTTTTTACCACGTTTTCTACTCTTTGTACACCCCAGAAATACATCAGACAAGTATACGCCACGGTGTACTCCAGAGGAGGATACCTATGAGTCCAAAGAAAAAAAGTGTTCTCCAAACCATTTTTCGAAGTGACAATACTTGATGGAAGATGTCGAAAGCGATATCCCAAATGAGAAAGAAAAATACCAGCGCCAATGCGCCAGCGGTCAAATATCCGAATGGCCAGAAACTCATCACCCACGCCATCTCCGCCATACACAATCCAAGGATGATGCTATACAGCAAAAGACGTTTTTTCTTCACCTCTTCTTTTTGAATACTCGAAAATGTTTTATAACTGGTAAAAGCAGTACCAAAAAAATAGAGTGTCATCAATCCCCAAAGTGGGAAAGAAAAATTGAGATAGAAACCAAACAGACTCGTGTAATAGAAAAACAAGGCTGACAGAGAAGCAGTATTCAGAAAAGCCTGTGCTGTTTTGTCTTTTGGGGAATGACGCAAGCGATACAAACCAAGGAGCGCAAAATAATACATACCAGCACACAGAAAAATGAACCACTGACGCTGACGAGGTGAATCAATAAAAGAAAGAAATGTTGGAGAGGCGAGAGAAAGAAGTCCGAGAAGAAGTACATCTATCGAACGTTTGGTAATTCTCTGACACGCCCAAAGTGAAATAATGAGGAGTGGAACAGTTGATAACAAATACCAATTCCATGTAGGAAAAAAAGGGTTCTGCACCACCACTTCGAGTCCAAGTGCAAAAATAAATGTCCAAAAGAGAATAGTGAAATGAAAAATCATAGAGACGAGACAAGCAGAAAAATAGAGAGAATACTGTTTTCTCTACTATAACACAATAGAATGGAATAGAAAAAAAGAGGCCCTCAAAAGCCCCTTCTTCTTTGCATTGTCCTCTGATAGGCACCTTTCTACTCATTTTCGTTCCTCTAATGTGAGTTTTACATCGCTCTCTTTTCCTTTGTGCCAAAGAGAAAAAGTCACTTCATCACCAATGACATATTCTGAAATTAGCAGAGTCAGAGGATGGTCTGCGTCAATTTTCTTCCCGTTCACACGGAGAATGATGTCATTTTCTACGATATTTGCTTTATCAGCAGGTGATCCAGGTATGACAGCAAAATCTGTCATCTTGGTACCACGGAGAACGAGTGCTCCATAGTTATACGGTAGATTGTTGGCTTTCTGTATCTCGTCATCGAGGAGTACATAGCGGACACCAATATACGGGACAGAAATTTTCCCTGTTTTTTTCACTTGATCAATGACTCTCTTTACTGAATCTATAGGCAAAGCAAAACCGACATTTTCTGCACCTCTTGCTACCGCAACATTGATACCGATTACTTCACCAGAGATATTAAATAAGGGACCGCCAGAATTTCCCGGATTGATAGCCGTATCAGTCTGAATGATATCTGTTAACTTTTCTTCCATACCAAAACCTGAGCCAGCTGATACATTCCTTTTCAAACCGGAAATGATTCCGCTCGTGACTGAATCTGAGAATTCTCCTAAGGCATTACCGATAGCAACAACTGTTTGTCCGACTTTGAGAGCACTCGAATCACCAAGCGTCAAGGCAGGAAAATCACTTCCTTCGATTTTCAAAACGGCAATATCATTATTGGGATCACGCGCGAGCACCTTGGCAGAATATTCTTTTCCCCCTTGCATAATGACAGTGTATTCGGCCTGCTCATCAGATACCACATGTTTATTTGTGACGATCATACCATCGTTTGAAACGAAGAATCCTGACCCACTTCCGATTTTCTGTTTCTCTTTTGTCGTTGTATCAGAATCCTGCTTCGGTACATCAAAAGGAGAAAAGAAGGGAAACCCACCAAAAAAATCCATGGAATTGTAACGCCTCATTTGCGAGATCTCTTTACTGATGACAATACTCACCACTCCCTGAGAATGCTTTTCTACTAGGTTCACAATACGATTATCATCAAGGAGAGGTTGGTCTGTAGTCGTTGATGGCGAGGATGGCAATTTTGTTTCTCCACCTTGAGAGAGAGACGTATTGTATTTCTCATAGAGTTTGATAACTGCAGGAGAAAAGAGTCCGCCTACAAAACCGGCAAGCAGAGCAAAGATAAAAAGGAATGCTTGATGCTTGTGGCGTGATTGCATCGGCACAGTATATGTTTGAACGTCTCCTCCTCCGTTATTTTCTTTTTGTTCCATAGGATATGTTATTAAAAATAAATTTATTTTTAAATAATAGAATGCTCTCTATATTTTTCCTTTAGAAGAAGAATGCTGGGTCACCACCTGGAGTTTCATAGAGCTTCTTCTCGAACTCTTTCATATCTTCATGAGTAAATTCTATGCGAGCTGATTCCTTGTCCCACGTATATTCTGGAACAAGAACCACTACTGACATTTTCTGCATCTGTTCTGAAAGATATTCTGCAAATGTCATCCGTTTGACGAAAATTTGTTTCAATAAGTACAGCGTTTTCGTATCTTCTTTCTTCTGTTCTTTCAGAAGCACAATATGAAATCCTAACCTACTTTCGATCACATCTCCAGTTGTTCCGACGGCTTGTTTCACGAGCGATGGTTGCAGTTCTGGCAAAATATCTGACAAAGCAAACCACTGACCTTCTTCATCCGTCTTATCATCAGAATATTTCTTCGCTACTTCAGAAAACGATGTGCCTGCACGAATTTCCTTCTGCGCTTCAAGAGCTTTCTCCCGAGCCTTTTCGATATCGGGTGTCGTGTTCTTTGTAAATGCTTTTTCAAGTTTTTCTTGGTACAAACCTGGTATGACAATCTTTTCTTCAAAATCAGCGAGTGTCCATCTATAAAGCCGATCAAGTTCTTGCTTCACTGTTTCTCTTGTTCCATATTCTTCGAGTTTACGAGCAACTGATTGTTTGGCTTCTTCTGAACCCACAAAGATACCCTGCGCTGATGCCAGTTTTTTTATAGCCAGGTCTTCAATCATTTTATTAAGGACTTCTTTTTCTCGTATCTTGAAACGTTTCTTTCCATCTTCTGTCGAAAAATCTACACGTAACCCTATTTTCGAAAAATCTTGTGTTTCATAAAAGCGTCTTACAGAAGCCATATTGGTAGCCAGCGAACGAAAAGTAATCACATTTGTATAATCCATCACAACAAGAGGATAGGGAAACGAACTTTTGAGACGGTTGGTAATATTTCCTGATCCCGGGAAAATATAAAGCAAGACAAGACTGGTAGTGAATAAGAAAACACAGAAAATAAGAATAGCAAAGACAAAAGTACTCATATGAATACGCTTCAAAATGTTTGTTTTCGCTTCTTTCATAATGAATATTCTCTCATATAAAAAATTAAAAAAAGAGTCGCCACCATTTCTTATAATGAGGGGTGTTATCCTCGTTTCCATTCACATCGCTTGTATGCGTCTCTAACTCGGAGTTATCGGTCTTTGCAGATTCTGGACGAGGAACAATCACAACCACATTTTCTCCTGATTTTCTCAGTCCCAGTTTCTGTTTCGCCTCTTGTTCACGAAAATTGTCGGACGAAAAATAGGTAATTTTTTCTGCTAACGTTTCATTCTCATGGCGAATGGTTTCTGCTTCAGACTGAAGTTTAGCTACTTCCTCTTCAATGCGATAATTTCTTTTTATCTGCTGAGAAGAAACCAATATCACCCAGACAGAAAAAAGAAAAACGATGCCAATAATAATTTTTACCCACCATCCATTTTTCATCATAGTTATCATTTTCTCATCTTACATTAAAGAAGAAAAAATGGAGCAACGAGAAAACCAATCATCGATATCACAACAAGCACAGACACCACAACCCAGATTTTATAGGCACGCTTGTGCCACTTTCGAAAACTCATACGCTATTATTTTATCAATTTTTTATAGGGCGTCAAGACGCTCTCTCATCACTTTTCCTCGCATCCTGTATCATAGCACGTACTTCTTTCAAATCCACCGATGGGCGATGACCAAGTGACTGAAATTTCTTGGCACCAATATGTTGCATCTGATGAAGTGACAGTGGTGTTTCTGAGGAAACATACGATTTGTGATACGATTCTTTCTTCTGCATTTGTATGGCCTGAGGAGCTACGACAGACTCTTCTTTCTTTTTCGTTTCTACTTCATTGCGTACCTTGGCCACAGAGCGCTGATAATCCCGGAGACAATCTTTGCAAAACGTAGGCCTCTTACCATCTGGCTGAAAAGGTACTTGTATATCCATACCGCAACTTACACACTGTGCTTCATATAATTTCTTCTCTTGAGGAACCTGCACAGTTTCTGGAAGCTCCTTCTTGGACGGTTCTGATATTTCATTCTGTTTTTCTTCTTTCTTGCCACTGAATGCTGGCCTTGATTTGAGTGGCTCGAGAGATTCGAGTGATACTGCAGGATCTCTCTTCGGTGCCAATGCAGGACGGAAAGAAGAAGGAGAAACGACTGGCTTTTTATCATCTGCTCTCCTCATCGGATGGCTCGCTATCGGCAGAGGTTTTTTCACTGGATCCGGAGCAGGACTTTGTGATTCAGCGATAGCCTGACGTTCTTCAGAGGTAAGCATTCCACTCCAACGCCTAATCTTTTCTTCTACTTCTTCACGACTGGATGAATAACGCTCTCTTGAACTCTGAATAATTTTCACTTCGTTTCCTGCGTCTTCGAGTTTGATCGGAGGAAGGGTCGTAGCACTGAATGCATCCCCCGCAATACCATCAATCATCAGTTTCAAATAAATCTGATATTTCGGAAGATTAATAATATCATTCATCATAAAAACTGGCTCGAATTCTTTCTCAAGAAACTCAGCATCCATCGCACCAACGCGGAACGAAACAATAGATCCTGCATTTCCAAAAATAGCATCACGAACGGTTTCTTCAATCTGAGTAACATACTGATTGGCAAGTACGAGATTGAGGTGATATTTACGAGCTTCAGAAAGAATGTTTGCAAATGATTCAGTAGCAAAGTTCTGAAATTCATCTACATACAGGTAGAAATCTTTACGCTCTTCTTCGGGTATATCGACACGACCCATCGCTGCCAATTGAATCTTAGTAATCATCATGGCACCAAGGAGTGCTCCGTTGTCTTCACCAATACGTCCTTTCGAAAGGTTGATAATGAGAATTTTCCGTTGATCCATCACTTCACGAATATTGAAAGACGAAACGGTCTGACCAACGATATTACGAATCAGAGAACTTGAGAGAAATTGCCCAACTTTGTTTTGGATTGGTGAAATAACTTCTTGGAGCACTCTGTCGTTCCACTGAGAGAACTCATCTACCCAAAAGCTCCGTACCACTGGGTCAGTGATCTTTTCTACTACCCGAGCACGATACGATTTGTCTACCAAAATACGTGTGACACCTAGGAGCGTACTCCCAGGATATTCGAGCAGTGCCAAAATAGCATTACGCAAAATATATTCAAGTCTTGGTCCCCAAGAATCTGCCCAAATTTTCTTAAACACACCCACCAGTCCTGATGCGACGAGATGACGGTATTCCGGATCAACTTTCTCCATCACATTGAACGCAATCGGAAAATCCTGATCAGATGGGTTGAGATAAATAACATCATTGATACGACTCGATGGTATCGCTTTGATAAGTTTTTCTGCAGTATCTCCGTGTGGATCGATGAACGCAATACCGTGCCCCTTTTGAATATCCTGGATGGCCAAATTCTCAAGCAAATTTGTCTTGCCCATACCCGTCTTCCCGATAACATACATATGTCTTCTTCGATCATCTGTCTTGATACCAAAGACTCTCTCCTGATTTCGGAAATTCGTTTTCGCAAAAAATGTTATTTCGTTTTGATTATGTGTTGCCATAAATATTACTCTTCAATAGGGAGATTAATGGGGGCGCCACCACGTTTCGATGAAACATGAGAAATATTCGGACTGGTGATTGACATATCTGGAATATGAAAAACCGTTGCCAATTCCTCAGTACTGAGAATAAACTTAGTGCTCGAAGGATCACCATCTCTCGTAATATACCGCCTAAATACACGGCGTTGTCTATATCTCAAGCGATCGTCCTTAAAAAGATAGTTTGCATATGTTTTCGTATTATCATCTGGTCTAAAACCATTTAAGTTAAAATCATTGAACTGTTTCAAAGCTCCGATAAATGCTGAAACACCATTAGCCTTATTGAACGCTTCCCTTCTTCCTACATAGACATGACGCATACGGGTACGAAACATTTGTTTGCCCATATTGGATTCTAGGGCTTTCAATTTTTCTTTCTCGCCTGGAGTCAAACGAAACTCTACTGGCGATTCATCTTTGGATGCTCCTTCACCTGAAGCAGTAAAAGCAAATTCACGTCCAGATATACCACGACCGACGTTCATAACAATATCTCGGAAAAAAGTAAAAATACCCCCAAGGAGACCTAGTTTCGGTTTCTCTTCTTTTCCTAAAAATTTATCAATCGTTTTTTGGAGAACTTTTTGGGTATTCGCATGAAGTGGCGTGATGATGTATTGAAGCCAGATGTGTTGACCAGGACCAATCTTCGACATCGTTTCGATGAGTCCGGAGAGAGGATCAATCATCTTACCTGTGACTGTTTCCTCAAAATACTTGTACGTCTTTATTGGATATAAATCATCAGCAGAGAGCAGGAAATCCGTCCCCCACAAATCCCAATCTTTATTCGGAATCGTCTTGGGGACGAGATTAACATAGTCCTCTGCTTCTATAATTTCGACATTCGGATACTGCGCATAGAAAGCAGATTCTACCAAATCACGAAATTGTTTGGGCGTACGCACATACATATGCACTTGCCCTTCGATACTTGCGATCTCAAGAGAAAATGATGGTACAAAAACACCTTTGATCCACTGTTCAGAAATACTCGGAGTAGAATGGATACCAGCAAGGACAGCATAAATCGATTCCATCAAAACAGGACTTTTCTCAGAATCACGTGGTGGGATAATCTCAAGTAATATTTTTTTTATACTTGACGCGTATTGATTCTGCACGTGTTGCTCCCAGAAAATTTTAAAAACAAGAAAGAGAATCGGTGGAAACAAAATAAACCACACATCCATTAAAGAACCAAGTGCATGAAAAATACTTGAAAAAGTTTGTGAAAAACTAAAAAAAAGAGTGTTCATTAGTGTGAGGTACGTTGACCCCCTATTAGGTGACGAAAAAACAAGAATAATACAAAATATATTTTTACATATTCTCTAGTACATTTCCATTCTAGCATACTCGTCGCAAAGAGAGAAATGAAAAGTACATTATTTCTTCACAGTATATACATCTTTCCCAACACGCTGAAAAAAGCTATTCAAATTGATGATCACTGTTGATTTTTTCACTTGACGGATTTTCAGAATCTGACTGAGTATTTCTTCACGAGAAAGAGGTTTGTCTGATTTACGAAGAATTTCATCCAATACTTCTCTTACTGTCCCCTTCTTGTATCCCCATTCAGCCAGAGCATATGTACCACGACCCACCAGAATGAAACGATTGTCTTTGATGAGTTCGTTGTGTACAGTCTGAGGATGACTTTGCGTTTTCTTCGTACTCTTGAGGCCGTAACTATCGATAAGCGATGCAATTTCTCTAAAATGTAGCAGTTTCCCAGTAGTTTTGAGCACGAGATATGCCTTCTCTCTTGTACCACGAGGTTTAATATCGCTCCACTGTGATAATCCCCATTTACCGAATACGTTTTGTTTCACTTCTTTTGATACTGCAAGAAAGTGAACCATCGTCTGCTCATCTACCGTTTCATTCTTCAATTGAAATTGCAAAAAAAGCTCTGATGAAGACAGTGCCTGATTACCTGTTTTCAGTATTCTGATAGCTTCATTCTTCACCTTCTCCCACAATTGAAAGGAAAAATCTTTAAGAATATAAGACTTCTCACATTCTTTCGTCGCTTTCGTCTCCTTCACAGATGACAAGCATTCGATGAAAACCAGCAGTGCTCCACGTTCTTTTGTGTCTTCAGGAGCCAGCATATCGAGAAGTACCTCTGTGCGAACAATACCCCCTTTTTCTTCCAGCGCAGAGACGATACGTTTCGCTGCTTCTTTGAAAAGAGGATGCTCTCGCTCCTCAGCAAGAAAACCGAGTGCGCTCATAATAATCTGACGAACACGTTCCCTGGTCACTGCGTACGTCTGACCAATTTCTTCGAGAGTCTCTGCAGACTTCCCTAGTAAACCAAAACGCGCAGACAAGATGTTCCGCGAACGCACTGGTATCTTCTTCAAAAACTGCTCCAAAGTGAAAACAAAAAATGATGACTTATCAATCTTTATAATTTCTGGAGAAGGGGTTTTCTTCTTATTCTGAATCATAAAAAATGTCTCTGGATTATTTCTCTCTCTTCGTTCCCTGCACTTCCTTGAGGATATTTATATTACCGCATATTATTACTTTTTGTCAACCCCAAAAAAGAAAAGAGAAAAAAAGCAGAAAAAGACTCTTTTGCATCCAAAAAGCCTCGGCATTCGTACTCTCTTTGAAGATAGAAATGTATTACAGAACATTTGCATTTATTCAAAGAATTGTTTATACTGAAGACATAATAAAAACAAAAATCACACGCACGATCTTTACGGTCGTAGAAATAAAAATATGACAGCAAACAATACAACGCATATCGATCCAGAACTTCAAAGCACAGAAGAACAAGTTGCTAAAATCAAGGCACTTCGTGATATGGTGCTGAGTGCTGAGAAAACTATTCAGGGAGCCAAAGCGATGCTCCTCCAGTTAGAAGGCAAGAAAAAAACAGGGCGTCCCCGCAAAGTAGATTTAGATACTGTAGATGGGACCGTTGTTGAAGGTACTTTCGATGGACAGATTATGATTGGTACCGATGGAAGACAATACCCTGTGCCAGCAAACTACGCTTCCAAATCCAAACTCGTCGAAGGTGATATGCTCAAACTCACCATCACTGATCGTGGCGCTTTCCTCTACAAACAAGTCGGGCCAATCGATCGCAACCATGCTATTGCAGTGGTAACACAGGACGAAAACGGCAACTATTATGTCATCGCTGATGGCAAGCCATTCCGCGTACTCCTCGCCTCTATCACCTATTTCAGAGCGATGCCAGGCGATGAAGTAGCTATTGTAACCTCCCAAGACCCTGATGCCACATGGGCAGCTATCGAGAATGTGATTCAGAAAGGTGCTCGCGATGATTGGCAGAGTGCTCTCACCAAAGCGACTGAGGAGAACGAAAGCATCAACACCTGGAAGAAAGATCTGAAAGATGCGAAGCCCAAAGAAGATTCTTTTGTGCATTCGAATGACACATTCACTTCCGAAGACACACACACTCTCGATGATTGGGTTCGTGATATGGAAGAGATAGAGAAGGAAATTAAACAGAGTGCCTCATAAAAATTGTTATGGAAATAAAGAATTGGGATAAGGCGCGTCTGAGACGTGTAATACGTCAGTTTGCGAAATTCGTTATCGTTGGTGGTATCAACACAGGCATCGATTTCCTCATACTCAATACTCTTATTTATATCACCGGTATAGAAACAGGTAGCGGTATTTTTGTTTTAAACAGTATCTCTTTCTCTGTAGCAGTCGTGAATAGTTATTTCATGAACAAACGCTGGACATTCCAAGACAAAACAAAGACAGAGCAGACCACAATCAAATTTTCCGCTTTCTTCATTATTAGTATTATCGGACTCTTGATTAACGGCATAGTACTGACAAGCATCACGACGTATATTCCCCCATTCTTTGGGCTGAGTGCTGTACTTTGGGCGAACATCGCCAAACTGTTTGCTACAGGATTCTCACTCGTGTGGAACTTTGTTGGTTACAAATTGTTCGTTTTCAAGAAATAGCATTACTTAAAAGTATTATCCTGAGAAGCCTAAGGCAAGGATTCGGACCCCGCCTGCAACGTTATAAGTAGCATTTCGGGCAGGTTTTTTTATTACTAAAAAAGAGGTATACTAGTAAATGTCAGACTCAAATTTTGACAACATTATTTGAGATATTTGTTTTATACTAACTATTTTCATTTCGACATTTTTATATTACTTCATCTTTCTATGTCTACATCTACTACCCTCTATCGTAAATATCGCCCCCAAACGTTCGCTGATGTCGTAGGGCAAAAACATATTGTCACCACCCTCACAAACGCTCTCGCGCTGGGTCGCGTCGGTCAGGCCTATCTCTTCACGGGTCCTCGTGGTACAGGCAAGACAACACTCGCACGCCTCTTTGCCAAGGCAGTCAACTGTTCTCAGAGAAAAGGAAGTGAGCCGTGCAATACCTGTGAACATTGTCTCTTGATGACCGATGGACGATCCCTTGACGTTATAGAGATTGATGCCGCTTCGAATAATGGCGTCGACAATATCCGTGAACTGAAAGAAACAGTTGCTCTACCTCCCACACTTGGATCGCACAAGATCTATATCATTGATGAAGTACATATGCTCTCTACTGGAGCATTCAATGCGTTGCTCAAAACACTTGAGGAACCACCACTCCATGTTATCTTCATTCTTGCAACCACTGCTCTTCACAAAGTCCCAGATACGATTGTTTCTCGGTGCCAACGTTTCGATCTCTCTCGTTTTCCAGTAAAAAGCATTATCGGCAAATTAGAGAAAATTGCAAAGGCTGAAAAACTCAAAATCGATGCTGGTGCACTCGAAATGATTGCTCTGACGGCAGAAGGTGGTATGCGTGATGCAGAATCCCTCCTGATGCAAATCATTTCTCTTGAGGCCTCACCGATTACTGAAGAAAAAGTCATCGAAGTACTCGGGACAACCAAAAAAGATAATATTGTGACGCTTCTTCGATTGATCGGGGAAAGTGAACTCTACCCGAGCTTGAACTTTGTCACGAAGCTTTCTCTTGATGGCACGGATCTTTCAATTTTCTGCGGTGTTTTTCTTCATTACCTCAGGGATCTCCTCCTTGTCTCCGCAAATATCGAAAGAGGTCTAGAAGACATCGATTCCTTTACAGAAGAGCAGAAAAACGATATGCGGACACTCGCGCATATGTTTTCTCCTGATGATGTCGTACGTATGCTCGAATACATACAAATCGCACAAATAGGAAGCAAGGTGTCTGTCATTCCAGAACTCCCCTTGCAAATTGCTCTCGTGAAAATCATCTCACAGAATGCACCAGTAACCCACGCGCAAGGAGAGAAAAAATCCGTTCCAACATCACAAAAGGAAACTCCTTCAGTCCAAGAAAGCACGAAGAAAGAAGCGCCTAAGGAAGCCACTTTGTCAGTGTCTCTTCCTAAACCAAAAGAAGAACAAATATCTCTTCACCATACCGAAGTACCTAACAAAACGATTGAAGAAACAGAATCAAACATTAGCCTCAGTACTATCGTGAGTGAATGGAACGCTATTTTGAACACTGCAAAGAAGCTCAATGCGTCACTGAGCCTCGCACTCTCTACAGCACATCCTGTTCAAAGCACAAATAACATTATCACTATCGCTGTGAAGTACCCTTTCCACAAAGAACGTCTCGATGAGAAAGCCAATCAATTGACACTCGCGACAGCTTTTGATACGATACTGAAATCGAAAATGAAGATCAAAATCATTGTTGAAGGAGTTTCTTTCACAGAAAATAAGACAGAAACAGTCGAAAAAAACCCACTCATTGATCAAGCAATGGAAATGCTTGGTGGGAAATTTGTGAGTACGGAGAATGGTTAAAAAAAATATACTGGGGAGTAGCCAAGTGGTAAGGCAGGGGCCTTTGAAGCCTCCATTCGTAGGTTCGATCCCTACCTCCCCAGCTTACAAAATAAGCATGCTATCGCCGAAAGAATAGAAAGAAAAATGGTTCTCAATCGCTCTATTGTAGAGTTCGACGATGTTTTTTTTTGCCTTCTTATCTTGCAAAAAAGCATCGACCAGGAACATCAGTGACGTTTTCGGGAGATGAAAATTGGTAATCAGAATGTCCGCTATTTGAAACTCATACGGCGGATAAATAAAAATATCCGTACGGTCTTTCTGGAAAACAATTTGATGATTCTTTGCCAATGACTCGATGGTGCGGAGCGCTGTTGTACCTACGGCAATGATCGGATGCCCCGCCTGTTTTGCAATATTGATATGCTCCCTCGTACCTGGCGCAAGAGTGATGAATTCTGTATGCAGTTTTTTCGTACGGAAATTGTCAGATGTGAGAGAGGCAAATGTCCCAAGACCGACGTCGAGCGTCACGAAATCAATTCCGATATTTTTCTTTGCAAGTGAGGCAAAAACAGTATCAGTGAAATGAAGTGAAGCTGTCGGAGCAGCGACCGATGCTCCTTCTTTGGCAAATACTGTCTGATAGCGTTTACGCAGAACATCTTCTTTTGTTTTAGCACCTTCCAAATAATGAGGAAGAGGTGTTTGTCCATATTTATGAAGCAATGTCTGAAGTGACTCCCCTGCGTGACTCACCACTCTCACGAAAAACATATTCTCTTTCTGACCCACCACCTCGAAATAATCACCACTTGGAAAAGTGAGTTTCTGCCCTACGTTCGTTTTGCGATCGACGAGTACGGGAATATATTCCTCATCTTCTATTTCATTGGCAAGAACAAAGACTTCTATCTTCCCCCCTGTCTCCTTTGTGAGCCAGAGCCTCGCAGGAAGTACTCTCGTGTCATTGAGTATCATAAGTGACTGGGGCGAGAGATATTTCGCAATATGACGGAAAATATCAAAGGTCACCGTATCAGTTTTCGTATCATAAATAAACAACCGAGCACTATCTCTCGGTTCTATTCCTTCTTTCCGAATCAATCCCTTCGGAAGAGTATAATCATATTTTTCCATATCCATCATTTCCATACAGTATGAAAAGTACCAAATAAACTGACAAGAAAAAATTCTGCTTTCGCACAGAATTATTCTTTATTTTTTCCTTATTTTTATTCTCCGAGATTTTCTTTTCTATTTCTCTCGAGCTCCATTTTTAGTTGTGCATTTTCTTTTTTCAATTCGATCATCTTGAGCTCTCGACCAGTCATTATTTTATTCATACGGTCTTGCTCAATGACAGTTTTCTTCAATATCTCTTCTGATTGTTTCCGTTCAGAAATATCTCGTGATATTCCTACAAAATACTTCACTTCCCCTTTCTTATCAAAAACAGGATTCACAATAAGATGACACCACTCACGATCTGCGAATTCTGGTAGATGTTTCACATCGAGAGACATTGGTTTTTTCTCCGCAATGCTTCGCGCTATCACTCCTCGTATTTCTTCCCGCTGTTCTGGAACAACTGATAATGTCCAATCGAAGCCAATTGCTTCGTCTAAACTTCTAAAGTTATGCTCTTTGAGACCACCAGGGCTCATATATTCGATTTTGTTATCGAGATTGAACAACTTGATACAGTCTGGCGACGATTCCATCAACATTTCAAACTTCTCTTTTTCATCGGAACAATCCTTATTATAATCTTGTTGCATATTGCTTTATATTATTTGAATAAATATACTGCAAGGACATTCCTATTTTACCATATTACAAAGAGAATCCACAAGAACATATACATAAATTCTAATCAGATATCAAAGAATAAGTTCTTTGAAGCCTCTATTCTCATATTTTGTAGACTCTGTCCTACTCAGTTGGAACTCTATTATAGCAGAACTGAAGACTTAGCAGAACATCTTCTTCTGTGATACTCGAGGACAACGGCTTTCATTTAGTGACCTCCTCAGTCTGAAGAATAATAAAAAAAGAACTCTAGCAAAACTCTAGCAAAAAAGGGGCTATTTATCTATAAAAAGATGCAATAAGACACAAAGGCCGTTAGTCGGTACAATTCTATACCCAAAGACTCTCCGAGACGCGTCAGTCGTTCCCTGAGAGCATTCTCACTCCCTCTGCCATCATAATACCCAGACAAAAAGAGAGGAAATCGAGATCCATCACGCATATGAAGAGATATATAATATGTATTCTCGATAAAATTTGAAGCCTTTCCAATAAAAGATACCCTGGCACTTTCAATGGTATCAGCAGAAATAGTTTTCTTCTTCTTTCCAAAAAGTGTGGTACTTTCTATAAGGAGAGTGCGGTGCAGAGGATCGATAGTTGTCACTTCATGGTATGGAGAAAACAACGACGCAAAAGCGAGGACAAAGAGAAGTATGCCTAAAAGAAATCCTCCGGTACTATCTGAGAACTGCACCGCATCAAAATCACGAAAACGGTACATAAGTATCCCTCCAACGAAAAAAGAGTAGAAGACAGAACAAAATATTTAATAGTGTTACTTTCGAGTTTCCATGTTTCCATACTTTTTTATACAATACTATTTTTTTATATTACCATAATTTTCAGATTCGAGACTCTGTTTCTGCTTCTTTTTTCGTTCGTTCTCTTTGTTTCTTCATCTGTCTCTCATGACTTTCCTTGCGTTCTCGCATGAGCAGTGCGAGAGAGAATGCAAGTATGGCAGACAAAATCCAAAAAAGAAGCGTGATAAAGGACCACTTCTGTATCCCCAATCCAGGAGGTAGAAGCGTGAAAGAACTGAGTAAAAACATCCCCAGGAAAATACGCACAAAATAGTGCCAAAAAGAACGAACGATAAAATCCGTACGCTCTTTTTTTATCCTTTTATCATCTTGTTTTTGCTCTCCTTGTTTCTTCGGAGTAGATTCATATTCTGCGAAAAAGTTTTTCAAGGCCTTGACGTTCCACTGATCCGTTTGCGTAATATAAATATAAAGTAGGACGAGTGGGAAGAAGAAAACAAAGAAAGTTGTATCAAAATGATCTGCAGGAAGAGAAGAAAGTGGCGCAAAGAGTGAAACATCTGCATCTGTAAAATGAGAAGCGAGTAATATACGATGTATCAGATATATGTATATATCCAAACATACCGAAACATTAATGAAGAAAAGAGGAAGTACTAGGTAGCGTAAAAATGATCCTTGTGGTAAATAAAAAGGCAAGAAAAAAGGAAGCTCAAAAATATTGAAAATACTATCAATTATTCTTCCTAAAGTATGGCTTATTCTTTTGAAGAATCGCAACATAAAAGACTCTTATTTTGTGGACTCTGTCCTATACTCAGTTAGAACTCTATTATAGCAGGACTCTCGGCTTGGAGGGAACTGGGGATGGCTATTGAGCAGGAAAAGATAACGTAATCAAGCTTATTCGAAAAGCTGTTTTTCATACGAAGGAAATTCATCTCCCCATATTTTTACGAACGTGTTGTCTACCATTTTTTCCCTCTCTACATATGGAAGATTTTCCAGCTGATTATTCAAGACAATGTGGAGAAGCTCATGAAGCATCGTCTCAAAAAGAAATTCCACATCCTTCCCCATAGCCACATTAAGAAAAATATTACAAGGCAGTTCGTAAAATCCATACGGACCATAAAACGTCATGGCGCAAGAATATTCCTCATACAGCGAGATACCACCCTTTTCACAGTATGCTACCAAAGCATTCGAAAGCACGTTTCTTTTCTCTCTCCACAAATAAGCCAATGCATTCTTCATATTTGATGCGTCATAGAGATGATCATCATTTTCAATCACCGATGAGTTGTCTTTCCCAGCGAGAAGCTCCTCTGGATAACGAAAATGCATTGATTCAGGTATGCCAGGAAGAAATGGGCGCAAAATATCGATGCTCCGACGAACCGATTCGTCATTATATTCAAAATAGATTTCCATAAAAAAATAGGGCTGAATGAACAACCCTATTGTAGAACGATACGAATACATTGGCAATTCCTTCATAGTCTCCTTGTATAATTACAAAAAGACTACCTATCCCTATAGAATTTAGACCAATGCTTTAGCAATTTCTTCGACTTCCGTGCGATTGCACAAAAGATCATTATTTACGCATTCCTGGACAATCTCCTCTATCGTCCGAGTCCCGTCCAAAAGAACCAGGATTTGAGCTGCTAAAGGACTCAGCATGCGGATCCCTCGCTTTTCAAACATAACCAGATACTGTCCATCGCTTTCCAATCGTAGCTTATACCGAAATGCTACAACTGGTTTCTCCGCAAGAACTCTTGGTATTTCTTTATTTCTTTATTTCTTTTGAACTTGGGTTTCACAAGAACGTCAAAAATAATTTTTCTACCTTGATTGTAAGCCGTCTTCCGAACTGCTGATAACCATCTTTCTTCGCTGGGCCATGGGATAAACTCATCAGGAGCGAACTGTTTCTCGACACCACGGGAAGCAGAACACCCTCCCCCGCAAAAAATCGGGCAAATCCGACACAACATCGGTAAGTGTTTCAAGGAGCGCATACTTTCCAATGGCTCACCCCAGAGCTCATTCAATTCCTGTTCAAGGATATTTCCAAGCGGAACCGAAGTGGCAGAACAATGCTTGATTCTTCCGTTGAAATCTACTTGCGCAAACCCTACCCCTTGCGAACAATAACTAAGGTATGGCCAGAATCGAACAGGGACCACACATCGTGGCAATGAATCAGATAGCGAAATATTCACGCCGAGCTCCAAATAGCACTTTTTGATATCGACGAGCAGTCTCAGGTAGTCTGTCAAAACCAGATTTTCGTATCTTTCATCGTGGAAAAGGCGATTAATCCCAAAATTACTCACTCCATAACACTCCTTAAGTTCTTGGACGAAAGAATAGATCTGAAATGAATTTTCAGCACACGGCGTGTACACAACACTAACCGTTATACCTACTTTTTGAAGGCGCTTTATCGTATCCATTGCACGAGAGTAACTGCCTTTCTTACCAACGATAGAATCATGAATTGATTCATTTCCATGGAGAGAAATAGAGCAGGAGCTAACGCCATACCGCACGAGGTAATCAATATCATCATCCAGAAACAAATACCCATTCGGACCAAATTATTTACCCTCATTATTTACGGCTTAAAAGTCGCGGTATGAAACTCATTCCAATTAGAATCAAGCCAATACCGACAATCGTCTGAAAATCAGGATACCAAAAGATGAGCGTAACAAGAAAAATCCAAATGGAAATCGACATCCATCCATCAGCAACTGCCTTGATAACTTCTCGAAACCAGTCAGAAAGAGTCGGATGCAATTTTCCATCATCAGGATATTTGAGCATAGCGTTCGTTTTTATTATGTAGCTTTGACCATATTCCTACCACACCCTACTTTTCACTTTTTTTCCTTCATCTAACTTTCAAATATAATTTCCTCGATGTGCTCTATAAATCAATTTATTTTTTTAATCATGGTTATATCCCATGAGCTTCCCTCATCTTCATAACAATAATCACCAATAACACAGTCTAAATCAATAGACCCCCCATTATTAAAATATAACTTTTCTACACGGGTTATCCCCTCGTCTGTTTCAATATCTGCCTGCAACAAATAACAGTTTTTTGTATCGTTACAAGCATAAACAATATACTTCCCATTTTCCCCAAATAAACTATTCCAACTTGAATATACTATAATAAAAATTATAACACCGACGAGAAGTGAACGGAAAAATACCGTTTCTATCAAACCTTTAAACCTAACTAGCTCTCTAATCTCAAGCTCTATTTTTTTAATCTGGTCTTCAGTTTCAATATTTTCATTCATACTTTGATCTTAGTTTAAACTGTAAAATCCTATTTTCTGTGATTACACTTATAGGCTAATCTTCGAGATAAATGAGGCTTCTTACGCTCAAAAATCCGACTTGGTGGACCTGGGCAGAATCGGACTGCCGCCTCTGCAATGCGAATGCAGCGTTGTACCACTTAACTACAGGCCCTTCCAAACACTTGACAGATCCTATTGCATCATACAGTAACTTGTGCTATTTTTGAAGTGCGAGGATAGAGGGGAAAATCTGGGAAGTCGGTATCTACTTTAGATACCACAATTATAAAACAACGTTTTTATTCCCATCCCATCTCCCCTCCTCGCTCTCCCTTCCTCTTCATAAAACGTCGAGGATTTTTTATTGCCAATTTTCTATTTCCCATGGCACTTCTTATACTTCTTTCCTGAACCACAAGGACAGGGGTCATTTCGATTCACTGTATCTTGATTGACGATCGGCTTCTGAGAAGTGCTTTCATTATTTGATGACCCTCCTTCATTTTTTACATTCCCATCCGAAGAAAATTGCGCAATTTCTTCACTCGCTCCCTGAAAATGTATTTCACGAGGAGTCTCTCTTTGCACTTCAGTAGTCGCCGGTCCAAGTTTCATAATCGTCATCAGATATGTTTTGCGTACAGTATCCATAAGACCGAGAAAAAGATCATACGCCTCACGCTTGTACTCGATGAGCGGATCACGCTGACCATAACCACGCAGTCCTATTCCTTGACGGAGATAATCGATCTCGTCGAGATGATTCATCCACAGCTGATCAAGAGACCGAAGATAGATTGACCTCTGAATATCATTCCACAAATCTTTTCCGAAGCTTGTTTCTTTCTCAATATACACCTTCTTCGCTTCCCCTATCAGATGTTCGAGTATGAGGCCTTTCTTCTCTACTTCATTCTTCGAACGATCATCGCGGATAGTATCGAGTTTTTTCACGGCTTCTTTCTCATCGAGTGTCGGGAACATACCATTGGCTTCTGTCACAATCTCTTCTATATTCCACTGTGATTCTTCTTCACCAGCGGTATGAAAACTGATGGTCCGGTCGAGCTCCTCCGAGAGAAGATTCAACGTCTCATCACGAAAAGCTTTTGTTTCGAGAACGTTCTTTCGTTTACGATAGACCACTTCACGTTGCTTGTTCATCACGTCATCATAATCAAGCACGTGTTTACGCATATCGAAATTATAGCCTTCAATTTTTGATTGTGCACTTTCTATGGTTTTCGAAATAAGACCATTTTGGATCGGTTCATCTTCAGGGAGACCAAGTGTCGTCATCATACTCTTCATCTTCTCACCTCCGAAACGACGCATCAGTTCGTCTTCGAGTGAAACGTAGAACTGTGATGCTCCAGGATCACCCTGACGTCCTGCACGCCCACGGAGCTGATTGTCGATACGACGTGCTTCGTGACGTTCAGTACCGATGATGACCAGACCCCCGACTTCACGAGCGCCTTCGCCGAGTTTGATATCTGTACCACGACCGGCCATATTGGTTGCAATCGTCACCGCACCTTTCTGTCCTGCATTGGCTACGATAGATGCTTCACGTTCATGATTCTTCGCATTGAGAACCTCATGGACCACTCCTTCACGAGTAAGGAGTGTACTCAAATATTCTGATTTCTCAATCGCAATAGTACCGATGAGAACTGGCTGACCGAGCGCATGAATTTCTTTGACACGATGAGCGATGGCTCGGTACTTCGCTTCTTCTGTTTTGTAAACAATATCAGGCAAGTCTTTGCGTATAAGCACTTTGTTCGTCGGAATCTCGATAACGTCAAGCTTGTACACTTTGGCAAATTCCTCTGCCGATGTGATAGCTGTCCCCGTCATTCCAGAGAGCTTATTGTACAAACGAAAATAGTTCTGAAAAGTAATAGTAGCAAGCGTTCTCGATTCACGTTGTACCGTCACACCTTCCTTGGCTTCGATAGCCTGGTGGAGTCCTTCGCTATACCTTCGTCCCGGCATCAGACGTCCTGTGAAGTCATCGACAATGATTACTTCTCCATCTTTCACAACATAATCACGATCAAGATTAAAAATAACCTGCGCCTTGAGCGATTGCTCGAGATGATGGACATACGCCACATTGCCTGAAGCATAGATATTCCCCATACCGAGCAGGTTCTCGACGTGCGTCATTCCTTCGTCAGTCAATGTGACCACTTTCATTTTCTCATCCACGATATAATCCTTCTCGGGTATGAGGAGCGGGACGATATGAGCAAACTTCTCATAGAGCTTCGTTGATTCACTATCTGGTGCCGAAATAATAAGCGGGGTACGCGCTTCATCTATAAGAATAGAGTCAACTTCATCCACTACAGCGAAATTGAGATCCCTCTGCGTCATTTCTTCGACCGAAGCCACCATGTTGTCACGCAAATAATCGAAACCAAATTCGTTGTTCGTACCATAGGTAATATCAGAAGCATAGGCTTCACGACGTGTGATGGGTACGAGGTTTTCCATTTCTATACTCACTTCATTCTCATCAGCTACCGAAGACACGAAGCGATACGAAACATTCTGTCCAACAATACACGCTGTCGACAATCCCAGAGCCTCGTACACACGACCCATCCAGTTACAATCACGTTTAGCGAGATAATCATTGACCGTCACGACGTGTACACCTTTTCCCGAAAGAGCATTCAGATAAATAGGCAGTGTCGAAGTCAGCGTCTTTCCTTCACCCGTTTTCATTTCAGCGATTTTCCCATGATGCAGTGCGATACCACCGAGCATCTGCACATCATAATGGCGTTCACCGATGACCCTCCCTGCTACTTCCCTCACCACTGCAAAAGCTTCGGGCAAAATATCGTCGAGGGTCTCACCTTGCGTGAGCCTCGCTTTGAATGCTTCGGCTTTTCCTTTGAGTTCATCATCAGAAAGACCTCGCATACCAGTATCAAAGGTATTGATTTTTTCCACCAGCGGACGGAATTTATTCACTTCACGTTCATTTGAACCAAACAGTTTTTCAAAAAATGACATAATTTATGGCTTTAAAAAGGGAAAATATACCGCTGTATTGTAACAGAAAAACACGTTCTCGTCAAAGAGAATAGTATCGCTTCTTACCAATAATGGAAAGAGAGAAATACCTTATGAACGAGCGAGATAGTGATCCAAAGTATAGATCCAATTCTCATCATTCTCTCCTCCGCTTTCTCTCGTCATAATTTTCTGATTGAGCATCCAGCTGATATATCCTTGATCGACGAGCGATACTTCACTTACTTTTTTTCCGGCATATTTTCCGAAATTAAATGTATCGTAGAGAATCGGCACAAGAGAAACGGCAATCATTTTTTCAATAACCTTTTCTTCATCACCTATTTCATGAATCATCTTCATAAAGAAATAGTCGAACAACTTCTCGAGCACTTTCACATCACCGAGCGCACTGTGAGCAGGAGCATCCTCTACTGCGAGGCCATAATAATACCGCAGGTACTGCAAACTTTTCTTCGGAATCACATTCTCCGTATCAATATGATGAGCGATTTTGAATGTATCGATACTCTGTTTCGGAGTCAATCCTTCACGCCTGAGCATTTCGATATCAAAAGGCGCATTATGAGCCACCACAATGTTCCCCTCAGAGAAAAGAGTCCGTAAATCTCTCTCCATAACAGAGCCGATGAACGGAGAGTGATGTTTCACCATCTCGTTGGTGATATTGGTCACAACCATAGCATCAATAGTGATCGGTACAGGTGGCTTGAAGAGATCTTCGTATGCTTCTCCTTTATACATATAGGCGACCTGACAGACTCTATCCTCCTGCCCCATACCCGTAGTTTCTGTGTCAAGAAATATGAGATGATCTTTGTTCATAAAAAAATCGCTTAGGGATTAGAGACATAAGTATAGCACATAGAGCGTCGCACAGTTTTCAAAAATGAGCATCGGGATACCAACGATGAAATACCACTTATGAGTTTTGTGTCGAAAGGCAAACATTCCAAGATACACCCCAATACTTCCAAACATTGTCGCAAGAAAGAAAAGCATGCCCTCAGAGATTCTCTCTTTATTATTTTTCTTCGCGCGACGTTTGTCAACCCACATTGTAAGAAACGCTACAAGATTTACAAGAGTAAAAAATGTCAGTAGAAGAGCTATTTTATTCATGTACTTGCTTTTGTGGAATTATACAGCTTTATCAGTATCATTTTTTCTGCACGAGAAAGTTTCTTCATTCGAGATTCTTCCTTCGAAGCAAGAGAGCGATCACGGAATGTTTCAGAGAAAACGAGTTTCACAGGACGTCGCCCTCTGGTATATTTTGCCCCGAGCGACGAAGAATTGTGTTCTTCTTTCCTGCGTTCAAGGTTTGTTGTAATCCCTGTATAGAGCGTCCCATCCGCACACTTGAGGATATAGAGATAATACATGATATGAGGTGTTACGACCAGATCTGGATGATGAACACTATAATCATCGCGAGACCAATAATGAACTGAATCACTGTACCAGCAAGAAACCCAAGCATTGATCCTATACCAGCACGAAGAGAAAGCCTTGTATCTTTCTTGGCAATAAGCATCTCGCCGGCGACTGCTCCAGCGAAAATACCAAAAAGAAGTCCAGGAAAATTAAGTATTATGAAACCAAGGAGTCCGCCAAGAACAGCACCCACACTCCCCCATTTGCTCGCCCCATACCGCTTGGCACCATACGCCGAAGCCAAATAATCAATAGCAAATGAGAATACCGTCACGATCCCAAAAATAATCAGTACCGAAAGCCCAATAGTATCAATACCAAAATAGAATGCGTAGAGAAGAATCCCTCCAAAAATAAGACCAATACCAGGGAGTGCCGGCAGAACCGTCCCAATAAGTCCTAGAAGAACCAAAATCACCACAAGAAACAAAATTCCTATTTCCATATGTACAATATATTGTTTTTTATTGATGAAAGTTCGATCCTGCTACCGCTATAAATTCCCAAAGAGAGAATGATAACAACTATGAGGACACCGACAAGGATCATACGCATATTCATTGAGAATGACATCCTCAGTATACCAGTTCCTACGAAAAAAATATATCAGAATCCCTTCTTCATCGTTGATCTGAGAAAAGTTCTTTGCAGAAGTCCAAATATGTATTTCAGAGTCAACATATCTCCCTTTCTTGGAGAAACAGCCTTTCTTCTCGTTGTGAAACCCTTATTTCCATAACACAAAACGAGATTCTGAGCTCTTTTATGCTCGATGATACTTTTTATATTTTGCATACTCATTTATTCCAACTTTTTATTATAGAGTGTTTTGGCATTTCGATTGGTAACTACTTTTTTTCCTGTTTTCGATTCAATCTGCTTCCGTGCATTGCCTGCGATGTTCCCTCCTTCATGCGCCACAATTTTATTCTCATTAAGATTCTCTGGTTCATATGTCTCAGAAATTTCTGTTGTAGCTGTTTCTGCAAGCATATTCAGCACAAGCTCCAAATTAGTCATGTTATCACGTAAATTTTCCTTTTTCAGATCCTTCAATGCTTTATATTCTCTTGTCGTCATACCCGTCCAAGCCTGAGTAATTTCATTGGTGAGAATTGCAAATTCTCTTCCTTCTCTCACTCCTCGTTTTTCCCATTCTTCTGTGAGTGACTTACGAATTTCGATGCTCTTCAATCGTTGATTGATCCATTCACGACTATAACCTTTTTGTAAATATGTTTTCAGTGCACGATTGATAGCGAGTTCTGGATCAGCAGTTTCTTCCAATCGTTCATACCCAATACGTGCAAGCCATAATTTGAGAGGTTCTGCATTGGGCGATGGAATAGATTGTACGAGACGAAGCATAACCTCTGTATCAGCAACATCAGTCAGATATTTCTTACCATCAGATGATTCTAATTTCAGTTGGTGACATTTTGTCACCGACTCATTTCCCTCCTTTCGAAGTCGTTCTGCAAGCTTATTCCAATATTTTCTCGCATCAACACTATTAGTCAATACTTTTACAACATCAATAACGGAAAAATACCACAATTCTTTTTCAGCATCCCAATGTCGGCGAATTTGTTTCCCCTCAAAAATAGCTATCGCCTTCATTTTTGATTCTTTTTTCATAACATATTTTTGTTTACATTACTTACATATAGTATAATACAACATGCGTGAGAAAGATGTCAAGCAATAAAAAAGCAACTCCTTTTATGGAGTCGCTAACAAGAAGATACACGAGGGTTTCACCTTCATTTCGGTTTTCGAACGAGGAAGAAAAGTATAGTAGCGCTGATGGCTCCGAGTGTATCAGCGAGCATATCTTTCTGTGCATCCCAGATATCACCCTGACTGCCGAGATACGCCATAGCATCCTCTGCATTTGATTTGGCAGCGTAGATCCATTCGACGAGTTCATAACTCATAGCGATAGTAGCGATGACGAAAACAGGATATGTGAAAAGAAGAAATTTATTCGCTACCAGTTTCTTGCTCCAGAGCCACTCTGCGATAGCAAAGGCATAAAATCCGACCGAAAAATGAGCAATGCGATCGAAATGATTGCGAGAGAATCCGAAGAAATCACTGAACCAGTCGAAAGGAACGAGCGCAAAGGTGTAGTGTCCGCCAATAGTATGAAGGTAAATAAGCACAAACATGAGTGCATACGCCAAACGCGAAAAACGTATACCGCCATAATACAGACCTATAATAATCGCCAGAATAATCCACACTGTGAGATTCTCCGCAAACCACGTCGTCCGGTCTATCGGATTGATAGCAAGCACAGAAAAAAGCACAACATAGACCGAAAGAAGTCCCCCTAAGAATTTCGATGAGTCATTCATACCACAATATATTTATATTTTTAAATGTTAGATTCTAGAGCGTTGTTTACAAAAATTGATTGAGCGGTTACGCTCAAGAGTAACAATTTTTGGAAACAATATGGTAATCCACAAGAAAACGCGATTAACACCAGATCAGAGGAAGGAGCTTGCCAATGAGTATTTCAAAGACCATATCCGTGTCTGTGACTTGATACGGAAGTAC